>ENA-ORLW01000140-ORLW01000140.1-human-gut-metagenome-genome-assembly--contig:-NODE-140-length-107581-cov-7.420766_pt1 | contig 107581 bp, 77 predicted proteins | sample MGYA00243017_ERZ508829 | MGnify/ENA primary metagenome ERZ508829 (study PRJEB26277, sample SAMN04329776) | human gut metagenome | biome: human-associated habitat | host: Homo sapiens | place: USA...
ATTGTAATAATCGCATTCATTATAGCACGTTTGTACCCCCCCGCAAGACACTTACTGTTTGTTTGTGTAAAAGGTCTGCGAGTCTTGCCCGGCGCATTACGCCCGCGGCTTTACAACTATCAGCGTCTGCGCACGGCATAATGTCATTATTGCACGCACGTTTTAAGAGCTACCTAAAACTATTACCTGAATTTCACTTGCAGCGGCTGCCTGTGCAAGCCTGTAACAATTTATCACTTTAATAAAAAACAAAAACGCCTGCTTTAAAAGCAGGCACTGCAAAAATAAAACACGCACAAATAATTTGTGCGTGCTTTAGCTAACTTTAAATATCCAGTTTTTTTTCATGCAGCCACTTTTCCAGTAACAGTGCTATTTCCTGATTATTCATATCCGAAAACGGAAAATGCGTGTTGCCTTTTATTCCTATTTCCGGTAAATGAACCACGGCAGCGTCGCCGCCGTGACGGTTGACAGCGTCTGCAAATAAGCGCGCCATCTGTAAGCGCACGCGCCAATTATCCTTGTTCCATTCCGCTGTAGGCACAGCAGGAATGTTATCACCATAATAGATGACTATTGGTATTTTAGTCAGCTTCTGAAAATCTTCTAACGCTATTTCCGTTCCCGCTAAAGCCCCGAAAGGACTTGTGGTTTCCAGCGGTTCAGGTACTTCTCCTGCGGGAAAAATGAACCCGCTGCCCGGTTCATAGGCAACGACCGCACGGATCTCAGGATTTTTTATAGCTGCCAGCCAGCCCGGGCCGCCCCCCTGTGAATGGGTAACTAAAATTCCCGGCCCAGATTTATCAAACACTGCAGCGACCGCAGCACTGATAATATTTTCATCAAACGCACCTGTATTGGGGGTCATTTGTCTGAAAAACTGATTTAACGCTTCCTGATTTTTTGAAAACTGTACTCCCTCAAAAAAATCGGGCCAGTTCCCCAACCTGAAATTGCTGAACCATAACTGGTCATAGGTGGCGGCACTGATATTTTCTGCTACCGCTGACTGCCCCGCTCTACCACGGCGAGGCTGATCAATAAGATAAGTGCTGTAGCCTTTGCCTAAAAAAATATTTTGAAACCCATCTCTGCCATCAGGAGTGGTTTCCCAGGTTTTAGCCGATTGCCCGGCACCATGCAGAAAAACTAACGGATATTTATGAGCTTTAGCCGGCTTTTGATAAAAAACATATGCGTGATCTCCGTGCAGCGACTGGCCGGACTGATCGCTCGGAACACTGTAATTAAAACTTCCTGCAGATCTTATTACCGTGCCGCCGGCGGCAAAACTGCCCTGCTCGGCTATTAAAACTGGTTTTTCAAAGGCCTGAGCTGATGTTGCTGCGGCAAACGTCAATACCATCAGCGCTAAAACTTTAGCCGCTTTTGCTTTAAGCATCACTCTCACCTCACTTTATTCTTGCCATATTATCAAATTTAAGCTAAATGCTGTTGTTTACAGATGTGCGCCATAAAAATCCTGCAATTTGGCAACAAACTGATTTACATACTGCGGCTGATAATAAGTTTGGATATGGGTCGCTCCGTCTACTAAAAACAGTTCTTTGTCCTGGGTGCCGGTTGCTTTCTGGAAGGCTTCCTGCGACATATACAGCGAATCAGCTTTACTGCCGGCCATCATCAGCAGCGGCTGGTCAATCAGCTCGATATTATCGGTCGCATCCCACGACATCAGTTCCATTAAACTACTGGTAGTATAAGCAAAGGTAGAATTGGGATGTCTGTGAGTTTTGCCATAATACATCATACCTTCACGATAAAGGTCATTAGTTACTTTATTGATGCTTTCTTCCGTCAGCGCGTCAAAATCAACTGTGCCCGAATAAGCAATTTTACCGGTGGCGATTTCTTCTGCCCGCGCGTCAGAAGCCTGCTGTAGACGTTCCTGAACTGTATCCAGCTGGCTGTTCATATAGCCGTTCCTTCTTACCTGTCCGGAATTGAACATACTTAAGGTCGCAACTGCTTTAAAGCGTTTGTCTGATTTGGCTGCATTCAAAGTATAACCGCCTCCGCCGCAGATGCCTAAAACTCCCAGTCGGTCTTTATCTACCCCGGCATATTCGGAGATAAAATCTGCCATGCCATGAATATCCTCTGTCCGAAAATAAGGTTTATCTATATTACGGGGCGTACCGCCACTTGCTCCCTGGTAGGCGGCGTCGGCAGTGATCGTAACGTAACCGAGCTCGGCTAAACGCTGAGCATAAAGCCCCGCTACCTGTTCTTTTACCCCGCCATTGGGATGCGCTACTACTATCGCGGCATATTTTTTATCGCTGCTGTAATCTGCCGGAGTGTACACATTAGCGGCAATTTTTAAGCCGTGCAGCTTATACTTTACCGGATGAATATTTACCTGTCCGGCCACGTTTTTAGTTATCGCGCCCTGATAGACCAACCCGTATTTATTGCTTTCTTCTGCAGAAGCTGCCCCGCTGAAGCCAATGCCTAGCGCTAACACCAAACCAGATAATAGTAATTTTTTAGTAAATTTCATAATAACCTGTTCCTTCTTTCTTTATTTTTGCAGTAATAAACTGTCCAAAACCCGCTGTGCATTGCTGCCTGTTGCAGGGCCCGCTTTTTTATCCAGCAGCCTTACTGTTTCCTGCAGCTGCTCTGCGCTTATGCCAGTATTCATACTGACGCGCATATGCGAAGTCAGCTGGGCATTGACATTACCGATGCCTGCCAGCGCTCCGACTGTTGCCAGCTCTCTTTCCTGGCGGTCCAAAATATCACGTTCAAAAATATCGCCAAATAGATGTTCTTTCAAAAAGACGCCGATCACCGGAGCAAAATCATAGGTTCTGCCTGCCACGGGGCGGCCTACCAATTCGGTTTGAGTTTTTTCACCAATAGCATAGCGGTCACGTTTAGGATCTACCGGTGTTGCATCACGGCCGATTTCATCGAAGATACCGGCAGCCTTACGTTCATCTAAAACAGTGATCAAAGTATTGATGCCATTCAAACTGCGCGGAAAACCGCAATAGGCATACATTTGTACTAAAACCTCTTTCACTTCATTGACAGTCATTCCATTGTCCAGTGCCTCGTTGAGCGCCGTTTTTAGATTAGGCAGGTCGCCCTGGGCGGTAAAGGCAGCTACAGTAACGATACTGGCCTGCTTAGCAGTCAGCGCTTTCGCAGCAGCTGCTTCACTATTGCCGTTAAAACCTGCCATACACACTGTCAAAGTCAATAATAATAAACTTTTTTTTAACATTTCCTCACCTCATTTTATTTAGGATACTGCCTGTCAGTTACCGGTTCCAGCCAGGTAACGCCTTCGTCACTGACTTCAGATACCGCAATATGCGACATCGATGTATTGGAAGAAGCTCCGTGCCAATGCTTGACGCCCGGCGGACACCAGACAACGTCGCCCGGGTACAGGGCAACTATTTCCCTGCCCCATTCCTGCGTATAGCCAAAACCTTCTGTGACGATCAGCGACTGACCTGTAGAATGGATATGCCAGTTAGTTCTTGCTCCGGGGGTAAAGCTTACTACTGCAGCGTAAGTTTTCGAAGGGCTGTGGGCACTGAACAGACTGGTGGCCCAGGCTGTGCCTGTAAAATTTTTAGGGTTCGCCTGCACCGTCGCATTACTGCCGGCTTTCGTAACAGTCTGCAGCCCGGCGGTTTCCGCAGCGGCGACACTGCACAGCAGCAGCATCCCGGCAGCCGCTGCCATGATTTTTTTCGTTTTGCTTTTTAACATTTCTTCACCTCTTTTTATTTTTGTCTAAACCTGATAAAGCAATTTACTTTTTTGTTTTCATTTGTTATAATCAGCATAAATCCTCGAGCTAGCTCGAGGTCAAGGATGTTGTTTGTGAACTATTTGTAAAATAAAACTCTGTTGGCTTGTTTGCTTTATCACGGCTCTTTTAAGGAGGTAAATCATGAATTATACTATCGGCGAATTATCCAAAATAATGAATGTTTCTATCCATACCCTGCGTTATTATGATAATGAAGGACTGCTTCCCTTCGTACAGCGCAAACCGAACGGCCAGCGCATCTTTACCCATCACGATTTGATTTTTCTTAATACCATCGAATGTTTGAAATCTACCGGTATGCCTTTGAAGGAAATAAAACAATATATCGAATGGTGTATCGAAGGTATGCCGACGGTACCGCAGCGTTATGAATTATTTTTAGAGCGCAAAGCTATCGTAGAAGAACAAATAGCACAAATGCAGAAAATACTTGCAACAATAAATTACAAATGCGATTTTTATAAAAAAGCGATCGAAACAGGTAAGGTCGATATTTGCGAATCGGAGCGTCAGCTGTTAGCGCAGAAAATTTTAGACGGAACGCTTTGAGCGTCTTGTTTCCTGCTGCTCGTTCTCGCTCTGTTTCATAGTAAGTATGTTTTTAGACAACGTTATAAATCCAGGCAAAAAAAAACAGACATTCATTCTGAATGTCTGTTTTTCATTAAATATTGAAACACCAAACTGCTACTTATTTCTCAACGTCTTCCCACTCGTCTTGTAAGTCATTTTCAATCGCTTTCCAGGCTCTGCCGAACTCTGCTTCTTTAAAGAGTGCTGTCAGTCCGGTAATCTGCTTCAACCGCAGTATTTCATCCTTATCCATACCCAAATGCCTGGAGATCCAGGCATCCGAACGCCCCAGCTCGTGCAGCTCGCTGATGATGTTGCTCATCAGGTCGACATCGTGCGAACCTCTGGCCCGGTTATGCCTGATCGTACTTGCCATCCGGCAGTCGATGGGCTTATCGATGACCGATACCGGCAGTTTGCCGCCTTCCCGTTCGTAAATATCCTGATAGTCCAGCATAATACGATAACGGTGAAACCCGTCGACGATTATATACAGATCTTTTTCGTTATCATAATAGCAGACGATGGGCATAGTGTAACCGTCTTCCTTGATGCTGTCATACAACAGCTTCAGCTCAGGCGGCGCCACAGAGTTGGGGTTATAGGTATTAGGCTCGATCCTTTCGATCGGTACAGAAATTATGTTGTAAACAGGACTGCTGAATTTCATTTCTCATCACAAACCTTACTGTATTTTTTCTTCAGAACATCTACCAGCTTCTGCTGCTGACGTGTCAGCCCAAAGCCCATAAAGCGGCACAGGTGATCGTTTTTCAGAATACAGAAGCACATTCGCTTCCAGCTGGGTATATCTTTGGTAGATTTGATGTCGTCGGTATGGTCAGGTATTTTGCCGATAAAAACAATACGGGAATTTTTCATGACAGTGTAATTGGAAACGCCGTTGCGACGGATATTATAGCCGTGTTCCTCCAGCTCGCGGATAGTTTCTTCTTCCAGTCCGCCGCCCACCGTATGCCAGAATTCAATCGAGGTTTTGAATTTTTTGATATAGTTCTGCCTGAGCCTTGCCGGCAGTGTTGCCAGTAAAAAGCGGGTATATGATTCCCAGGTATGCCCTTCCGGCAGTGTGATATTTTTATAACCCATGGCTTTCGTTTTGCCATAAATAGCACCGAAATTAGCGCCACGTACACGGCCGATAAGCTTGACCCAGATCTGCGGATCGATGACCCGATACAGATTGAGGCTGTCTTTGGCATAATCGTTGAAGGGAGAAGCGACACGCATTTGGTCTGGCTTAAGACCCGCCATATAATAAAGGTCGTACAAACTATTATAATCATACTGAAACGTATAATTGGCATGCCAGACATCGCTGGTACTCCAGTCGTATATGGGAGAAGCCACCCAGACATTTTTGAACTGATTGCTGATCCAGCAGGTTTCTTTGTAACCGTATTTCCGGTTCAAAAAACCGCTGTAACGCTGCAGCGATTCATCAGCGCGAATACCCAGCAGGCATACTGTTTTTTTGTCGCCGTGCGCGATACGGTACCATCTGCCGAATTGTTTGGCCAGGTCTTCCTGATGCATACGGTAACGATATGTCGTCATCGGGTTATTTTTGATGTTGATCACATATTCGTGCTGAGGCATCGGCCTGACCCAAGCATCTTCTTTGGTGTTGTCCCAGGGATACCAGTACATTTCGTAGCTGCTGAGCGCCGTCCTTGTCGCCATCGGCAGGCAGACCCAATAAGGCTCCACATCTTTTTCGATACGTGCAAAGGTCCTCTCGACGTATTCTGTGGTAGCGCTGTACTGCGCTTCAAAATCCTGATGAAAAACGCCGATGCGTTTATCCGGATAATGCTCCTTTTGAAAATCAAGCACCAGATTGAGCAGCAGACCACTGTCTTTACCGCCGGAAAATGATACAAAGATATTATCAAATTCCTCAAACAGGAACTTTAACCGACGCTGCAGCGCTTCATATACATTTTCGTTTAAATATTCCCTTTTCATCATAATTCTATCCTTAAACTTTCAAATATATATTCATCGCAATAATAATATATTATATATTATATGTCCGTTCGATTCAACACACCAGAAACAGTCTTTATCAAAAGCTTTAAAGCTTTTACAAATGTTACTTTCAGAAGCAATTTACTGTTCTTGCGTGCATAAAATCCGAATGCAGATACCTGCCGAAAAAATTTTTTTGGTGCTTTTATAAGGTCAAATTATATTTTATGATGTTTGTTATTATAAATATTTAAAAAGCCTTCTAATTAATAACTTTTCCTGTGTATGCAGTATTTTGTATCTTTTAATTTCGACTGCACTGTGCTAAAATAACAGTAAGGATATTAGTTATTACAAGGAGGTTTGTTATGAATACCACACCTGTTAAAATCGTAGAAACTGTTCTGCGCGATGGTCATCAGTCTCTGGCGGCTACCAGAATGCGTATTACCGATATGGTTCCTGTTCTGGAGGAACTTGACGATATGGGCTATTATGCCCTGGAGGCCTGGGGCGGCGCTACTTTTGACGCCTGTCTGCGCTTTTTAGATGAAGATCCGTGGGAACGCCTGCGTACTTTAAAAAAACATTTACCCAAAACACCGATCCAGATGCTGCTGCGTGGTCAGAATATTCTGGGCTACAGCCATTATGCCGATGATGTTGTAAAAGAATTCGTTAAACGTTCTGTCGATAACGGCGTTTCCATTATCCGTATTTTTGACGCTTTAAACGACACCCGCAATATGGAATGCTCGATGCGTGCCGCTAAAGAAGCAGGCGCACACGTACAGGGTGCTTTTGTTTATACTATCAGCCCCTACCATAAGGACGAAGACTTTTTAAAGGTTGCCCAGGAGCTGGTGCAAATGGGCGCCGATTCGATCTGCATCAAGGATATGGCGGGACTGCTGTCGCCGTATAATGCCGAAAAACTGGTACGTACGCTCAAATCGCAGCTTACCGTGCCGATCGATATCCATACCCACTTTACCAGCGGTATGGGCGATATGACTTACTTAAAAGCTATCGAAGCCGGCGTCGATATGATCGATACCGCTTTATCTCCGTTCGCACAAAGCACCGGCCAGCCTTCTACCGAGGCTATCGTCGCTACCCTGCAGGGCCAGCCCCGGGATACCGGTATCGAACTGACCAGGCTGCACAAGGCTGCCGATTATTTCCGCGGCGTCAAAACACAGCTTGTTAAAGATTTTGGCCTGAACGACAATATTCCCATCGATCCTAAGGTACTCACCTTCCAGATCCCCGGCGGTATGCTGTCGAATCTGCTGAATCAGATGAAGGAAATGGGTTCTGCCGATAAATATCCAGAATTACTGGAAGAAATGCCGCGTGTACGCGCCGAGCTTGGTTATCCGCCGCTGGTGACACCTACCAGCCAGATCGTAGGCTCTATGGCTGCTTTGAACGTCACTTTAGGACGTTACAAGATGATCCCGAATGAAGTCAAAGACCTTGTGCGCGGAAAATATGGCCGCACACCTGCGCCGATCGATCCTGAAGTCAAAAAACTGGCTATCGGTGACGAACCGCAGATCGATCATCGCCCTGCTGACGATATTGCGCCGCAAATGGAAAACCTGAAGGCCAAACTGGCTGCGGCCGGATATCCCAATGCCGACATCGACGATGTTTTATCTTATGCCCTGTTCCCTGATGTTGCTTTAGCCTATTTCAAAAAACACCGTTGACCTGAATACACAAAAGCCGTATGTCATAAGACATACGGCTTTTTTATGTATTTTATGCGTTTATGGCTTTTTCTTCTGCCTGCTGCAGCTTTTCTTTTGCTATTTCCAGCATCAGCTTGATCCTGTTCATTTGATTGACCTGGCTGGCATCAGCGTCACAATCAAGCGCAATGATATTCGCCTGAGGATCAGTGCGCAGAAGCTCGCGGATCATGCCCTTGCCGGTAACATGATTCGGCAGGCAGGCAAACGGCTGCAGGCAGACGATATTATCTATGCCGCTGCGCAGCAGCTTGGCCATCTCGGCAGTCAGCAGCCAGCCTTCGCCGGCCATATTGCCGGTAGAAAGATGTTTTTCTGCCAAAGCGATCAAGACCGATAAAGGTTCATAGGCACTGAAGCGTTTACTCTTTTGCAGCGCTATATTCAGCGGCTTGCGGTAATAATCCAAAAACTTCATAAATAATTTGGACTTGATCACATTGCCCAGCGTTCCGTCCAGCAGACGGCGTTTGACCTGTTCGTCATAAGCCGCATACAGGAAGAAGTCCATCATATTCGGCAGTATGACTTCGGCGCCTTCAGCTTCAAGATAGCTGACAATGTTATTGTTGGCAACCGGATGATATTTGACCAGTATTTCGCCGACGATGCCTACCTTGGGCTTGCGCACATTATCACGCAGCGGCAGCACATCAAAAGCAGCAGTCACCCGTTTGATCGTCTGTTCAAATGATAAGCCAGTCAAGCCTGCCAGGCTGTCCTTGCAAAGCTGTGACATCAGTTTATACAAAGCATCGGCCGCGCCCTTTTCCTGCTCATAAGGACGTACGCGATGCAGCAGCTGCATCAGTAAATCGCCATACAGCAAGCCTTTGACCATATCCTTCAGCAAATGCCACGACAGCGAAAACCCATCGCTTTTTTCACCATACAGCGAAAAAACAGGTATGTTGCCAAGTCCAGCATCACGCAAAGCGCGGCGCATCAGAGCGATATAGTTGGTCGCGCGGCAGGCGCCGCCCGATTGGAACAGAGCGATACTGGTTTTATTCAGGTCATATTTGCCCGACGTCAACGCCCGCAGCATCTGGCCAATAACCAGGATAGCCGGATAACAAATATCATTATTGACATATTTCAGACCTAAGGCTACTGCTTCCCGATCCGGCAGCGGCGCGATCTCCAGCTTGTATCCGGCACGGCGCAGAGCAGTTTCCATAAACTGGAAGTGCACTGGTGAAAGCTGCGGCGCCAGGATAACGTGTGTATTTCGCATTGTTTTTGAAAACGACGGCGGTATATAAGCAGGTATGTCTGTTTCCTGATGTTTATCAATACGTTCGCGCATGGCCGCCAGCAAAGAACGGATACGGATACGTGCGGAACTGATATGGTTGATCTCGTCGACCTTCAGTAAGGTATACAGCCTGTGATGACGCTCTAAAATCTCTTTTACTACGTCTGAGGTGATGGCATCAAGCCCGCAGCCGAAGGAACTGAGCTGAATCAGCTCTAATTCCTTATGTGCAGCCACAAATTCTGCTGCCCGATAAAGCCGGGAATGCCACGACCACTGGTCAACAACTACAGGCAACTGCCCTTTAAGGCTTTCCGGCAGGTCGGCAACCGCATCTTCCGAAATGACTGTTAAACCAAAGGAGGCGATCATCTCCGGCAAACCGTGGTTGATTTCCGGATCTGCGTGATACGGACGCCCTGCCAAAACTACGGCATGCCCATGCCCGTCCAGCACTTTTTGCAGCAGCTTATGCCCCATATCTCTGATTTCCTGCTTATAGCTAAGCTGTTCGGTACGTGCTGCCTGTACGGCAGCTTCCAGTTCCTTATGCTTCAGGCCTTCCTGACGGAAAACTTCTGCCAGACGTTCTGCCAGGCGTTTATCATGGTACAGCGGCAGGAATGGATGCATAAACTCAACATCGGCCGCCCGCAGCTCTTCCATATTGGCGTAGACACTTTCGGCATAGGTTGCTACGACCGGGCAGTTATAGCAGTTATTGGCTTTCTGACATTCTTTTTCATTGTAAGGAACACAGGGATAGAAAATCTTTTTGACCCCTTTTACCAGCAGATCATGGATATGTCCATGCACCAGCTTGGCCGGATAACAGAGTGAGTCGGAAGGTATGGAGGCCATGGCCGATTCGTACAATTCCTTTGACGACGGGCCCGACAGCTCGACCCGATAGCCCAGCCGGGTAAAGAGCGTGAACCAGAAAGGGTAATCCTCGTACATATTCAAAATCCGCGGTATGCCGATGACACCGCGCTTAGCGGCTTCTAACGGCAGTGGTTCGTAATCAAAAACCCGGTGGTATTTATATGCATACATATTAGGCGCGCTGGTATTGGTCATTGGCAGCCCAGCACCGCGCGGGCAACGGTTGCCCGTATGAAATACTCCTGCCGGGAAGTAGTGAGCAGTTACCAAACAATTATTACCGCAGCCGCCGCAGCGATAGCTTTTACTGCGGTAGTCAAAAGCAGACAGTGTTGTGGCATCTACCAATGTCGATTTTTCCAGACAGCGGTCGTGCGCCAGCAGCGCAGCGCCAAACGCACCCATCAGCCCTGCAATATCCGGTCTGATGACTTCTTTGCCTGTCAGCTGTTCCATAGCACGCAAAATAGCATCGCTGTGGAAGGTGCCGCCCTGCACGACGATGGTATCACCAAGCTCGCCTGCGTCACGCAGACGAATAACTTTATAAAGCGCATTTTTAACAACGGAAATAGCCAGCCCGGCTGCAATATCACCAATGGCCGCACCGTCCTTCTGCGCTTGTTTTACTTTAGAATTCATAAAAACAGTACAGCGTACGCCCAAATCAACGGGTTCTTGCGCTGTTAAAGCCAGCTTGGCAAATTCACCCGCGTCAAGCCCCAGCCCCTGCGCAAAGTTTTCGATAAAAGAACCGCAGCCGGCACTGCACGCTTCATTCAGCATCAGGCGGTCAGGAATACCATTTTTCACAAAAAAGCATTTGATATCCTGTCCTCCGATATCGATCAAAAAGGAAACCTGCGGCGCAAAAAACTGTGCCGCCCGTAAATGTGCTACGGTCTCAACTTCGCCGAAGTCAGCGCCAAAAGCGACCTTCATCATTTCTTCACCGTAGCCGGTAACAGCCGCTCCGCCGATCACAGCCCCGGCAGGCATTTTTCCGTACAGATCCTTTAAGGCAGCAGCGGCGATCTGTACCGGATTGCCGTTATTACCGCTGTAATAAGACCACAGCAGTTTGTTGTCCTCTGAAAGCAGTGCCATTTTTAAAGTTGTCGAACCGGAATCGATACCCAGATAACATTTACCGTTATATGCGGCCAAAGCTTCACGCTCTACCTGATGCTGGGCATGTCTGCAGCAGAATTTTTCATAATCAGCTTCATCTGCAAACAGCGGCGACAGTTTTGCCACTGCGTCCAGCGGCGCATCGTTCACTTTTGCCATGGCCTGCAGCAGCTTTTCTTCGTTAAAAATCTCGCCGTCCTTACCTGCCAAAGCAGCACCGATAGCGACGAAGCAATCCGCATCTTCAGTTATCAAAGCTGCGTCAGCCTGCAATTTTAAAGTAGCAATAAACTGCTTGCGCAGCTGCGGTAAAAAGTGCAGCGGGCCACCCAGGAAAGCAACTTTGCCGCTGATCGGACGTCCCTGCGACAAATTGCCGATCGTCTGATGAACTACCGCCTGCAAAACCGAGCCGGCAATATCTTCTTTAGAAGCACCGTCGTTGATCAGGGCCTGCACATCAGTTTTAGCAAAAACACCACAGCGTGAGGCGATCGGATAAATACGCTTGCAGCTTTCTGCCATACTGCCAAGTCCGGCAGCGTCAGTACCCAAAAGCGAAGCCATATGGTCGATAAACGCGCCTGTGCCGCCGGCACAGACACCGTTCATACGCTGTTCCGGCGAACTGCCCAGCCAGGTTATCTTGGCATCCTCACCGCCTAATTTAACTGCTGTTTCCGCTTCGGGCAGCAAAGAACGAAGCGCCGCGCGACAAGCAATAACCTCTTGTACATGCGGCACCCCCATACGTTCGGCAAATCCAAAACCAGCCGAACCGGTCAATATCAACGAAAATTCCCTGCCGTCAATAATAGCGAGAATTTTCTGAATCTCTTGTAAAAATGCAGTGCTGGGATCTGACAAATGGCGAAAATAATCTTTAAAAATTATTCGCTCCTTTTCATCTAAGACCACAAATTTGATCGTAGTCGAACCAATATCGACCCCTAAATGATAAATCATCTTCTGCATATAAAATCCCCCTGTCAGGAAGCAGCGTCTCTTCCTGTAGCCACAAAACTTAAAGTCAAAGTCCCCAATGGTTACAAACCTGCTTTAAGCCCGCTGTTTCTGCGCTTTATCGCCTGTATAAGCAATCATTTGCAAAGAAGCTACAGGCATATTTATTTCTGTTACTTAATTCAATAAAAGACAGCTTTTTTATAATTATATACCTCTTTAACTAGTATTATCAATGGTTTCGGCAACAAAAATCAACAAAAATACTCCATTTGTCGGATTAATAAATTACAAAATATCAAGGATAAGTAAAAACAGGATTTTACCAAATCTCTATGGATACATATAAAAACGGCAGCTTGTTAAAAAAGCTGCCGTTGGTAATACTTTTATTCAATTACAGGGCTTCTTTAAAGGCGCTGCCGCCCACAAATTCACGTAAAATAGAGTTTTTGGGAATCAGCTCTTTATCCAGCGGTATCACATGGCTAAGCAGTCCAAGCAGTCTTTGCGCGTTAGTATAAACTGCTTCTGTTTCCGGTACACCTTGCAGCAAAGGCTCGGCATACTTTTTCAAGACTGCAAACTCATACACCAGCGTGGTATTAAAAATAATATCTGCTTCTTCCTGGAATGGGAAAATATATTTTTCTTCCCCACGACGCACATCGTCCCACAGCTTCAAAGTCATCAGCGCGTCATGCGAACGGAACTGCGAATCACGCACCAGCCGGCGCAGCAGACGCATATCGGTAGTCTGGATACGATTGTAATCATCCAGCGACATCGGCGTCAGGGCACTGATATAGACTTTCAGTTTATTACGGGCCGGAACAACGGCAGAAATACGTTCGTTCAAGCCGTGGATACCTTCGACGATCAGCACAGAGTTATCGCTCAAAGTCAGCTCACGGCCACGGTATTCGCGCAGTCCGGTACGGAAATTGTATTTGGGTATTTTAACTGTTTCCCCTGCCAGCAGACGCTTCAAATGGTCGTTGAATAATTCTAGATCGATCGCTTCGACGCTTTCAAAATCATAAGATCCATCCGCTTTGCGCGGTGTATTCAAACGTTCTTTATAATAATCGTCCATTGATATCGGCACAGGTCTGAGACCATTGACTACCAGCTGGATGCTCAATCTTTGTGCAAAGGTCGTTTTCCCCGAGGAAGAAGGACCGGCAATCAACACGAGATGTACGTCTTTACCCTTATCAGTGATTTCATCAGCTATGGCGGCGATCTTTTTTTCATGCAGCGCCTCAGCCACCTGAATGATCACTCCGGCATGGTCCTCTTTTATAATGCGGTTCAGCTTGGCAACAGTATTGCATTGCAGCATAGTTGACCATTCTTCCATCTCGTGGAACATTTTATTGAGTTTGGGGCTGTCAACAAAAACATCCAGTTCGTTCTGACCCGTTTCCGGATAATTGATAACGATGCCGTTTTCATAGTTTATCAGTTCAAACAGCTTCAAATAACCGCAATCCGGCAGCATCGGACCGAAAAAATATTCCATATGGCCCTTCAAGGTATAACAGGTCAGCAGTAAATCATCATCAATAGCGTGCAGCAGCTCCAAGCGGTCAGCTTCGTTCCGCTCGCATAAAATTTTTTCAGCTTCTTTTTTATTTATATGTTTATAAATGATCGGTTCAGACTTAGCTGCCAGCTCTTTCATATAGTCTTCCAAGGCCTTTAAATCGTAGTTGCTGAGTACGATATCGTTAGTGATTTCGCAAAATAAAGCGCTGCCCAGGGAATTACGGGCCTCAATTTTTACTTCCGGCCGCAGCTCTTTGATAGCTACTAGAAAAAGGAACAGCAGGCTGCGCACATAAACGCGCATCCCCTCCTCCGTATCCAGCGTTATAAAATCAACTGTACCATTTTCAAAAACAGGCTTTTGCAGATCAGTGCCAATGCCATTGAAAATACCTTCCACGATCGGGCTTTGATAGTTAGCAGCAAAGTCTCTGCTGACTTCCAACAGCGTCGTTCCTGCAGGATACTCTCTGATAATATTGTTGGGTAATGTCAATTTAATTTTCATAAATACTCCTTATGGGAAAAAAGACCGGAACTTTTTTAGCTCCGGTCTTTGATTGTTATCAATGCTTATTTTTCTACAGCCTGCATTGCAGCCTGTACTTTTGCAGCCATACCGGCGATCTTTTTAAGCGGTACTGCGCAAACAGCAATACGTACACCTGCAGCCAAAGGAACAGCAAAAATATTATCTTCGTGCAGTTTATCACAGATAGCATCGGGATTTTTTGCCGGAATGGACAGGAAGAAGCCTGCTACATAAGGCAGCATCGGCAAGCCGCATTCTTCGGCTTCTTTTGTGAACAGATCGGCACGTGCTTTGATCATTTGATAATAATCGTCACGCTCTTTTTCGGTTGCGGCAAGCAGTTCCGGGTCACTGTAAATATTAGCCAAAGTTTTCATTGCCGGACGGTTGATGTTGGACCAGGTCGCACGGCTTGTATATTGGTTGATAGCAGCAAATTCTTCAATGATTTCCTTAGAAGAAGAAACGCCGATCATGGCGCCGGTGCGCTGGCCATAAAGTGTAAAGCCTTTAGACATACTGTATGCCACAATACTGAGAATGTTAGCAGGCAGATTGGAAAGCTTTTTGAAGATCTTACGAACTTCTTCTTTTTCGCCGGCATAATCAATATATGCTACGTCTAAAAGCAGCGTTACAGTTTTATCAGTACCTGCAGTCGCTTCTTTGATGATGTCGATAACGCCCTGCAAGTCTTCTTCACTGAGGCTGTAGCCAGTAGGGTTATGAGCCGGAGTGTTGATCATGAGTAGCAGGCTTTTCTGTTTGCCCAAAATCTCGTTGACTTTGGCTTTTAACGCCGGCAGATTGTATTTATTATTTTCATCCAGCATTTTATAGGTATCCAGCTTACGTCCCATATCCTGACACAAAACCTTATACGGTCCCCAGTACCAGTCGGATGTCAGCGCAGTTTCACCTGCGTCCATATAGTTCCAGATAGTATGATGGATAACGCCTGTACCACCGGCAGTAGCAACAGCGGCGATATAGCCTTCAGGCCTGGAAGTGCCGAAAGCAGCAGTAATAACTTTTTCAAGATAATCAGGCAGTCCGGAAATAGGAGCGTAGGCGATCAGCTCGTTTGTCGCAAGACCACGGTAAACCTTTTCGATAGTCGGCAGACAAACAAGTTTTTCATCTTCGTCTAAAATAGCGCCGATAGTGGCATTGGTTACTTTGTCAGCACCGTATTTAGCTGCTGCGGCAACGGCAGCGGCATTAGCGCCGAAAATTTTATCCTGGGCAGATTTTCCTTTAGCATGATTAGCTGCAATACTAGTGATCATTGGTAAAAGGCCTCCTTAATTTATATAAGTAACTTTGCTTGCTTTTTATTTTGCGCCTTCCGGGAAGAAATGTTCGTGGATAGCGTTCACAGCGGTTTTAACGTCCTTTTCCGGCACCAGGCAGGAAACGCTGATCTCGGAAGTACTGATAACGTCGATATTGACGTTGGCTTTGGCAAGCGCACCGAACATACCTGCGGCAATACCGGGGCTGCCCAGCATACCTGCGCCAACGATAGATACCTTGGCAACATTGACTTCAATGTCAGCTTTATCAAAATGCATCGTTTCCTTCAGGCTTTCAATAACGCTCATCGCTTCTACCATATCGGTTTGGGTAACGGTAAACAGGATGTCATTTTTATGGTCGGTAGCACTTGCGCTTTGAACGATCATATCGACATCGATATTGGCTTCAGCCAGAGCCGAGAAGATTTTATAGGCAATGCCCGGTTCGTCGCTGACACCGCGAACGGCGATTTTTGCGACATTAGTATCGTGCGCTACACCGCGAATAACAAAGTTTTTCTCTTGCACTGTGTATTCCTCCCTAATAATAGTTCCGGGTACGTCGTTAAAGGTAGAACGTACATGGATGGCAACGCCGTTGTGCTCACCATACTCTACGGCGCGCGGCTGCATAACGCCTGCACCCAGGCGGGCCAGTTCCAGCATTTCCACAAAAGTGATCTCGTCCAGCTTCTGCGCTCCCGGTACGATACGTGGATCAGCGGTATAAACACCGTCCACGTCAGTATAGATATCGCACATATCAGCTTTCAGACCTGCCGCAATCGCAACAGCAGTAGTATCGCTGCCGCCGCGGCCCAAAGTTGTGATCTGTCCCAAGTCAGTAATGCCCTGGAACCCGGCAACGATAACTATCTTGCCTTCGTCCAGAGCCTGCTTGACCTGACAGGCTTGTACGTCTAAAATACTGGCTTTAGAATGCTTATCGTTCGTTTTGATACCAGCCTGAGCACCGGTAAAGGATACTGCGGGCTGTCCTTTAGCACAGAAAGCACTGGCCATCAGGGCAATGGAGACCTGCTCGCCTGTCGCAAGCAGCATATCCAGTTCTCTTTTCGGCATTTCGGGATTGACTTTAGCAGCTAAAGTCAGCAAATCATCAGTATGGTCGCCCATAGCGGAAACAACTAAGACGATTCTGTCGTCCGGTTGACGTTCGCGCAGAATCCGGTCAACGATACCATGCATCTTCTCAGGTGTCGCAACCGAGCTGCCGCCAAACTTTTTCACTAGTGTAGCCATTTACTTCCCCCCGTTTGTTAACTTGCCACCCGGAAAAATCCATTCCAAGCGCACAGAAAGCATATATTTTCACTAACTATTATCACATTATTTAGTCTTTCGGTCAATATCTTCTACAAAATTTTCTTGATTGTATTACATTTTTACACAAAACTGCCTTTTACAGATAAATTACCGTCGCACCGGCACCGCCTTCATGCAGCGAAGCCAGCTCCAGTCTTTTGACCGCACGGTGCGCGGATAAATAGGCAGTCAGTCCGGCACGTAAAGCACCCGTTCCCTTGCCATGAATGATACGCAGCTCCGGCAAACCTGCCAGCAGTGCATCGTCGATGCCTTTATCTACGGTCGGTATCGCTTCTTCGATCGTCATACCACGAACATCCAGTTCCTGTCTGGTAGAAGCAGTACGTGTGACCAGCATATCATGGGCATACCCCTTGCGTTTTTTAGGCCGCAGATCTTCGCTCACTTTGGTCTTCCCTTTTACCAGCAGGCAATTTTTAGCAGGCACGTTAGTTTTTAATATACCTACCTGCACTGTCACATCGCCGCCGTTAACAGCAACAATCGTACCATTTTGACGCAGTGAAGGTAAAAAGACAGTCTGCCCGACTTTGGCAGTTTCTTTTGACAACGGCGTACCTTCCGGCAATGGCGCATCTTCACTGAACTGTTTATTTAACTGTTTGCGCGCGGCTTCTGCAGCAGCTTCCAGTTTTTTCGCATCAAAGTCAGCCTTCATTGAGCGCAGCTCTTTTAAAATAGCTTCCGATTCTCTACGGCTGCTGCGGTAAATCTCATCAGCCTGTTCACGGGCTTTACGCAGCATTTCGTTCTTGCGGCGGTCAAGCTCCTGTTTCTGCTTGTGCAGCTCCTGCTTAATCCGCTCGCTTTCCAAACGCAGCATTTGTATTTCTTTGTTCTGCGATTCATATTGGCGGCGTTCGCCTTCCAGCTCGTGCAATACATCTTCCATATGCACATGCTCCTGATCCAGCAGTTTACCAGCATTTTCAACAATCTCTTCCGACAGTCCCAGCCTTCTGCTGATATTGAAAGCATTGCTGCTGCCCGGAACACCCATCAGCAATCTGTAGGTCGGCCGCAGACTGACAGGATCAAATTCCACGCTGGCATTTTCCATTCCCGTATGTCCATAAGCAAATGTTTTCAATTCGCTGTAGTGTGTCGTGATCATTGTCAGCACGCCCTGTTCATGCAAATGCTCTAACATCGCCATAGCCAGGGCAGCACCTTCGTTAGGGTCAGTACCGGCACAGATTTCATCCACCAGTACCAGATCACCGCTGCGCACTTCATTTAAAATCTCTACTAGATTAGTCATATGTCCGGAAAAAGTACTCAGACTCTGCTCAATGCTCTGCTCATCACCAATATCGGCATAAATAGCTCTGAAAACCGGCATTTTAGCACTGCGGGCAGGTAAAAACAAGCCGGCCTGCGCCATTAACGCAAACAGCCCGACCGCTTTTAGAGCTACGGTTTTACCGCCGGTATTTGGACCGGTGATCAAAAGCGTATTAAAATCTCCGCCCAATTCTATATCCAGGGGCACTACTTGACTTTGATCCAGCAGCGGATGACGTCCCTGCACGATCTCGACTTTGCCGCCTAAATGCAGCATTGGCCTTACGGCTTTCTGCACCTGCGCCAAATAAGCACGGGCACAGATAACGTCAAGATTTGTAAGAGTCTCGACACCAGCAATGAGCAGATCACCGTCTGCCCCGACGCTGCCGGACAGCTGCCTCAGAATCCGTTCTATTTCCTCTTTTTCTTCGGCCATATATTTTTTGATATCATTATTCAGGTTGACAACAGCCATCGGCTCAATAAACAGGGTTGCTCCACTGCCGGACTGGTCGTGAACGACGCCCGGAAAATTGAGTTTATATTCCTGTTTGATCGGAATGACATATCTGTCTCCGCGCATAGTTACCAGCGCGTCCTGGAAATATTTTTGATTATTGGGATCGTGCAGGACTTTTTCCAGCTGTTCACGCACACGGTTTTTCGCTATCTGAATGCCAGTCCGTAAGCCGCCAAGCTTTGTCGAAGCACTGTCTTTGATCTCGCCTTTTTCAGAAATAGCATTCTCCAGTTGTTTTTCCAGACGCGGCAGCGGCTGCAAAGCTTCGGCATAGGCTGCCAAAGTCGGTGCCAGCTCACTCTCCTCCTGTAAAAAGGTCTTGATCTGACGGATCGCCGCAGCCGTACTGCCGATCTCCATTAAGGTTTCAGCTTCCAGCACAGCCCCTAATTGGGCATGCTTAACAGCAGCCACAATATTATGCGCGCCGCCAAAGGGGAATCTTTTCCCTTCATCCAGCAGGCGCAGTGCCTCGGCGGTTTCCTCCTGCAAGCGCTTAACGATACTGAACTCACTTTCTGTGCGTATCGCTAAAGCCTGCGCCTTCCCCAGCGAGGTGGCCGTTTTGCTGGCCAGCAGCGCTTTTACTTTATCAAATTCTAATGTCTTAACAGCAAATCTTGCCATAATTACTCCTTATAATACGCCGCGGAAATAATGCCCCCTGGTCGTATGCGGCAGGTTTTCCGCAACTTCGCGGTCACCTCGCAGCACTTCCTTATACAGCGTTACCAATGATGCAGTTTCTTCATTAGTATAATTACGCGCGTCTAAACGCAGCCGGCCAACGCCGATACTTTCCATATGCTTGATATTGGTCAGCATCGACAGGTCATGCGCATTTAAAATATGCATTCGGCAGTTCTGATCGGTAACTATAGGAAACTTCGCATCCTTGCGGTCGCTCAAAAACAACTGCTCCCGGCAGTTAAATTTACAGGCGCCCTGATGCAGATCACCTAAAAAGCTGCCGCCTACACAGTATTCCGAAACCATCATTTCAATCCGACCCTGCACCATACATTCCACAGGAACGGGGCTGACTGCGGCTAAATGTTCTACCTGCGCCATTGTCAGCTCGGCTGACAGGGTTGCTCCCACGGCGCCCTGTTCACGCCAGAATTCCAAATTCTGATCGTTATAAATATTCAAAGACATATCGGCCCACAAAGACAGCCCGCTGTATTGCTGCGCCAGCTGCCACAAGCCGTTGTTGCTGATATAAACAGCATCGGGCTTCAACTGCTGCCAATAGGCAAACAGCTCTGCAAAATAAGGCAGCTGTCCTTCTTTAACAATACGCGGTGTCGCTATGGCCCATTTTTTACCATAATTTTGAGCAAGACCGGCAACTTCGGCATAAGACTGCCTCGGCAGCTGCCTGCTGCTGAAAATATCCCCGCCAAAAATAATATAATCAGCGCCTCCTGCCAAAGCAGCCTGTGCTTTAGCAACAGTATCGGCATGCACAGTCAAAAGCGCATGTTTACTGCGGCTGATTTTTTCTGCAGGAACCAGATCACGCGGAACTTTATGACGTTGTACACGCATCGGTGCAAAAGCCTCCAGACGTGCAGTATCTAAAGCTTCGACAGCTAAACGGCGAGCCTCGTTGATCTCGCTCATCGGCACCATCACGTTTTCATCACATTCCAGCACCAAGTCTGACAGCTCATATTCAGTCGTACCCAGGCGATCTACCTGTTTACGCACAGTTTCCTCATTTAAAGCATGCTTGCGGGCAGCTTCTACAATAAACTGCGTTTCACCATAGCCTGTATTGCCCTCGTCATCAGTCAGCAGCACCGTCATTGGATTGCCTGCTCTTGCTGTTACTAAAGCACTTACAGGGATACGGCGTTTGGCCTTCTCACCAAAGAACTGTGCGGCATATGTCATCAGACGGTTATCAAAGGTTCTGAAAACACGGTCATTCATTTTAATGCCATGCGGCACATCGATAGTGACCTGCGAACCTGCGGCAGCCACAGCTACTTCCTGTCCGTTCTGCAAAAGTGACGTCACAGTAGTGCCAACACGACCACCCACGCTGACCCAAAACTCTAAGCCATCATCCAAATGCAATTCTTTATCAAGTTTCAGTGTCGCTTTGTTAGCAGCTTTATCAAGCTTAACAACACGCCCCACCAAAACACCACGATTGTTTGGCCGGCGGTCGCTCATCATTTCCCTGCCGGGCCGCTCCAGCAGATAAGCAGTTGTAAAATCACGATTAAAGATCTGTTCAATATTGGCAAAATCTTCTTCCGGAACCTGGTAATCACCGCCAAGATAACTGTCGATAGCCCTGCGATAAGCATCGACAACTACGGCTACATATTCAGGACGCTTCATACGTCCTTCGATTTTATAGGATGTTACACCCGCTTCGATCAGCTGCGGTAAAATATCCAAAGTATTCAAGTCCTTAGGACTCAAAAGATATTGCCCTGCGTCTTTGCCGCTCAGCAGATCTTCTCCTGCTTCATTGACCAGCTTATAAGGCAGACGGCACGGCTGGGCGCAACGTCCGCGATTGCCGCTGCGGCCGCCGATCAGGCTGCTCATCAAACATTGACCTGAATAACATACGCACAAAGCTCCATGAATAAAAACTTCTATTTCTGTATCTGTGCCATGACAGATCGTATTTATTTCTTCTAGACTCAACTCGCGCGCCAGAACAACACGTTCCATACCGGCTTCAGCAGCAAGCTTAACGCCCTCGGAATTAGTAACCGTCATCTGCGTACTGGCATGCAAAGGCAGGTCCGGCACTATTTGCCGGGCCAGACGGATCACACCCAGATCCTGTACGATAATACCGTCGATGCCCACATTACTCAAAAACAGCAGATAATCAACCAATTCGCCCAGCTCACTGTCATCGACCAGCGTGTTGACAGTGATATACAGCCGCACACGGTGCATATGAGCAAAGTAAACAGCCTTCTGCATTTCTTCACGGTCAAAATTACTGGCATACTGACGTGCGCCAAAAGCTTTGCCGCCCATATATACAGCATCAGCACCGGCATTCACCGCCGCTTCCAACGCTTCCCAGCTCCCGGCAGGAGCGAGCAGTTCGATGGTTTGCTTTTTCATTAACTAAAAACCTCTTCTCTAAATATCCTTCGCCGCTTTCAGCAAGGCTTCATATTCACGACGTAAGGTATATAACTCTCCCGCCAGATCCAACGCCGCCCATACAGCGACTTTGGAAGTTGTGACCAAATGCTGGCTTGTCGCCAGTTTCTGCATTTTTTTATCGACCATTGCCGCAATCGCATCCACATCAGTACGCGGCAAATCAGTCTTTAAAGTATATTCATCATTAAAAATTTTCACGGTAACGGCAGTTTTTTCCATCTCAGACCTCCGTTATCACAATACTTTAACAGTAAAGCTGAATTTGTCAAAGCCGCTGCCTTTTTCCCAGGCACGCTTATATTCCATATTCACCTTGTATTCGCCCGGCTCCTGGGCACCGAAAACAATTATTTCTAATCCAGGCATTCCGGTCCGGTTGTTGGCAGCATTACCAGGCAAAACATAAGAACGTCCCAGTTCATAAAACTGACCAGCATAACCATTACCCTCTACAAACCAGGAATAACCCGTTGTACGATTGGATTCCAACTGTAAAGCCAGCAGTTCTCCGGCCTTCACAGTTACGACCTTATCCTCAACAGCACGAGTCAATCCATATACCGTCAGCAAACGGCCTGCTTCGCCTGTGCGCAGCAACGGAAACAATTTACTATAAGAAACAAAATTACTGTAAGCAGCACCACTGCTGGTACGCGTATAAATACCGTTATCAGCAAATAACACGCCTTCATAAGCGCCTAAAATTTCATGTACGGCATTGCCTTCGCCAACAAAATCGCGAATGCTGAACTCATTGCCGGTAGTCATATCTAAATTTACAGCCTGATAAGCAGTACGGCCGCCGTTAGTCGCTTTCAGCAAAATACCGACTAAGCTGGGACGGTTCAGCTTCACTTCATAGCTGACTGTACCGCTGCCGCCAACCTGCGCCAGCAAGTCTTTGACTTTGCTGTTCAAAATGCCGTTAACACTTTTTTGAAGATTAGTATATCTCAGACCATCAATCTCCGGTATCTCGACCTGCATATTCTTTGTCGCAACAACTTTGCTGAAAACAGTCGTTGGTTGCTCGGCAAAAGCTACAGTACTTAATCCCAGTATCAGGCAGCACAGTAAGATCCCCAGTATTCTCATCAGCGTCGCACCTCTTTCAATAAATATTTTTGATTTAAGCTAAGGCCTTGATATATTGAACAGCCTTGCGCATTCTGCTCAAGGTAGTTTCTTTCCCCAGCAGCACCATAACATCAAATAAGCCCGGGCTTACAGTACGCCCTGTCAGAGCCAAGCGTGTCGGATGCACAACTTTTCCCAGTGATAATCCCTGCTCTTCGGCAATCTTATTATAAGCGGCTTCCGTACTGGCAAGATCAAAAGTCTCTAACGCTTCAAGCGCATTGATGCAGACAGTTAAGAGCTCGGCTGCTTCCGGTTTAAAATGCTTGCCGACACCTTTTTCATCATAGCTTTCTACCTCTTTAAAGAAGTATTCTGCGGCTTCAACAACTTCCTGCAGTGTTTTGACACGTACGCGCACTACGTCTACCAAACGGGCAAAATAATCTTTATTTGCCTCCAGCCATGCTTCATCTACCAGGCCGGATTTGATGAAGAAGATTTTTGCCTCAGGCAGAACTGCTTCCAGCGGCAATGCTGATAAATATTGTCCGTTCATCCATGTAAGTTTTTTCGTATCATAAACGGCTGCCTTTTTCGACATTTTTTCCAATTCAAACTGAGCCACAGTGTCCTGCAGCGAGAAAATTTCTTCTTCGTTGCCCGGAGCCCAGCCCAGCAGAGTCAGATAATTTACAATTGCTTCCGGTAAATACCCCTGTTCACGGAATTCTTCAACAGAAGTTGCGCCGTGACGTTTACTTAACTTACTGCGGTCAGGAGCAAGTATCATCGGCATATGTCCAAATTTAGGAACAGCAAAACCACAGGCTTCATAAAGCAGTACCTGCTTAGGAGTATTGGATAAATGTTCTTCGGCACGCAGCACGTGACTGATGCGCATTAAATGGTCATCAACGACCACAGCAAAATTATAGGTCGGCATGCCATTAGTTTTAACGATGACAAAATCATCAAATTGCGTTAAATCAAAAGTAACGTCGCCGTGGATCAGATCATGTACTGTCAGGTTTCCTTCCGTAGGTATTTTAATGCGTACGGAATAAGGCTCACCCTTAGCTGCTCTGGCCTTTGCTTCCTCGACAGGCAAATCTCGGCAGGTGCGGGCATAACGGAACGGTTGTTTGGCCGCACGTTGTTTCTCGCGTTCTGCTTCCAAAATTTCCGAAGTACAGAAGCAATAATACGCCTTACCTTCTTCCAACAGCTGTTCGGCAACCTTGCTGTAAATCTCACGACGCTCTGATTGGTAATATGGACCCACTTCACCGCCTACTTCAGGTCCTTCATCCCAGTTCAGCCCAAGCCATTTCAAACTGGTAAGTATTTGGCTTACGCTGTCTTCTTTCAACCGTTCAGTATCAGTATCTTCAATACGCAGCACCAGCTTACCATTATGTTTTTTAGCAAAAAGCCAGTTAAATAAAGCTGTTCTTGCTCCACCGATATGTAAATAACCCGTTGGGCTGGGTGCAAAACGCACACGCACTTCTTCCATGTTATCGTCTCCTCAAATTGAAAAATGAAAATTCTATATCATTATAATTATATTACGAACAAAGTAAAAAAGCAAAGCAGCCCTGCCTTAGCAGGACTGCTTTGCAGCAGATTTTACAGTTATTTTTCTTCTCAGCCTGTTTTTATCGTTTGGTTTACTTTTTTAAGCAGATGCTTCTTCTTTTACAGCTTCCGCCAAAATCTCGATCGCCAGACAAATATCTTCGTTGTCAGCATATTCTGCCGGGTTATGGCTGATGCCGCCTTTACAGGGGACAAACAGCATACTTGCAGGAGCCAGTTTAGCCATGTGCATAGCATCGTGGCCGGCTCCACTGTTCATATGGCGATAAGCGATACCTTTCGCCGCACAGATAACATCCAGCTTTGCTGCCAGCTCTTCCGACAAAGCGACAGGATTATCGGCTGTCAGCATATCCATAGTGATAGTAATACTGTCATTTTTAGCAATTTCTGAAACCGCATCACGAATATCGCTCAAGGCACAGTTGATACTTTCTTCATCTACTCCGCGCAAATCTACCCACAAGGTAGCCTTGCCAGGAACTACATTGATCGAAGACGGCTCTACATCCAAAACACCCACTGTAGCTACCGTGCCGCTTTCCGCTTCATTAGTTGCAGCTTCTTCAATGGCTATAACAAGCCTGGCCGCACTTACAAGCGCATCTTTACGAAAGCCCATAGGAGTGGCTCCAGAATGATCAGCTATACCTTCGACAATAATTTTAAACCGCGTCGGCGCCGCAATATTATGAACGATACCAATGCGTTCACCTGTTTCTTCCAGTACCTTCCCCTGTTCAATATGTATTTCCCAAAAACTTTTAAAGCAGCCTGCTGCTTTACGTGCCCGTTTGTAGGCAGCAGGGTCACAGCCCCATTCAGTCAGTGCTTCTTTAAAAGTCACTGCACCTTCTTTGGCCGCGCCCGAGAATTTATCAGGGTCGCCGACACCCGCTATCAGTTTACTGCCGATGGTAGCAAAGCCAAAACGGCTTGATTCCTCTGCCCTGAAAATAATGACCTCAATCGGCCGCTCCAGTTCTTCATCCTGCAGCATATAAAGTACTTCTAAAGCACCTACAACACCTACAGTACCATCATAGGCACCGCCCTGCACGACAGTATCGATGTGGGAACCCATGGCAACAGGCGCCAAATCATTATTTTTACCTTCACGGCGCAAAAAGACATTGCCAACAGCATCTACAGACAGCTTCAGCTGTAAGTCCTGTATTTGATTGATCAGCCATTCCTGCGCAGCTTTGTCTTCTGCAGTATAAGCCAATCTTGTAATTCCGTGTTCTGTTTTGCCAAATTGCGCCAGCCCCTGTAACAGTCCGGCTACTCTTCCTTTGTTTATCGCCTGCATAACAGTCCCCTCACTTTCTCACACTTATTTATTCTTATTTTGACGGCGGTTAGAGCCGGTCTTAGGTGCTTTACGTTTATCCACGACAGCTTTTTTACCGCGTTTCGGTTTAGCAGCTTCTGCCTTCCGTTTTTTCTGTACTGGCGCACTCTCACGACGGGCTATTGTTTTGCCGTCTAAATTCTGCCGTTCCATTTTCACATCAAGCTTATTCTCAATATTTTTGAGCCATTTTACTTCTTCAGCAGTATATAAGGTAACTGCAATCCCCTCGTTACCGGCACGCCCAGTACGTCCGATTCTATGCACATACCAGTCTACGTCATGCGGTATATCATAATTAACAACATGAGTCACGCCTTCGATATCCAGCCCACGTGCAGCCAGATCACTGGCAACCAGGACCTGCAGCTTGGCCTCACGGAAGGCTTTCATTACTGTTTTGCGTTTGGCCTGCGACATCTCACCATGCAGCACATCTACATTATATCCCTGAGTTCCCAGCCACTCACCCAATTCTTTTGTGCGTTCTTTGCTGAAGCAAAAAACAATCATCAGATAAGGATTGTAACGGTCTATTAATGAAGCAACAGCCTTATTACGATATTCGTCCGTAGTTTTGATGCAGATCTGTTTGATATTTTCAACCGTTGCTTTATTAGGGTCAATATCGATCAAAGCACAATTACGGGTAATACGTTTACCAAGCTTCTGCACTTCCTCTGATAAGGTAGCACTGCACAGCATAGTCTGCCGTTCCGGATCAGTCATTGCGATAAGCTCCGAAGCTTCATCAATAAAGCCCTGCTTAAGCATTTCATCAACTTCATCCAAAACCAGATATTTAACTCCGCCAAGGTTAGTATTGCCTTTGCGGATATGATCTAAAAGACGCCCCGGCGTACCGATCAAAACATGGCTTTTGCCGTCCAGCTTATGCTTCTGCGCCTCAAAATCACGGCCGCCGGTAACCGCAAGCACCTTTACTTCACTTCCGCCCAATAACTTCTTCAGCTCTACTGCTATCTGCTGCGCCAGTTCACGAGTCGGCGTAATCACCAACGCCTGTACAAAAGGCTTAGCCGCATCCAGACGTTCTACCATCGGTACTAAAAATGCCAGTGTTTTACCAGTACCTGTCTGCGCTCTTGCTATAACATCACGGCCTGCAAATAAGGCCGGTATAGCCTGTTCCTGAACAGGCATCGGCTTTTTAATACCCATTTGCTTAAGCAGCTCAACCGTTTCAGCACAAACCTTCAATTCTGCAAAACTATTCACCATATTTCTCACCGCTTTCATTTCAAATCCTAAAATTAAATAATAAAAAAAGCGTCCGATGCGGGACGCTCCGTCAATCTCTTGCTTGACTATGTAGTTGTACTGCTTGCATTCACCATAAAAATAATGGTGCCGAGGACCGGAATCGAACCGGTACGGGGATCACTCCCCGAGGGATTTTAAGTCCCTTGCGTCTGCCAGTTCCGCCACCCCGGCAAAAAGTGGAGGCGACACCCAGAATCGAACTGGGGATAAAGGTTTTGCAGACCTCTGCCTTACCGCTTGGCTATGTCGCCTTAACTGGAGCGGAAAACGAGATTCGAACTCGCGACCCCCTCCTTGGCAAGGAGGTGCTCTACCACTGAGCTATTTCCGCATAAATGGTGCCTCAGCACAGAATCGAACTGTGGACACAAGGATTTTCAGTCCTTTGCTCTACCAACTGAGCTACCGAGGCAAAATGGCGACCCGGATGGGACTCGAACCCACGACCTCCGCCGTGACAGGGCGGCATTCTAACCAACTGAACCACCGGGCCATTCAAACCATGTAGGCATATTATATGGCATTTACATCAAGATGTCAAGAGTTTCAGACAATAAATTTATTACATTCGTTACGCTTTGCCAAGTTTTTGCAATGCCTGTTCCAGATTATTATCCAGCAGATTTTCCAGATCTTTTAAATTTCGGCAATCAAATTCATGTGTTATTCCTGTCATAAACCGTTTTTTCGTTTCAGCAAAAAACTCATCTCGAAAACTATTATAGAAAAACACCAGCTGATTACCATGTTCAAAGTCACTGTAATCAATAAAAAGCGTTGAACCATTGATATAATCGATGGGATTGTCAGGAGTTATATACAATTCAAAATCACCTATTTTCTGTGGCAGCTTGCCGCTGTACGCCCAGTTCAGAAGTCCGGCTTCCTCTATCAAGGTTCCCATCTGATGCTGCTTTTCCCTGTTCACGTCCTCTAAAAGCTCCGGCAGCTTCTCATGCATCATTTTAGCAAATTTATCCCTGTCGCGGCAAAAATAACGAATATCTCTGAACGTATGCATGCCAATCGTTTTTACAGGCACATAATCAAAGGTTTCCGAAGTATAAATCAAATCCAGCCTGCTGTGCATTGCTTCATTACTATATGAAGCAATCGTTAAAATCTGCCCTTCGATTCCCTGTCCCATTGTTAACTTAAAGCCATCTATTTCCTGCGGCAGTTCTTTTAAAAACTCCCACTCGCCAAGCTGCGCCTCTATCTCTGTAATTTTAGGCTGTCCCATGCTAACACCTCTCTATCCTGTTGTGCTCAATTACTAATCTATAATTTATTATTGTAGCACAAATACACTGCTGATAGCAAAGAAAGCTGCTGCCTTTGGGCAGCAGCTTTGCCAAATCCTGCATAAAATTTTTAGAAGGTCATTTCCGCACCAACACGCCACAACCGTCCGGAATAACGCATACTGGTAATCTTTTTATCAAAAAGATTATCGATTCCGGCATAAGCACGATATTTATCGCCCCAGCGTTTATTAATGACAAAATTAAACGTATTGATGCTGTGGTCTTCACTGTCTGCCCTATAATCAGAATACCACTTATTCCAGGCAGTAATATTCCATTCCTGTTTTACAGGCTCTGTCCACATCAATTTTGCTGTGTAAGTATTACGGGCGCTGTAATTCAAACGTGTATTAGTCTTATCATTCATAGCATCCAGATAATCATAATTACCGATTACTGTAAAACCATTTCCCAAGTCATGCTTAATTTCAAATTCAACACCCTCTGAAGAAGACTTTTCTATATTCATATATTGATAATTAGGCGCTAAACTGTAATCCATAGCAATGGCATCAGTCTTTTTGTTTTTAAAATATGTTAATTTAACTGCAGTATCATCGCCAAATTCCTGTTCATATGATAACTCATAGCCCTTTGATTTTTCAGGACGCAGATTCGGATTGGAATAAGTACCATATAATTCTGAAATAGACGGTGCTCTGTAACCTTCTCCATAATTAGCCTTAAGCCTTGAGGCCTCTGTAAAGGAATATGTCGCGCCAATATTCGGAGAAGTCTCGCTGCCAAAGCTGTCATGGTGATCATAGCGAACAGCCGGAATCAGCAATAGTTTCTCACCCAGTTTCAATTCGTCATGTATAAATAAAGAATATTGATCAGAACTTTCGTCAATACTGCTGTCTTTGCGACCGTCAGTTCTGAACTCGCCGCCGAAAGTCAAACGATTATTATTGTCTAGCTTGATCGTATCACGTGCTTCAATATTCCAAAAATTAAATTTGGAGCTTCCCACACTGTTTGCGCTCATAGCACTGGTAACATCTTTTTTTAATTCACCGTAAGTTGCGCTTAGCATATAATTACTGTTATCATTCTGTCCGTTATAAGTAAGGCTGGCACTTTTTCTATCTACATTATATATACCTAAATAAGAAAAAGGACCGCTGGCACTGGTAAATTTTTTAAACTGCTGATTGGTATTCTCATAGTCCAGATATAAATTTAAACTGTTGTTTTGATCCATTTCATAATCTACATCTAAGCTATAATTTTGAGTCGGTCCAAAATATTTACTCATATTGGCATCATCCCATTTAAAATAGCGGACTTTAGTAAAGTTAGCATCAAAAGCAGCACTTAACTTACCGTCTTTGCCGCTGTCAAAATGGTAATAATTACTCATTTCACGGCTATTTGTAGCTACACCTACAGTCATTGATTTTTTTTCAGATTTTTTCGTAATAATATTAATAACACCAGCTGAGGCCTCTGATCCATATAATGCACCTGATGGCCCGCGAAGCACTTCGATTCGTTCTATAGTGTTCACATTCAGCCGTGACAGCACATAGGTATTAGTAGAAACCTGGCCATACCCTTCGCCGGGAATACGACGCCCGTTAAGCAAAACCAAAACATCATTTTTCCCGCTGCCTCTGATTCCCAAAGTGTGCCCTACACCCGCAGCTTCCGGTATTTCTATGTTAGTCGCCGTACGTAAGGCATCTATAACATTGGTTGCCCCAATATTCTGGATATCCTCTTTTGTTATAACTTCCACACTCTGAGGAACTTCTTTTCTGCTCAATTCTGTACGGGTAGCAGTTACCACATATTCATCTAAAGTAAATTTCTGTGGTTCTTCAGCTTCTACCGCTGTGCCCCCCCAAATGACATTTGTGCCAACAACTAATGTCATCAATATTTTCCTGTTGAAAAATTGTTTGTTTTTTATTTTCATCATAATATCCTTCCTCTGATCATTATTCTTTTTCTACTCTTGGAAAATAAATAATATATTCGCCGTCTTTTTTATCATCAGCATAGGTTTCCATATAGTTTTTAGATTTCGGCATGTCTTTAGGCGTAATTACACCTACTTTTAACGCCGGATTCAATGCTTCCAATTTTTCGACAGTTCCCAAATGTCCGTCGGAATGAAAGCAGCCGTTGATATGAAAAATTACCTTATCCTGATTATCCTGCCAATAATAAAAAATACTTTCCGCCATCTTATCATCTTTGATGCACTGTGCGGCAAATACCTGATCTATCCGTTCCTGCGGAATTCGCATCGGTGTTTGCCCCTTAGTCATATAAGCAGCAAACTTCTCTTTATACTTTCCTGCAGGCGCATAGGTCCTAACCGGTAAATATTGCTTATCCAGCTCTGCTACTGCAGCTAAAGTTCCCTCTTTCGCCAATTTTGCTGCTAAAAAACGTGGTATATTGCTGGCTAAGACTGACAGCTTATGTGCTTTTGCAAATTCTACCAGCTGCCGGTAATCTGTTTTATATCTTGGCCAGGGACGCGATTTTGCCAGAAATTCCTCCTCCGTAATTTTACCGGCTAAATACTCATTTAAAACGGACTGGTTATCTGCCTCAAACATTTCCAGTGACAAAACAAGCTTGTCACCATGAATGGCATACAGTTGCTGCAGCATTTCATATTCCAGCTCATGCAGTACATCCTGATCATGAAATTCACCGAAAAAAACTATATCATAATCAACAAAGTTTTCAGCCATTTCAGCAAGAGTAACCGCTTTTCTGTCTGCCGCAGAAATAATCACCGTATCTTTTACTGTTGGTAATGCGGCATGTGCTGATTCTGCCATGCTCATAATGAGGCACATGCATAAAAATTTTAAAAACCGTTTCATTTGAACTCCCCCTAAAATTTCCTTATAACGAATACTAAAATAACAACAGCGTCTGTCTCCTTTCTATTCTAAAAATATAGTATAGAATTTTTCAGGCCCATAACTTATCGGCATTTTGCCAGTCCAGAAAGATTTTTCTTACGCGCCAAGTTAGCCTTAGCTAACCTTTTGTCTTTAAGTATCCCCTCGCGTATTACATCTTGAGGGGATACTTAAAGTTTTTATTATTAAGCTAAAGTCTGATAATATGCTTCGATAGTTTCCAGTAAGAAATCTGTCCCCTTTTCGCCAAGCAACGGCAAATGTGTCGCTATCTGGGCTCCGTCAATAAAAGGAGCACTTACTCTCAATACGACATTACTGCTATCACAAAGCCTGTGCGAAACATCGTCTGCCAGAACAAGTGTCTTCTGCAATTTTTTTAATATATCAATTTTTTCTTTTTCCACAGATATATATCGAATATCCAACTCAGGCTCAACGATACTTTTTAAAGAATGGCTGCAAAGTTTATACTTAACATCGATCCCTACAGACCGAAGAAAAGCACTCAACCCTTTAACCAGGTCATACTCGCCGATCACAGCTGCCTGAGGTGTTTTTTTTCTGCCCATCATCATAGCATACATTTTTAAAGACGCTGTATTCTGTGCTTTAAGACGTAATCTGGCGCACATTTTAACGTCAGGTAGCTGTCCCAGAATTTTACCGACTTCTTCCAACCATGCTAAAGTTGCTGCATAACCGTAAGGAGCACTGACAACAAATGGCATATCAAATTTATTTTTCAGCACTTCTGCTGCCGGTAAACCTTCCTGACGCATTACCAAATTTATTTCAGCTGTGCCGATATCACCGATTTCATCAACAGATGTTTCATAGCACAGGCAGGTATGCATTTCATAACCAAAGGCTTCACGCATCAAGTTCTGCAGTTCCCATACATCCGACGCGGCACGATAACTGCCCATTGACGCGCCAATGATATTAAATATTTTCTTTCTCTTTCTCTGTTCTTTACAAGGAAGATTATCGACCAGCAATTTATAAACTTCAGTCAGACCTATGCTGTAGTCGCCCCTAAATCCTCCCTGCTCAAATGCAACCAGCTTAGCCTGAACTTCTTTCTGCATATAATTGCAAACGCCTTTTATATCAGTACCAATAACTGCGGAAATAGAAGATGCCACGACAAAAATAACTTTTGGTTCATAGCTTTTATCCAATTCGACAATAGCTTCTTCCAAACGGGTAACATCGCCCATGACCACATCATCTTCGTTCATATGTGTTGTAAACAGCCTTTGCTGCCAGTCTACTCCTAAAGCTCCATAAAAGCCCATACTAAAATGGGTTGTCCCGGCCGGGCCATATTCAAGAATGATGCTGTCTTTTACGCTGAGCAAACTCCAAATGATACCCATTCTGTCTGATGGAACAGGCAAATATCTGCATAAACTCATAAGCCCAGCTCCTTTCTATATTCTTTGGCTTCCCTAACAGACTTGACCAGCTGCTGCAGTAAATATCCTGTAACTTCAAAACCCAGCATGCCACTCGCCCTGTCGCTGTTAACAATGGCAATACCTTTTTGACGCAGCCTGTTGCCAAATTCATGTCCCAAATATAAATAAGGAGACAATACATCATAAACATATTGCAGCGGCGCGATATTAGCAGCTTTGCAGACATAAGGATCTGTATACTGCAATATTTCTCTTGCATAAGGCGCATCTGTTTCTGCATATCTGTTTGTTTGGATCACCTGAGGCACCATTCCCAGGGAGCTGAGGAAACAGTTCATTTCAAAAACTGCATACGGCGTATTCCCGTAAATATAAGTAATACCCTCCAGTTCACCCTTGTTTTTTTCGATTTCTTCTCTTGCGTTTTGATAAAGTCCTTCCAATTCTCCCGGCAGTTTCAGCTCTAAGTACCTAAAAAGATTTTTATAGGCTTCATAGATTTTTTCGGGAATAACAAATTTATTGAAGTAAACGTAAGGGGTCCCAAATTTTTCCTGCATCTTTTGGGCCAGCGGCAGCGCAATATCATTAACAACAATATTTACTTTCGCTGCAGCAGCATTTTTTATATCGTCTACCGAACATCCGCAGGGCAGCTGCAAACCGATTTTTACGCCGGCTTTCTGCAGCATGGCATAAAGCTCCGTCGTTGCAAAATCACCCATTCTCTGCCCCAGCAAATTGACACTGTTGTCACAATCACACGGTTTCATCATTTCAGCACAAACAGTAATCGTTCGTTCCAGACCAGGCAAATGATCCTCACATTTAAAATGCTCAGTATGAACCGGCAGCACCGGAATACCATAACGCTCACTGAGACCTTCTGAAATGGCGTCAAAATCATCACCAATGATTTCAATGACACAGGTAGTTACCAAAAATACACATTGGGGTCGATATTCTTCAATTATTTCTTTAAAAGCTTCCTGTACCTTTTCCGCACTGCCAAAGGTTACATCATGTCCATCCAAAACGACTGAAACACAACGGCCGCCAATGCCCCCAAATTTTTCAGAATGTATGGTCATACTTTTAGTGTAATAAGTGCATTCATCCGTACCAACTACAACGATCAGACTGTCCTTGATGCCACCAACAGCCATAGCCGCACCCATCAGAGGACAGTGTGTCCCCGGGAACAAAGCGTGCGTAAGCTGTGGTATATCTTTAATGCTTTGTACCTGACTCAATTTAGCAAGTTTTTCAACCAGCTCTTTTCCATCCATCGCCATAAAAAACTCCTTTTATCAACTTATTTCTTTAAACATAATTAAAGGCTTCTTACGCCCAGGAATCTGCACTACATCACAATCTACGTCGTAAACCTCACGCATCATTTTAGGTGTGATAATATCCTGCGGACGACCTTCACCATACTTACAGCCATTTTTCAAAACTATGATCCGGTCACTGATCTCCAGCGCATGACTTAAATCATGCAGGACCATCACTACGCCGATCCCCGCCTCATGGTTCAGCCTTTTTACAAGTTTCATCGTTTCCTGCTGATGCGCAATGTCCAAATATGTAGTCGGCTCATCCAAAAACAAAATTTCCGGCTGCTGCGCCAATACGGTAGCTATCCATACCCGCTGCGATTCCCCGCCCGAGCATTCCTGAATAGATTTATCCCGCAGAGCCCAGGTACCTGTTGCTTTCAAGGCCCACTCTATTATCTTTTCATCTTCTTCCGTATTATGTTCGTACCACTTCTGATAGGGTACGCGCCCATAACCTACTAAATCTCTGACTTTAAAATCAGGAGGTGCGCAATGGCGCTGCGGCAAAACACCAATACATTTGGCAAGTTTTTTACTGTCGATATTGTACAGATCCTCCTGATTCAGATAGACGCAGCCCATACTACAGCGCAGCAATCGTGTCAGCGCTTTCAGCAGAGTAGATTTACCTGAACCGTTAGGGCCGATGATAGTCGTGATCTCACCTTTTTTTACAGTAATATCCATTTCCCTGACTACAATACGCCCATCGTAACCGATCTCTAATTTTTCACCCTTAACTTCCACTTACTTTGCCCTTCTTTCTTAACATATACAAGAAAAACGGTCCGCCGGTAACTGCCATAACAATACCTACAGGTATCTCCATCCCAGGTATAAGTGTCCTCCCCAAAGTATCTGCCGCCAGAAGAATCACCGCACCCAAAAGCATACTCACCGGCAGCAGTGCTTTATAGTCGGAGCCAACCATCATTCTCGCAATATGCGGGACAACCAGCCCTACAAAACCGATCATACCGGCCTCTGCTACCGTCGCAGCTGCCAAAAAAGCTGCCACCGCAGATAAAAAGATACGTACAAAAGTTACATTTACTCCCAGGCTTTGAGCCATTTCGTCACCCAGCTGCAAAATATTGGCATTTTTTATACAGCATACGCCTAAAGCAAGACCAATAAAAGCATACACCGTAATGATATAAACATGATCCCAGGAACGTCCTGAAAGACTACCGTTCATAAAAGATAAAACACTGGAAAGATTATCAGAATTCAATAATTGCAAAAAGGAGTTATAGGCTCCCAAAACCGTATTTATCGCAACACCGGACAAAATTATTCTGACAGTATCAATCCCATCTCGCCAGGCCAGCAAATAAATAAGTACACAGGCCAAAGCAGCACCGCCAAAAGCAAAAAGCGGCACTGATGAAACCAAAGTCGGAAATAACAGCAGAATCGTAGTTGCCGCAGTAGCCGCACCGGCAGAAACGCCTATAATCCCCGGATCAGCCAGAGGGTTACGCATGACAGCCTGCAAAAGAGCACCTGCAACAGCCAGGCAGGCCCCTACCTCGACCGCCATAATCAGACGCGGTAACCGTAAATTATAAACAACTACCCTCACCGGTCCGCTTTCATCATAAAAAAGAGCCTGTATGATCTGCTGCAGCGAATACCCGGCACTGCCAACTCCCAGCGCAACAACAGCCAGCAATAATAATACTGCCACTAAAACCAGGCAAACCATACTTACCCGCAGGACATTTACTTCTTTACCCATTTTGTTTCAGCTTCTTCGCATCAATAATATCGATCAATTCATTTATATTATCAATAATATTGATCCCGGCTGTCGCAACATATTTTATCGGCAGATAAATAACCTCATGTTCGCGTATCGCCTGAATATTGTTCCAGTATTCAGTGTTTTTGGCAAAATCCTCTTCCATTACCTGCTGATGCTCTGCCGCAGTTTTAGAACCGCCTACACAAAACAGTACATCTGGTTCGTAAGATAAAGCCTGCTCCAGATCAATCAATACCATCTTATTGTTCTGATACACATTTTTGTACCCCAGCATATCCAGCATACTGCCTAAAGTACCATCTTTACCCTGTATATAATGACGCGGTGGGGCTGATTGCAGTACCATAACTTTTTGCCCTTTATTTTCCTGTCTTTTTTCGGCCATTCTGGCTTCCAATTTGTTGAACCTGTCCGTAATAGCTTCAGCACCTGCATTATTTTGACCAAAGGCTTTGATCAGTGCGTCAGTCAATTCCTTGATCGACTCATAAGATACGACATGCCCGGCATCAACATAATAAACAGGTATTTTTTCACGATCCAGAATTTTCCCATAAGTATCCTTAGACTGATAACCTACTATCACCAGATCCGGTTCCAAAGCAATAACTGATTCGATATCAAAATTAGAATTCATCGACACATTCAGCAGCTTTGCATCCTTCACCAAATCTGCAGGCCATTCCAGCATCGCCGCCTGGGGCACAGCAACCTGCTTAATACCCATCTCATGCAGTGCCAAAACCGGAGTATGCACTAAAGATACGACTCGCTGAGGCTTTGCTTTTAAAATAACCGGTTCAGTAAAACCATAAGCTTGCAGCGTAGGTGTATACTCAAGTTTATAAGTTTCACCGGCAGCAGCCGACACATCTTCGCCTTTACTGCCTGTATTAAAGCAATAATACAAAAGCGCACCTGCTATAACGACTACTGCCAACAACAATAATTTATTTTTCATTATTCATCCCCCTTAATGTCTTCACTCATTTCTAAAACTTTATCAGCCAGCTCCTGATAAATCTTGACCATTGGCGAAGCCTGTACAAATTCGCAAACCGTACCGCCCTGATTTTCAGCTGTTTGTATATCTCCCGAACGTGGAACATACATTACGACCTCGGTTTCAATCTCAGCGGCAGCCTTGGCTACCAATTCCTGTTCATTTTCAATATTTTTAGCATTCAAAATAATGCCTTTCAATCGAGCATAACCCCTGCGTCCAAAGTTTTTGATCGCCTGAGCAATATTATTAGCCGCATAAAGCGCCATCATCTCGCCTGAAGAAACAATAAACACTTCTCTTGCATAACCGCCCCTGATAGGCATTGCAAAACCGCCGCAAACAACGTCGCCAAGCACATCATAGATGACGATGTCAGGCTTATAGATTTCAAAAGCCTTCAACTCCTCCAGCTTTTCAAAAGCTGAAATAATACCGCGCCCTGCACAGCCTATACCAGGTGTTGGGCCTCCTGCTTCTACACACAGGACGCCACCAAAGCCTTCAAAAACAATATCTTTTAATTCTAAAGCTTCCCCCTTTTCTTTAAGCTGTTCTAAAACAGTAGGAATACGCATCCCCTTCATCAAATTCTTAGTTGAATCAGACTTTGGGTCACAACCTACCTGCATTACTTTATACCCTTTAAGCGCCAATGCCGCCGATAAATTTGAAGTAGTAGTAGACTTGCCAATACCGCCTTTACCATAAATCGCAATTTTTCTCATCAATAAACTGCCTCCCTTAAAAATAAATAGCTCACTGTTTTCAAACAAAAACATTCTATATTTAAATCAATATAAACAACTTTATTCATAAAATAAAATGCAATAGAGTTAGCTATAGCTAACTCTATTGCATTTTAACACTCTTTAACTTTAGTGTCAATACAAAAATGCCCGATCAATGTATAAATTCTCACATCGACCGGACATTATTTAAAGATAATATTTTTTAAGCATCCTAATATAGCTCCGGATAAGAATGCCCCCTGATATACTGAAGCTGCTGATACTTTTCCAGCCACGTTTTAAAAACTTCTTCAGGATGCAGCTTTGGCAGATATTCCGGATATAAAAATTTTGCAATATAAATCGTACCAACCAATTTCGATGCACCGCCATGCAAATAATGCGAGAGCAGCAGAATCCGATCATTACGTACAGCATCAATACCTGCCCAACCGCTGCGTAAAACAATCTCCTTTTTGATTGCTTTCTCTTCCTCTATAGTTGGCGGCTGATAAGAAGAATAAGCATTGGCATCTGCTACTTTGACAATATACTGAGGATCTTTCTCTATTATCACTTCCTGATCAACCTGCGATCCTTTAGCATCGGCGAAAATATTATCAGCGCCTGAATATTCAACCATTTTATAAAAATAATCGCCTGGCACTGCTGTTTTTCCAAGAGTTCGATATTCAAAATACAAACTTCTGCGGGGGACGCCTTGAAGTTGCTTTTGTATATAAGCCAGCTTATCGTTAAAATAATTTACTAATTCTTCAGCCTGTTCTTCCCTGCCAAAAATTCTGCCGATCAGCCTACAGTTATCAGCAAACTGATCTGTATAATAAGAATTTATGACAATTACTTTGATCCCAAACCTGTCCAACATCTCCTGCGCGTCCCGCCATGTTCCCTCACCGGTAATAATTACAGCCTGCGGCTCCAACTCAGCCAGCTTTTCATAATTCATCGCATTTTGACTGATACCAAATACCTGCGCTTCATTAAATCTGTTTTTGAAGCCAGACTGATCTTTAAAAATATAATTATCAACGCCGACGATTTTATCTATGGCACCAACAGCAGTAATCAACTCTGCATTATAAACATTACAAACAGCAACTCTTTCCAGCGGATACGGAAGCTCCACCTTGCGGCCAACGCTGTCCGTGACTATGATAGTTTTTTGCCACCCTGCCTTTCTCCCACCATTATCATTGGTACAACCAAACAGCATCATTCCAAAACACAGCAGAAGCATTATTGCTATTATCTTACTCATCTTTATAAACACCTATCAATAAATTTTCTATTACACTAACAATCATTTCATATATTTTAGGGATATCAGTCTGAGCTGCGGATCTCCTGCTGATATTTCCATACATTCATCTGTAAAACCTTTTTTAGAAAAACATAGAAAGCGTTTATCAACACCTGTAAAATGTTCACCTTTAGCGAGCAATTTTTTCAGAACGTCGCTGTCAGCTTTTTTATTGCTCCAAATACAGTCAATCAGACAAATAACGTCAGTATCGTCAGCAATGAAATCAACTGAAATTTTATTACTGCCGCTGCCTTGCCACCACGGGCTTATTTGCTCAAAATCACACATAAAATCATTGCGTTTTTTTAATTTATAACAATACTGCAAACAGATCTTTTTAAAAATATGGGCAGCAAATAAATCTAGTCTCGGCATAATATTATTGCGCAGAACCTGATGTCCGCGTCCGATCGCAATCGAACTCATATACGGAAAAACAAACTGATACCAGAAAACAAACATATTATTAGCAATTTCATAATAGCTTATTTTGTTACTGCTGCTAAAAGCAGGATTGACTCGCCGCAAAATTCCCATTGTCAGCAGCACATTCAAGTATTTTGAAATCTTGTTGCATTCCATGTCAGCAGCCGCTGCTATTTCGTTCAGCCGTCCTGCTCCGCAGGCAACAGAACAAAGGATAGTATTATATGTAGCGGGTTCCCTTAAATCAAGCTTTAAGAGCTGTATTGGTTCCTTATACAATGGAGCTGCCGGGGCAAAAAACAATTTTTTCAGGTTGTCCTTAAAAGACAGTTCCGCATCTAAATAACTCATATAATGGGGATTGCCACCAGCTGCGCCATATAAACATAATTTTTCTTCTTCTGTAAAGCCTTCTAAAAAGGGCTGTGCTTCCCAATAATCCATAGGGCCCAATTTTATAACAGCAGTAATGTAATTTTTTATCTGTATATCCTGATTTTTCAGCAATACCCGCTCCATCTCAGCAAAAGGCGCTCCCGAAAAAATAACTGATAGTCTCAACTGCTTTTTATATTTTTGAGCATATTTAGCAAATGCCGTAAAAAATTCCGGTGCAGAATCAAACAAATACTGTACATCATCTATTACCAGAACCAGCCGCCGCTGTGTGGCCTTAAAAAACAACGTGCTTAATACACTATCCCAGCTGCGGAATTCATTTTTTGGACCCCAAAGGCCCTGCTCTTTTAATTCCAGGCAAAAAGCCGCCAAATTTACAGTTGACAACGCATTGCGGGCAGCAAAATAAGCAGCAGATTTTTTTTGTAAAAACTCCTGCAGCAAAGCAGTTTTACCGATTTTATATTCACCGCTCACAAGTACTACATTTAAAGAATTTTTTGCATACAATTTTTCTAAAAGGCCTAATTCTTCACTGCGTCCAATAAACATAGCGGCACCTTCCTACTCATAAGTTGTATTTTATTTTAACACAACTCATAGCCGAAAAGCAAAAGGGAAACATAATTATGTTTCCCTTTGCAACTTCTAAAAATTATAATTCACCCCTACGCGGAAAGTCCTTCCCATCGTATAATACAAATTATTGTTGCTCGTTCCGCCAACATTGGCAATATCCTTACGATTAAACAAATTATCGACATCAAAGGTAGCCGTCACGTTTTTAGCAACGTTATAACCAAGATGCAAGTTAGACACTAAAAGCGGCGAAGATATTTCTGTTACAGTAATTTTTTCACTGCTGACGCCGTTTTTAAAACGATTGCCCCAATAGCTCAGATTTAAGGCCGCACTAAAATCACGATTCACATAATTTACACCGCCGTTTATCTGATAACGGCCCAAAGTATCTATCCAAGCCTGACCTTCCTTATACATACGCTGAGGTTTAGCAAACACCGCACCTACATTATAAGTAAAATGTTTATCTACATCCTGTTCATACCGCAGTTCAATACCGGTATTGCGATATTTGGCAGCATTAGTTTGATAAGACTGATTATCCACCAAATTTTTAACAGCTACTATTTGATCTTTAATGTCTATTCTAAAAGCAGTAAGATTTAACCGGCGTCCATTTTCACTATACTTATAACCAATTTCATAATTCCAGCCATGTTCTGCTTCCAAATCCGGATTAGGAACAACTACACTGCTGGCATAATAAAGATTTCTAAAAGTAGGCATTCTAAACGATTTTCCAACGCTGGCATAAACAGAATTATGTTCATCAAATTTGGTTATAGCCTGTATCTGCGGCAAAAATTCGTTATAATCACCAGCCTCCGACCTGATTAAATCTTCTCTGGCACTGAAAATAATATTCGTGGCACGGCTCAGTTTTCTATCATACGAACCATAAACAGAATAATTATTAAGCGCATAAGTACCAAAATGAGCAATAGGCTTTAATGTACTGCTGCTGGAATTTGAGTTATTAAATTTTTGGTTATCGTTTTTATAAGTCTCACGCTTTGCACTAACGCCCAACAATCCAATTGCTTTATCACCCCGCCAAACCTTTTTGGCATCCAATCCATATTGTTTCTGGTCACTCTTCTCCCATTCGATATTTGTAGGATTGACCACAAAATAATCGGGGTTTTCTATTCTTCTTTGATTATAATAAACCTTAGCATCCCAGCCATTTTCGTCATTATAAGCCATCTGGGTAAAATGCTCACGGTCATCATACATAAAATGCTTTAACAAGGTTTCATTAACATCATTATAATTGATCGAATATTTCTTTTTATTGAACATATAGCTGAATTTAAACTTATCATCAAATTTATAGTTAAAAGCAAGATGATCTTTTTTACTGTCACCAAAACCAATATAGTAGCCTACGTCACTAACTCCATTAATTGTCAAATTATTAATTTTTTCCGTCATATTCCCTGTCGAACCAAATTCATTTCTTCCGAGAGCCAGGCTGGCTTTACCCATGCCTATGGTAGCAGCATAATCACGCTGCCCTTTATTTCCCGTTGCTACACGCAGCGAATTTTTCATCTGATCTTTAGTTATAATGTTAATAACTCCGCCCAATGCCTCACTGCCATAAAGCACTGCCCCCCCACCCTTGACAACCTCTACTCGTTCCACTTCATCTAAATTGAGCATATCAAGATGATTGATATTATTAAATGAAGAAGGTACGCCATTAATAAGTACCAAAGTACCGCCATCTATACCACGCAGATTGATCTGGCTGCTGCCAGTGATCCAATTCTGGTCGTGCGGTCCCATATTGGTAAAATAAACGCCGCCCTTATACTTTAAAGCATTGGCTACATCACTGGCACCGGTCTCTTTTAATTGCTCGCCTGTATAAACCACGGTATCAGCAGGAGTCGCTAAATTACTTTTTTCATAACCCAGCGCAGTAATGTTAATGCCCTCCAAAAGGAACTCTGATAAAGACTCTTCCGCATGCACCTGAGTCGCAAAAAAACTGGTACCTAAAATCACTGCACACATCAAACGTTCCAATTCAAACTTCTTTAGCACAAAAATACAGCTCCTTTTCTTTTTTTGATATCATAAAACAAACTATTTATTTCTCTTTACTTATTGATATTTTTTTATTTATGATATCCATTCCCATTGAGTTTGAATTTTAGCATTCCTTTCGCCACCCGTCAACGTTTTACAGCTTTTCCTACATAAGAATATTTTTTAGCTAAAATGCCGTAGTACGGTATAAACACTATATTTATAATACAACTTATAATTCTTATTATTAAAAACGCAGATTATTTATTCCGTCAATACTGTTTATGAGTAGTATTATAAACAAACAAGAGCGCTGGTAGCTAACCAACGCTCTTGTTTGTTTATTTTTAAAATAATTCTGGATAACTGACTTCGGCCAATTCTTCCACAGCGTTAACCGCATACTGCGAAGTGCTGTAAAGATACTTATCGTGCACCTGCACTACCTGATGGCTGCGAATAGCCTTAATACCCTGATAAGCTTCGTTCGTCATGACCTGACGTTTAAACTCGCCGGTATTTTTCGTTCCACTGTAATCCCAGCTGGGCACTAAAATAATATCCGGATCCAACATCAGCATCTGCTCCTCCGAAAAGGTAGCGTTCTTGGGCACATCAAGGTGTTCGATAGCATTGACGATGTTGGCATAACGACACATATCATCGAACGATGAACCCTTGATCCCCATTGGCCCCATAAAGGATAAGGCAACGATTTTTTTCCGCTGCTCCGGTTTTATTTTACCTACCTTAGTCCAAATAGCGGCTAAACGGTCGTCCATTTGCTGCTGCAAAGCCTGTCCATGTTCCTGCTCCCCTACCAATCCAGCCAATTCGCCAATATTGGCTTTAATATCTTCCAAAGTATTGGGCGTTTTATGCACATAAACCTTAACATTAGCCGCACGCAGCTGCCCTACAAAGTCGATTCCACCCCAATCGGGAACGATCACCAGATCGGGAGCATAGGATAAAATGGATTCTAAATTATTACGCTGCACCCTGCCTTTAATGGCTTTAGCCTGATCGCTGATCGCAGAAATACCGGCGTCGTCAGCCAAATAAGTAAGGGCAGCTATCCGTTCCGGAGTTACCAACGCTAATAATATCTCGTCGCTGCCAGTACCCATCGAAACTATTTTCTGCGGCTTGCCGGTAAATTCTACTACCGTTCCCGTAGCATCAGTTACCCTGTAGGCCGGCTTACTTTTATCGTTTTCAGCCTTGATGCCGCAGCCACTGCACAAAAGCAAAACTGTGCAGACCAGCAGGATCAAGCTACTAAGAAATCCTTTTTTCATCCTATCTGCTCCTCAAACCGCAGGCTTTTTGCTGCTGACGCAGTTTACCACCCAAATCCGTTAAATTATCATAAAAAAGCTCGTGCACCAAATACTGTGGCTGCACTGCTTCCAAAATAGCCTCTGCCTCCGGCACGGTAAAGGGCTGATGCCTGTCGATCTTACCGATATGTGTCAGCAAAACTTCATAATCCACCTGCAGCGGCACTATTTTTTCAAAGCTTTGCTGGTAGCTTCCCGACAGCGAACAGCTTAAATGCACGCCTTTTATCAGCCGCTTCAACGAACCCAAAGCCTGAACAGTTCTGCACACATAGCCAATGCCCTCGGCTTCGCTGGTCAGCTGCCTGTTAGTATTCATCAAATGCCCTGTATCCAGCATAATGCCCACATTCGTTTTGTTCAGCGATGCAAAAAAGCGTTCAACCAGATTGAAATCTATCAGCCGCAGCCCCGGCCACCACAAATTTTCAAACAGCACCGTCACATCGTCAGGTATAATGTCGCAGACGTTGTTAAACAGCTCTGCTGTCGCCTGCAGCACATCGGCGTCGCTGTAATTAAAGTTAAATGTAAAAACCTCTGCATTACCGGCATTGGAAACATGCCAGACAAGGTATTCAGGCTGGACAGATATTGCCGCCAGCAAGTTACTTTTAATAACTTCCAACCATGTTTCTACGTTCGCCGCTCCGCCATAATATTCCTTTAACTGCTGCGTATCGCTGAAGCTGCGGTTAAGCAGCACCTGGTCATTACGGTAAAAGCTTACCCATTCGGGCCAATAGTTCAAGTGCACGCCTACGGTCAGATCCTTGTAGGGCACCTGCCCTAACGGCTGGTACACCCTTTGCTCAATGCCGTCCAGTTCCAAGTCACCGATAAAGCTTTTTAAAGTTTGGCGTGCATCAAGCACATCGGCTTCATACATGGGCAGAGAACAGTAATTAAATAACTGCTTCATTAGATGTTATACTCCATACCCACAATAAAGCTGCGTGACGGCATGGGATATTTTGCCTCACCATTACTATATTTACCACCATATTCCTGATAACGGGCATTAGTTAAATTATGTCCTTTAATAAAAACTTTCACATCCTTATTTATTTTATACTGAGCTCCTAAATCTAAAGTAAAATAGGATTTATCAGCATATCCATAAGAATCATAACCATTAGTGTACATCAATACTTGCCCATTAACAACATTCAAATCCATGTTTAAAATCAGATTTTCATTTTTATATTTTATACCAGCTCTATAAATATTTGGCTTTATATTATCGTAATTTACATATCCATATCCATCATTGCGTTCAGATTTTGCATAGGTATACGACAAATACCCAGATAAATTATCGTTAAAATAATGGTTTATACTTAATTCCATACCTCTGCGCTTTTCCTTAGCAACATTAAACGCCTGATATGCACCATTACTATTCCCTTTCCACGCAATGGCATCTTTAATATCACTATAAAAAACACTGGCAGCAAAATTTGTCTTTTCACTTATTTTAGTATTAGTTCCAAGTGTCCAAACATTACCTTTTTCTGGTTTTAAATCAGGATTTCCTAACGTCCAACTGTCATACAATACACCATTATATTCATAAGGCATATTTTGTTTCCAATATAAATCTTGTACTGTTGGTGCCTTAAAAACTTTGCCCCACGATAAATAAACATTGGTATCTTCATTAAGTTTTTTATTCAAAGATATACGCGGTGTCAATTCACTTCCATATGTACTGTGATGATCAAAACGCAAGCCTGTATTCAACTGCCAAGAATCTGCAAACTTCCAGCGATCTTCGAGAAATATAGCTTGATTATCTATTTCTTTTTTTCCGTCAAACATTACATCATTATTCACTTCAGTTTTATAATAACTTATCCCCGTAATTAAATTATTCTTTTCGCTCAATTTAAAGCTTTGCTGCAAATCAACACCCCATGTACTATCAATAAAGTCTGATTTATTATCTTTATCAGGACTTAAAAATTGTGCATGATGGTGATTTCTATATATCTGCATATACCCGCTATTATAAGTACTTTCTTCCCAATCATAACGCATAGAAAGATTATTATTCAATCTTTTATGCTTATCTGTGGTTGTAATACCATAATAACCGAAAGGAGCTCCGCCTTCCGTATTCAAATGCTCAAACTGCATGGTAACACGGTTATCCCTGCCCACCTGTTGATCCAGCTTTAAATTAAAGCCTTCCGTATTAAAACCGGAGTTGGGCATTTTTTTAACATCACCGTCAATATCCTTATATCTATAGTTGCCGCGACGATCCTTACTGGCACTGACAAATATCACCAAACCGTTTTCAGTTGCACCACCAGCAGAAATACCATATTGCTCGGTGTTCCACGACCCGGTCGCTGCCCGCAGTGTAACGTGGCTGTCAAGCTCGCTGCCCTTTTTCGTAATAACGTTGATAACACCGCCAACAGCATCTGTGCCATATAAAGCAGACCCTGCTCCCTTTAACACCTCGATCCTTTCGATAGCGTTTACCGGTGGCAGCCAATCGGCACTATAATTACCGCTGCTGCCCAAATTAACCCGGCGGCCATCGATAAGTACCAAAACACGTTCATCGCCATTGATCAAAATTTTATCCTGCCCCATACTGGTACCTTTAGCACCGCTGCCCAGAACATTTACGCCCGGCACCTTACTGATAGCTTCAGCGGCATCGCTATAATTATTATCAGCAATACTTTCTTTAGTAATAACGCTGATATTAGCAGGGGTATCAGCTTTATTAGTAGCCACACGGCTGGCCGTTACCACAAATTCCCCTAATATGAAGTTTTCCGAAGGTTCTTCTGCGAAAACGTAAGTCCCCCCCACAAATACACCACTGGTGACTAACAGCGTTAATAAAATACTCTTCTCCAAAACAATCTTCTTCATTTTCTCCATTCCTTTCCTACACGGTGTAAAGTGTCGGTACAACATAAAACGCAGACCATATTCGAAAGCATATAGTCTGCGCCATTTTCCAAGTTGACCAAATAGACTTTCGGATACATGATGAAAAACAAAGCGTCGCAAATATCATTCGGCTAACCACACCAAACTGATAATAACGACACTGCGATTCATGTATCCGACCCGTACATCGCAAGTCATAAAAGGATTATTTAAAAACTGGCAGGTCTCCTGGCTCTGTTTCATCGCACTGCAATTCCTTCTCAGACACTAGTCCAATGGTTTCGCATTACAGTGCTCCACATTACAGTTGCGGGACAGCTCCGGCTTCTACCGGATTCCCTATTAAGCCGCTGAAATTTTATAATCTCCGGCACCAATTTTCTACAATATTAAATTTTAATTTAATAATACATCTTAAATTGTTTATAATTCTACCATATTCTTTATGCGCTTGCAACTACTTACTGATAACAATCAGCAATAAACATTATAATAATATTTATTCTACAGCGCTTGCAGCGCCCTGCTCTGTGAATTCAACTGCCTCATCTGCTCGAAAAGTACTGTCAATACCATTATTTTTCCAAATCAAAGCTTTTTTAGGACTTCCTTTCAAAACATACCCATCAATACTAAAATTAATTTCAGTTTTAGCTTTAAATTCAACAAAACCTGCATTATCCACGTCTAAGGCATTATTCTGCCAGCCAATAGGCCGCAGTTTAGTATCTTCTGCCAAAGTACCCATTTTTACAGCACCATCATCATAAAAATCCACAATACTATCGCTTTTTAAAGTCACAAAGCCATATTGATTATTACCTATACCGATTGTAATGTCATTGGCCACAGTTCCGCTGGTTACTGTACCTTCCGCACTGAAAGAAACCGCAGTTCCGCCTTTGTAACGAACGTGCCCATAACTTGGTAAAGCAATGCTGTATAGATTACTGTTATTCCAGTAACGATAGTGACGAGGGAAAAAATTCCCTCCGTCGGTATACGCGGAAATAAAATAATAATCATTGATAATACGCTGCCAACCCTGTGGTCGTAAAAATGTATCATTTGCTAAAGTTCCGCTTATAACGGCACCTGAATCATTGATCATAACCACAGTATTTTTCTTAAACTTTACCTGATCGCCGACAGACCATCCCTGTGGATATAATTCTTCATTTTTAGAAAGCTTTTTACTTATCGGTTCGGCAAAAACATCACTGACAAAAGTGACTAAGCATAGCATAAGAGTTATTTGGAGCAAAACCTTTTTATTCAGCATATTATAACCTCCTTTTCTATATCTTTATTCATTATATCATTTTCTTTTGAAATATCTTTGTTCTCACAAACAGTTTACAATCATAAAAAACAAAAAGACCGCATTGCGGTCTTTTAATTTTTCTTTTTAACAACTTTTTCTTCCTGCTCTTTTTCAGCAGCAAACTGCCATAAATACCATACACCTAAAGAACGCCATGGACGCCAATGCTCGGTTATTTTAGAAATTTGCCCACGCTTGGGAATATCACTTAATCCCATAAGAAGTTTTAATTCTTTCTTAAAGATAAAGTCAGCCGAAGGAATAACATCAGTTCTGCACAAGGCAAGCAATAAAAACATTTCAATAGTCCACTGCCCTAGACCGCGAATTTGGACAAGCTGTTTAGTTATTTCAGCATCGGTCATTTCAGAAAATTTTTCTATAGTTACCTGACCTGCAACAGCTGCTTCAGCAAAACTTTTCAAATATTCGGCTTTTTGTTTTACCAGCCCCTGTTCGCACAAGGCTTCAATGGAAACTTCCACTACCGCCTGCGGCTGCAGTGGATTTCCTAAAAATTTTCCTAGTTTTTCCAGTAATTGAAGACTGACATCAGGTGGTAACTGCTGTGAAACAATACCTGTAACTAATGTCCCGAAATACTTCTCCTTTGGCTCGGGTTTCAATTTACACACAGGAAACCTATCGATCAATGGGATCAGCTCAGGCGCATGTTCACGCAGATATTCGGCTCCTGCAGCCCAATCTGGGGTTTTGAGCATGATACATCCTCCTTATTTACTTTGGTGATTCAACGAAACAGTACTATCGTTGATATTACTTATGATTATACGCTAAAACGGTTATTTTGCAAAGCCGCTGAAAAGTAATTTAATAAAATTACAGAAAATCCTTGCATCATTTATGGTTTTATGGTATTATTTATACCTGTCAGGACTACTGACAAATGGCCCGGTGGTTCAGTTGGTTAGAATGCCGCCCTGTCACGGCGGAGGTCGTGGGTTCGAGTCCCATCCGGGTCGCCATTTGCGGAAATAGCTCAGTGGTAGAGCACCTCCTTGCCAAGGAGGGGGTCGCGAGTTCGAATCTCGTTTTCCGCTCCATTTTAGGGGTATAGCTCAACTGGTAGAGTAGCGGTCTCCAAAACCGTTGGTTGTGGGTTCGATTCCTACTGCCCCTGCCACGCAAAAGTAAGCTGCAGACTATGTTTGCAGCTTTTTTATTTTTACATGTCTAAAACAAAAACCGAAGGAAGCCAGGCGTAACTACCTTGCTTCCTTCGGTTTTAATTATAGAAAAGGACTGTCTTTACTTTGATAGTCTATTTTATATTTATCAGGATTAGCTTTAAGAATAGCTAACAGCGCCTTGCCTTCACTGCCACATTCACTCGTCTGCTCTTTCACTTCATTTTGCAGATCAAGCATCCACGGCACTAAAGGCGGCATCCATCTTAGCAAGCAGGCGGCAAGTTCATCAAGATTGTCTCCTTCTAAAATATGATCTCTGATTACAATATGCATCTTCTTTCCCCCTTTTACACACAGTTTCTATTATAACAAAAATCATATATAAAAATAAAGTCCGATCACTTTATTATAAGCAATCGGACTTTATTTTTATACTATCAACACTGTACAATTTATTTTCCGGTACGACCACGTTTAGTAAAAGGCTTACCTTCTTTACAAAGTGGGCAGTCCTCTTCTTTAAAGGTTGGTACATCAAGATGCAGTAAAGCTTCAGTACGAATACCAAAATCAACTTTACCGCCGCTGCGGTCAACCAAAAGCCCAATACCGACCGGAATGCCGCCATGTTCTTTAACAACATCCAGAACTTCCATAACACTGCCGCCAGTTGTAACGATATCTTCAACGATCAGTACACGAGTTCCTTTTGGAATCTCAAAACCGCGTTTTAAAGTCATTTTACCATTTTCACGTTCGGTAAAAATAGCACGGGTATCAAGCGCTTTACCAACTTCGTGCGCCAGCAGGATACCGCCTGTCATTGGACCTACTACCAATTCTACATTATCAGCAGCATAACGTTCAGCCAACTCCTGACAAAGCTTTTCTGTGTATTTAGGATGCTGCAGCACATTGAATTTTTCTACATACATAGGACTGTGCAAACCACTGGTCAACAAAAAATGTCCGTGAAGCACGGCTTCAGTTTCTTCTAAAAGCTGCATTACTTCTTTTTCTTGCAACATATCAAACACCTCTGATTTCTGCTACGATGCTTTGTGCCGCAGCAATTTTATCTTCTGCTTTAGTAATAGGACGCCCTACTACGATATGGCTGGAACCATTTTTAAATGCTCCGGCAGGAGTAGCGATACGGCTTTGGTCATCTATAGACGCACCAGTCGGACGTACACCGGGCGTAACGATCAAAAACTCGGGACCACAGGCACTTCGAATACCTGCAGCTTCCTGTGGCGAGGCAACGACACCATCCATGCCAGCTTCCTGTGCCAGCTTTGCCAAAGCAATAACCTGCTCTGCAATAGTGTTCTTATAATTAAGATCACCAAACTGCTCATCATCCATACTGGTCAAAATAGTAACAGCAATCAGTTTCGGCGCCGGGCGTCCCAATTTTGCAGCAGCTTCACGCACAGATTTAACAGCTGCCTGCATCATCTTTTTACCGCCTACGGCATGTACATTCATCATATCTGCACCTAAACCAGTAAGAACCGCCAAAGCACCTGCAACGGTATTGGGAATGTCCTGTAATTTTAAGTCAAGAAACACCTGCTTATTATGACCTTTGAGGAAGCGTATCATTTCACTTCCCGCAGCATAATAAAGCTCCATACCAACCTTATAATGGCTGACATTATCTCCTAATTCCAATACTACTGCTTTAGCCTGTTCCATTGTGGGGAAATCCAAAGCTACGATCAAACGATCGTCATGATTCATCCTGCCACCCCCTTAACGTTTTACAGCGCGTTTCAGATGGATCTTACCTTCTGGCAACGCCAAACCGATCATATCTTTAAGTTTTTTAATGCCATGCTTATCCATATATTCCAAAATCCCATGTGAAATAGTTTCTGCAATACAAGGATTGGTAAAATTAACAGTTCCTACAGCAACTGCGCTGGCACCTGCCAGAAAAAATTCTATCGCATCTTCTGCTGTCATAATGCCGCCCATACCGATAATAGGCACATGTACGTTCTGAGCAACCTGATAACACATCCGCACTGCAACAGGGCGTACAGCCGGACCGCTAAGTCCGCCGATAACATTGCCTAAAACCGGCTTTTGCCTGTCAATATCTATTTTCATACCAATCAAGGTGTTGATCAGTGAAATAGCGTCAGTTCCCGCCGCTTCTACAGCCTGGGCCATGGCTACGATATCGGTCACGTTGGGTGAAAGCTTGGTAATCACCATTTTAGACGTATTGCTTTTTACCGCTTTAACTACTTCAGCTGCACTGTCAGGGCAGGTACCAAAAACCAGGCCTCCTTCTTTGACATTTGGGCAGGAAATATTTATTTCTAAAGCGTCAACGCCTTCTACATCCAGTTTTTTGGCAACCTTGCCGTAATCTTCATAGGAATGGGCATAAATATTAACTATTACCGGTACGTCATACTGACGCAGTTGCGGCAACGTTGTTTCCAAAAAATAATCCACACCAGGATTTTCAAGTCCGATACTGTTGAGCATCCCTGACGGAGTTTCAACAGCACGCTGTCCCTTATTCCCCGGCTGCGGTTCTAAGGAGGTACCTTTAACAGTAACAGCCCCTACTTTTTCAAGATCAAGAAAGTCGGTAAATTCCAGTCCAAAGCCAAAAGTACCGGAAGCTGTGGTAATCGGTGTTTTCATTTTCAAGCCGGCAATATTTGTCGCCAACCGTCCATCATACAATGCTTTTACCATTCGCCCACCTCCTCGGCCCAAAATACCGGGCCGTCGGTACAAACCTTAAGCCGCTTGCCTATACCACTGCACGAACAGGACAAGCAAGCGCCAAGACCGCAGGCCATATACTTTTCCAAAGAAACCTGACATTTTATATTTTTTTCGGCAGCAACTTCAGCTACAGCTTTCATCATCGGCACAGGCCCGCAGACATAGACGCAGTCATATTTACCGCTGTCTAAAAGCTGCGGCAAAAGAGCAATTACTGTCCCCTGCACACCACAACTGCCGTCATCTGTCGTAATATGGATATTTTGGCAAATATCTTCGTACAAATCTGTCCAAAACAGTTCTTCTTCCGAACGCCCTCCCATCAAAATCTCTATGGGCTTGTTCTGCGCACAGAATCCTTCTGCCAAATACAGCAGCGGCGCCAGTCCCAGACCACCACCAACCAGCAATGGACGTTCAGCCTCCATAGCGAAGCCATAGCCTAAAGGACCTACGATACTCAGCTTATCTCCACTGCACACTTCTGCCAGAATATGAGTAGCCTCGCCAATAATGCGGTAGATCATAATGAAAGTACCATTATCCGCATTTACTCCGGCAACGCCAAAAGGACGGCGAAGCAACGGAGCCGTATTCTTGCAGACCTGCACATTCACGAATTGTCCCGGGACCGCCGTTTTGGCGATCTCGGGAGCATAAACTTCTATTAATTTTGTAGTAGCGTTTAAAACACGCTGACCAATAACAGTGGCGTTCGTAATAGTTTTTGGCACGGGCTTATCCCTCCCAGGCTAAATCCTGCAATGCAACGATGCTGACCACACGGCGGCGGCGCATTGCCGACATAACGTGCTGCAGTTCACGTGCTGTGTCCATAGAAGTCAGGCAGGCAATGGCATGCTCTACTGTAGAACGTCTGATTTTAAAGCCGTCACGCTCAGCATCACGACCATGGTTAGTTGTATTGATAACCATACTTATCCGGCCTTCTTTGATATCGTCAAGAATGTTGGGGCTGCCCTCGCTGACTTTAGTCGCTACGGTCACCTTAACACCCTTTTCTTTCAGATATTCCGCTGTACCTCCGGTAGCCATGATTTCATAGCCCAGATCGGCAAAACCGGCCGCAATTTCTGCCGCTTCAGGTTTATCCATATCAGCAACAGTGATCAGTATCGAGCCTTCATGCGGTACATTGATACCGGAAGCAATACATGCTTTATACAAAGCACGTGAGTACTGATAATCAACGCACATTACTTCGCCTGTAGATTTCATCTCAGGCCCTAATGTAATATCGACATTACTCATTTTGTTGAAGGAGAACACAGGGGCTTTAACTGCATAATAGTCCGGGAAGAAGCCCAAGCCTGGTTTATACCCCTGCTCACGCAGCGAATGACCCATAGCTGCTTTAGTTGCTACATTGATCATCGGCACGTTGGTGACCTTACTCAGGAAAGGAACTGTACGGGAAGAACGCGGATTTACTTCAATTACATAAACCTCATTATTCCGTACGATATACTGGATGTTGATCATACCTTTTACTTCCAGTCCAAGTGCCATACGGTTGGTATAATCAATGATAGTTTTGATAACTGACTCGGACAGATTACGCGGCGGATAAACAGCGATAGAATCGCCGGAATGCACACCTGCACGTTCGATATGCTCCATAATACCGGGAATCAGCACTTCATTACCGTCGCAGATAGCATCGACTTCGACCTCTGTACCCTGCAGATAATGATCGACCAGTACCGGATGTTCGCGTGAAGCCTTAACAGCACTGGACATATAATGTTTCAGTTCTTCATCATTATAAACTATTTCCATTGCGCGACCGCCCAAAACATAAGACGGACGAACCATAACCGGATATCCGACATCAGCTGCAGCTTTTAAAGCGCCTACCGTATCAAAAACAGTATGCCCTTTCGGACGCGGAATATTGCAGTTTGTCAAAAGCTGTTCAAAACGTTCTCTATCTTCGGCTCTGTCAATACTGTCAACACTGGAGCCAAGTATTTTCACGCCTGCATCTGCAAGCGGTCCAGCCAGATTGATTGCCGTTTGGCCGCCAAACTGTACGATAACGCCTTCAGGCTGTTCTTTATCAAGAATATTCAAAACATCTTCTACTGTCAAAGGTTCAAAATACAGACGATCAGAAGTATCAAAGTCCGTACTTACAGTTTCCGGGTTATTGTTAATAATGATGGTTTCATATCCAAGCTCTTTCAGTGCCCAGACAGAATGTACAGAGCAATAGTCAAACTCTACGCCTTGCCCGATACGGATCGGTCCGCTGCCTAAAACAGCAACCTTCTTTTTATCACTGACGCGTACTTCATCTTCAACAGCATAGGTAGAATAATAATAAGGTGTTTCAGCTTCAAACTCGGCAGCACAGGTATCAACCATTTTATAGGTTGGGATAATGCCCCAGTCCTTACGCATAGCACGTACTTCCATCATCTGTTTACCGATATATTCGCCAATAACCACATCGGCAAAGCCCATGCGTTTAGCTTTACGCATTATCTCCTTAGTCATCGGTTCAGTTTTTAAAACAGTTTCCATCTTAACGATATTCAATATTTTCTGCAGGAACCATCTGTCGATCATAGTGATCTCATGGATCTCTTCCAGACTTACGCCTCGACGAAGTGCTTCGGCAACAACAAAGATACGTTCATCATCAATCTTAGAAATGCGAGCACGAATTTCTTCATCACTCAGTTCTTTTAATTCCGGCATTTCCAGATGAGTCAAACCGATTTCCAAAGAACGGATCGCTTTCAGCATTGCTGCTTCCAGTGTGCGTTCGATAGCCATAACTTCGCCGGTAGCCTTCATTTGGGTGCCTAATGTACGGTCGGCTGTAACAAATTTATCAAAAGGCCAGCGCGGGAATTTCAGTACTACATAATCAATAGAAGGCTCGAAGCAGGCAGTTGTCTTTTTCGTTACAGCATTTTGAATCTCGTCCAGATTATAACCGATAGCTATTTTACTGGAAACCTTTGCGATCGGGTAACCGGTAGCTTTAGAAGCCAAAGCCGAAGAACGGCTGACACGCGGATTTACTTCGATGACATAATAACGTTCAGAATTTGGATCCAATGCCAACTGCACATTACAGCCGCCGCGCACACCCAATTCACGTACTATATCAATAGAAGCCTGACGCAGCAGCTGTACTTCGCGATCGCTCAGAGTCTGCGCCGGAGCGGCAACGATAGAATCGCCGGTATGTACGCCTACAGGATCAAGATTTTCCATTGAGCAGACAGTGATGCAGTTATCAGCCGCGTCACGCAGCACTTCAAATTCAATCTCTTTCCAGCCCGCTACGCTGCGTTCAATCAATGCCTGACCAATAAGACTGTATTTCAGACCTTTATTAACGATTTCATCCAGTTCATCTTCACTTTCAGCGATACCGCCGCCGGTGCCGCCCAAAGTATATGCTGGCCGAACGATCAGAGGAAACCCGACTTTACGGGCAAATTCCTTCGCTGCCGCCATCGTTTCAACGATAGCGCTTTCCGGAATCGGCTGATTGATTTTTTCCATCGTTTCTTTGAAAAGCTCACGATCTTCTGCTCTCTTGATACTATAAATCTGAGTACCTAAAAGCTGCACGTTATATTCGCGCAGAATACCTTTTTCCTCCAGATCTATTGCAAGATTCAGGCCAACCTGACCACCCAAAGTTGCCAGCAAAGAATCAGGACGCTCGCGTTTAATAACACTTTCCAAAAATTCAACATTAACAGGCTCAATATAAACACGGTCGGCAATATGCACGTCCGTCATGATCGTAGCCGGGTTACTGTTGACAAGTACGACCTCCAGCCCTTCTTCTTTCAGAGAACGGCAGGCCTGAGTACCGGCATAGTCAAACTCAGCAGCTTGACCGATAATGATCGGGCCGGAACCGATAACAAGAACTTTTTTGATATTTTGCAGCTTTGGCATCAGTTTTGGCCTCCCATCATTTTTACAAAACGTTTAAATAAATATTCATGGCCGCCTGGTCCGGGGCTTGCCTCGGGATGATACTGAACTGCGAAAGAAGGATGGTCAAGATAACGCAAACCTTCAATCGTACCATCATTCAGTGAGATATTAGTTATTTCCACATTCAGACCGGCTAAAGATTTTTCGTCAACAGCATAACCATGGTTTTGTGAACTGATCAGAACCTTATTTTCCAAAAGGTCTTTAACCGGATGATTGACGCCACGATGCCCGAATTTCATTTTAAAGGTATCAGCACCATTAGCCAAAGCTAAAATTTGATGACCTAAGCAGATGCCGAAAATAGGCTTCTTGCCGATCAGCTTTTTAACTTCTTCAATGATCGGCTGTAAATCCTTCGGATCTCCGGGGCCATTAGCTAAGAAAATACCGTCCGGCCGTGCTGCCAAAATCTCCTCTGCTGTAGTATATGCAGGAAAAACCGTCAAATGGCAGTCAAAACTGGCCAGATATTCAAGAATATTTTGTTTGATACCAAAATCCATGACCGCAACATGATATTTGCCGTTGCCAAGCGTATAAATTTCAGGAGTTGTTACTGTAGCTACCTGATCATGTACTTCCGGTGTAGCCAGCAGCTTTTCCACTTCCTCCTGCGGCATTTCTGCCGGCACGATAACACCCTGCAGTACACCATAATTGCGAAGTTTACGGGTAATCGCACGCGTATCCACGCCTGTCAGTACAGGTACATCCTGTTCATCTAAAAACTGTTCCAGCGTTTTTTCGCAGCGCCAGTTGCTGGGATGATCACACAGTTCACTGATCACATATCCCTGAAAAAAAGATTTTCGCCCCTGATTAAAAAGATCGTTAGTACCATAATTTCCAACTAAAGGATAAGTCATAACAACAATCTGCCCGCAAAACGACGGGTCAGTTAAGGTTTCCTGATAACCGCTCATACCGGTAGTGAAAACAACCTCACCTACCGCATTGCGTTTACCATACAGCTCGCCTTCATAAACACTGCCGTCTTTTAATACCAATTTACCTTTTCTTGCTATCGTTTGCATACTTCACCATCTCTCATTACGAATTTACCTGCTACCATCGTAGCTACGGCTTTGCCTTTACAATGTTTTCCTTGGAAAGGAGTTACCTTGCCGCGTGTATAAAATTTCGTATTATCAACAGTCCATTCTTTGTTAAGGTCGATAATAGTTACATCTGCCGGATAACCAACTTTTAAACTTCCAGCTTTTAGTGCAAAAATATTCGCAGGTTCTGTACTCATTTTACCAATAATTTCGTTAATTGTGAAGATGTTTGTATGATAAAGATCAGTTAAAACTACACCAACGGATGTTTCCAAACCCGTAAATCCGCAGGGAGCATAACGGAACTCAACGTCTTTTTCTTCAGGAGCATGCGGAGCGTGGTCAGTGACGATCGCATCTACCGTGCCATCTTTAACTGCAGCGCGCAAAGCCTCTACATGATCCATGCTGCGCAGCGGCGGCGAGACCCTGGTAGCACTGCTGTAAGTAGCACAGGCCTCGTCAGTTAAAGTCAGATGATGTACTGTAACTTCACAGGTCACATTGACACCTTTTTTCTTAAAGCCGCGAATGATATCAACAGCGCCTTTACTGGCAACATGCGCAATATGTACATGTGCGCCGGTATATTCGGCAATAAGACAGTCGCGGGCAACAGCAATATCTTCTGCTATTGCAGGTATACCGGGCACTCCGATACGTGCGGAAACAGCACCTTCATGCATGTAGCCTTCATGTCCCAGTTCCGGTTCGATAGCATGGGAAATCAAAACTTTATCAAAAGCACCTATATATTTGGCGGCAAGTGTAAACAGACGCGGACTGTTGACAAAGTGCCCGTCATCCGAGAACGCCATCGCGCCTTTTTCAGACATATCGATCATTTCAGCCAGCTCTTTACCTTCTTCGCCTTTGCTGATAGCACCGATAATCTCTACATTAACATAGCCTTCACGTGCAGCACGTTCCTTAATACCGGAAACAATGATAGAGTTATCAATAACGGGTTTGGTATTCGGCATGCAGGCGATAGTCGTAACACCGCCGGCTGCCGCAGCCATTGTACCTGTTACGATATCTTCCTTAGCTTCCAGGCCCGGTTCACGCAAATGTGTATGCACGTCAACCAAACCAGGCGCCACTATAAGCCCATCGGCATCATATACTTCATCGGCAGCAGCTTTAATCTCCGCCGCAACTTCTTTGATTACACCGTCTTCCACCAATAAATCCATAATGGCATCAATATTTTGGCTGGGATCGATGACACGACCGTTTTTAATCAATGTTTTCAATTTGCTTACCCCCCGTCAAAGTCAAGAATAAGAGTGCCATACGTACTGCTACACCATTTTGCACTTCATCACGAATAGCGGCGTTATCGCAGTAGCCGACCTCCCAGGAAATTTCCAGGCCGCGATTCATCGGCCCGGGATGCAGGACAGTAACATCGGGTTTTGCCAGCGCCAGACGCTTTTCATTCAAGCCAAAGATTCGTGCATATTCACGCGGAGACGGGAACAGTCCTTTTTTCTGACGTTCCAGCTGAATGCGCAGGACATCAATAACATCTGCACCTTCGATAGCATCTTCAACACGTTTGTGTACGGTTACGCCCAGACTTTCTATATCGTGAGGCAGCAAAGTCATTGGTCCGGCTACATGTACATCAGCCCCCATCTTAGTCCAGGCAGCGATATTAGTACGGGCAACGCGACTATACAGAACGTCACCTAAAATCGCCATTTTTAACCCCTTCAGATCTTTTCCCTGTTCACGAATGGTAAACATATCCAGAAGTCCCTGAGAAGGATGTGCATGCGCTCCGTCACCGGCGTTGATGATAACAGGATCAGCAACCTCCGCAGCATAAGCAGCGGCACCCTCGATCGGATGGCGCATAACGATTGCGTCACAAGCCATAGATTGTACAGTAAGAATAGTATCGCGCAGGCATTCACCTTTTACAACGCTGGAGCTGGCAGTAGTAATATTAACTACGTCAGCGCCAAGATATTTTCCAGCCAGCTCAAATGAGGTTCTTGTTCTGGTGCTTGGTTCATAAAAAAGGTTGATAATGGATTTTCCCCGCAGTGACGGCACCTTTTTGATATCACGTTTCATGATTTTCTTCATTTCTGCCGCAGTTTGCAGAATCATTTCATATTCCTCGATGGAAAGTGAATCCAGATCAAGGATATCTCTGCCACCCAGAGATACGTTTGCTTTTGCCATTGTCCTACCTCCTATTAATCACATAAAAAAGCCTTCTGTGCCTGCAAGATGGCAAAGAAGGCTTGTAGTACAAGTTACCTAAAAGTCTACCTTACAGTCTCACAGGACCGCTTTAAAGGTAATATTCTATTGGTAATATTTTACCATCCATTAAGTGGTACGTCAAACCAAAATCAAAATATTTTCCAGGAATTTTACTTCCCACGCATTACAGCAAACCTACAAATCTGCTTCTTGCAATATCTGCCGCTATCGTATAAGATAAACCCAGAATCTATTATTTGAAAGGAGGATTGCTTTATCAATCCTTTAAGAAATATCGATGCGGTCATGTCAGGTAGCAAAGGCTATTTGACAGGCAATCGCTAAAACAAAACAGCTTTTGCTGCCATCCCGGTAATTATAAATCTGGGAGGAAGCAATATGTGCTATCAAAACGGTAAAAAAATATTACCACCGCCACTTTTATCAGCTATTCAGGAATACATAGACGGTGAATATATCTATATCCCTCGTAAAACCAATAACAAACGCCCCTGGGGATCGACCAAAGGTACAAAACAACAAACTGCTGAACGTAATCAGGAAATATTCTGCCGTTATCTAAGTGGAATTCCTGTTACTGTTCTTGCCGAAGAATACTTTTTGTCATCTAAAACAATATACAGTATCATTGCTAAAAAGAAAATCTGATCCTTGAGAACGTCATTACCTGATGTTCTCTTTTTCTTTTCAGAAAAAAAATGCAGGAAGTAATTTTGTAAAACCTGTAATATAATAAACACAAAGACAGAGAAAGCAGGTGCTATAATGAAATATCCTAAAAGCGAACAATACGACAAGCAATTTCTGCTTGAAAATATGATGGGCCCTAATGCCTTAAAAATTTTAGAAGAACTTACAGAAGGAATAAAACTCACGTCAGATATGAAAATACTTGATTTGGGCTGCGGCAAAGGACTTACATCAATCTTTTTAGCAAAAGAATTCGGCGTACAAGTCTATGCAACTGACCTTTGGATAACAGCTACAGAAAATTTTGAGCGCTTCAAAAAGCTCGGGCTTGAAGATCGCATCATACCAATCCATGCCAATGCCCTTGACCTTCCCTATGCTGAAAATTATTTTGATGCGGTGATCAGTGTCGATTCATATCATTATTTTGGCAATACACCTGAATTTATGGACACCAAACTAGCTCCTTATATCAAACCAAATGGTATCATTGCCTTAGCCTTCCCCGGCTTCAAAAAAGATTATCACAATAATCTGCCGTCCGAACTGCTCATTTCCTGGGGTGCTGAAGATCTTGATACCTTTCACAGCTGTAAGTGGTGGCACGAACTGCTTTCACAATCTCAAACGATCAATATCGAAAGCATCTCAGAGCTGAAGTGTATGGAGGAAGCCTGGCAGGACTGGCTGGAATGTGATGAGGAACATGCCATCAACGATAGAGCTTCAATGAATGCCGGTGCAGGGAAATATATGAATCTTATTGCCATCAAAGCTAAAAAACTCTAAATTCTATTTTTAATAAACAAACCCCGCTGTCTTAAAAGACAACGGGGTTTTTCTTAATTATTATTTCCAGTCAAGTTCTTCGACTTCTTTACGGCCGCGACCTGTTAAAGCGTCGAGCATAACACGCTGCTCTACTTGAGCAACTAATTTTTTGGTAAATTTAACAGTATCAGGATTTACGGAAATACTGTCGATACCGCTCTTAATGAGGAATTCACAGAATTCAGGATAAACGCTGGGAGCCTGACCACAGATAGAAACAGTTTTGCCTTCGCTGTGAGCAACCTCAATAAGGTGACGTACTGCACGGCGCACTGCCAGATTACGTTCATCATAGATATGGGAAACAGTATCATTATCACGGTCACAGCCAAGCACCAGCATGGTCAAATCGTTAGAACCGATAGAATAACCGTCTACATACTTATTGAACTGATCGGCCAGAATGATATTGGAAGGAATTTCAGCCATCAACCATACTTTAAAGTCCTTACCGCGCTCCAAGCCACATTCAGCCATAATCTTAACCACTTTTTCACATTCCTCTACATTACGGCAGAAAGGAATCATAACATTAAGGTTTTTCAGACCAAACTCTTCACGAACTTTCACTACAGCCTGGCATTCCAGTTTGAAAGCTTCGATGTATTTAGGATCATAATAACGTGAAGCACCGCGCCAGCCCAATAATGCTGAAGGTTCATAAGGTTCGAACTCATCGCCGCCTTTCAAATCACGATATTCACTGGATTTGAAATCGCTGAAACGCAGAGTAACCGGTCTGGGAGCCATTGCCTGACAAACCTGACGCATACCTTCTGCCAGCTGATCGACAACTTTTTCAGGATGTCCGGTTTTAATGAGATACAAAGGATGTTCATGGATATAAGTAGTCCAGATGAACTCTTCACGCATCAAACCGATACCATCACAGGGCAGACTGGAATATTTCTCAGCCAGTTCCGGATCGCCCAAATTCATATAAACTTTAGTGCCAGTCGGCGGGAAGTATTCAGCAACCGCTACAGCAGCGCCTGCCTGATTTTCTTTTTTAGCTTCTTCAATAATGCCTTCATAAACTACGCCATGAGTAGCATCGATAGTTACATCAATACCGTCAGGAATAGTAACAGTAGCAGCTTCACCACGGCTCTTAGTACCAACGATACAGGGAATACCCAGCTCGCGGCTAACGATGGAAGCATGACAGGTCATTCCACCGCTGTCAGTGACGATAGCTTTGGCTTTTTTCATTGCCGGTACCCAGTCAGGAGCGGTCATCTCAGTAACAAGGATCTCTCCTTCTTTAAATTCATCGATGCGGGAAGGATCAAGAATAACGTGTACGCGGCCAGAAACTTTACCCGGGCTTGCAGGCAAACCTTTCACGATAACTTTATGATCAGTAGTAGTCATAGATTTGCTTTCCTGCACTTTTGCTCCTCCTTCTTTATTGCGGCGGCTCCATACGGTTTCCGGACGGGCCTGCAGAATCCAGATTTTATTGGTACGTTCATCAACGCCCCATTCCATATCCATATAGCAGCCATAATGTTTTTCGATCTTTTTAGCATAATCAGCCAGTTCCAAAATCTGCTCGTCAGTCAAAGTCTGTACTTTGCGCAGTTCTTCAGGGACCTGCACTTCTTCACAGTCGCCGCCTTTTTTGCGTACAAGCATGATGTCCTGCTCATTTACGCAGCGGTCAATGATTTTGTGGTCATGTTTGGAAATAGTATAATTATCAGGAGTAACAGTACCCTGAACAACATATTCACCCAGTCCAAAGGCTGCCTCAATCAGGATATTATTGTCATCGCCAGTAGCAACGTTAACAGTAAACATAACACCGGAAGTTTTAGAGAAAACCATCATTTGTACAACGGCACTCAAAGCAACTTCTATATGATCAAAGCCTTGTTTTTCACGATAATAAACAGCACGGTCGGTAAAGCAGGAAGCGTAGCATTCCTTTACCTTTGCGATAATGGTTTCAGCACCCTGTACGTTCAGATAGGTATCCTGCTGACCAGCAAAGCTTGCATCCGGTAAATCTTCAGCTGTAGCACTGGAACGAACGGCGACATAGGGATTCTCTTCGCCGACTCTTTTACCAAGTTCAACATAAGCAGCGCCAATAGCGTCCTGCAGATCCTGAGGCATTTTCTCAGCCATGATGGCATCACGCAGACGAGCGCTGACATCACGCAGTAAAGCGCTGTTTTCAACGTCAGTCAATTCAGACAAAATAGAGCGCATCTTTTCTTCAAGACCGCTTTCTTTAATGAAGTATCTATAAGCGTAAGCCGTAGTAGCAAAACCGTAAGGAACGGGAACATCTGTCTTAGCAGTCATTTCACCGAGGGAAGAGGATTTGCCGCCAACGATATCAACGTCTTTTCTTTCTAATTGCTCAAACCAGAGAAGAAACTGTTCTTCTTTTTTCATGATTGTAGCACTCCTTTATATTATACTTTTTGGGCTGCGCCCTTAATATAGTGTATACTATATCATATTTGTACACCACATTCAAGGACTTTTTTCATCGCTTTTTAACTTTTTGTGTTAAATTTTACAAAATATGCTTATTTTCAGTACGGCCCTCCTTTACTCTTTAAATAATATTTTCGTCACTGGAAAAACAGAGTATATATATTAGTATACACTAAATGATACCTGGGAAAAAGTAAAATCAGCAGATTATAACTAAAATCCATCTCATAGACTGCGCCATATATGTAACGATTGCACAATGTACTTCTTAGTATATTTCTTAACAATACAATCAAGCCCACGAATCTCACTGCAAATACAAGGAAAGCCCCTGATGACAGACACGCCGCGTACTAAATGTACTCTGGTGTTTGTAACCAAGGGCCTGACAAAACAACTGCCGTAAAATGTGCGATTAAAGAACGATACAGCTCAAATCGCCGACAGCATTTGTAACCTCTTTCGCCTGCTCAAGAAGGGCCAGACGATTATTTTTAATATCAACATTTTCATCCATGACCATAACACTGTCAAAGAATTTATTTACAGGCTCAACTACCTGCTCGGCAAGTTTTAATGCACCGGCATAATTATAAGTCACGATGTCCGGGATCAGCTCTTTATTAAGACGAATCAGAACATCATGCAATTCCTGCTCTGCCGGGTCGGCAAAAAGCGCACTGCTTATAGCAACTTCAGTCTCAATTTTTTTGCAAAGATTGCAGACACGGATAGAAGCCTGAATAACAGCTTCTGCTTCCGGCAGAACTACATACGCATTCAAAGCCTTGCAGCGCGCGTAAATATCTACTAAATCATCGTTGCGTTCATCGGCAAAAACAGCATCGACAACGTCATAACGGATGCCCTGTTCGATCATCATATTTTTCAAACGTAATTTAAAGAATTCTAAAATCTGCGGTATCAATTTACCGGTATCTTCCGGTTTGATATTGAGCAGATACAGCGCACCTGCCAGAATTTTGATCAGGGGCATATGATAGTTACTGCTGATAAGAATATTGATGATACCCAAAGCCTGACGACGCAATGCATAAGGATCCTGCGAGCCTGTCGGTGCAAGTCCGCGGCTGAAAGTAGCAACGATATTATCCATTTTATCACTGATGCCGACAATACGTCCAATAGTACCCTTCGGCAGCTCGTCACCGGCAAAACGCGGCAGATAGTGTTCATAAATACCTTCAGCAACTTCAGCAGGTTCGCCGTCTAATTTGGCATATTCACGCCCCATAACTCCCTGCAGCTCTGTAAATTCAACCACCATCCCGGCAACAAGATCTGTTTTAGACAGCAAAGCTGTACGTTTGAGGTTAGTATCGTCAACTTTAACATTAATGGCAAACTTAACCATTTCAGCCAGTTTAGCCAACCGCTCACTCTTATCATACATATTGCCCAGACCTTCCTGGAATGAAACTGTTTTCAGTTTTTCCAGACGGTCTTCCAATTTTAGTTTGCGGTCTTCATTGAAGAAAAATTCAGCATCACTGAGACGAGCGCGTAAAACACGTTCATTACCGTGTGCGACAACATCCAAAAACTCTTTACCGCCATTGCGGACTGTAATAAATTTATTGAGCAGCCTGCCTTCTTCATCCACTACCGGAAAATAACGCTGATGTTCACGCATTGGGGTGATAATGGCTTCCTTCGGTAACGACAGGAATTTTTCTTCAAATTTCCCACATAATGCAGTAGGATATTCAACAAGATAATTGACTTCTTCCAGTAAGTCTTCGTCAATTTCAGCAATTCCGCCTTCGGCAGCCGCCAGTTCTGTCACCTGCTGACGAATCAATTCACGGCGGGCATCCTGATCGACCATCACAAAGTTGTCAGCCAGTGCCTGTACATATGCATCAGCGTTGGGGATCTCAACAGCTCCCTGCATTCCCATAACAGCAGAATGCACTACATTGCCAACCTTATTGATAGCCGCGCTCAGCAGGCCTTTAGTTTCCACAGCTTCTTTCATAGATTGCTGCATAAAACGATGTCCCATCGAATACCTGCCCGATTTTACGCCGGTAATTTCTACCGGTATTACTTTTTCACCGAACAGTGCTACCAGCCAGCGGATAGGACGCACGAACCGAAAATCATAATCGGCCCAGCGCATATTTTTCGGGAAAGATAAAGACTCCAGGATATCAAGCAGCAAACCGGGCAGTAAATCGACAACAGGTTGACCTGCCAAATGTTTTACTGCATAAACGTATTCTCCGCGCACTTCCAGGTCTTTAACGTCTATCCCCTGCCCGCGGGCAAAGCCTATTGCCGCTTTGGAAGGAGCTCCGCTTACGAAAGCAATTTTTGCAGACGGCCCTTTAGCCTCAATCGTACTGTCTGCCTGAGCTTCTGCTACACCTTCAGCAATAAAGGTCATCCGGCGAGGCGTGCCATAAACCTTGATATTTTCAAACGGAATACGCAGCTCCTGCATTTTATCTGCAGCAAGCTCTTGTAATTGTTTAAGAATACCCGGCATAAATTTTGCGGGGATCTCTTCAGTACCGATTTCAAATAATAATTTTTCCATTATTTATTCTCCCCTTTCAATAACGGGAAGCCAAGTTTTTCCCTTTGTTCAACATAGGCAGCTGCGCACAAACGTGCCATAGCGCGCACACGGCCAATGAAAGCCGTTCTTTCGCTGACGCTGATGGCGCCGCGGGAATCCAAAAGGTTAAAAGTATGAGAACATTTCAATACATAATCATAAGCAGGGCGGATATAACCGGCCTCAATAACGCGTTTTGCCTCAGCTTCATATTTATCAAACAGATCAAACAGCAGTGCTGTATCAGCTACTTGAAAATTGTAAAAAGACTGTTCTACTTCGTTAGTATGGAAAACGTCACCATAAGTGACTCCATCCACCCATTCAATATCAAAAACATTTTCCACACCCTGTATATACATAGCCAGTCGCTCTAAACCATACGTGATTTCAACAGTAACAGGTTTCACGTCGATACTGCCGACCTGCTGAAAATAGGTGAACTGGGTAATTTCCATACCATCCAGCCAAACCTCCCAGCCAAGTCCCCAAGCACCTAAAGTCGGTGATTCCCAGTTATCCTCAACAAAACGGATATCATGTTCTTCCTGACGGATACCCAGTTCGGCCAGGCTCTGGAGATAAAGCTCCTGAATATTATCCGGAGACGGTTTAATAATTACCTGATATTGATGATGCTGGAACAACCGATTGGGGTTATCCCCATAACGCCCGTCAGCCGGACGTCGAGACGGCTCTACATAAGCCACACGCCATGGTTCCGGTCCTAAAACGCGCAGAAAAGTTGACGGATTCATAGTTCCCGCACCTTTTTCGACGTCATAGGGCTGGCCCATGATGCAGTTTTGGTCTGCCCAGAATTTCTGGAGCTTCAAAATAATTGTTTGAAAATTCATGTTCTGCCTCCTATTTTATTTGTTACAACGACAAAAACAAAAGTCTCCGTCCCTGTAACAATTAAGTTACAGGGACGGAGACATAAATCACTCCGCGGTTCCACCCTGCTTGACCGCTCATACGGTCCGCCTCGATGTTTATAAAATTGCAGCTCCCGGGTGCCTTTGTTTTCTCATCTGCCGGCTTACACCATCCCGGCTCGCTAAAACAGAAAACTACTTATCCCTTTCATCGCTTAAAAGAAAATATATCAAATCAGACGTCCTTTGTCAATGCTTTTACAATCCTAACTGCGCTAAAAAGCTTAAACTTTTCAAAGGCTTGTCGATCTGGTAAACAATAAACCGATAAAGTATCTGTTCCAGCTGCATCAAATCGCCGCCGCGCACAGTAAAAGGCTGTGGATCATTGAAATCCAGCGCAATCAGCTCCTGCAGCAGCTTCTGAGCGCCGCTGCTAAAGGGCAACTCTTCCCCTCCGTGACAGGCTTCGCAAATAAGACCGCCCTGAACGACACTAAAAAAAGCATCTCCTTCAACAGCTTCAGTACAGTTGACACAGGCGTCATAAACAGGAGCAAATCCTGTTAAAACAAGCAGCTTGCAAATAGCCGACAACGCGACCAGACGCGGGTTATTCCTGGAAAGTATTTGTACTGCTCCTACAAGCAGCTCATAAATATCTTCCTGCGGCTCATGTGCTTCCGTCAGAGCTTCTGTCACTTCAGCAATCACCGAAGCATAAGCCATCTGTTTGATGTCCATTTGCTGCGGCAAAGCAATCAATTCACAGCTTTTCATACTGTCCAGACGTTTACCAGAATATAGCTGCATATCGAGCATCGCAAAAGGCTGTATCAGCCGTCCGCCAGTAGTCCTCGCATAACGGGCACCGTACGCTAAAAAAGGTATTTTACCATGGGCACGCGAAAAACAGACTGCGTATTTATCCGCAGTCTGCCAATCCTTTACTTTTAAAATAATTACTTCGTCCTTATATGCAGTATTACTCATCAGCTCGTACCGCAGTACCATCTTCCTGTAACCTGGTAGCTTTGACCCGTGTTACTCTAAAGCCTTCTGCTTCAGTAACCTCAAAGCGCCAGCCGCCGGTAACGACTCTGTCACCTTCTTCAGGTTTACGCCCTAAAAGTCCGAAGACAAAACCGCCAATGGTATCTTCCTCCGGTTCGTCAAATTCAATATTTAAAAGTTCAGAAATCTCGTCCAGTAAAACAAGGCCGTCGAACTCATAGCTGTCATCGCCTAAGCGCAAAATATCTTCTGCTTCTTCGCCATCATGCTCATCCTGAATATCACCGACAATTTCCTCCAGGAGATCTTCCATTGTAACCAGACCAGCCGTACCGCCATATTCATCAGCAACTACAGCAATCTGGATACGCTTATGCTGCATCATCTGCAACACTTTAGCCGTTGACATTCCTTCGGGAACAACGACAATATTGCGCATTCGTGTCCGCAGATCAAAAGCCGGATCGTCGTCATCGTCCAGATCCATCAAATCACGCACATGAATAACGCCCAAAACATGATCTTTGTCTTCCATACATAAAGGATAACGTGTATGCCGGCTTTCACGCACAGCCTGCAGATTTTCCTGCAGCGTATCATCAGTATACAAACAAATCATATCCTGACGCGGCACCATGACTTCACGAGCCACGCGGTCGGCGAAATCAAAAACATTATCAATCAGACGGCTTTCCATATGATCCAGCTTACCGCCGCGTTCGCTGGCACTGACTATCATCCGCAGCTCATCTTCACTGCGCGAGATATCTTCATCAGGGACAGGATCAACACCTAAAAGGCACAATACAGCATGGGAGATGCGATTAAAAAGCACAACCAGCGGATATAAAAGGTAATGAAAAAAAACCAACGGATAAGCGACCGCCATCGCTACCTGCTCGACCTTACCTAAGGCGATAGTGCGAGGCACCAGTTCGCCGAAAACAACATGCAGAAAAACGATGATAAGAAACGCACAGGCAAAAACCAGCGAATGATCATACCAGGTGCCGGCACTTACACCAAACATACCGCGGAACATTTCAGCGAGAAGCGGGCCGCCAAACCAGCCCAAAAGCAAAGACGAAGCAGTAATACCAAGCTGAGTCGCACTCAGGTAGGTATCAAGCTTTTCGCTCATTTTTAAAACTGTGTTAGCTCTGCTTTTTCCCTGCCGGATCAATTCATCCAGCCTGCTTTTTCTGATTCTGACTAAAGAATATTCAGCCATAACAAAAAAGCCGTTCAATAAAGTGATCAATAATGCAATAGACAGCTCAAATAAGCATGTCATAGCGGGGTCGCCGTCGATAGGTCATCTCTCCTTACTTATATAAACTTCATAAATTGTTATTAGCATAAGCATACCATACTACTGTATTTTCAGTCAATAAATCAGCCTTCATAGCCGAATTGCTTCAAAGCCTTATCCTTATTGCGCCAATCAGGTTTTACTTTAACCCACAAATCAAGAAAAACCTTATTGCCGAGCAGTGATTCAATATCCTTCCGGGCCTGTTCGCCGATTTTTTTCAGCAAGCTGCCCTTAGCCCCAATCACGATACCTTTTTGGGATTCACGTTCCACAAAAATATTGGCACGAATATAAATGTCATCATTATCACGTACCTTGAATTCATCAATCTCCACAGCAATAGAATGCGGCACCTCATCACGAGTTGACCGCAGTACCTTTTCACGAATCATTTCCGCAGCAATTATCCGTTCCGGCTGGTCGGTTATCATATCGTCCGGGAAATATGCCGGACCTTCCGGCAAATACTTGGTGATCTCATTTACCAAACCCGGGAATTCAGTATCCTGCAAAGCAGAAACAGGCACCACTGCCGCAAAGGTAAAATCTTTAGTATAGCTTTCAATAATGCCGAAAAGCTTACCTTTGTCCGCCAGTTTATCGATTTTATTGGCAACAAGAATCACCGGAGTTTTGACCTTGCGCAGCTGCTCCAGAATATAATCTTCTCCGGCACCGCGCTTTTCCGAAACATCAACAACAAACAAAACCACATCTACCTCGTGCAGCGTACTTTCTGCAGCCCTTACCATATATTGCCCCAGCTTATGCTGCGGCTTGTGGATACCGGGAGTATCCAAGAACATGATCTGAGCATTGTCAGTATTCATAATACACATGATCTTATTACGCGTTGTCTGGGGACGATCACTCATAATTGCAATTTTCTCCCCGATCAATCCATTCGTCAACGTTGATTTGCCTACATTAGGCCGGCCTACAATAGCCGCAAAACCAGAATAATGCTTGCCATCCTGCTTATTTATACTAATCGCTCCTTTGCTTTCACTTACATTTATTTTTTACATTCAGGGACTCAGAGCCAAAACCATATGGCAGCAGTTCTGCCACAGACATTGTTTTTGTCTGTCCCTTGCAATTTGCCAGGATTATTTTTTCAAAAGGAAACTCTGCCAGCACCTGACGGCAAGCGCCACAGGGTGCCACCGGCTCATCTGTATCGGCAACTACGCACAAAGTTTTAAATCTGCGTACGCCGCTGCAGACAGCTGCAAAAACAGCATTGCGTTCTGCACAGCAAGTCAAACCATACGAAACATTTTCTATATTGCAGCCGGTAAAAATTTCTCCGTCAGCAGTTTCGACCGCCGCCCCAACTTTGAATTTAGAATAAGGCGCGTAAGCATTATCACGTGCCGCCTGCGCTGCCGCTAATAACTTCGTCTCTATAGCTGCTCCTTTTAATGAACCAGAAATTCTTCCGAAAGTCTGATTTCCCGTAAAGCTTCTTCTTCTTTGGCCCGCATAACTGCTTTATCCTCATCTTTCATATGATCATATCCCAGAAGGTGCAGCAGGCCGTGTACCGCTAAATAAACGATTTCACGTTCCAATCCATGTCCAAATTCTTCCGCCTGTCTGGAAGCAGTTTCGGCGCTGATAATGATATCTCCCAAAAGATGTTCTTCAGGCTCACCTAAAAGCTCCGGTTCCTCTTCACTTTCTTCATCAAGTGCAAAAGAAAGTACGTCTGTAGGCCTGTCGACATTACGATAATCGCGATTCAGCATATGTATTTCTTCATCGTCAACAATAGTAATATCAACTTCTGTCCTCTCAGACAGACTGTGCAGCCGGGCTACTACATTCAATCCAGCAGTCAGCAGCTGCTCCAGCTCTTCACTGATCTGTAATTTATCCTGGTCATTTTCCAGCGTTATTATCATTGTCTGCCTCCCGCTGTTTCTGGCGTCTGCTGTCATAATTCTCATATGCCCTGATAATAGCGGCCACGATCTCGTGACGAACGACGTCAGCTTCTCCAAAACGAATAATACCTACCCCCGGAGTTTTCTGCAGAACATAGGCCGCCTGTTTCAACCCGCTGTTTTTACCGTTTGGTAAATCAATCTGTGTAATATCACCGGTAATGACCATTTTCGACCCAAAACCAAAACGGGTCAAAAACATCTTCATTTGCTCCGGTGTTGTATTCTGCGCTTCGTCCAGAATAATAAACGAATCATTCAAAGTACGTCCGCGCATATAAGCTAAAGGAGCAACTTCTATCGTCCCTCTGGCAACGTATTTCTGAAAAGTCTCGCTGCCCAGCATGTCATATAACGCGTCATACAACGGTCTCAGATAAGGATCGACTTTATCCTGCATATCGCCTGGCAAAAAGCCAAGTTTTTCACCAGCTTCTACAGCAGGACGAGTCAGGACGATCCTTTCAACCTCTTTATTCTTTAAAGCTTTCACAGCTAAAGCGACAGCCAGATAAGTTTTGCCTGTACCTGCAGGACCTATCCCAATAGTGACATTACTGCGTTTAATGGTTTCTACATAATCCCATTGTCCCAGCGTTTTCGCTTTTACCTGACGCCCACGGTTGGTAACGATTATCGTATCGGCATACATACGGTGCAGACTTTCCAGCCGGCCCTCTGCAATCATCCCAATACTGTATCTGACATCATGTGTAGTCAGGGGCATACCCTGACGATACAAAAAAAGCAGCTCTTTGAACAGGGTTTCAATCTGCCCCACTTCATTGTCTTCACCGCTGAAAACGATCACATTGCCACGCGCAACAATAACACTCTCATAATGTTCCTTGATTACCCGCAGCAGTTCGTCATTTCGCCCTAAAATACCAACCATTTCCTGTTGATCCTGTACTTCAATGATACGTTCGCTCTGTAAAAAGGACAAATTCGTGCTCCTTTCTCTCATTACCCCTCTTTTATAACAATATTCTTAATAGTTACCGGCTCCAACGGTTTATCATTGCCATCAGTCTTTACTTTTCCGATTTTATAAACCACGTCCATACCTTTGGTAACTTTACCAAAAACAGCATGCTTGCCATCAAGCCACGGGCAGGCACGCAAAGTAATAAAGAACTGGCTGCCGCCTGTATTCGGACCGGCGTTGGCCATCGACAAAACACCCGCACCTTCGTGTGTCAGTTTACTGCTGAACTCATCTTTAATGGTATACCCAGGTCCGCCTGTACCCGTACCAGTAGGATCACCGCCCTGGATCATGAAATTATCAATAACACGATGAAAGGTAACGCCATTATAAAACCCTTTTTGAGCCAGGTTGATAAAATTCTCACAAGTTTTAGGAGCCAGATCCGTTGCCAATTTCACTTCAAAATCACCCATTGACGTTTCAAAAACAGCCGTTGCCGGCTTCATCGGCACCGCAGCCGGCTCGCTCTTAGTTTCACTGCCGCAGGCTACTACGCTGAAACTGCTGAAAATCAATAAACATAATATTAATAATTTTTTCAAAATCATATCCTCCTGTTTTATAACTACTAACATTATACCACAAGGGTACGTATTCTCACTAGGCTCGAAAATACCTTACAATGTTTTATATACTATGACAATAATTAATCATCACAGCCTGTCTTTCAGCCAGCTAACTACCTCTGCCGCAGCCTTATTTCCATGATTAGTAAAACTGTGGTCACCGCCGTTAATGATAACCAGCTTTTTGGGGACTCCAGCTAAAGCAAATGTCAAACGTGCCTGATCAACAGCTACTGTTTCATCTTTTTCTCCATGAAGGATCAGCAGAGGACGCTTACGCCAGTTACGTAAAATCCCCTGCAGATCATATTTGGCAAAATCTGTAATAAAATCAGGTGTTAAGGTCAATTCACCTCGTTCATCATTTAAATACAGAGTCTGGCCTGCAGATAACGCATTATAGGCTTCAGCACCCAAGGCATTTCTGAAGGTCGCCTGTAAATCGTTCGGCGCAGCCCACAATACCAACCCTGTAATATCAGCAGATCGTGAAGAGGCAACTAATGCCGCTGCTCCGCCAAGACTTCGCCCCAGTAAAAATATTTTGCCGGCTGAAAATTTAAGTCGTACATAAGCAAGCACCGCTTCCAATTCTTCAACCTGCTTGGAAAGGATTTGACTGCCATTAAAATTAAAACGTATGACATTACAGCATTCGGAAGCCATTTCAGCTAAAACAGCCGCTCTGCCGCCGCCATCCATTGATCCTCGGAACCCATGTGCCAAAACCAGCACCGGTGCGGCAGTATTTTCTTCGATACAGGGGGTTAGTATACCATTTATTTCGCCATAAGGCCCCTGGATTTGAATTGTTTCTTTCGGTTTTATTTTCATTTCTACAACTCCATTACTAACGATCTATATTTATATTATAACAAGAAAAATTACATTTGAGTCAAAAACAAAAAACCTGCCGATAAAATCGACAGGTTTTTCAGATAGGGATCCTATTTTGAGAGTTCTTAGCTTATTTGCCAGGGAAGAACGGCCAAATAACAGGAATTACAACCAGGGATACTACGAAGCAGACGACAACAAGGCCGGTACCTGCTTTAACATAGTCCATGAATTTATAACCGCCAGGGCCAAGAACCAAAGTATTCGGAGGAGTACCTACCGGAGTTGCGAATGCACAGGATGCTGCAACTGCGATAGCCATGATAACTGCTTTCGGATCGGCGCCAAGTTGTTTAGCAATCGCAACACCAATCGGGCACAGCAGAGCTGCGGATGCAGTGTTGGACATAAATTGGGTCAAGCCGCAAGACAGGATAAACAGAACTGCGGTAACGATCAACGGAGACGGAGAACCGCCCATCAGACCTACGGTCCATTCAGCGATCAATTTACCAGCGCCGGTTTTATCCATTGCAGTGGATACAGGCATCATACCTGCGAACAGGAAGATGGTTACCCAGTCGATAGAAGCGTAAGCTTGTTTTTCAGTCAAGCAACCAGTCAGTACGCAAACCAATGCACCGATGATAGCTGCCATTTCCAGGGAAACGCCTTTGATATCCAAAGCCATTACCAAAACAACTACGAGCAGGATAACGCCGGAAATGATTTGTTTGGAAGAAGAAGTAGTAGTAGCTTCAACTTCTTGTTCGATTTCCTGGTCAGCATCCAATTCAACTTTCGGGAGTAAATGTTTACCAATGAACATCATATAGAGCATACCTGCGATAGATACAGGAATACCGATCCATGCAAATTCAAAGAAACCAAATCCTTCCAAACCAGCAGAAGTCAAAGCACCGGTAGCAATAATGTTAGGCGGTGTGCCTACCATCGTAATGATACCGCCCCAACCGCAAGCGAACGCCAAAGGCATCAACTGACGGGAAGCAGGAATCTTTGCAGCAGCACAGATACCCAAAGCAACCGGAAGCAGGCAAGCTGCTGTACCAGTATTGGAAAGTACTGAAGACAACAAAGTACCAACTATCATTAAACCAAACATCAGGCTGTTTTCGCCAGTACCACAGAAATGAACTACAGTATTACCGATTTTTTGGGCCAAACCGGTATAGAACATTGCTGCGCCAACGATGAACATACCTGCAAACAAAACTACCGTAGAGTTAGACAAACCGGAAAAGACTTGTTTAGCAGGGATGAAGCCTAACAGGCCGCACGCGATTGCGCCGGCAGTAGCAGTGATTGCGAGAGGGATAAGTTCAGTAACAAAAAGCAATGCAACCACAGCCAACAGAATTAAACATTTTACTGCTTGGGACATAATAAATTCCTCCTTTTTAAATTTTCTATATGCTGTTCGAATTGTCGGACAACATATAAAGATCGCAAAGGAACTACAAGTTTAGCAATCCCTTTATTAATTTACATTATAGCAATGGTAAATGCAAAATGATGTTGCCCAGGCAACACTATATTTTTAAAATTTGTAATAAACGGTGCAAAAGCCGAAACCATGCAAGGTTTCGGCTTTTTAGCAGTTAAATAGTAAAATAATAATATTTTGTTATAATATAAGTGCATTAAAGCTATTCAAACTTTAAAATTTTAAAATTTCTTTTATCAAAATCAATCAATCCGCAATCTTTCATTCTGGCCAGTTCACGAGTCAAAGCACTGCGGTCAGCATCCAAATAATTGGCCATATCCGTTCTGTTAAAAGGTATTTCAAATTCAGTAGAACCGTTACGTTTAGCTTCCTGTTCCAGATAAGTCATAATCTTGCCGCGCAGAGTTTTTTTACACAAGATCTCCGTTTTTTCAATCAACTGTGCATTGTTGCTGGCCATTATTGAAATCATGTTTGTCAGCAATTTGTTACGGCAGGGATCATTATTACTCAGATCGGTCAGAACCTTCCCAAAGGGAACCATCAGCACCTCGCTGTCACTGGCAGCAAAGTAGCTAACATTAGTTTTCTCGTCCTGTTTGTCATGCCCCAGGAAGTTTTCGGCAAAAATGGAACCAGACCCCATTGTTGTGATAATGGACTTATCTCCCATAATATCTTCCTTGATCATTTGTACAGTACCCGCTACAACAATGCCAATACTCTCAACCGCATCACCGGCCAAATAAATATAGTCCGATTTTTCAAAATGCTTAACAAGGGCATTTACTTTACCAAGAATAGTGTCTAATTCATCGCTGGCTAACCCTTTGAACAAGGGTAAACTCAAAAGATTCTGCATTGCCGCTTTCATAACTGTCCTCCTTCTCTCTTACTCTCAATCATCTAAATAAAACAAATAAGTTTCTTCCTATTTAATATGCCCTTGATTTGTTTTTATTATAATTTGTGTTTCCTGTTTATTCAAACTTACTTTAATTACTTTATTATGATATTATTTTCTAAATTTATTCGTGTTGCCTCAGCAACAACATTCATCTTTTTTTATTGTTATAATTCAGTCAAAGCAAACGAGACATTTGCTTGGGACATTAGTCTTCCTTTAATCTTTTTCCAATCATTTGACCGTCAACGAGAGGGTTCGGCTCTCATTGACGGTCACCTTTTTTATTTGCTAAAATAAAATTATAAAAACACTTAATGAAATTTTATAGAAAACATATGTCTAAACAGCTTGAGCACGATTTACAACAATTCAAAAAGATTCAACAAATCTAATTATGCCGGTCAGATTGACGATGTAAATAACAAAACTCCTATACCGATAGTCATCCCCTATCCTTGTATTATTGGCGGCAGCGGCACTTTACTTACCTGCAGCTATTGCCTGACATAAAAATCTTCACTGGCTTTCAAAAATCAACGCCATGTAATAAAATAATTAGAGCAATATTTTTTGTAACTTTTGATACCATTGCTTTAATCTTACTTCATATATTATAGCACTTTTATTCTGTTTGTGTTAATTTTCGCAATTATTTTTTATCTTTTAGTTATAACCTCTTGTTCGTTAATAATAATTACAGATATTTTATGATATAATACTAATAAATCAGTTATTTTGTCTTGAAAGCAGGTGCTTGTATGCAGAAACGTGTCGTCTTGCTGGGAATAATCGTTGAAAATACTGCCGCAGTAGAACAGCTTAATATTTTACTGCATGCCCATAACGAATATATTATTGGACGTATGGGACTGCCATATAAACAAAAAGGCATTAATATTATCAGTATCGTTCTTGATGCCCCGGCCGACGTTATCAGTACGCTTTCCGGCAAAATAGGTATGCTCAAAGGAGTAAGCGTCAAGGCTTTATACGCAAAAGCTCCGCAAGAACAGCCCTTTTAAATATTTATATATAAGGGAAATCACTGACGGGAAAGGATTCCTGCCCCGAAAGAAAGAAGGTAGACAAATGTATAATGTCAAATCAATGCAAGCCAGTGAGTTCATTGCTCATGATGAAATCCTGGAAACCCTTGCCTATGCCTCAGCAAACAAAAATAATGCGTCGCTTATCGACAGTATTATTGCTAAAGCAAAGGAACGCAAGGGACTTTCACACCGCGAAGCTGCCGTGCTTTTAGACTGTGAGCTTGATGAAAAAAATCAGGAAATTTTTGCTTTGGCCGAACAGATCAAAAAAGATTTTTACGGCAACCGCATCGTTATGTTTGCGCCGTTATATCTTTCAAACTACTGTATTAACGGCTGCGTTTATTGCCCTTATCACAGTGTAAACAAAAACATCACCCGAAAAAAACTCACTCAAGATGAAATCCGCAGCGAAGTTATCGCACTTCAGGATATGGGACATAAGCGCCTGGCTTTGGAAGCAGGTGAAGACCCGGTAAATAATCCACTGGATTATATTCTGGAAAGCATCAAAACTATTTACAGCATCAAACACAAAAACGGCGCCATTCGCCGCGTTAATGTCAATATTGCCGCAACCAGTGTCGAAAATTATCGTAAACTGCACGAAGTCGGTATTGGCACATATATACTTTTTCAGGAAACCTACCACAAAGAAAGCTATGAACGATTACATCCTACGGGACCTAAAAGCAACTATGCCTACCATACGGAAGCCATGGACAGAGCTATGCAGGGCGGCATCGATGATGTGGGACTTGGCGTACTCTTTGGGCTTGAACTTTATCGTTATGAATTTACCGGTCTTTTAATGCATGCCGAACATCTGGAAGCAGTGCACGGAGTTGGCCCGCACACTATCAGCGTTCCGCGTATCTGCCCTGCTGACGATATCGATCCCAACGCCTTTAATAACAGCATCAACGATGATATTTTTGCCAAGCTTGTAGCCTGCATCCGTATTTCTGTTCCCTATACAGGTATGATCGTTTCTACCCGCGAAAGTCAAAAATCACGCGAACGTGTGCTGCATCTGGGAATCTCACAAATCAGCGGCGGTTCGCGCACCAGTGTCGGCGGTTATGCCGCACCTGAACCGGAAGCTGAAAACTCAGCACAATTCGATGTCAGCGATACCCGCAGCCTTGATGAAGTAGTAGCCTGGCTGATGGAAATCGGTTATCTGCCCAGTTTCTGTACAGCCTGCTATCGTCAGGGTCGTACTGGCGACCGTTTTATGAGTTTATGCAAAAGCGGTCAGATCCAAAACTGCTGTCATCCAAACGCACTGATGACACTCAAAGAATATTTGACCGACTATGCTAAGCCACATACTAAAGAGCTTGGCGAAAAGCTCATTCAAAATGAACTGGCCAATATCCCCAATCCCAAAGTACGTGAACTGGTTATACAGCATTTGACAGATATCGAAAACGGCGAACGTGATTTTCGCCTGTAAATATTATAAAAAAGCTACGCCTTAAAAGGCGTAGCTTTTTTATTTAGACCTTACATCCTTTTAAAACGGCTTTTCGGCTGCTTACAGACAGGACAGACATAATCATCCGCTTCTTTGGTAATGTCACCTTCATAGATATAACCGCATACCTCACAAATATAACGCAGCTGAGCCTGCTTTTCTGATTTCGGCACTTCAACCTGATAAGTCGGAGCATTTTTGGGAGCTTTTCCCTTGATAACATTATGATAATATTCATAAGTCATAGGCGGTTCATCAGTTCCACCCAAAGTCTTAGTTAAACGCGCCATAATCACGCAGTGAGTCTCGGCATCATGCATGGCAATAACATCACAAACCATATAGCCGCAGGCGTGCTCTTTCACTATCGGTAAACCATCCAACACACCGCAGGCAAAATTTTTACCGCAGAATTTATCCATTTTGCGCCCACAGGCAAATCCAAGCTCTGCAATAACATTACGTTCAACCGCTTCAGATAAAATCGAAATACTGAAACGCCCGCTCTTTTTTATGGCCTCATAAGTAAAATTATTTTTGTTCATACTCACAGCAATAACAGGATTATCGCTTGTAACCTGAATCACCGTATTTACTATACAGCCGGCAGGTCTTATCCCATCAAGAGTTCCAACAGCGTACATACCATATGTAAGTTTGTGTAAAACGGACAGATCCATTTTCTCTACCCTCTTTCATTTCTTTTATCCTCTTTAATTATACTAAACAGAAAATTAAAAGGATAGAGCAATAAACTATCTCAGAGAAGCAGTTTATTTACAAAACCACTGTTTAAACTTCATATAAAATCATCAGTTATCTTTTAAAATAAATTTCCACGAACAATTACAGGTCTCATCAGTTATTTCCGGATAACAGCTAAGCGCTTCGCACTCAAACCGGTCATCAATGGTCTTGGCAAAACCAGTATATTCAATAATACCGACTGCCTTGCAGGGATGAAATTCCATCCCCTTACGCTTTCTCGCATTCTGCACTCTGCAGTCTAACGTTCTGTAAATCAAAGTATTCCCATCGACAATTATCTCATCTTCATTGATATTGGCATATAATCTCAGCTGTAAAGCTCTTTTCAGCCCATCTATGCCAGGTCTGGATGACAACTTTAAAAACTCTTTGATTTTTTGTGCCTCAATTTTTGTAAAAGCCTCCCAAATATTACAGTCATGCTCCATGGCCTCTGCCATACCAAATTTACGTTCTACTGACTGAAACCAAACGCCATCCATAGCCAGCCAGTTTTTAGAATAGATTTCTATCAGCTGTATCAGTTCAGACCTTTCCATTTTTTCCAAAGTCTTATTGACCATCTCCAATCCTCCCTTGTAATTATTTACGGAACACCTCTTAGAAGTTATTCTGATTATATCACATAAAATTTGCACATAATCAAATACCAGTCTCACGATTACTAAACAAAAAAGCATCGGCAGATGATGATCAACCTGCTGATGCTTTTTTTATAGGATATAACAAATTTTTATTTAGAATACACTGCTTCATATTCTGGCGTTCTATCAAATACTTTTTTGGCGAAAGGGCACAGCGGAATGATTTTCCGGTTGTCAGCGACAGCAAAATCTACAACCTTCTGCACCAGAGCATTACCAATTGCATGTCCCTTCCATTTAGCATCTACATAGGTATGATCAATAATCAAAAGATGCTCTCCTGTTTTTACGAAGGAAATCTCTCCGATTTCTTCATTTTCATAAAATACCGCAAACCTGCTGGCATCTTCTTCCAGTCTATAGTCAAACATTGTTCTTCCTCCTCATACTCACGGCTCGATCTCATCAGAATTTTTCAGCTTATATTTCAAAGCTCCCGAAGGGCAGCCTTTAATCGCAGTTATAACTGACTCCTGCTCGGTAGCAACCGGTAGAACCCACGGTTTCCGCTTTAATTGAAATACCGTATGGTTTGCTTTCACACAATTACCGGAATGCTTACAAACATCTTTATTAAAATAAACGTCATAAGTTTCGCCTTCATATTTCTTATATCCTAAGTCAAGCAAGTCTTTCTCTTTCATTTTTATGCCCCTTTCAACAAACGCTAAAATACCATTAATATAGGTTTTTAGCTATTTTTAATATACCACTGATTCTATAAAGACGCACTTTTATTAAATTAAATTTTTAAAATTTTTATATCAAAAATTATCCTTTTGAACAATTTCTTTTCTGCCTCCAAAACAGCTTCTTTATAATAACTTTTATAAACAAAATCAATAAACAGCTGCGATTTTTTAATATTTATAAAATTTATAGTTATCCCTTTTATAAAAATATAGCAGCTTATATTATATCCCCCTTGTCTGTCAAAGATGAACGTGATATTCTAATAGTAGAAGATGCTGCCACTACTCGCTCTGCTTCTTTATTATACGATGAAGCCTTTTGCATCTTTGTTATTATAACGATAGATTTTCCACAGCAGCATTTATTTTCAAGAAGGAGCTGATGACATGGATACAATCTTTTTCGCATTCACAGTGTTATCTTTAGTTTTATTGGGTATCGGCCTGATAAAACCACACTGAGTATTACCTCTCAGCGTACTTGAACCCAAAACAAGGCGTAAAGCAGCGATCATCTATTTCATTGCTTTTCTTATTTGCCTTGGCATTGCCTCTAAACTAAGCTATTCCTGATAGCTATTCAATTATCTTCCAAATACATTGAGTCTGCTTTGTATTAAAAATATCCACGCAAAAAAATAACACTCTAGTTTAAACTAGAGTGTTTCTTTTTTGTAATATGGTGCCGAAGGCCGGACTCGAACCGGCACGTGGGGTAACCACGCTTGATTTTGAGTCAAGTGCGTCTGCCAATTCCGCCACTTCGGCGACTCAATGTTCCGTAACGGAACAATAACAATAATACCGTATCTATATATAATTGTCAAGCATTTCTTCAAACTTTTTTAGTAAACAACCAGCTGCATTTTGCCGCTTCTTAAAATCGATTTTCAACTGCTTTAAAACATTAACTTCAGCAAGCCACAAGCTGATTCTATTCGGCTGTATCGGGGAAAATACGTTTATGCAGCTTATATGCAAGTACAAGCCCTAAAATGCCTGTGATCATCTGCGGCCAGCCCATAATAAACAAAATGAATAACGCCAGCTTTTCAGGTACTGCAACCAGCCACAAAACGAACAAACTGCTGCAATATAAAATAAATGTTTTAAAAAGAGGCGCGGCGATGATGATCCCCTTTCCCCAGAAGCGGGCACACAGATATACCATCACCAAGTTGCCTACAGCCACTACCGGTATCAAAAACGGAAGCGGCAGCTGCCCTTGAAAATACGCCATTACCGGCAGCAGCACCGCGATCATTACAGACGGCCATAAACCAACGGTACGGGCCGCCAGCACCAAAACCATATTCACCAATGTACCGACGACAAAAACAGTCCACATAGGCGGCATAGGGATCACTAAACGCAATGCCTGCAGGACCAGACCTACGGCCAGCAGCATCGCCCCTCTTACCCAGTTATTATTTTTCATTCTATTCTCCTATTTTGCCGGACATTCACGTTCTACAAAAGCTTTAAACGCAGCCTGCAGCTGCGGCACGACCTTACCTACACCGCTGCCGATGAATTTGCGGTCTATTTTAGTAACCGGCATAATCTCGCAGCGAGGGCCGCATAAAAATGCTTCTTCTGCTTTCAGGACAAACTCCATATCAAAAGCTTTTTCGATGACCTGCATATCAATATCAGGTGCCAGACGTTCCTTGATCAGCCTGCGGGTAATATTTTTATGAACCAGGTTATTATCAGGATGTGTCCATATCATTTCATCTTTGATCACCATAAAGCTGCTTTCAGTGCTTTCAGTTATCTTACCGTTCTCACGAATAAAAAGAGTGTCAAAAGCGTTGCTTTCACGTGCTTTTTGACGTGCCAGAACTTCAGGCAGCCTGTTTAAGGTATTAACGTTACATAACTGCCAGCGATTATCCTCAGTCGTAATAATATTGACGCCGCTCTCACGTTTTGCCACCAATACTTCCCGATCAGTTTCCACGATCGTCATTGTCAGCTGCGGCACCGACATTTCCGGAAACGCCAGCCCATAATCGGCAGTCCCGCGAGTAATTTGAGTATAGATCTCTCCATTTTCAATACCACTTTCAGCTATCAGCGCTTCATGGAATTCAATCAATTCTTCAATCGTGTAAACGGCAGGTATTTTCACCTTAATAACAGATTCGAATAAATTATCCATATGAGGTAATAAAGCAAAACAACGGCCATTATAAACAGGCACTATCTCAAATACACCGTCGCCAAACTGGTGCCCCCTGTCGTGTACCGAAACTGCCGCCTCTTCTGCCGGCATGATTTCACCATCTACAAGAACTAGATTTTTGTACATAATTAAAACCTCCATATGCAAATTTTGTATTAAAATTCACTTTTTTGTCACCGGAAATATTGTATAATATAGAAAGAGCTGTGTAATATAACAGCTTTAATATTATACAACATTTTGTTAAATTTGTCCGCAAAGCTTTGAATAAAATGGTATCCGTATAATAAATTTATGAAAGAAGGTGACTGCCTATGGCTCATTTACCGCCGATAGTCGCTGATTTAGCGATGATCCTCTTAGTTGCAGGTATTACGACGATCCTGTTCAAAAAACTCAATCAACCTTTAGTACTTGGTTATATTATTGCCGGTTTTATTACCGGACCGCATTTCAACTTTTTCCCCACTGTATCAGACACCGCTAATATCAACGCCTGGTCTGAAATAGGCGTTATTTTTCTTTTATTTGCACTGGGTCTCGAATTCAGCTTTTATAAGCTGAAAAGCGTAGGCAGCACAGCTTTTATAGCTACCTTCGTTGAAATAGGCGGGATGCTGATCGTTGGCTATTTCACAGGCCATATGCTGGGCTGGGATCATATGGACAGCCTGTTCTTAGGCGGTATGCTGGCCATGTCGTCAACTACCATCATCATCAAAGCCTTTGAAGACCTCAAGCTCAAAGGTCAGCGCTTTACAGAAATGGTTTTTGGTATTCTGATAGTTGAGGACATCGTCGGCATCATTATGATGGTATTGCTTTCAACTTTAGCCGCTGCCAGCGCCGACATTTCGACGCTCGAGCTTATCGAAAGCGTCATGCGCCTGCTGTTTTTCCTGGTCTTATGGTTCGTTCTTGGTATGTATCTGGTCCCATCCTTCTTTAAACGGGCTGAGCGCCTGATGAACGATGAAACTCTGCTGGTTGCTTCTATCGGTCTTTGCCTTGGTATGGTAGTACTTGCTACCCACATGGGCTTCTCGGCAGCCTTAGGTGCTTTTATTATGGGTTCTCTTATCGCCGAAGCACCAAGTGCCGAAAAAATAGAACATCTCGTCAAACCGGTCAAAGATCTGTTTGGAGCCGTCTTCTTTGTATCAGTAGGTATGCTTGTTGACCCTGCTTTACTGCTGGAATACGCGGTACCTATCATCGTACTCGTCATTGTTACCTTAGTCGGCAAGCTGCTGCTTTCCGGCGCCGGTGTACTGCTTTCAGGCCAAAACCTCAATACTTCTATGCACTGCGGTTTCAGCCTTGCTCAGATCGGTGAATTTTCCTTTATCATCGCATCTCTGGGCATGAGCCTCGGAGTTATCAGCGACTTTTTATATCCAATAATTGTTGCTGTTTCTGTAATGACAACCTTTACTACCCCATTTTTCGTTATGGCAGCAGAACCTGCTTATCAGTTCACTAAAAAACTATTGCCGCAAAGAACTCTGGAATGGCTTGACCGCTATACGGAAGAAAATCCTGATAACGACGGTAAAGACAGTGACTGGCGCGATTTTCTGCGTGAGTATTTTATCCGCATTTTGATTTTTACGACTATGCTCTCAGCTGTCGCTTTAGGCTCTTATTATTATCTGCAGCCTTACCTGTCAGGAAAAATGTCAGCTCCCTACAGCAATCTGCTGACAGCGCTGCTGACTCTGGTCGTTATGGCGCCGTTCCTGCGGGCAGTTCTTGTCAATAAAACCAACCATCCTGAGCTTTTCTCAACTTTATGGTTTAAGAAACGTTCTAATCACATCCCTTTAACACTGCTGTTATTTTTAAAAATCCTGATCGCAGCAGCATTCCTCTACTTTGTTTTTGCCAAACTACTTGGTCTGCAGTCACTGCTGGCTGCGCTGGCAACAGCAGGCGCTGCTTATTTCATCTCCTCATCCGACTGGCTGATGGGCGAATATCTGCGTATGGAATCACGTTTTCTTGTCAATCTGAACGAGCGCCATATGCTCAAACATCGTGAAGCCCTTGCTGAAGCTGGCGAAGAACATCTTTACGGCTGGTTCGATGAAGAATTACAGCTTGCACGCTATAAAATCTGCGAAGACTCACCTATGATAGGTCAAACGCTGACCCAACTTGCATTCCGCGAGCTTTATGGCTGCAACATCCTGCAGGTTTCAACTCCTGAAGAAGTCATAGATATGCCCGGCGGTCATCACATTCTGCAAAAGGATTCTACTTTGCTGATGATCGGTACTGATTCCCAATTCAAACTGTTCGACACCGCCATCAATACTCAGCGTCTATGTATGACTCTGGTGGAAGAACCTATCACGATGCGCGAATTTATGCTGCGTGAAGACAACGATAAAGAAAACGTTTCGGTATTCTTATCGTGCGCTATCACTATCGACAAGCATTCACCTATCCTTGGCAAATCGCTCAAGGACACCAATATCCGTGATGACTGGCACTGTCTTGTCATCGGTCTAGAACGCGGCAGCTACACTATGACTAATCCTAATGTTTCGCTTGTTTTTGAAAAAGGCGACCTGCTGTGGGTCTTAGGCAAGCAAAAAATGATCAATCAATTAGTACGTGAAGAAATCCTTTAAAAATAAATAAAAAACCTTCGGCATAGCCGAAGGTTTTTTATTTATTTCCCCTGTAAATTTATAACAACTATTTCCGGTTTCAGCTCCGTCCGCACCGGCGGTCCCCAAAATCCGTAGCCATTGCTGACAACAGCAGTCAGGTCACCAAATCGGGCCAAACCATAATCCAGCTTATACATCCGTTGCGTAACCAGCCTGTTCGGGAACATCTGCCCTGTATGGGTATGCCCAGCCAGATACATATCATAACCGGCCTCAGCGGCAGCATCCATCCGCCGCGGCTGATGATCGATCAGGATACTATAATACTTATCGTTATCGACGCTCAGAGCCTGCAACGGAACAATACTTGTTGAAACACGATAATCATGCAAACCGGTAATTTTCAATTTATCATCAACCACTGTACTCTCATCAGTCAGTATACTGATATTATTGCCTGCCAGCAAAGCTCTCAGCTCGTCAGGCCGATCAAGATAATCATGGTTTCCATAAGCTCCATATACCCCTAATGGTGCCTGAAGCTCCTTTAACGGGGCCAGTGAATCCTCCTCGATGATATATTGCAGCCGCTCATCCATAATGTCACCAGCAATCAGTACTAAATCGGGCTGCTGCGCATTGACCAGCTCTACTAAGCCCTTACTATAATCATAGCCAAGCTCGCGTCCCAAATGGATATCGCTGACAAGCACTATTTTATACCGCTTATCAGACGACAGCTTATCGGTAACAACGGTTTCCGTACGTACAACAGGGCTAAACGCACGCCAGCTGCCCCAGGCAACAAAAATTGCCAGAACTATTGCGCCCGCAGTGGCAAACTGCATAAACGGCAGCTTGAATGAAAAAATACGCAAAACCGCATATACGATACCATGCACGACCATCAACAGCAGCGAATAGTACAAAAACGCGATCCAATAACCGCTCAGCCAGGCCGAAAGCTTTAACAGCGGCAATGGCAAACTTTCAGGCAAAACACGGCTGCCAACAGTATTAAGCATCAGCAGCACATATAAAGCGATAAACGGCGCCGACCTCATAAAAGAAAATGCATGACTGTAATAAACCCACGCCAAAGAACTCAAAACAAAATCGATCAAGGAAATAAACAGAATTACACTCAAAAGAACAGTCTCCTCCCGAAGCTCAGTTTTTATACTAAATATTATTCATAGCCTGGAAAACTTCTATGCTTTATTATACAGGTTAAAGTCCGCTCCAAGTCAAGTGGTAAAGCTGCTATTTTAGTCCCTGAATGGATAAATTTACAAAAAGTTTGAACTTTCCTGCGAAGAATGCCGGCTTTTTATTTTTACAGCACAACTATTTGCTTTCTCCCAGGCAAACATACTCATCTGATCTATATATCCTGGGGATAATCATTGCCAAACATAAAATAAGAAATACGATGCCGCCCCACATCATATACTGCATTCCCATATGTGCAATCACCATCCCGCAGACTGCCGACCCTAAAGCAGTCCCCAAATTAGCTGCAGTCAAAAAAAGACCGTTGGCAAAATCAGGTGCCTCCGGGGCCGCAGTAGTAATCCAATACTGGTTGATATTCGCATTCATCCCGCCCAAAACTCCCCAAAGCAGCGTGATCAAAGCCATAGCCGGCGCCGAGGTACCGCTCCAGAAGAATGCAGCATAGACAATCCCCAATGTGACCGGAAATATTATGACCAGCTTATCGGCAGACGCGCCTGCACTAAGCATACGGCCGGCAATAAAATTCCCGACGATATTCATCAAACCATAAACAAGTAAAATCAGGCTTACCGTATTCCACGAAAAAGCAGTGATATTGGTCAGATAGCCTGAAAAATATCCAAAAACTCCAAAGACAGCTCCATTCATAAACACAACGGCTGCAATAGAAAACCATAATACCGGCTTCTTTAAAACACGCAACTGCTGCCCATACGAAAGCCTTGCTGCCACAGGCAGAGATGGTATATACAACCAGGTCGCAATCAACGCCGCTGTATTGACAACGGTAAAACCAGCCATAGCAGCCGTTAACGAAAAACTGCCGGCAATAAAGCTGCTGACCGGTACTCCCAGTACCATCCCGGCCGATACCCCCACAATGACCTTAGCAACAGCCCGGGGAGCTGCTTCCGGGCTGACTGAAGCAGCCGCAACAGAAAAAGCAAGCGAACAATAAACCGGATGGAAAATCGCCGGCACAACTCTTGCCAGCAGCATAACTGCGAAATTATCAGTAAAGACAGAAATAAGATTACCCAAAACAAATACGCTCAATACCAGAAGCATCACCCGCTTCCTGTCGATGCCCGCAAAAAGCAGCGGCATCACCGGACCGGCTGCAGCCACTGCCAAAGCAAACAAACTGACCAGCAAACCGGCCTGTGCGATACTGATACTAAATTTTTCTGCCAGAAGCGGCAAAATACCCAGCACACCCATTTCTGTATTGATGATACCAAAAACACCTATCGTCAAAATAAAGATCAGCAAATTATTTTTTTCTTTCATAACCTCTCCTGTTAACAAAAATGTGGACCCCCAGCATCCCGAGAATCCACAAAAACAAAACTTTCAGCAAATCAGATCTGCAGCTTTTGCAGCAGTAAATTATTTTAAATTAGCCTTGAAGAAGCTTTCGAGCTTATCAAACGGAATAAGCTCTACCCTGTCATAAAGATCTACGTGGCCTGCACCGGCAACATAATACAGTTCTTTCGGTTCAGCCGCACGTTTATATGCATCTTCGCTGAACTCTTTGGAATGTGCCTGATCACCGGTAATAAAGAGCAGCGGACGCGGAGAAATTGTTTCAATATCATTGAAGGGATAAAAATTCATAAATTTAGTATTACTGGAAAGCGTCGGATGTGTCGTTAAAAGCGGCGAAGAACCTGCAGGAGTAAATTCTCCTCTTGGCGTACGGTAAAAATCATAGAATTCGCGTTCAATAGGATTGGACTTTTCCGTGATCTCATGTACGGTCCCGCTTGTGTATTTAGTTGTGCCGCCCTGGAATTCCACATAACGCTGCTCCGCCGCATCAGCAATGATCTGTTTTCTTTGTGCAAGCGTCAGAGAATGATTAAGTCCATTGCGGTTAGCTGCACCCATATCATACATACTGATGGTTGCAACGGCTTTCAGGCGGGGATCGATTTTAGCGGCGCTGATAGCAAAACTGCCGCTGCCGCAGATCCCGATCGCGCCAATCTTTTCTCGATCAGCAAAAGGCCCTGTACCCAGGTAATCTACCGCCGCGCTGAAGGTTTCAGCATAAAGCTCAGGCGCAACGGCATTGCGTGGCTGGCCGTCACTGCCGCCCCAAAACGCCAGATCGACAGACATAGTTACAAAACCGCGTTCTGCCATCTTAACAGCGTAAAGATCAGCGCTTTGCTCTTTTACTGCCCCCATTGGATGCCCTACTATGATAGCAGCATGTTTTTTACTTTTGTCCATATCTTTCGGCAGATACAAATTACCGGCAATATTCATCTTGTACTGATTTTTAAAAGTGACTTTCTGGACCTCCACCTTATCACTCCTGTAAAAATTATCAGCATCAGCAGGCCTGTCGGCAGCAAACACAGCGCTTGTACCAGCCGTCGATAAAATCACCCCTAAAGCGATACTCTTAAACATTTTCAAATAACGGTCAGCCAAAACTTTCTTTTTCATACTTCTCAACTCCTTAAAATCATTGATCCATTTACAATAAGTTTCAAAACAGAGCCTTTCAGCTTCACTGATAATTCTGCTTGCCCCGGCTCCTTTGTCTTAATTATAAAAACAGAATCCAAGAATATCAAATACATATATTAAATACTTTGCCATACTTGAAAAGTATATCAAAAACTATTATAATACTTATATCGGAGGTGAAATTTTATGGATATCAGAACCCTGCAGTATTTCCTTGCCGTAGCCCGCGAAGAAAGTATCAGCGGTGCAGCCGAATTTTTACATATGACACAGCCACCGCTTTCAAGGCAGCTCAAAGAACTGGAAGCAGAGCTTGGCAAACAGCTTTTTATCCGCGGGAACCGCAAAATAACGCTGACGGAAGATGGTATGATCCTGCGCAAAAGAGCAGAAGAAATCGTTGCTCTAATGGAAAAAACCAAAGCTGAAATCAACGCCTCTGCTGAAAACATTACAGGTGATATTTATATTGGCTGTGCAGAAACTGAAGGTATGCGGATGCTGGCTAAAATAATCAGTAAAATACGCCAGGAATATGACCATATACATTTTCATATCTTCAGCGGCCAGGCCGAAGACGTTTCCGAACGTCTGGACAGCGGACTGCTTGATTTTGGCTTGTTTATCGAACCGGCTGACCTTAAGAAATACGATTTTATAAAATTACCGATCACTGATATCTGGGGTTTATGGATGACCAAAGCCAGCCCTTTAGCTGAAAATAAAACTATCAAACCTCATGATTTGCTGGGCCTGCCGCTAATTATTTCCAACCAGGCCATGGTCAAAAATGAGATAGCCGGCTGGATGGGAGGAAATTACGACAATCTGAATATCGTCGCTACCTATAATCTTTTATATAACGCTTCCCTTATGGTAGAAGAAGGGGTCGGCTATGCATTAAGCATCGACAGAATCATCAAATCATATGACGACAGCCCGCTTTGCTTTCGCCCATTAGAACCAACACTTGAAGTCGGGCTTGATATTGTCTGGAAAAAATATCAAACCTTTTCCAAAGCCTCTGAAAAATTTTTAGAATACCTGAAAAAAGAATATATTTAAATATGGATATAACAAAACAGAGAGAGCCTGGAAAGCACTCTCTGTTTTTTACTGTCAGGAAATGATATTTTATTTTACTAAACCCAAGCGTTTCAGCCAGGCGCTGACATCGCTCTGGGCATTTTGCGCGCTGCCGCCGCTGACTACCAATGCATCCAGCACTGTAGCGCCGGGAACAGCTTTCTTTAAATCGCTGACACAATTAGCTACGCCACCGCCGCCGTGAGTAACGAACGGCACGATAGTTTTGCCGGACAAATCATACTGCTCTAAAAAAGTGAACATCGGCATCGGCATCGTGCTCCACCAGTTAGGCACGCCGATATAAACAACATCGTAATCAGCCATATTTTCTACACGCCCGTTAATCGCAGGCCGCGCGTTATTATCACGTTCAGCCCTGGCAGCTTCAGTAGTTTCACGATAAGCTTCAGGATATGGAGTGACCGTAGTCACCCTGAACATATCCGCCCCTGTTTCATTACCGATCATTCTGGCAAGAGCCTCGGTATTACCTGACCGCGAATAATACACGACCAAAGCCTTACTGCTGTTAGTTTTATTTTCACTCTGCATAATTTTCCCTCCGTTATCAGTAGAAATAGCTTCGGCATTACTGCCGCCGCAAGCCGCTGCCAGCATTGCCAACATCGACATCAGCACCACAACAATTTTTTTCATACTATACCTCCTCATCTTTTATTTTATCCAAAGCAGCGTTTGCGATTTGACCATAACGCCTTTGCCTTTAATTTGATTCTACAGGCTAGAGTTAACTTTAAGTCAAGCATTTGTCGTTAAAGTTTGCAAAAAGTTCATATTATAAATTTCAGCATTGATGCCAAAAACAAAGAGCGTATATCCACTACAGGATATACGCTCTTAATTATTTTTTTTATAACGATTTTCTAAAATGTCCAGCGCGCGCCGGCATTCCATTGCCAGTCTTTCTTAAAGTCACTGCCGCTGCTGCGTTCCACATCAACATAAATATGACTGTTGCTGCCCGTTTTCAATGCAACTCCAATACCATATTCAAACCAGGTATCGTTAAAAGTATCAGCAGCCTTAAAACGGGTTCCCCTGCTGTCAGCCATCGTCACATCATATCCTCCGCCAAATTCGTGTAAAAGATTAGCCTTGACATAAATATTGGCCTGATTTCCGATCTCCCTGCCTAAATTAAAACCTACACGCCCCACAGCACTGTTGATACCACCTTGCTGTACAGTTATGCCATTGCTGGTCTGGTAACTGTCGCCACCCAAATATCCTAAAGTCAGCTGCGCCTGCGGTTCAATATACCAGCCCCTGCTCAATACATTTTTACGCCCATATTCAGCACTCACTGCCACACCTACATTGTCAAGCTCACCAGTTATCTTGTTGGCATTGCTGTCATATACAGTAAAATCATTAGCAAGCCGGCTTATCTTAAAAACCACATCCAGATAATGCCCCTTACTGCCGATCTGTGTACCATAAAAACTGATCGCTTTTGCATCATTCCCACCATTACCGCTGCGGTAACTGCTGCTGCCATCAGTATAATTCAATGCCACACCGTTGTAACGCACGAAATCATCTGTTCGTTTTATAACCTCATCATAACCAAGCTCATAAGCAGTATATTTATTTTCAAAACCCCAGCATCCGGAACGGCCGATCTTGCTGCCGTTCACCCTGAACCAAACGCCTTTGACAGCGTCACCATTATGGTGCAATTCACCCATACGCTGCATCAGTTTATCGTTTTCACTCCGCCATGTATAATAATTCAACGCGCCGGCCGCCAAAACACTTTCTACAGTAGTTGTCGGCCTTTCAGCTGGAGAAATATTCTCAATCTCTTTCAAATACCAGTCGGTTGTATAACCGCCGGTAGTACTTGCCTGCTGCCCCAGCTCATAACGCTGCCAGAACAGACTGCCTTCACCATCGACAGCAGTAAAAGTTCCGTTATTTGTATTAACACTGGCCAAAATTGTACCCAAAGCATCCTTGCCTAAAGTTGGATCATTATCACGTCCGTTGATCTCGTGCAGCTTTAAAGCCTGTGTACCTGTAAAAGTATCTGTAACATACAGCTTATCTGCTTGATCAACTGCCGTACCATCAACATCAAGTATGATCGTGCCACCACTGCCGTTTAAAGACTCAGTCTTTAAAGTACTGAAAGCATTACCATCTGCCGTCATATCAAGCCAAGCTCCATCCAGTGTCAAATCAGTCACTTCTGAATTGCCAGTCAGCTTCCAAACAGCATTATTACCAAAACTCAGCAAGCTGGTAGAGCCATTGCCGGCATCAATACCAGCTAATCCCTGCCAAAAAGACCCTTCCGTCATCTCCAAATCAATGCTACCACCATTAGAGACCTTTATATTGCCCAGCATATTGAACTGCGCAGTTCCGCTGACCTGCGCTTTATTTTCAGCAGTACTGCCCTTGCCGTTAATATTGATCGCATTAGCTGCAGCATCACTGCCAGTAAAGATATCAACAGAATCATGCAGCTCCACATTACCGCTGCCATAGATATAAATTCCCTGATTCCTCTCTTTTTGGGCATCAATACTTACACCGCCGTTAAGGACAACCTTACCTCCGTTATCGACATAAATACCATAGGATTTATTTCCGTCCATCTGTAAATAACCTTTACCATCCATAGTGATCAGACCGGTAGAAGCATAAATGCCTTTATTGCCATTTCCCTCCGCCTTTATGATGGTATCACCATGTAAATCGATCACGCCTTCAACAAGGCCATTGCCATCTTTAGATGTATGTATTCCAGAAGTATTGTTGCCATACATATTTATGACCGTATTCTTTTGCACATCAACAGTTCCGCCGATAACGCGTATGCCATAGCTTTTATCACCATAACTGTCAATATTTAAATTACCGCTCAAGCCTATTTTCCCCGCATCGTTGTTAGATGCAGAAAATATCGCGTGCCCAGTCTCGCCAATAGTAGTTATATAAGTATTTTGCGCAACGTTCAGCTTTCCACCGCTGGTATTGTAAATACCATAACCTCTTTGGTCACTTTCAGCCTTAATAATTAAATCTCCCTGTACGTTCAACACGCCGCTGGCCGAATTTACAGTAACCCCCCTGATACCTGAAGATGGGACTGTATCTCCTTTCACAGCAATCATCATATTTCCGGCAACATTCATCTGAGAGCCGTTATAAATATTAACGCCATAAATACTGTTCCCATTAACATCAACGTTTAAATTATTGATATTTATTTCTGAGGCACTGGCATAAATACCATTTACGTCTCCTGTTTTATCTTCACTTATAATATTCAAATCACTTAAATTTATTTTAGCGCCATTGCTGATCCTAATGCCATACCTTACGTCGCCAACAAACTTTTGCCCGTTGACCTTTATAGTTACAGCAGCGTCAGAAGCAGATGCTGCCAAGCTTATCTCCTTGTTACCACTCAAATTTATACCGCTATTAGCCCCGGTATCTACATTGATAGTTGTATCACCGTTAATAACTGTACTGTTAGTAAGCGGTGTCTCAGCATGTATCGAACCTGAAAGAGACATTAAAATCAATGCTGCCAAGCCAAATTTTTTCTTTTTTAACTTCATAAAAGACCTCGCTTTCATTCTTAAAATACTCAGAACCCAGATTTTCAGCAGCGCTGTAAATATCAAAATATTTATACGCATGATTTTCTCTAGAATTCAGCTCAGTAAATTCACTCATTTTAACATCTCCTTTCAGATCTTAAATTCAATAAACGCTGATATTCATCACTTTTTTGCATTTCCAGCATTTAAAGCAATTATTTTATTCAAAATGTTTTAACTTAACAAAATGTTTAACAATATTTTAATATTATTCTTTAAAATAATTTCCGTAAATTATCTTAACACATAATTTTTGTTCTAGCAAGATATAATTTATACTTAATATATTTACTTTATCCCAAAAGAAAACTTATAGAGAAATATATTAAAATTTAAAGTGAACTTTTTAAAATTCTGCTTTCTATATATAACACTGACGAAATGCTCTCATCATATCCAGCCAATTTTATTCACTCCTGATACCGCCTTATATAACAAAAACCCCGTATGCCAAAACATACGGGGTTCTTTCATAAATTTCTTAAATATCAGGCATGAGGAATATTCGTATAGTCAGAAATCTCACGATTGATCGTACACAAATCCCCTACATTCAAATCATGCAGATTCTTATGGCCAGTGATACGGGCATATGTTTTCAGCTCTGCCAGGGAACAGTTCAAAAAGTTTGCTACCCTTTGCGCCGATGCTTCGATCTTCAATCTGGAACGCAGCGCCTGATCCTGCGTAGCGATACCGACAGGACATTTACCGGTACCGCAGATACGATACTGCTGGCAGGCTGCCGCAATCAAAGCGGCCGATGCTACTGCAACGGCATCCGCACCCATGGCCAAAGCCTTGGCAAAATCGGACGATACCCGCAGCCCGCCGGTAATCACCAGCGCAATATCATTAGCTCCCACAGCATCAAGATACTTACGGGCACGATACAAAGCATAAACGGTCGGAACACTGGTCGCATCACGAACCAGCTTCGGGCTAGCGCCTGTAGCACCGCCGCGTCCGTCGATCGTAATAAAATCAGGCTCTGCAAAAACGCAAAACTCCAAATCACGTTCCAGCTTACCGGCTGCGATCTTGATACCTATAGGCCTGCCGTCAGACTCCTCGCGCAGCTTCCTCACCAATGCTTTCAAATCCTCTTTCGTATTGATATCAGGGAACTTGGACGGGCTGATAACATCTTCGCCCAAAGGTTTATTTCTGATCGCCGCGATTTCCGGTGTCACTTTGCTGCCGGGAAGATGTCCGCCCATACCGGGCTTCGTACCCTGGCCGATCTTGATCTCGATCGCATCGGCATTACGCAGATTTTCCCGGGTCACACTGTATAAATTGGGGATATATTCAAAAATATATTTATGCGCCGCTGCCATTTCTTCCGGCAGAATACCGCCTTCACCACTGCACATCGCCGCACCTGCCAAAGCGCTGCCCTTGGCTAAAGCCACTTTAGTCTCTTTTGACAAAGCTCCGAAAGACATATGTGAAACAAAAATCGGATTAGTCAAAATCAACGGCTTCTTGGCATTTTTACCAATCACTGTTGTCGTATCGACCGCATCATGGTCGTTGAGCGGCGGCGGATTCAACTGATTGCCCAGCAGCAGGATATCGTCCCAACCAGGCATCGGCATCTGCGTACCCATAGCACCGATGATCGACTTACCTGTTACAGCCATTTCATGGATATCGTCCATATAACGGCAACTGGAGTCACAACGGGCGTATGCCGGATCATAAGTCAGCTCCTTCGGAGCTGCAGCGGCTTCCAGAGCAGCAGAAGCAGCAGCTTCGCTGTCGTTTTCCTCCATCAATACCATCGTCATTCCACAGACCGGGCATTTACTGTCAAGCAGCGGCTGCCCCTCTTTTTCTTCGTCATAAATATAACCGCAGACACTGCATTTATATTTTGCCATTTCTCTCAACCTCCACATTCAATAATCATTATCTAATAATATATTCTGTATCTATTATAAGTTTTCTGAAAATTATCGTCAAGCAGTTTTCTGTTTTTTCATAACAAAAAACATCGTCCAAAACCCTTTGCGCCCCAAATACATCTGCCGACAATCAATAAAGCCTGACTGTTGCCAGTCAGGCTTTATTGGGGAATATTTTCAAACAAAGCAGAGCTTTGACGCACTTTATCGAAAAATCAACTTACCAAAACTTTCAGTATCATAAATTAAAATTCAAACCTTACTCCTGCATTTACCTGCCATTTCTTTTGGATATCGGCACCAAAGCTGCGTTCGATATCACCATAAAAATGACTTGTTTTACCAAGCTTAATATTAGCACCAAGTCCAAGCTCAAACCAGGTATCGGCATAGTCTTTAGACGTCGATAAAGTCTCTCCGTTAGCTGCCAGCATATGGATATCTCTGTTACTGCCACCAAATTCCTTCAATACGTTAGCCTTAAAATAGACATCATTGCCGTCAGGAGTTTTCTGCCCTGCAATGAAGCCAATACGGCCAATATAACTGTTTATACCACCTAAATAAACATTATTACCGCGGTCTGTCGTATAACTGCTGCTTCCCAGGCTGCCTGCAATAAACTGTACCTGAGGTTCGATAAACGTACCCGCTTGTTTGTTCAGTTCAATAGTTTTTCCGTATTCTACACTCAGGCTATAGGCATGGCTTTTGGCATTTGCTTTGTCTGGGTAATCGCCATAAGATTTAATATCTGTATCAAACTGACCCACACGGGCGACAACATCAGTATAACTGCCTCCCTCGCCATACCAGGTGCCATACAAACTGCCTGCCCACAGCTTGTCCTTACCACTGCCAAAGCTGTAATCAGACCGCCCTGTACCGCTGTCTATCGCAAATCCATATGTGCTTTTTGCATTATCAGCTTTATCATAACCGAGCTGATACATATTATAGCGCCCTGCAAAATCACCGCTCCCAAACCGGCCGCCGGTATAACGGGCCCAAATACCGTCACCATCTGTTTTATCGTTTCGGTAACGTAAGTCGCCTAACCGCTGACGCAGGCTGTCATTAGTATTACGCCACAGGGCATAACTGCTGTCGGCAGCGTCCAGTAAAGTTTCCGTATCGTTATTGATAACCTTTTCAAGCTTGGTCAGATACCATTCATTGGCGCTACCGACCGAATTTCCGGCAGCATCGACTGCTTCAAGGCCATTTTTAATAGTTGGAGTCACATCCCACAATCCACCTGCATTAAGATTCTTACCAGCAAACTTTGCGTTTTCGCTGGCATCAGTTATTAAAAGCAGATTTTTATTTCCAATAACTTCGACACCATTAACAAGACTGGCATCTTTCACCTGTACATAAGTAGTGCCCGTTGCTGCGCTGACAATCGTTATTTTATCACCATTTAACTGACTATTTAAATCAGTATCCATTATAAAGTTACCATCTTCACCGCTATAATCACTTACTGTCAAAGTATCAGCACCATGAGTCATATCTATAGTCGCATCATTATTGTTCACCAAAGCGTTTACAACGCTGTCACCAGTCATATTCCAAACTGATGCGTTATCAAAACTCAGGTTAGTTACCCTGTTTGTACCGTTAGCGCCAATACTGGCTCCTTCCAGAAAAGAATCTGCTGTTTTAAAACTGATGTCAATCAAAGCTCCTTGAGTTCCATATTTTGTGAAGTGTTTAACATCACCAAGCAGCTGTACCTTTTTACCGGCTGCAGGATCTATAACGATAGATGCTTCATTAGAACCATTATAACCAACAACACCAACAGCTGTGCCTTTATTAGTTTTTACAATTACATCACCTGTATATTTACTATGGTCACCCGCGGAAAGAGCACGCAAGCCGATACCATTTTCGCTTTTGATATCAACCATCACATCACCGGCGGCTTTGATGCTGCCGCTGATACCTACAGTGCCAAGTAAGCCTGCATCGGATACACCCGCACCTTCCACCACTACATTCAGCTGCGATCCGGCCTGCGTGATAGATTCTGTGCTTTCTGCATTTGTCAGAAGCAGTCCAAAAACGCCCTCACTTCCACCGGTATTACCTAATTGTACGCCGTTTGCCTCGACACTGACATTTAAAACAGCGTTGGCTCCCAGGTCGAAGCCTTTGTCATCACGGTCATAAATGCCGTGCGTCTGCCAATAACTGTCTTTAGTATTTTTTAAAGTGATATTCGTCACAGAATCATCTGCCAGTTTAACACCGCTGAAAAAACCTTCCGCAAAATCACTGCTTCCCTCAACATTGATGTTATTCTGCAGCCCTCCGATATTAATCATTGTCCCGGTACTAGCAGTACCAATAACAGCTGCCATCCTGTCAGGAGCGTTGGTGTCATGGATATTAACATTGAAATTTCCGGCAACCGTAACAGCATCGCTGGATGAGATACCGGCAACAACTCCGTCTTTACCAGTTATATCCATATTCATATTATGCCCAACAGTGACCTGTCCTGCATTGATGCCGTAAGCACTGCCCAAACTATTGATCTTCATATCTACACTGCCGTCAATATTGGCTGTCCCATGGATACCAGTAACATTTTTCCCACCGCTCAGATCTGCATACACATTACCTGCAACCTGCGCTTCACCTTTAACCCCTATAACATTGCTATTAGCATTGCCGATGATACGCAGATTCAAATCATCATTGATGATAGTCTTATAACCACCAACATCTATGCCAATTGTTTTATCTGTCCCTTTATCATTATCCAAAAGAATCGACAGGCGCTCACTCTTAAAGTCGACTCCTGTATTCAATACACCATACATCACGCCATTTTCTTTTTTAATAAGATTGATGTAAACATTTTTCAAATCCATTTGATTAGATGTCTGGTTTTCTATGCCTGCCATAAACCATTTGCCACTGGCATCGATCGAAACATTATCTGCACTGAAGGTACTGCCGCCATTCGTACCATTTTTATTGGTTATGCCAATGACATTACCATCATTATTAGCCTCAATAATAATATCTCCTGCCTTAAAATCTACTGCATTGTTTCCGTTAGTCCCATGGCTCCCATTGATAATACCATAAATCTCACTGCCATAACCTGTTAAGTCCATTCTTATATCACCTGCAGCAAATTTTGATGTGCCATCTGCCCCTGTACTTTGGTTAGCAATACCTTGGACCATATAATCACCGGTACCACCAACAACAGTCATGTATATATCTTTGCCTGTATAAGTACTGCCGCCATCATTAAAAAAACCAGTAGCCTCCTTATTAGCACTTCGTACTTCAAGTAGAATATGATTTGCAGTCAACGTACCAGACTGAGCATTAAAAATACCTATCGCCTTATCCGTCATACTATTTACAATAAAGCTTTTACTTGATTCCGGTATGTCAACCGTTCCCCCGCTATTATTTAAGCCCCATTCCCAGGCCATGGCACTGCCGCTGCCAATACTTGACAGCACTAAACTCAACATTATAACCTTTTCCAGATTTTTCCTATTCATAACAATTCATCCTCTCATCTTTTTTCTTTAGGGTTTGGTCTTTCTTTATAACAAGAATAACTGCAATAATATTGCCGTTTTCTACCCATTAGCGCAGTGTATACGTGATATGTCTTATTACAGCCAAACTCACGCCCACAAATCGGGCAGGTCATCGTCAAACCATTGATCCCGTTGCGCGGCTCTTTATGTATTGCATTTTCCCATGTTTCAATTTGAATCATTATAAGACTCCCTTTCTTACATGCTACTCATTGTCCTGATTTTTATTTCCACTCCTTTTTTTCTTATCCAGTTCTCCCATATTTCTCACCTCTCTTACCATTTATATCTGTTTATTACTGTAATAAATCAGCTACAGTCATCTCTTGCAACTTTGTTTCCAGAAGCTTCTGCAAACCGCTGTAGAAAAAACGCACCGGGCAATTCTCCGTTGCAAAACGGCTGCAGTACTTATCCTCTTCCAGGCAGCGGTTGAGCCTGGTCGTCGGTTCCATAATATTTATGATTTCGTATAAACTGATTTTTTCTGGTCCTTTGTCCAATAAAAATCCACCCTGTGCACCAATAACTCTGGCAGCGATACCAGCCCGAACAAGCTTTTTAGTTATTTTCAACACATATCCCCTTGGAATTCCCATTACTGAAGCAATCGTTTCCGAATTCACCAGTTCTCCCCGTATCGCCAGATATGAAACAATTCTAATTGCATAATCAGTAGTAATATTTAACTGCATTTTTTAATCTCCCATAAAACCCTACCTTGTCAGGTTTCTTTATTTTTCTTTATTTTGTGAAATAAACCGCCTAAACTTTTATCATCAAAATAATCTCTTTGTTATACCAATTATTTTTTAACTATTTTTAATTTCCAATACAATATTACCATATTTGTCCCCCCCCGCAAGACACTATTGGTTTTCGTTAATAATTTTCTAAAAAAGGTCTTGCAACTGATAACCAAAACAACGCAATATAAAAACACCAGGCAGATTTTCTGCCTGGTGTTTCGCCAGTTACTGATATTCAAATAATAAAATAAAAATTTATACTTTTTATTACAAACAACTTCATTTTTCTTTTAACCCTGCGCAGGTAAAACCCCACCTACCCAGGCGCCAAAGCTGCCAGGATTACGGCTTTGGGTGTAAACCTTGCCCGGCCCGGTAAACTTACATACTAACATCTCTCCTGAAGTCAGGCTGGACATGATCCCGGAACTTGCTTTCGTTACCTTATAATTCATATCAGCATCCCAAGCTACCAAATGACCTGTATCAACAACCATCTCTTCACCAGCCTGCAATTCAATTGGATAAATGGCGCCAAAAGAATTAAAAAACAATGTGCCATTACCGGAAGCCTTAACTACGAACAGCCCCGCTCCTGAAAAAAGCCCCTTACCTAAATTCTGCATCTTAGTTTCAATTTTCACCGACTCTTCCGCTGCCAAAAATCCACCGGAAGTAATACATAAGGTATTGCCCCGCAGTTCGTAAACGCCCACATCACCCGGAATAGGTGGTGCTAAAACAGCTTCCCCATCCTTATTTTGGGCAGTAAGCTTTTGAAAAAACAGGCTCTCGCCGCTTAAAAACTTACGTGCCAAGCCGCCCAGCATGCCGCCTTCCATCTTACCTTCAACTTTAACATTACCTGACATAGCCATCATAGCATCAGATTCCGCTTTAATACTTTCGCCAGCTTCCAGATTCACTTTCAAAAAAGCGAAAGCGCCCGGCTGCATAATCTCATAACGCATTAAAACTCCCCATTTCCCTGTTTCATTTTGACAATTATTAAATACTGGATTTATTATAGCATTTTATTTTTTGTTATATATTTTTAAATAATATTTTACTCTACAGCAAATCATATTGATTCTTTTTTACTAATGCCTACAGCATCCAAGCTAATGGTTATCAGTTCTTTTGAAATTTAGTCATATTGCCCTCTAAATCAAACTCCGCAGAATATGTTGCCCGAGGGCTTTTAGCACCCATGGAAGCATACCAATTTCCTCTCCAATATCTAAAGCTGAAATAGTCATCTATTTTCGCGCCTTCGATATCTTTAAGTTTGTCTTCCATGGCTTTATACATTTGCGGTACTTTGGCAAAATCAAGCTTATTCAAAGAAATGCAGTTATCAACAGCCTTGCCTTTACCGCTCAGCTGTACTGGGTTAGCTTTGCCCCAGCCGCCTCTGTATTCATAGTTATCAACTTCATCGTCAGTACCCGGCTTTAAAACATTGATGATAACTCTGTTGCCGGTTTCACCAGTATAAACATTTACATCCTGAAACACCTGGATCTCCTGCCCTTTGAGGCCATCCAAATTTTTAAACTGATCCATGATCTTTACCAAAGCACCCTCATCTTTGATGATATTACCGCCGATACCACTGCTGCCGCAGCCCGCCAGCAAAACCATGCTTAATCCCAACATCAACAACATAACCAACAATTTTTTCATTTTAACAACTCCTCAAAATTTTATAAATTTCCTTAAAACTCCCACCTAAAACCACCTTCAATACGATAAGGGGTTTTTACTTTACCACCAAAAGTTTTTTCGATATCAAAATAAAAATTAGTTCTTTCACTCAATAAAAGATTAGTACCAATACCAACTTCACACCAGCTACCACTCTGACTGTCATCAAAAGAAAGGCTGTCGTTAGTAGCTCTGTCAAGCATATTTACTCTGCCATCGCCAAAGAACTCATGAAGCAGTGAAGCCTTCGCATAGTACCTTGATGCTTTGTCAGTTTTTTCGTCAAACTCGCGGCTCAAAATGAAACCAATGCGCCCTACAAGACTATTCATAGAATCTGTTTCTACCTCAATACCATTGGTTGTAGTGTAGGAATCACCCCATAAATGTCCATAAGTCAACTGTGCCTGCGGTTCAATATACCAGTTGGCATCATTAATTTTTTTCTTACGGCCATATTCCGCACTTACGCTGGCCGCCCAATTTTTACTGAGACCTTTATCAGCAAACTCACCATAAGTTGTATAGTCATTATGCAGCCTGCTGCCCTTTAATACTAAATCCAAATAGTGGCTTTTATCTCCAAGCCAAGTCCCATACAGAGCCAAACTATTGTTACTATTCTCCCCCTCACCTTTATTATAAGAACTTGTACCTTCAGCCCTGCTTAAAGCAATACCTTTACGCCAACTACCATTTTCCTTTACTTCACGCTTGTCGTAACCAATTTGAATATTTGTCGTGTGATTTGTAAAACCGAGTTCTCCTGCACGAGTGTGCTTGCTTCTCACAATACGAATCCAGTCCCCATCATCATCAGTAGAATAACGAAGCTCACCCATACGTTTAAGCAGAGTATCATTTTCATTCCAATGCCTCCAGCTGGCAAAAGCACCTGCAACAACTGCCGACGGCACCTTAGCATCTTCCGAAGCTTCTTTGGCGTAACCGGTGATCCACCAATCGCGATTATCAGAATTCAGCCAATCTAAATTATCAAATTCATCTTTATTCACGAGCTCGCTGTTTGCTTCATTATTTTCTTCCTTGGTCTGCAGCAAGATCGGCTTATATGTATATAACTCTGAAACCTGAGTTTTCCCGGCAGTAAAGGTTACGTTATCAGTTACTCTGGCAAATTTGAGAAAATTACCTTCAACATCAGCCTCATTTTTAAAAGCATCATCGTTGACATAAATTATATGCGTCATATCACCGCTACTTTTTTCAGCATGGATAAAATCACCGTATCTGGTATAACTTTGAGGACTATTTAACGTAACTGTTTTATTGCCATCCGCATAAGTGTACTCGTTGCCATTTAAAGTACCACCGTGGTAAATCTCGGTGCCGTCTTTCACAACGGTTACCCCTGCCGAATTTAAAATATCAGTATTAATGATAAAATTACCGTTATTACCGCTCAAAGTATCAATCGACATTTTTTGATAAGGATTAGAGTCTTTATAATAATGCTCTTGGTGCGAAAGGTCGATCAAGCCTTCATTAACGCTAAGCTCCATAAAATCGCTGTCACTGGTAACCTGCCACTCCGTCCCCGTTGCGGCAGTGATATATACATTACCGTTAGCGGCGCCATATAAATACGAGCCTTCCTTATCCATAACAAAATTGATATATGAGCTTCCGTCAGCAGGCAAGTCAGTTGCCAGCCTAGCACTCGGTTCACCGGTATTTAACGAATACAAATCCGTATCCTGCTCCCAATGTGTCCAGGGATTAACAACAATTTCCAGCGACATATTACTGCCGTCAGTGTAGCCCTTGCCGTCAGCATACAGATCGCCGTCTACCGCGACCAAATTGCTTTTGCCGCCTGTATTTACTTCAATAATGCCGCCTTTAACAGCGTGCAGCGCCCGCGCCAGTTTAAAATCGCTGTCATGGGCGGTGCGGTCTACTTTAATATCGGTTTTGCCATCAATAACCACTTTACTTTTAGCCTTGTTAGCCCAAACGCCAAACCCGTCATTTGCAGCAGCATTAGCGCTAATCTTCAAAGCACCATTGACAGTTACCGTACCTGAATTCTCTGCCAAAATACCCACAGTCCTGCCCTTGGTAGACGTTACATCAATATTTACAATACTTTCAGCACTGGTAGTTACCGTTCCGCCTACCCGCACCCATTCAAAACCAGCCGATTCATAACGCCCAACCAGCCCCATAGCATCGCCGATATCAGTTGCAGCTTTCAAATTTACCGTACCGTTGATAATAGTTTTACCGCCATTTACCAAAGCATAAGCATCGTTCTTCTGCGATTTAGCAGTAATATTACTAACAGTAGCTTCACTAAATTGTGCAGCGCTGTATTTTTCATTATAAACACCAGTCGCCGTACCTACAGCCTCAGCATTTATTTTAGTTTCGACACTGTTAAACTTTATTACGCTGCCATAGTTATCTCCCGATGTATTGACCACCGCTATCACACTGACGCCGTTTTTACTGCTGACCGCACTCAAATCAGTAAGATCGGCATTAAGCTCTACCATCGCGCCATCATATGCCGTCAACGCCGTCAGCTGCTTGCTATTGATACCGTTATTGGCGATCACCGTACTGGTGCCGCTAAAAATAGCTTTCCTATCCGGGTCACCTGCGGCATTAAGCAAATAAACCACCTGTTTATCCCCGCTATAAACTTTATTGATATCACTAAATTCCTGTGTTTTATCGCCTGTCGATGGTAAAGTTATATTTTGGTCAGCACTTGTTACTAAGGTCGCCGCCTCTGCCATCGGCCAAGCAGATGTCCCCCCCAGATATACACACGACATAGCCAGTAAACTCGTCAGTACTTTTTTACTTAAAGTTTTATTTTCCATACTCTTCATCCTCCTTATTTGAGACTAGCCCAAATAAGGGCTAGCCATTAAAAATTCCACCGGGCACCTACGTTCCACTGCCAGTCTTTTTTGAAGGCGCTGCCTGTGCTGCGTTCAACGTCAAAGTACAGCTGGCTGTTTTTACCTGACGCAAAAGCCGCACCGATACCGTACTCAAACCAGGTATCGTTAAAGCTGTCGCTTACCTTCACCTGACCACTGCTGTCGGCCATCGTTACATCATAACCACCGCCGAATTCGTGCAGCAGGTTGGCTTTGGCATAAACAAGGCCTTTACTGCCGATTTGCTTGCCGATATTGAAACCGATACGGCCAACTGCGCTCTTGATGCCGCTCTGATTTACTTCGATACCATTGCTGGTAACGTAGTTATCGCCGCCAAAATAGCCCAAAGTAAACTGCGCCTGCGGCTCGATATACCAGCCATTTTGCAGGTCGTTTTTGCGTCCGTATTCAGCACTCAGCGCTACGCCCGTATTGTTAAAATCGCCGGTGATCTTCTTGCTGTTGGTGTCGTACACAGTAAAATCATTATCCATATTGCTGATTTTAAACACCAGATCCAGATAATGACCCTTGCTGCCGATCTCGGTATTGTAGAAACTGATCGACTTGCTGCTGTTATCACCGCTGCCCCTGCTGTAGCTGCTGCTGCCGTCGGTGTAGCTGATGGCAGCCCCCTGATAACGTGTCTTGTCCTCAGTACGCTTTACCGCCTGATCGTAGCCCAGCTCATAAGCAGTATATTTGTTTTCAAACCCGAACCTGCCCTCGCGGCCTATCTTACTGCCCTTCACTCTGAACCAGGCACCTTTGGCCTCTTCGCCGTTATGGCGCAATTCGCCCATGCGCTGCAGCAGCTTGTCGTTTTCGGTACGCCAGGTGTGGTAATTCAGCGCATTGGCCGAAAGCACGGTATCAACACTAGTTGTAGGTTTAATATCCGGGTCATCAGGATTGTCCGGGTCTACTGGCACTATTGTAAAACCGTCCAGTTTCCATTCCGTCATACCCGTTCCCAATGCTTCATCCTTTAGGTTATAACGCACATAAAACAAAGTCTGTTCTCTGTCTTGCGCCGTAAACTTTATAGCATCGGGAGCAGTTGCCAAAAGTAATCCCTTGCCGGCATCGGCAGCAATCTGATCCATCGTCACCTCGTTGACATCAATAATATCAATGCCGTGCGTGCCTGCATCTGTGCTGGCAAGAATATTAACCTTGTCGCTTTGCATATTCACAACATCCGTTTCCAATTTGAACAAACCATCGGTACCATTAACGCTGCCAATAGTTAGATCAGCATATTTATTGGCAGTCTTCGTCATATCAACGATCCCCCCACCATGCAGATTCAAATTCATACCTTTGTTATAAATAGTACTATCGCAACCGGGATACCAAACCGCACCGTTAGCTACCTCTACATTGATCGCAGTACCGCTGGAATTTACCTGGGCATCGCCCTCCCACCAGGACTCCTGATTATTGAAAACAGCATTGATAACGCCTTTAGATGTGGAAACGAAATGTCCTTTGATCTGTACTGTTTTATCTTTGGCACTGTTGACATTGACGATACCACTGTCCTGAACACCTATAGCTGTAGCTTTCATCGTACCGCTGTCGGCAGAATGATTGTTTAGAGTAATCTTAGTATCACCAGTAAAATCAATGCTTCCATAAGCCGCTTTCAACCCTTGCTGCTGAGAACCTCCTGTCATCGTGATTTCTGTATCACCAAAGATAGCTGACGAATTATTACCGTTTACCTGAATGGCACAACTAATTTGTCCGGCTGAACCAATATCAATGGTAGTTTTGCCTTGAACAATGAACGTATTATTTTTTCCAAATACACTTATACCGTAGCCTAAATTACTGCCTTGTTGAGTGCTGTTATGGTATAGCTGCAAAGTCAGATCTTTCTCAAAGGTTGCTGAACTGGGATTGTCCGTATAATTATTGATATAAATACCGTATAAAGCACTGTTTCCGTTACTGATACCGTTTACAACGACATCATCTTTAAAGGTACCCTTCGAGCCGCCATTCAGATATACCGCCTTTATACCGGGTCCTTCAATATCAATATTCAGCTTACCGCTGAAAGTTATATCACTAGCATCATCGATTTTATTAAAAGTTCCAGGAGTTGTATATTTTGTACCACCGGCAATAACAAGACCCCTGGCTTCACCGGCAGCAGATTGCAAATTAAGCTGCCAATCACCATTGATCGTACCTATGCCTTTGACAAAACTATCAGACGGACCACCCCAACCGCCAGTATCAACCTGCTCTGTATGAGCAATATCGATACCAACGATATCGCCTGTACCGGCCTTGCCATTAACCGTATACACACCGCTGCCTGTCATAGGAATATTCAGGTTGTCGCCAAAAAAACGCAGTGCCGTAGAGTTATCATAGCTATCAGAGTTAAAATTAAAAATATCGCCGCCGACAAGACTGCCGCCGTTAGTAATCAGTTGTCCGACAGTATTATCGGCCGCATTTTCTGCCGCTTCTGTTGTCGGGAGCTCGAATGTCCCCCCCAGATATACACACGACATTGTCAGTAAAGTAGACAACACTTTTTTGCTTAAAACTCTTTTATTCATAAATTTTCATCCCTTACTTTCACTAAAAATATTTTTAATATTTACTAAAAGCAACTCACTTAAAATTCAAATCGTACACCAGCATTGATCTGCCATTTCTTTTGGATATCGGCACCAAAGCTGCGTTCGATATCACTATATAAATGACTGCTGTTGCCCAGCTTGATATTACCACCCAAACCAAGCTCAAACCAGGTATCGCCATAATCGTTGCTGCCTGCCAAAACTTCGCCATTAGCCGCACGCATACTGATGTCACGTTCACCGGCAAATTCATGCAAGGCCGACGCTTTGAAATAAATGTCACTGCCGTCATTGATTTTTTTGCCTGCCACAACTCCCAAACGTGCTATAGCGCTGTTCAT
>ENA-ORLW01000143-ORLW01000143.1-human-gut-metagenome-genome-assembly--contig:-NODE-143-length-105479-cov-22.023045_pt1 | contig 105479 bp, 86 predicted proteins | sample MGYA00243017_ERZ508829 | MGnify/ENA primary metagenome ERZ508829 (study PRJEB26277, sample SAMN04329776) | human gut metagenome | biome: human-associated habitat | host: Homo sapiens | place: USA...
TATCCATAAACAAATTTTTATGGCAAAGTTAGAACCTTTACAGGTAGGTTTCAAGATGTCATCGCGGACGGTTGTACCATTATTGAACCCCTACGGGGTTCTTTTTCAATGGTTTAAGCTGCCGGAGAATCCCTTCAATCCATGCGTTTGCGGGGTCTTCAGGCGGTCCCCACACGCAGCGAAGGCCGACTGTGAGGTCGGCCTTCGGCGTAGGGTTGTCCTGAGGGACTATTATTTGAGAGCGTCCTTAACGGCGTCGTTGGGGACCATCTCTTCTTTGAAGGTGTAAGCACCGGTCTTGGGGCTCTTCACCATTTTGATGACCTTGCTGTAGGTGCGGCCTTCGCCTTTCTGGAGCGATGCAACGGTTTTCTTTGCCATATCTCAGAGGGATTATTTTATTTCTTTGTGAACGGTCATACGCTTAAGAATGGGGTTGTATTTCTTAAGCTCGAGTCTCTCGGGAGTGTTCTTGCGGTTTTTGGTGGTGATGTAGCGCGAGGTGCCGGGCATACCGCTTGCTTTATGCTCGGTGCATTCCAATATTACCTGGACGCGTGCGTCTTTGCTTTTCTTAGCCATTGTTGCTTGAGTTTAAGAGAGGTTAGAGACCGAGAAACTTGATGTCGTTGGGATTGAGGTATCCTTTTTCGGCTGCCTGCTGCATGGCGGCGTTGAGACCGAGTTTGTTGATGGTACGCAGACCGGCAGCGGATATGGTGAGCATGATCCACACGTCCTGTTCAACCCAATAGAACTTCTTAGTGAAGAGGTTTACGTTGAATTTGCGTTTGGTGCGACGCTTCGAGTGGGAAACGTTGTTACCTACCATCGCTTTTTTGCCGGTTATCTGACAAATCTTTGACATGGCTGCTGTTGGTTTATCGTTCGTTTTATTTCTTTAGAAATCAGGGAAATGCGACCGGCATCGCAGTCTCATATCGCACTCCGGTTGCATCTTTGTCCGGAGCGCTTTTAAGGATGCGCCGCAAATCAGAGTGCAAAGTAAATACTTTTTTGTCAATCAGCCAAACTTTTGAGCCTTTTTTATTAAGGAAACATAAAAAAATCCGCTCGGGCAGCTGTTTTGCCCACCGCGCTATTGCCTTTTTGCGCAGCGTCGTCTCATCCGAAAAGTTGCCGCCTCCCCCTTCACCGTCGATGCGGACCATGCCTACCACGACTCCGAAAACTTCGAAGCGACATTCCTTCGGGATCGAGGCGCCCGTTGGCGGCTTGCAAGCCGGAAGCTCGTCCTCCTTGTCCTCCTTGGGGTCGGCAGCTATTATAAGTCGGCAGCTATTATAAAATGTGTTAAGGATTTGGATATGGGTGCGATGTTGTGTATCTTTGCACTCTTGTTGAAAGATTGTTAGATTTTTCTTTCTAATCGGTTTCCTTTTAAAGGATATTATGCCGTTTTTTAGGTTTTTAACTTGCTATCTATTACACATTGAAAATTTTCGACATTCCGTCCGGCACCGTCCGTCGCCCCGGCTTTATCATTTCGGTCGTTCCCATTGCCACGCTGCTTTGCTCGCTGGTCCTCATCATCGTGGTGGAGGGCAGCGGAGCCATCGCCGACTACAGCCACCTTGCGCTTCTTGCTGCGGCTGCCCTGGCGATTGTGCTTTCGCTGTGTACGCGCACACTGTGCCGCCGCGGTCTCGCCGTCGGCTTCCGGCGCTCGGCTCGCCAGATACTTCCGGCGGTGCCGATGCTGGTTTTCATCGCCATGGTGTCGGCCACTTGGATGCTCTCCGGCGTGGTTCCTACGCTAATCGACTACGGCCTACGTCTTCTCACCCCGGGCTGCTTTCTGGCGGTTAGCTGCGCGGTATGCGCCGTGATTTCGGTGCTGACGGGCAGCTCGTGGAGCACTATAGCTACCATTGGTGTTGCCTTTATGGGCATCGGCACTGTGATGGGCATTTCGCCGGGCTGGGTTGCCGGCGCCATTATTTCGGGCGCTTATTTCGGCGACAAGGTTTCGCCGCTGAGCGACACCACCGTGGTAGCTTCGTCGGCCTGCGGGGTGGATCTCTTCCGCCATATCCGCTACCTGATGCTCACGGCGGCGCCGGCAATGGGCATAGCGCTGATTGTGTTCCTTATCGCCGGATTGAGCCTCACATCGGCTCCGGAGGTCGAGGCGGGAATAATAGCGGGCACCTTGGCCGAGCATTTCAACCTCTCGGCCTGGACGCTCCTGATACCCGCCATTACCATCGGCCTGATTGTGGCACGGGTCAATACTCTGCTTACGCTCTTCATCAGTTCGATGTTGGGTCTGGCGGGCATTTTCGTGTTTCAACCGGGCATAGTGGAGATGCTCGGCGGAGGCAGCCCCGAGATGGTGTTGAATCTGCTTTGGAACCCTGTCGAGTTCTCCACCGGCTTCGCTACCTTCGATGATTTGGTGAGCACCGGCGGCATAACGGGAATGCTTCCTACAGTTGCTTTGGTCCTTTGCGCCATGCTTTTCGGAACCGCCATGATATCCACGGGGATGCTCGCAACGGTGACTTCCACCCTGATGAGCCGCCTGCGCGGACGCTTCGCCGTGGTTGGAGCCACGGTGGGCTCTGGTCTGTTCATCAACGGTTGCACCGCCGACCAGTATCTGAGCATAATCATAGGCGGCAATATGTTCCGCAACGTCTACCGGCGGGCCGGTCTGGAGCCTCGACTGCTCAGCCGCACCCTCGAAGACTCCGTTTCGGTGACCTCGGTGCTCATTCCGTGGAACAGCTGCGGCGTCACCCAAAGCACGGTGCTCGGCGTGGCCACCCTCACCTACCTTCCCTTCTGCATTTTCAACTGGCTTTCGCCGCTGATGAGCCTTGTCCTGGCCTACACCGGCTTCAAAATCCGCCAGCGCGTTTCGGCTCCTGCACTCGCTAACGCTTGACCACGGCGCGCACGGCCGGTGGCGCCGCAAAGTAGGCCACGGCGATGCCGGTGGCGTCGGCCGCCCAGTCGAGTATGTCGCCGGCGCGGTCGGTTGTCAGCAGCCACTGCATAAGCTCGTCGAGACCGCCGGCGCCCACGCAGGCTGCGGCCACCAGCAGCCGCGTGCGCACCGTCAAAGGTGCGCCGCTGCGGTAAAGGTCGAAGTACCAGGCTCCGCACAGTCCCCCGAACATTATGGCGTGGATGAGTTTGTCGAGATGCGGAATCAGGGGCATGTCGACGTCGGGCATGGGGTCGTTGCTGAGGGTGGCGTAGACTATCACAGCCACCACGCATAGCGTGGGCCAGAATTTTTTCAAAAAGGTTTTCATACTGTCGCGGTGAAATCGAAAAACGAGCCGGGCTGATTGAGAAAGAGAGTGCCGCGACGCAATCGTCCTCCGAAAACTTCGGGCCACACCTTGCGGCGCTCGGCCGAGGCTGCGTCGCGCGGTGTGATGGCGAAGACGCCTGAGCGGCCTTCTTCGATGTGGCGGCTGTAGAGGTCGAGGCTGAGGTGGCCCATGGTGTTTCGCAAATTGATTTCGCACAGAGCGGGGGCTTCTCCCCGGCGGGTCAGGAAGTCGACGCCGAGAGGACCGCTGTAGTCAGCGCCGACCACCGCCGCAAGCTCCCGAGCCAAAGCATCGCGCATCGGAGCCAGCGACGCCAGGCCACACTCGGCGGCCAGCCGCTCCTCCATAGCCTGCTGAGGCATGAGAAGGTTGGAGGTGTAGGCGCCGTTGGAGTCGGTGGTAAAAAGGGAGAGGCCGCGGTAGAGGGCCCTGCCCTCCTCCATATTGAACAGCATTGCGAAGTCGTTCAACCGATTATGGCGCGGCTCGGCCATTATGCTGCCCTGCTTGCGGATCACCCCGGCGAGCTGTGCGAATTTCGCGCGCCGCTCGGCCGAGCTGTAGGGTAGCAGCCCTCTTCCCGACGACGACCAAGGCAGCTTGAACATCACCGAGTCCGCTGTATCCAGAAAGGCGCGAAGGTCGTCGACAGAGCTTAACTCCACGGCAGCCGGAGCCAGCTCAACGCCGTCGGCGATTAGTCGCCGTGTAATCTCGGCGGCCGTTCGGCGATGCGAAAGCTCGCGTATGCGGCCGATGGCGGCTTCCGAGGGGAGCACCTCGTAGCCGAATCCCATATTCCAAAATTCATATCGCACCGCCGGGCTCCAACCCCACGGCGTGGGGAGCAGTCCCTCGGGATGATAGTCGTAGGGCTCGGTGCGTATGTCGAAAGTGCTCTGAATCAAATCCAACCATTGCGCGCTGACGCCTGAGCACACAAAAACGTCGTGTGGCCCGGCGTACCACAGCGGAAGAGTTTCGCCGGATAATTTCAGGCGGGAAGCCGCCGGCGGAGGTGTGTAGTGCGCAAGGTTTCTGGCCAGCGCCAGGTCGTTTTCGGGGTTGAAAAGAAAAACTCGCTTAGTAGTCATAGTCTACGCGCCAAAGAAAAAGGGGCTCCGCGGGCATCGAGGTGCCGGCGGCACAGCGGTCCTTGCGGTCGAGAATCTCAAGCACCTGCTCGGGTGCCAGTTTGCCGCGGCCCACGTCGGCCAGGGTTCCCACCACTGCGCGCACCATATTGCGCAGGAAGCGGTCGGCCTCAATCTCGAAGTGCCATTCATAGTCTCCGGTACGCACCCATCGGGCGCGCCTGAGGTCGCAGACGTTGGATTTGGCGTCGCTGTGGAGCTTGGCGAAGGAGGTGAAGTCGCGTCGGCCCAGAATGAGTTCGCCGGCAACATTCATTGCCTCAAAATCGAGGCCTGCGGGCGCCTGCCACGACAGGTCGCCCTTGAAGGGATCCTTCCGGGTATGGGCGAAGTAGCGGTACTCGCGGGCCACGGCGTCGAAGCGCGCATGGGCTTCGGGGTGAACGCGGCGCAGGCCGTACACGGCGATATCGCGCCCGGCCAGGCAGTTGAGCGACCGCAGAAAAGCCGGCGCGTCGGCCTGCACCTCGTCGGGGAGGTCGATGTGTGCAATCATCTGGCGGGCGTTGACCCCGGCGTCGGTGCGTCCGGCGCCGGTTACCGGCACCGGCCGTCGCACAAGCTTTGCCAAGGCATCCTCAAGAACGCCCTGCACCGTGGTCTGACCGGGTTGAACCTGCCAGCCGTGGTAGGGAGCGCCCCGGTAGGCCAAATCCATGAACCAGCGCATCGTCGCGAGCCGATTATTTTTCCAAATAAGTGTAGCCGAAGAGCCCGGAACGGTATGTGCTGATGAAGTCGCGACCTTCTTCGGGAGTGATTTTTCCGGCCTTCATCGACTTTGTGACCCAGGTTTCGACGTTGCGCACCAGCTTCTTGGGGTTGTACTGAACGTAGTCGAGGACCTCGTCGACAGTTTCGCCCTCGATGACCTGGTCAATCTCGTAGTGATCTTTGTAGACGCTGATGTGCACGGCGTTGGTGTCGCCGAAGAGATTGTGCATGTCGCCAAGAATTTCCTGGTAGGCTCCGGTGAGGAAAACGCCCAGATAGTATGGCTCGCCAGGTCGGAGGGGATGTACGGGTAGGGCCGGCGCGGTTCCCTGCGGAGCGATGAAGTTGGCTATTTTGCCGTCGGAGTCGCAGGTGATGTCCTGTATGGAGCAGGTACGAGTGGGCTTTTCGTCCAAGCGCGTAATGGGCACGATTGGGAAAATCTGGTCTATGGCCCAGCTATCCGGCAAGCTCTGGAAGAGGGAGAAGTTGCAGAAGTATTTGTCGGGGAGCATCTTGGCTATCTTGCGAAGGTCGTCGGGGATGTGCTTCATACCGGCAGCAATCTCGCCTACTTCGCGCGCTATGCTCCAGAAGAGCTGCTCGATCTGTGCTCGCGTCTTCAGGTCGAGCATGCCGAGGCTGAATCGGTCGAGAGCCTCCTCGCGAATCTGGAGAGCATCGTGCCAGCTCTCGAAGAGGCGGTTCTGGTCGAGGCGGTCCCAGATGTCGTAGAGCTCCTTGGCGAGCTCGTGGGCATCTTCGCCGATTTCCATACTTTCCTTCCACTGTGGCAACTGGGTGGTTTCGAGCACCTCGAAGATGAGCACCGAGTGGTGGGCAGTCAGCGAGCGCCCCGATTCGGTGATTATGTTCGGCTGCGGCAGATTGTTCTTTACGCAGGCATCGACCACGGCCGAGACTGCATCGTTGGCATACTCCTGGATTGAGTAGTTCATCGAGCTCTCGCTGGATGATGAGCGGGTGCCGTCGTAGTCGACGCCCAGACCTCCGCCTATGTCGATGAAATCAATGCTGAAGCCGAGCTGCGAGAGCTGAACGTAGAACTGAGTGGCCTCGCGCAGGGCGTTTTTGATGACGCGAATCTTGTTGATCTGGCTTCCGATGTGGAAGTGAATAAGTTTGAGGCAGTCTTTGAGGTCGCGGCGCTCCAGAATGTCGAGTGCCTCGAGCAGTTCGGATGAGTTTAGTCCGAACTTGCTTTGGTCGCCCCCGCTCTCGCTCCACTTTCCGGAGCCGGTGCTGGAGAGCTTGATGCGTATGCCGATGTTGGGTCGTACCTTGAGGCGCTTGGAGATGTCGGCAATCATGCGCAGCTCGTTGAGCTTCTCGACCACAAGATAGATTCGACGACCCATCTTCTGAGCCAGCAGTGCAAGCTCGATGTAGGCCGGATCCTTGTAGCCATTGCAGATGATGAGGGCGTTTTCGTCGATATTGGTACCTAAGACGGCGTGGAGCTCCGGCTTTGAGCCGGCCTCAAGGCCGATGTTGAATTTCTTGCCATAGTTGACGATTTCCTCCACTACCTGACGCATCTGATTGACCTTGATGGGGTAGATCATATAGTTCTGGGCAGTGTAGTTGTACTGCTCGGAAGCCTGGCGGAAGCAATTGCTGATTTTCTCGATTCGGTTGTCCAGTATATCCGGGAAGCGGAGCAGAAGGGGAGCGCCTACGTCGCGAACCTGGAGCTCGTCGAGGACATCCTTGATGTCGACGGCCATGCAGCCCTGGCGGGGCGTCACGGCCATATGCCCGCGCTCGTTAACGGAAAAGTAATTGCGACCCCAGCCGGGGATGTTGTACAGCTCCTCGCTGTCCTCGATGCGCCATTTTCTCATCGGCAGTGTATTGTGGTGGTAGTGTCAGAAACAATGTTAGCAAGGGCGTCGGCGCACGGTGCACGCTAACCCCGCCGCAAAAATAACAAAAAAACGCGGTATTTGTGCACAGCCCGCCCCAAAAACAGCATTTTGGCCCCCTCGGGCGGCTTGCGACACGCGGTTGGGAAGCCGGTGGAAGCGCTCCGACTGTTAAAAAAGATAAAGATTCGAACTTTTGCCGCAAAAAGATGCGTAAAAATTTGTGCGGTTCGGAAAAAGGGCGTAACTTTGCACCGCAATTCAGCCAAGGGGCCAACGCATCCCAATCTGCAATACCTTTCGGCCGAAAAGCACAAGACTCCGTAGCTCAGTTGGTAGAGCAGCTGACTCTTAATCAGCGGGTCGAGAGTTCGAGCCTCTCCGGGGTCACTAAGACTGCAGAAATGCAGTCTTTTTTTGTATATATGCCTCAACTTCTTAAAAATGACGAGGAAGGGTGCACAGGCTAAAAATGACGAGGGTGGGCACAGGCAGCTGACTCACCTTGTCTATTTTTGGCAGCGACTCGAGAGTTCGAGCCTCTCCGGAGTCACCAAGACTGCAGAAATGCAGTCTTTTTTTGTATTCGCGCAGATGAGGCGCCCGGAGCAGCCGACTCACCTTGTCTATTTTTTGGCAGCGACTCGAGAGTTCGAGCCTCTCCGGGGTCACTAAGACTGCAGAAATGCAGTCTTTACTCCAACCATCGATGGGCGCACAATATTTAAACTGCCGGTGTGCAAAATGGAGAAGTCAAACTAGTACTCATATGTGCTCATATGTGCTCCCTCGTAAGGCCCCTTTATTTCAGGATTTCTTTGTCGTCTCTATAAATTTAATTAACTTTGCAACACTTCCTAAAATCAAAATATTTTTAAGTTTGGGAAATAGACTTGTATGAAACTTATAGACAGACCTCTATATCTCAACCAGCTACAAGGTGTGATGAATACACCCGACATAAAGATAATAACCGGCATACGACGTTCCGGCAAATCAAAGCTGATGAATGCTTTTGGCGAGAATTAGTACCCACTCTATAAACTTATGGAAAATATGGGGTTTGCCTCTCCCAATGTTGGTTAAGAACTATTTGAATCCAGGTATTAGGCTTGATCTTATTAAGTTGGAGAAACCTGAAAGTCCGAAAGCCCCCAGTCAACGATATGGGTTAACGGATAAAGGATAATCTCTTTACTAACAGAAGTAACAGTACAAGTGAGAGTACAAGTAATAGTGCAAGTAAGAGCTCAAACAGAGTACAATTAGTGTCTAAGTAGCACCCTCGGTGCTGAGGTGGCAACCAATGACAATTTTTAAGGCGTGAAAACAGCCGAAAATCAGACTATTATTGCTTACTTAGCGTTGTAGATATACGAAATCCGAAGGATTCGACGTAGTCAACAACATTGAAATGTCCTGGTGTCCATAAAAAGGGAACAGCCGCGATTTTCAGAATTTCTAACGTATTGATAAACAGAAGGCTTAGCCCCATGCAAGGTAAGTCTCTCCGGGGTCACTAGGCTGTCGCACTGCACTCTTTTTTTGTATTCGAGCCTTCCATGTTAAGAGCGGGGCGGTCCCACCAACATATGGGCCCGAGGGGGTGTTCGATAACTTTATCAATTCTTCGCCGGAAGGGGCTCAACGGTGCATTGAGGCGGCGTAGCGGCGGTAGGCGGCGGCCATGCGGGTGTGGTAGCCTCGGTTGGCGTAGCCGGGGCCGTTGTAGAGTTTTGCGAAAGCGCTCCAGTTTTTGTTGCGCAGGTGTTTGAGCAGTCCGGTGTTGCGGATAAAGTTAGCGAAGAGCACGAGTTGGTCGTACTCGGAGCGGCTGACACGGTCCACGAAGTCGTGGTGGCTTTTTGCGCCGGCCAGTTTCCAGTTGAAACCACCGATTTGGAACATACCCCAGAAAGTGGATTCTATGGCGGCAATGCTGTCGATTGCCATGGCGCCGTCGAGCCGGACGTAGTGCGCGGCCTGGTGGGAGCCGTAGCGTGGTATGTTCGGGGGCTGGAACACTTCGGGGTGTCGGCTCGCCTGACCTGCAAGGCTGATGCCCCGGCGGGCGGCGGCACGGCGGAAAAGGCCGGAGTCGAAGTTGATCAGTGGTCGGCCGTCGGTGTGGAAGCCGGCGCGGGTGTTTCCTGTTTCGATTTCGACGACGGCTTTTATTGCGGCGGCCTCGACACCGAGGCTGTCGGCGATTTCAAAGAAGTCGGCGTCGGTGAGCGGCCCGGAGTGCGGCAGCTCGATCACGGGGATATAAGCCGAAAAGAGAGTGTCGCCCTCGAAGATATAGAAGTTGCCCTGCATTATTTCGGCCGAGTCAGCCAGAATCATGGGCGGCTGCGGGCTGTCGGGGAGCAGAGGAGGCGCGCCTTGGCCATGCGCGGCGCCTTTGCCGGCCAAAATGGTCAGCAAAGACGCCGCGGCGATGGTTATGGCGAAGAGCCGTTTCAAGTTACTTCAGACGGGCAACTTTCTCCAGGGTTCGGGTGAGCTGTCCCCAGAAGCGTTCAACGGCGGGAATGTGCATGCGTTCGCTGGGCGAATGTACGTCGCGCAGCGTGGGTCCGAAGCTGACCATATCCAGGTGGGGATACTTGGCGCGGAAGAGGCCGCACTCGAGACCGGCGTGGATAGCCTTGATGGCAGGCTTGACGCCGTAGAGTTCCTCGTAGGCCTCGGATGCGATGTGCATGATTCGGCTGTCCATGTTGGGAGCCCAGCCGGGATAGCCGTCGCCGTGGCTTACTTCGGCACCGGCGAGGCGGAAGAGGGCTTCGACCTGACGGGCGATGTCCCACTTGCGGCTTTCTACGCTTGAGCGCTGGCTGGTAGTCACCAGGATTTGGTTTTCGCCCTTCATCTTTACGGAAGCGAGGTTGGTGGATGTTTCCACGAGGCCTTCGAGGTCGCGGCTCATGGATATTACGCCGTGGGGAGCGCAGTAGAGCGCTTCCACCAGATGCATGGTGGTTTCGGAGTCGACGGCGTACTCGGGACGGTCTTCGCTGGTGAGCTCGAACTTGAGGGTGGGTTCGAGACCGGCGTATTCGACTTCGATGTCGGCGACGAACTTATTGAAAGCCACGCGCACCTGCTCCTTGTTGGAGGTGTGGACACCGAATACGGCGTGAGCGGCGCGGGGAATGGCGTTGCGGAGGTTGCCGCCGTCGATTTCGGTGAGGCTTATTTCGTGTTCGAGCGAGAGGTTGTAGAGGAAGCGTGCCAGCAGCTTGTTGGCGTTGGCTCGGCCCAGGTGAATGTCGCCGCCGGAGTGGCCGCCCTGGCCTCCGGAGATGTCGAAGCGGAAGAAGTGGAAGTCGGTGGGAGCGAAGGAGCGCTTGTAGGTGAACACGCAGGTAGTGTCGACGCCGCCGGCGCAGCCCACGAAAATTTCGGCGTCGTCCTCGGAGTCGAGGTTGAGGAGGATATCGCCCTCGATCATGCCGTCGCCGAGATTGTTTGCGCCGGTGAGGCCGGTTTCTTCATCGACGGTGAAGAGCGCCTCGACGGGACCGTGGGTGAGGTCCTTGTCGACCATCACAGCCAGAGCGGCAGCCATGCCGATGCCGTTGTCGGCTCCGAGGGTGGTGCCGTCGGCGCGGAGCCATTCGCCGTCGACGATAGTCTTGATGGGCTGGTTGTCGAAGTCGAAGTCCTTGTTGTTGCTCTCGCATACCATGTCCATATGAGCCTGCATGACCACGGTGGGAGCACCCTCGCAACCGGGAGTGGCGGGTTTGAACATAGCCACGTTGCCGATGGCGTCGGTGCGGACGGTGATGCCGTGCTCAGCGGCGAAGTCCAGGAGGAACTGACGGATTTTCTCTTCCTTCTTGGAGGGACGGGGGACCTGGGTGATTTTGTCGAAAATCGAGAAAACCAGAGCCGGTTTGAGGTCTTTGATAGTCATGGGTAGTATGGTTGGTTTTTATTGAAAACAAGCCTTGGGGGCCGTTGTTCAAATAATAAAAATGTTTTAGCTAAGAGAAAGAATGTTAAAATACATAGTTTCGGCGCCCTAAATTACAAAATAAAATCGAGGTGACGAAAAAAAAGCGCCAAGATTGCTTATCTTTGCAGCGTCGAAAGCGATGAAAACCGTTTTACTCACCATAGCACTTGTCCTGGTGAGCGTTCTGCTCCTGGGAGTGCGGGTGCTTTTTGTCAAAGGCGGCAAGTTCCCCTCCGGCCATGCCGATAGCGCCGCCTTGCGTGCAAAGGGCGTCCGGTGTGCCCATGGGTGCGACGACAAAGCTTCCGATGTCAATCAATCAGAATCACATTAACCTTAATATAATGAAACATACCCGCATCGCCGTAAGAAGCATTTTAATGTGCGCCGTGGCTGCCCTGGCCGCTTCCTGCGCGGAAAAGGAAACCGCCGCGCCCGCTCAGGTGGCCTCCGCCGACACCGAGCTTGCTCCGGCTTGCCGCATAGCCTATTTCGATGCCGACACCGTTATGCGCTACTATCCTCTGGCCCAGCAGCTCACCGAAGAAGGCCAGCGCATGATGAACCGCTTCCAGCAGCAGGCTGCCCAGAAGCAGCGCGAGCTGGAAAACCAGGCCGCCAACATTGAGCGCAAACGCCAGAACAACATATACCTCAGCGAGGCTTCCTTCAACCACGACGTTCAGGAGCTTCAGAACGCGCAGGCACAGGCAGAACGCGTGCTCAACGCCCAGCAGAATCAAATTCAGGTCACCATTGCCGAAAGCCAGCAGCGCCTCAACGACTCCATCACCGCCGCCGCCCGCTTCCTGGCCGACCAGCTCGGCTACGACGCCGTGTTCATCAAAGACAACGGAATCTACTTCCGCCCCAGCCTGGACATCACCCAGCAGATGATCACCGTGCTCAACAACGGCGCCGCCTCCGCTGCTGCCCCCGAAGCTGCTCCGGCCCAATAAAACAAATCCGCATCACCTTATACTCGCAGGGACGCACTTCAGTGCGCCCCTTGCGTTGCTTATGTATAATTGATAATTGATAATGGGTAATTGATAATTGGGGGCCGGCGGCAAACGACACACAATCAATTATCAATTATCAATTATCCATTATCAATTATCAATTATCCATTATTCATTATCAATTATAAAAAAGTTTGGGGATTGGGAATAAATGTGTAATTTTGCGGTGACGGCGCCTTGACATGCACAATTACCTTGCCACCCCTTCCGTCGCAGACCTCGAATCTCACACAATCCTAATAACTAACTTATAATTACCATGAAAAAAACCATTTGCGCAGTAATCGCACTCAGTGCGGCGACAATGGGCTTCGCGACCTTACCTCAGGCTGCTTCCATCGACCGGGTGACTCTTCCCGGCGGTGTTGCCGTGGGTATGGCAGCCCTCAGCCCCGACGGCTCCTACGCCGTTGTCTCGCCGCTGTCGGGCCAAGGCCTTCAGCGTCTTGACCTGTCCACGGGCCGCATGAACACTATTTCGGCCACGGCTTCGCCGCTGATGCTGGAATTCACCGCCGACGGCTCCAACGTGCTCTACCGCGAAAGTTCCTACGATTCCGACCACCGCCGCTACGTATCGCTCAAGGCATACAACGTTGCCGACGGCCGCACCACCACCGTTGTCGAGGCCTCACGCAATCTGCAGGGCTTCAGCGCAGCGGGCAATACGGCAGTCGCCGTCGAAAACGGCCGCATGCGCAGCCGCGCTCTGGGCGCCGAAGCGGCAGCCGCTCCCCGCGCCGCTCTTTCGATCGACCGCGGTCGCCTGTGCGTGAGCGTCGACGGCACCACGGCCGCCATCGCTCCCCTCGGCGAGGCGTGCAACAGCTACCTGTGGCCCTCGCTGTCGCCCGACGGCAGCCGCATCGTGGCTTTCGGTGTCGGCACGGGTGCCTTCACCTGCAATCTCGACGGCAGCGACGTTCGCCTTCTGGGCATGTACCGCGCCCCGCGCTGGCTCGACAACAGCACCATCGTAGCCATGGACGACCATGACAACGGCATAGTCACCACCGCCTCCACCATCATGGCCCTTGCCGCCGACGGCAGCGAGCGCGCCGCCCTCACCGGTAGCGACGTTGTGGCCGTCTTCCCCACGGCAGCCGCCGGCAAAGTTGCCTTCACCACTCCCGAAGGTCAGCTATATATCATAACCCTCAAATAAGTCGCATACCCGTCATGAAAGCTAAACACATACTTCTGGCTGTTGCGGCTCTTACCATGTCCGCAACCACCCTGCAGGCCAAAGACCTTCAGGACTACCGCATATATATCAATCCCGGCCACGGCGGCTGGGACGGCGGCGACCGCCATATGGGAACCGTCAAGCACGGTCCGGCCACCTATCTGGACACCTGCGGTTTCTTCGAGACCAACACCAACCTCTGGAAAGGCCTGGCCACCGTGAACCGCCTTGCCGAGTACGGCTTCAAGTTCGACCCCACGCTCAACCCCTTCCCGGCCGACTTCGTGGGCTACCGGTGCAACGACAACCTTCACGACATCCAGACCAACGGCGACCCCAACTTCCGCTACGGCGCCGCCCGCGACATGTCGCAGGGCCTGGTGATGAGCCACGTCAAAAACGGTCTGAGCCGCAACATCAACGAGATTGCCATCGAGGTGGAGGCCAACAACTTCGACCTCTTCCTCTCGATCCACTCCAACGCCGCCTCCGAGGGCGCCTCGACCAACTACCCGGCCATGTTCGTGCGCGGCGAGAATAAAACCGAAAGCGTACCCGGCTCGTGCGACATGGCGCGCACCATCTGGCCCTATGCCTTCGCCAACACCCACGCCCAGTGGTCGAACTACTCGATGACCAATCCCGGCCTCTACTACGACATCGACTTCTGGAGCGGCGACTACGCTCTTACCGACCACGGAAACGGCAATATCGTCAAGGGCTACTACGCCGTTCTGCGCCACAACGTGCCCGGTTTCCTGATGGAGGGCTACTTCCACACCTACCAGCCGGCCCGTCACCGCGCCATGAACCAGGACGTGTGCCGCATCGAAGGCGAAGCCTACGCCCGCGGTATCGCCGAATACCTCAACGTGCCCCGCGAGGCTACCGGCGACATCTACGGTATCGTTCGCGACATGCACGAGAAGTTCCGCCACACCTTCTACACCGCTCCCAGCAACAGCCCGGACGCCTACCTGCCCATCAACAACGCCAACATCACCCTTCTGGATGCCGCCGGCAACACCGTGGCCACCTATACGACCGACGATGAGTACAACGGCGCCTTCGTGTTCCGCAACCTCCAGCCGGGCTCCTACACCATCAAGGTCAGCGCCGATGAGTACAAGGACGCCGACGCAAGCTACTGCGGACCCTTCGAGGTGACGGCAGCCACCACGCTCTTCCCCTGCGTGCAGCTCGAAAAGACCAATTATGAGCCGCCCACGGCAGCCGCCGCCGACTATGAGGACGAAATCACCTCACCGGCCATCAATGCCGCCGACTCCTACGTCTTCACCCAGGCCATCGCCGACCGGGCCGTTCCGGAATTGGAGGGCAAAACCGTGAAGCGCTTCATCGCCAAGGGCAAGAACCTCTATGTTCTGGCCCACGACGCCCAGGGCGAACCCTACATATATGTATTCGACGCCACTACGCTGGCCAAGCTGGCCGAGGTCAGCACCGCCGGCACCGAGGGCACCGTCAACCGCCTGGCCGACATCCAGCTCACCGCCGACGGCGTGCTGGTAGGCTCTGCTTCGCAGCTCAACTTCATCAGCCGCGATTATGTTGAAGAAGGCGAGACCTACGGCGAATGTAACTTCTACAAGTGGGCCAAGGGCGACAACGGCCTTCCCGCCGGCGACCCCGAAAAATGGTTCGGCACCACGGCCACAGCAAACTTCTTCCGCGCCGTGACGGGCTTCACCTTCGCCTACACCGGCACTCTCGACGAGGGCAAAATCTACCTTCCCTCCTACTCCACCTACTATGAGCGCAAGGTTTGGCTCAACGTGCTCGACATCATCGATGGCGAGTTCTACGGCTCGCGCTTCGTCAACCAGACCCGCGACCATATGAATATGGACGAGCTCGGCGACGACGTCACCGCGACGGTATCGCCTCTTAACAGCGAGTCGTTCATCGTCAACAGCTCCAACGTTGCTCCGATGCAGTTCAGCGGTGTTGACTACAACCTCGAAAGCACCGCCGCCGACAATCACGCCGCCCACGAAGGCTACTTCAAGTTTGCCGGCACCTCCCTGATGGCCGCCACCAGCCTCGAGTCCGACGGCGCCCACACCGGCGTGGTACTCCACAACGTAAGCGCCGGCCTGAACGCCATGCGCCCGGTAGAGACCACCAACACGGCCATCGAAGCCGGGCAGTACGCTTCGGCAGCCACCGCCGGCCGCACCGTTGTTGAATACGACGCCGATGAGAACATAGCCTCGGCCGACATCGACCTCTACGTGCTTCGCGGCAACAAGCTGAGCCGCTTCACCACCGCCGGCGTCGACCAGCCCGCCGTTCGCGGCCACTATGCCTATGGCCTGACCCAAAGCCTCGAAAACGAGGTATACACCCTCGGCTTCAGCCTCACCGGCGAGGCCGACGCCACCGTCGGTCTGCGCAACGCCGAAGGCGAAACCATCGACATTGCCACCGGCCGCTTCGACAAGGGCGCAAACAGCGTCACCATAGCCGCCGCCGACATTCCCGAGGGCGACTACAACTGGCAGGTGACCGTAGAGAACCCGACCGTTCCCGGCGTGGCCACCATCTACAACTCCGGCATCGTATCCAGCGGCGTAGCCATCGACCGCAACCCCGAAAGCGACCTCTTCGGCAACGTCTACGTATCGCGCAAAGACGTTCGCCAGATCGAAGCCTTCACCCCCGACTTCGAGCCTCTGGAAGGCACTCCCTTCATGAAGGGCCAGTGGGATACCTCTGTGGGCGCTTCTCCGTGGCGACTGGCCGTGCTCCCCACCGGCAAGCTCCTCATCAGCGACTGGGGCGACGTTCAGGGCGGCCTCTACCTCTTCAACCCTGCCGAGCCCTCCCAGCCCCGCACCAACTTCTTTGCCGGCACCGTGCGCCCTACCAGCGGCGAATGGACCTACAACGGCGCCGTCATCGGCGGTTCCACCTCCGGTATGGCCGTTGTCGGCTCCGGCGAGGAAACCCGTCTGATTTCCTTCCAGGAAGACTGGCCCAGCGACTATCAGCTCAACCTTGTCTACTACAACATCGGCACCCGCGACCAGATTACCGAGCAGCCTGTGCAGCCCGATGAATTCAAGAACGTTTCCGGCGTGCTCCGAAACGGCAATGTCGACGTGATTGTCCGCGAGCAGGGCATGCTCCTGGGCCAGGTACGCGGCAGCGGCAACAACACCAAGGGCGTTCCCTCCTTCGTTGTCACCGACCCCGCCGGCGAGGTGCTCTTCAACTCCGGCAGCGACATGGCCGACCTGACCGGCTCCACCGGCCTGTTCGCCCTCAACGACGACGCCTCGCTGCTTCTGGTTCAGGACGACGGCAACTACATCCACGTTTGCGCCGTAGAGTGGGAGCCTGAGTTCACCCTCACCGAGCTCTACAAGTTCAACGTCCTTGAGGACGGCGGCAGCGACACCAACACCTACCAGGGCGCATTCGACCCCGCCGGCAACTTCTACGTGGCCAACCGCTCGTCGATGCGCGTGTTCTCCCTGCCCCGCAAGGCTTCGCAGACCGTGACCCCCGCCAAGGCCTCCATGGTAATCAAGGGTTCGCAGTCCGGAATCAACGACATCACCGTCGACGCTGAAGCCGCCGAAGGCCCCGTGCAGTACTTCAACCTTCAGGGCATCGAAGTATCGGCCGACAATCTCAGCAGCGGCGTCTACATCCGCCGCTGCGGCAACACCGCCACCAAGGTAGTGGTGCGATAACCACAACTAACCAAACAAAAGCGGCGCGCCAACCCGGCGCGCCGCTTTTTTTGGTATGAAAGGCTTGTAAAGCCTCCGGTGTTAGAGAATTATATGCAGATTTTGCGCGAGGCGCCGTTGGCGGAGCGCACGATATAGAATCCACGGCGCTCGGGAGCGAAGTCGGCAACGCGACCGCTGAACACTTTCATGCCCGTCAGCGAGAAGATGTCGCACTCGCCGTCGAAGTCGCCGGTGACTGCCGAGATGCCTGACTGGTCCTTTGTGCCGCGTATTTCGAGCAAACCTTCGGAGTTGGAGGGCAGAATAAGAATGCCGTCCACAACCTGGTCGGTGATGTCGCGGCCGTTGTAGAGAACGGTCTTGAGCGTCTGGTCTCCCCGGGTGTTGATAAAATAGCGGTTGCCCTTGTCGGGAACCAGAGAGGAAGCGAAGCTCTCGCGGTCGTAGTTAATGGCCGCACCGTTGAACACGCGTGCAAACTGCGAGCCGTCCAGCAGGCGGTTGGAGGCAGCTCGGCGAGCTGCCTTGCGGCGAGCTGCGGCGTCGGGGTCTTCGCCTGTTATGCCGCGGTCCTGATTCTCGGCCTGCTCTTCAAGGAGCTGTTCCTCTTCTTCGAGGTCTTCATATTCATCCTCGGGGATAACGGTGACGTCGATGTCGGAGTCGACGTCAACGTCGAGGCTGCAGTCAAAGTGACCGAACTTGCCCCACTGCGGCGCACTCACGTAGGAGCTGAACGAGCCCTTGGGAATGGTAAGGGTCGATTTCTGAGTGAGGATACCGTCGAAGGCGCCTTCGGCGGCCTCAGGAGCTTCGGGAGCCGCGCAGCTCATCATGCGCAGACGCGAAGAATTACGGAAAAGGTTGGGACCCACCTTCTTCAGAGTGTAGGGGAAGCTGGCGCTGACAAGATAATTGCAGTTCTCGAACACGCCCGAGGGTACTTCGGAGATACCTTCGCCAAAGGATATCGTGCGTAACGGTGTTTCATAAAACACTTCTTCTTCGAGTAGTATCACTTCTCCGGGAATTTCCAAGGAGCGCAGACCCGAGATAGCTAAGGCGCGGTAGCGTAATTCTCGTACACTCTGTGGAAGGAGCAATGTCCGGAGGGTCTCGCAGACATAGAATGCGCTGAACTCCAATCGTGTAAGTTTAGTAGCGCTTAGGTCTACATATTCCAACATTCGGCAAAATGAAAAGTTAGCTCCATAAAGTTTTTCCAGATTCTCGCCTGCAACAATGCTACGGAGCGAAATACAATTGGAAAAAGCCCTATATCCTAAAGTAACCAATGCATCCGGGAGCTTGGTAATCTGCAGCGATGAGCAGTTTAAGAACGCCTCGGTGCCAATCGTTTTAATGGAATTGGGCAATTCTGCAATTCTAAGAGACCGGCACTGTGCGAAGGCAGAGTCCCCTATAGCCGTAAGATTCTTCGGGAGCTTGACGTCGGTGAGCAACGTCATTTTTGCGAATTGAGTTCGAGGAATCTCAGTCAGATCGGTATCTTCGATATCCAGCTCGGTGAGGCTCACCATATTCTCTTTGATGACGCGCAGGTCAGTGTCGGTCAGATGACCCGATACTTTCAGCGCCGTGATGCGCGAGGGAAGAACGCCCGATGCATTATAAATAGCTTCGCCAAGAGGCACACCACCGTCGAGTGATACCTCAACCCGGCTGACGCCATCCTCCACAAGGTTGAAGTCGGACCATATGGGATGGTGGGAATACAGCGGCATTTTGCCCTCATCGATTACAACGGTGAGATTCTGACGCTCGGCTTCGGTAAGGGAGTAGTCAGAGCTGAAAGTGGGAGGAGTCTTGGCGTGCAGGCGGAGCAGGCGCAGACTGTTAATTTTGAATGCGGTGATGTCGATGTTTTTTATTCCTTCGCCCAGTTCCAGACGTGTAATTTCGTTGAAAATACCCTCCGGAAGACCACTCATACCATCGCCAATTTTAACATATGTAATCTTGGTTGATCCGAAAGCCTCCTTACTAATACTTGTAACTGCATCGGGAATCTCCAAATCAATCATGCCGACGGATGCGTTCGCGCCGCAAGAGTAGAATGCTTTTCTGCCTATTGTCGTCAGAGTATTGGGAAGTTTTAGGGAGCTAAGATTGTAGCAATAACCGAACGCTTCCTCTGGAATCTCCGTCAGCTGGGTTTTGGAAAGATCGGCTTCAAAGAGCGGCGTCTCTCGAAAAGCCATAATGCCGATTTCTTTCAGCGTGGAGGGAAGCACTATTTTGGAGAGGCCGCCGGCATAGCCTCCGTATTCATAGGATTGGCCGTTGAATACGAATTCCCCGATTGTCTCCAGCCCTTCGGGGAAGTAAAGCTCCGTGAGCGAGAGCGTGTTGCGGAAGGCATAGTCGCCTATTGACTTCACGCCCAAGGGAAGGTAGACTTCCTCCAGCTCCCTGCAGCCATAAAAGGTGCTGGCCTTGATTTCGGTGACGGCGCAGTTTTGCATCACTATTTTCTTTAGGGCCGGCATCTGGGAAAAGGCGCCTTCGCCTATCTCCTCAACGGCGTCCGGCAGGTGGAGTTTTTCAATCCTTTCCGCATTATTGAATGCGTTTTTGCCTATAGTTCGCAGCGTGGACGGGAACTCTATGTCGCGTATCATGCCGGCGCCTTCGAAGGCGCTTTGGCCGATGTCGGTCAGGCCCTCGGGCATATGGATGTAGTAGAAGGTCGAATTGTCGCGGAAGGCGTAGTTGTTGATTTGGGTAACTTTGTAGGTCTCGCCGTCGATAACAACCTCCTCGGGCATGAAGAGAAAGTCTTCGCCGCCCTGGACCATCCCGACCAGGCCGACTGACTTCTCGGGGCTGTCGAGGATTTCGTAGCGGGCGCCGTCTTCCACGTGGTAGCGGCCGGTGCCGGGCGAATAGGCATAGCCGGTCGTGGCGCAGACACACGTCAGCGCCACGAACAACGCAATTGCTTTGTTCATGGGTAAAATATTTGTTAGTAAGGTTATGAAAGTCCGTAGTTCGTTTTTCATATCGCAAACATCAAGCGCAGACACCGATAGCGCCTACCCCTGGGGTGGGTTTGAAGTTCGCCATCGGGAGCGATATGAAAATACTGTGATGCCTCGCCCGGAGAGGGGTGCTGACATCGCGATGATATGCCGACACTTCACTTCTGCCGCCGGCGAACCGGCCTGACAAATTGCACAAACGGTGAAGATACCATCGCAGAGAACCGCCCTGCGGCCTCTTTTGCAAAGGCAAAGTTAAAGTAATTTTTACATTCTTGCAAATTTATTACAATATTTAACACTTAGAGCCGGCCTCATAAACTATTTTAGGGTCTTTTGCACTATGTTGCATCGGAATTCGGGTCCGGCAGTTGTTGTACAATCAAAGGAAAGAGAACATAGCACGGTAAGTGCATCCCGGTCCGTTGCATCGAGCAGTGATGCTGGTTGCAAAGGCAAGCATAAATAGTTGAAACGTGGAGAACGCCCCGGCTGCGGTCGGGGCGTTCTTTTGTTGAACTTTTCGGCGTCCCGGGGCATTACATTTAAAAAGCCTAACCCCTGCACACGAATATGAAACAGTTAATGGACGGCTGCACGGCCGCCACCCACGTAGCCTACGCCTTGAGCGACATAGCCACTATCTATCCCATCACTCCGGTAGCGTCGATGGGCGACACTGCCGACCGCTGGTGCCTTCAGGGGCGCCTCAACGTGTTCGGCACTCCGATGCAGGTCAAGGAACTCGAGAGCGAGCTTGGGGCTGCCGGCGCCACCCACGGCGCCCTGGCGGCGGGTGCGCTGGCGACGACGTTCACGGCCTCGCAGGGTCTTCTGCTGATGATTCCCAATATGTTCAAGATATCGGGCGAACTGCTGCCGGGGGTGTTCCACGTGGGCACCCGCTCGCTTGCGGCGCACGCGCTGAGTATCTTCGGCGACCATCAGGATGTGATGGCCTGCCGCACCACGGGCTTCGCCATGCTGGCCTCGGCATCGGTGCAGGAAACGATGGACCTGGGCATCGTTGCGCATCTGGCCTCCATAGAGGGCCGGGTGCCGGTGGTACACTTCTTCGACGGCTGGCGCACCTCCAACGAGCTGAGCACCATCGACGTTGTGCCCTACGACGTGATAGGTTCCATGGTCGACCGCGACGCCGTGGCCGCCTTCCGCGCCCGCGCCATGAATCCTCTGCATCCCGACCTTCGCGGCTCGGCGCAGAACCCCGACGTCTACTTCCAGAACCGCGAGGCGGCAAACAAGTACTACAACGCCTTCCCGGCGCTGGTGTCGAAGGCAATGGACAAGGTAGCCCGCGCCACCGGGCGCCGTTACCGGCTCTTCGACTACTACGGTGCGCCCGACGCCGAGTATGTGGCCGTTGCGATGGGTTCCGGCGTGAGCGTGCTTCGCGAGGCCTCCGAGCGGCTCAACGCTTCGGGGATGAAGACGGGCGTGGTGGCGGTGCGCCTCTTCCGACCTATGGACGGAGCCGCTCTTGCCGCCGCCATCCCGACAACGGCCAAGGTAGTGGTGGCCCTCGACCGCACCAAGGAGCCGGGCAGCCAGGGCGAACCGCTGCTGCTCGACGTGGTGGCCGCCATCCACGAGGCCGGCCGCACAACGACCGTCGTGGGCGGCCGCTACGGGCTGGGCAGCAAGGAGTTCAATCCGGCTATGGCGCGCCAGGTATTCCTCAACGCCGCCTCGCCCAAACCGCTGCGGCGATTCACCGTCGGTATCACCGACGACGTCACCGGTCTTTCGCTGCCCCTTGTTCCCGAACCGGACGCGACGCCTGAGGACGTGCGCCAATGCATATTCTACGGCATGGGGTCGGACGGCACCGTGGGCGCCACCCGCCAGGCCGCTAACATCATATCGTCGTCGGAGGGAATCTACGCGCAAGTCTACTTCCACTACTCCGCCAAGAAGTCCGGCGGCTACACCCTCAGCGAGCTGCGCTGGGCGCCACATCCCGTGGTGGCGGAATATTCCATCGAGAGCGCCGACTACGTGGGTTGCAACAAAGATACTTACGTCGACCGCTTCGCCGTGACGGAGCGGCTGCGCGACGGCGGCACCTTCGTTCTCAACTCGGCCTGGAGCGTCGAGGAGATGAACACGCGTCTGCCGGCGGCTCTGAGGCGCGACATTGCGCGGCGCGGCATAAAGTTCTACAACATCGACGCCACCGCTCTGGCCGCGCAAGTGGGCCTCGGAGCGCGCGTGAACGTCATCATGGAGACGGTTTTCTTCCATCTCACCTCCGCCGTAGAGCCGCAGGCGGCCATGAGCGAGCTCAAGAAGCTGGTGGCGACGATGTATATGCACGAAGGGGGCGACATCGTGGCTCGCAACCTCAAGGCAGTCGATATGGCAGCGGCCGCAGTGCAGCAAATCGCCGTGCCCGCCGAGTGGGCCGAGGCCGAAGATGCCCCCGCGGCGCAGCCGGCGGCGACTACGCCGACCGAGAAATTCGTCGACAGCATAGCCCGCAAGTGCATGTCGCTGCAGGGCGACAGCCTGCCCGTTTCGGCCTTCACGCCCGACGGCACTATGCCTCCGGGCACCACGGCATGGGAGAAGCGCTGCATAGCCATCAACGTACCCGAATGGGATCCCGACAAGTGCGTGGAGTGCACGGAGTGCTCGCTGGTATGCCCGCACGCCGCCATCCGCCCGCTGCTGCTGACTCCGGCGGAGAAGGCAGCCATGCCGGCCGAATTCGCCACCAAGGCGTGCACCTACAAGGGTCTGGGCGACTACGCCTATCGCATCCAGGTCTACGCCGCCGACTGCACCGGCTGCGGCTCGTGCGCCACCATCTGCCCGGGCCACGCCCTGACGATGAAGCCGCTGGCAAGCCAGCTGCCCCTGCAGAGCCGCATGCTCGAGGCCGCCGCCAAGGTGGCCCCGAAGGAAGACCTTCTGCCGACCACCACCATCCCCGGCACTCAGTTCCAAACGCCTCTGCTGGAGTTTTCGGGCGCCTGCGGAGGCTGCGGCGAGACGCCCTACGTGAAGCTGCTCACCCAGCTCTTCGGCAAGCGTATGGTGATTGCCAACGCCACGGGCTGCTCATCCATATGGGGCGCAAACTACCCCTCCAACGCCTACTGCACCGACGCCAAGGGCCGCGGACCGGCATGGGGCAACTCGCTCTTCGAGGACAACGCGGAGTATGGTTTCGGCATGGCCTGCGCCTTCGTGCACCGGAGGGCGGCACTCCTTACGGCGGCAAACAAGGCCGTCGGCGACACGGCCGTGACGCCCGAGGTTCGGACGGCACTTCGCAAGTGGATCGACGGCTTCAACGACGCCGATACCTCCACCCGGGCCGGCGAAGAACTCGCCGAGGCCGTCGAGGCCGCCCCGGCCAACTCGCTGACCGATGTTTTCGGGCAGTGCGCCGACATGCTCGGCAAGAAGTCGGTGTGGGCCATCGGCGGCGACGGCTGGGCATACGACATCGGATTCGCCGGCCTCGACCACGTGCTTGCGCAGAACATCGACATCAACATGCTGGTGATGGACACCGAGTGCTACTCCAACACCGGCGGCCAGACCTCGAAGGCCACCCCGCTGGGCGCCGTGATGAAATACGCCGCCCAGGGCAAACGCACCCCCAAGAAGGACCTGGGCCGCATGATGATGACCTACGGCAACGTCTACGTGGCTCAAATCGCGCTGGGCGCAAACTATATGCAGGCCATCACGGCGCTCCGCGAGGCGGAGGCCTACCCCGGGCCGTCGATAGTGATTGCCTACTGCCCGTGCATCAACCACGGCATACGCTCCGGCATGGGGACCACCATCGTCGAGGAGCGCCGAGCCGTGCAGTGCGGCTACTGGCAGATCTACCGCTACAATCCGGCGCTTGCGGCGCAGGGCAAGGAACCGCTCACGGTCGACATGGCCGCTCCCGCCGCCGACCTGGACGCCTTCATGGCCAACGAAGACCGCTACGCCGACCTCCGCATGGTGGCACCGGAAGCCGCACCCGTGCTGGCCTCGCGCCTGCTGCGTCGCACCCGACGCATATACGACATCCTCACCACCGACGCCAAGTACAACGCCGTATAAAAAAGGGTCGGGTGGGTGCTCATTCCATAAATAATTGTTATATTTGCGGCTGGAAAACGGCCGTAGGACCCGGCCGGGCTCCTGTTTCGACTATTCAAACCCAATATAACAGGTATTTACTATGAGCAAAGTTACAGTTGTAGGCGCCGGCAACGTAGGCGCCACTTGTGCCAACGTTCTGGTATGCAACCAGATTGCCGACGAGGTAGTTCTGCTTGACATCAAAGAGGGCGTCAGCGAAGGCAAGGCCATGGATATCATGCAGACCGCCAGCATACTGGGCACCAACACCCGTCTGCGCGGCGTCACCAACGACTACGCCGCCACCGAAGGCAGCGACATGGTAGTTATAACTTCGGGCATACCGCGCAAGCCGGGCATGACCCGCGAGGAACTCATCGGCGTCAATGCCGGCATCGTGCGTTCTGTTGTTGAGAACGTTCTTGCCCACAGCCCCAACGCTATCATCCTGTGCGTATCCAACCCGATGGATACGATGACCTACCTCATCCACAAGACCACCAATCTGCCCAAGAACCGCATCATCGGCATGGGCGGCGCACTGGACAGCGCCCGCTTCCGCTACTTCCTGGCTACGGCCCTGAACTGCAACTACAACGAGGTTGAAGGCATCGTCATCGGCGGCCACGGCGACACCACCATGATACCTCTGAAGCGCTACGCCGCCTACCGCGGCATCCCCGCCGCTTCGCTGATGCCGGCCGAGCAGCTCGACAAGGTAGCAGCCGACACTATGGTTGGCGGCGCCACCCTGACCAAGCTCCTGGGCACCTCCGCATGGTACGCTCCCGGCGCTGCCGCAGCACAGGTAGTAGCCGCCGTTCTGGGCGACCAGAAGCGCATGATATCCTGCTCTGCCCTGCTCGAAGGCGAATATGGCGAGAAGGACCTCTGCATCGGCGTGCCCTGCATCCTGGGCCGCAACGGCATCGAGAAGGTTGTGGAATTCGACCTCAACGAGGAAGAAAAGGCACTCTTCGCCGCCAGCGCAGCCGCCGTCCACAAGACCAACGCCGCTCTTGCATAACCTTTCGAGGCATTAAAACGTTATTTCAGAGGGCAGACACCGCACCGTGGCTGCCCTCTGATTCAAAAATACTCACCGAAATATGAAGAAGTTTATATACATCCTGGCCGCAGTAGCTCTGGCTTCGTGCGCCAACAAGGCCCAAAATGAGGGCGCCGAAACTGCCGAGGCCGTCGAGACCGAAACCGTCGAAACCGTGGCAGCCGCCGATTTCTATCAGCCCGACGGCACCGTACACGCTCTGGACAATGCCCTGCTCTACGCTCCCGGCGTGAGCGTTCCGAATCTGACCGTGCTGGACTTCAACGCAGTGTGGTGCGGCCCGTGCCGCCAGCTCACTCCCGTTGTCGAGGAGCTTGCCCGCGACTATGAGGGCCGCGTGACCTTTGTGAGCGTCGACGTCGACACCTACGGCGAGCTTTTCGAAGCCTATCAGCTGGGCAACTCCATACCGGCCGTACTCATACTGAGCCCTGACGGCACGAAGGCTTCCTACATCGGCACCGACGACCTTATGCCGAAGGAGAAATTCGCCGCAATCCTGGACAACGCCCTCTAAAAACCGACCACATCATGCTTACCGCAGAGGAACTACGCCGCCGCGCCGCCGACCGGCTCGGCATCACCGCCTTCAACGCCATGCAGGAGGCGGCAGCGGCCCTGAAGGCCGGCAGCCGCTCGCTTTTGCTCGCTCCTACGGGAGCGGGTAAGACGCTTGCTTTCGCAGTGCCCTTTCTGGCCTCGCTGCCAAAGCCCGACGGCACGCCCTGCGGTCTGATAATAGCTCCCACGCGCGAGCTGGCTGTGCAAATCTACGAAACTGTGCGCCAGCTCGCCGCGCCGGACTATAAATGCTCCGCCTTCTACGGCGGCCACAGCATGCAGGCCGAAACGGCCTCTCTGAGCGGCCGCCCCGACATCATAGTGGCGACTCCGGGGCGTGTGCTCGACCACCTCAAGCGAGGTGGCCTGTCGCTGCACGGGGTGCGCTCACTGGTGCTCGACGAGTACGACAAGGCTCTCGAGTTAGGCTTTCAGGCCGACATGAAATCTATAGTGGGGCGGCTGCGCAATGTCAGCACCCTCATATTGACCTCGGCGACGCGGGCTTCGGCCATTCCGGACTTTATGGACGCCACAGGCATGGCCACACTCGACTTCTTCGACGCGCTCACGCCGGCGCCGCAGCTCGACATTGCCCGCATCGACAGCGCCGACACCGACAAACTGGCCACTCTTGCGCAGGTGCTGGAGCATTTGGGCGCCCGCACGCTGGTGTTCGTCAACCATCGCGAGGCGGCCGAGCGCACCGCGCAGTCTCTGGCGCGCCTTGGAGTGGCTGCCGGCCTCTACCACGGCGCTCTGGAGCAGGACGACCGCGAGCGCGCCCTGATACTCTTCGCCAACGGCACTACTCCGGTTCTGATTGCCACCGACCTTGCGGCTCGCGGGCTCGACATTCCCGAGGTCGAAACCGTGGTGCACTACCACCTTCCGGTATCTCCCGAAGTGTGGACGCACCGCAACGGCCGCACCGCGCGTCAGGGCGGCAAAGGGCGCGTGCTGGCCATCATCAACGACAAGGACCGCATACCGCCGTTCGCCACCTTCGACCGCACCGAGACCGTCGAAGCACTCGGAGATGCCGCTCCTACGCCGGAGGTAATCACCCTCTACATCAACGCCGGTCGCAAGGAGAAAATATCGCGCGGCGACGTGGCCGGCTTCATCCTGGCCAATACGGACATAACGCCTGCCGAGCTGGGCCGCATCGACCTTCGCGACCACGCCGCTTTCGCCGCTGTGCCTGCCGCCAAGGCCCGCGGTGCTGTCGAAGCCCTCAAGGCGCACAAACTGAAGAACAAAAAAGTGCGCGTGAGCCAAATCAAGGGCTAACGCGCAATATTTTTCGGAGGGAGCCGATTTTTTTGATTCAGATAGGCAGTTTGTAGGCAACGGCGAAGTCGATGCCCCACATCCTTTCGCCGTTGGCATAGGTTGTTGCGGGCATACTCACAGCAGCGCTGAGGCGCACGCGCTGCGTGTTGAAAGCAAACCCTGCGCGCCAGTAAAGCTGGAACATATTTGAATATGGAAACGTAATGGGAGCACCATCGCCGATTTCCCTCGCCCTTATAAATTCGCAGTTGAGACGGGGTCCGGTGAAAACGTCGAAGCTAATTTCGTTCCGGAAGAGGCCGATTCTATAGCCGGCATCTCCTCCAAGCATCAGACCGCCACCAAGTTTATCGGCATCGCGGTAGTTTTTGATAAATACCGCAGCTTCCGGCAAAAGATAGAACCGCGGGGTAATGGAGAAAGTATAGCTTGCGCCTAATGCAGCCTCCCACGTTTTATTATGATATTGGAAGTCAGTCGTTTTAAGGCTCTGGTATCCGCTCGCAACTATGGAGAACCCGTTATCGCAAACCTGCGCCTGCGCACCGATGGCAAGCACAACTCCCATAAGGAGCAAAATAATGCGTTTCATGTTATTGAGTTTGGTTACTGCTGCAAATTTAAATAAAAAATAAGAATGTATTAAAAATATTTTAGTTAATAATACTTAAATCATCCATAGGCTTCCTTGAGCAATAACGGCTGTATTTTTTAGCTACTCGGGATTGTTAAATCCGATAGCAGGCGGCAGCGTGCGGGAAAAAGGAGCGGGAAAGACGGGGGTGACCCCTATTAACATTATTTTGCACCACCTCACAAACAGGGCTTTTACCTCTGATTTACTGAGCATTATAGCCCTCACAAGCCTTGAGAGTCCGGGAGTGATTGCATAAAAATTTCCTCAATTGGATAATTTTTGCTTACTTTGCACCGCAAAATCTGAATTTACTAATTAAAAACCAAATCCGTCATGTCTGAAATTGCAGATCGCGTAAAAAGCATCGTAGTGGACAAGCTCGGCGTAGAGCCCGAGAAAGTAACTGAAGAAGCATCCTTCATCACCGACCTCGGAGCCGACTCTCTGGACACCGTAGAGCTGATCATGGATTTCGAAAAGGAATTCGGCGCCACAATTCCCGACGAAGAAGCTGAAAAGATCAAAACCGTCGGCGACGCTATCAAGTACCTGGAAGCTCACCAGGGTTAAACCCTCCGAGCCTCCTCAGTGCCGTGCCCTCCCGCAGGCTTCTCGCCGGCGCAGGCCATGCATCGTCAGCACTGACACCATACAGCCGCCGCAGTTACCCTACCGGGCAACCGAGGCGGTTTTTAATTTGACACAGCCGGAACCACGGTTCCGACCCAAAAAGAGATATAAACTACATGGAACTTAAAAGAGTAGTAGTGACAGGCCTGGGCGCCATCACACCTCTGGGCAACGACGTTGCCACAACATGGGAGAAGGCGCTTGCCGGCACCAGCGGCGCCGGCCCCATCACGCACTTCGACGCCAGCCTGTTCAAAACGCGCTTTGCCTGCGAGGTAAAGGGTTTCAACGGCGAGGAGCACTTCGACCGCAAGAAGCTTCGCCAGCTCGACCTCTATGCGCAGTATGCTCTTGTAGCAGCCCGTCAGGCCGTTGAGGACGCCGGTCTTGAGAAAGAAGGCTCCAACATCGACCGCAACCGCATCGGCGTTATCGTAGCCGCCGGCATCGGTGGTCTTCACACTTTCGAAGAAGAAGCCGGATACTATGCTCTGAACGCCGACAAGGGTCCGAAGTACAATCCTTTCTTCATTCCCAAGATGATTGCCGACATCGCATCGGGCCACATCTCGATGGAATACGGCTACCACGGCCCCAACTACGGTGTTGTTTCGGCCTGCGCATCGTCCAACAACGCCATCATCGATGCCTTCAACCTCATCCGTCTGGGCAAGGCCGACGCCTTCATCACCGGCGGTGCCGAAGCAGCCATCTTCCCGGCCGGCGTGGGCGGCTTCAACTCCATGCACGCTCTGAGCACCCGCAACGAGAGCCCCGAGACGGCTTCGCGCCCCTTCAGCAAGAGCCGCGACGGCTTTGTGATGGGCGAAGGCTCCGCTATCCTCATTCTCGAGGAGCTTGAGCACGCTCTGGCCCGCGGCGCCAAAATCTACTGCGAGGTAGCCGGCGGCGGCATGAGCGCCGACGCACACCACCTCACCGCCACCCATCCCGAAGGCCTGGGCGCCATCCTCTCGATGCGCAATGCTCTGGAGGACGCCGGCATGACTCCGGCCGACATCGACTACATCAACGTGCACGGCACGTCGACTCCTGTAGGCGACATCTCCGAGGTCAAGGCCATCGTTGAAGTATTCGGCGAAGAAGCCCACAAGGTGAACATATCGTCAACCAAGAGTATGACGGGCCACCTGCTCGGCGCTACCGGCGCTATGGAGGCTCTGTTCAGCATCAAGGCCGTTCAGGAAGACATCGTGCCTCCCACAATCAACCACGAACCCGGCGACGAAGACGAGGAAATCGACTATACCCTCAACTTCACCTTCGACAAGGCCCAGAAACGCACCGTACGCGCTGCTCTTAGCAACGCCTTCGGCTTCGGCGGCCACAATGCCACCGTGATTGTGAAGAAGTTCGAGAAATAACTTTCGACCAAGAACCTGATTATGCGTCCGGCTCCCGATTTCGGGCGGCCGGACGCTTCTTATTCAGGGTGCGGCAGAAAAGCCTTCAAAACACCCTTATCACCACCCCCACCCGGCCATGAGATTTGAAACCTACACAGCAGGCGGCTCGACGGTGCACATCCCCGTTGCGGAGAGCTACGCCGACTGCTTCGAGCTTATCCGCAGCGACTCGTTCCGCCACAACGGGCGCCACGACAGTATTTTCCGCATATGGTTGGGCTCGCTGAGCCGCACGAGTATGGGGTTCTGCTTTTGGTTCCGGCTGGCCGGCTACCGGGGCTGGCTGCGACCCTTGGCCAAGATGATGCTCCACCGCTACAAGCGCTACGGCCTTCTCATCCCGGCTCGCACCCGCATCGGCTACGGCCTCTATATCCAGCACTGCTGCGGCACGGTGATCAGCCCGGGCGCCGTCATAGGCAACAATCTGCACATCGGGCAGTTCACCACCATAGGGTCGAACACGGAGCGCGCCGCCATCATCGGCGACAACGTCTATATCGGTCCGGGCTGCTCTATCGTCGACGACGTCGAAATCGGCTCCGGGGCGTGCATAGGCGCCGGAGCGGTGGTGGTCAAGGATGTGGCGCCCGGCACTACGGTCGGCGGAGTGCCCGCCCGGCCCATAGGCGCGCAGCCACACCCGGAGTATATCCGCAACCCGTGGCCTCTGCCACAACAAAACACTGACCGACAATGAAAACAGCCATCATAGTAGCAATGGACAAGGAGCTGGCGCTGATGCTGCCCCTTATCGAGGACCGCGCCGAGGTCGCTATCGGCGACTTCACTTACCATACCGGGCGCATAGGGCGCCACGAGGTTGTGGTGGGCAAATGCGGCATCGGCAAGGTCAACGCAGCCTTAGGCGCGGCCGCCATGCTCGATACTTTCCACCCGGCGCTGATGATCAACAGCGGCGTGGCCGGAGGCACCGGCGTAGGCGAGCCGGCTCTAAAGCCGCTCGACGTGGTTATGCCCGACGAAGTTGCATATCACGACGTGTGGTGCGGCCCCGGCACAACTCCCGGACAGGCGTCGGGCTTCCCGGCAGCTTTCCGCTGCCCGTTGCCGCCGCGCATGCGCGAGGAAATCGGCGCCCGCGGCGGCCTGCTGGCCAGCGGCGATGTTTTCGTCACCGGCGACGAGGCCATAGCGCGCGTGCTGGCCACACAGCCCCGGGCGGTGGCCGTCGATATGGAGTCCGGGGCCCTCGCCCAGACTTGCCATACCCGCGGGGTGCCTTTTGTGTGCCTGCGCGTTGTCAGCGACGTCCCCGGCGAGGGTGGCAACATAGCCGCCTACGAAAATTTCTGGGCCGACGCGCCCGAGCGCACCTTCCAGGCTGTCGAAAAACTGCTGGAACTGCTGTGATAGAGTCGCTTAAGGACATACCCCGCACACCGGGTGCGCGGCGCATCAAGGCGTGGGTGGCCGAGGGCGAGCACTTGCTCCAGGACTTCAAATACGCCGTCAGCGACCCCCGCAAGATAGCTCGGAGCATAAGCGCCTTCGCCAACCACAGCGGAGGGCGGCTGCTCATCGGCGTGAAGGACAACGGCACCATCGCCGGGGTGCGAAACGAGGAGGACGTCTACGTTGTCGCAGCAGCCGCCGAGTCGTTCTGCGTGCCCGAGATAGAGGTGGATTTTCACGCCTACAGCGTCGACAGCGGTGTAACGGTGATGGTCGCCACTATCCCGGCGTCGGAGACGCGACCGGTCTACGTCCGCGAAAAGGAGGGTGAACTGCGTGCCTACTACCGTGTTGCCGACGAAAACATAGCGGCCCACGAGCTTATGGTCGACGCCTGGGAGCACCGCACCCGCGAGCTGCCTCTGCTTCTCGGCGCCGACCACGCACGCCTGCTCGACACCGTCCGCAGCCGCGGACGCCTCAGCGCCGACACTCGCGCACTGGCCCTGGCCATAGGAGCGGCCGAAGCCACGGCGCAACGCCTGGCCGTGGAGCTGGCCGCTGCCGGCGCGCTCGACTTCGAGCACACCTCCGGCGGCTTCTACCTCGTCATACCCAAGGGATAATCGCCGCGAAGAAAGCAAGTTACGCCTAGTCGGCGGGGATTTGAAATCCCCGCTCCATAACGTTGATGCGCCACCGGACCATAGCGCCTGCTATATGCGCGAAAACGGCCGCAACGTATGGACCGTCGGCTTCAGCCGACGTCCTGTCCCGAAGGGATAATCCCATGAATATCAGCGCCCCGGCAGAGGTCGAACCTCCGCGAATTTTGCCGAAAGGCGTTTGCGGACCGTGTTCGACCCCTGACGAGGTCGCCGTTTTCGGGGTGTGAACTTTTCCGGGGGCTGTCGCCCCCGGCTACCCTATTGAACCCCTACGGGGTTCTTATTTAATGGTTTAGACGCATTCCCGGGCTGGGATTTCAAATCTGCGCCCAACGGCCGCAACGTATGGACCGTCGGCTTCAGCCGACGCCCTTTCCCGAAGGGAAGCCCCGCGAGGGCGTCCCCACTACTCTTTCTCCCTCTCAATCAGCGGCGCTCTCTAAAAAATTCGTAACTTTGCATCAGTAAGGCAAGCCCGACATCATAAACTCTTACGGCAATGCGGTCAAACTACCTTGCCTCAACATAAAACTCGGAGAATATCGCACACTCGGCGACCACATAGCTCCCGTGGGCAATTTCCCCAAGTGGAACGGCCAAATCCCCTCCCCAACCATAAGCAAACTTTGAAAAACTTACCTTCACATATGAAAGAACAATTTGATAATTTCCACTTTTTTAAAAAGTTGGCCGAAAGAGTATTCACCCTAAACTTAGGTGGTGAATACTCTGACAAAATACGTTTTGGTGAGAAGGGTGGTTACACAATTGAAAATGGTGCGTTGCCTCTTTTCAATGTTGCACAAATGTTTGTAAAGATGTATTACAAACCATTCGGGGAGGATTTTCTTCGGGAGCAGCGTCATTTATTAAATAATTCTCAAAGTAAGTTGCTTACTTTTTTCCTCGACATATCTTCACGTGTCCTTTTCGATATGTCTGAGGATTATGAAAATGATCTCATTACCATATGCGAAGATTTAAACGTTGATTACGATCAAATCTATCGCAAAATTCATACTATTTTCCCGATTTCAGACCGAACCGACTTTTGGGAATATGTGTCAAGCAACCTCTTTTCCGAATCATTAACAACACTCTCTATACTTACTCTTGCTTCTATATATAATGAAACTTATGCTTTGGTCCGGGAGGAAGACCAAGATGAAATGGCTGAAATCCAAAGCGATTTCTTGACATATGTTCTTCAACATAGTAGCTCAAAGGAGCGAGCGAAAGTTACCAATCAATGTTTGAGAATTTTCCAAACCATCAATAAGTTTCATTTGGTAGGTGATTTCATTGAGAATGTGAATCAGATTCTTCGGCATACACTTAAACGCGGTGAAGAATATGTCTATTGGGATAAAGTTTCGTTCTTTAATGGTTTCTATCATTTGCCTCAGCCAAATTCCAAAACGGTTTTTTTTCATGTCTCCGATGAGCGTTCTCGCAATGCATTTAACAATCTTAAACCATATTTTCTTAAGAAGCTACCTCCCATACATGTCAAAATTGAAAATGGTAAAATTGTAAAGATTCTCAATACGCAGGATTTAGCCGAATGCATAACTATGCTTGAACGTCAAATCATTGCACCTCCTAAGATTGCTGCAAACCATATTGCGAGAGCCCCTCGAACCTCGCGAAAAAACATCTCTAAAAGCGAAGCGCGAGAAATGTTGAAACAATATAAATCCCGCTTTGTTGACACGCTTTGCAATCGCCATTTGGAGGAGTATAATGTAGTGTGTTGTCTCGAAAACCGCATCAATTCTAATGGAATAGTTTCCCCCGAATATGCTTTTATTTTTACGATAAAAGACTCTAATGGCCTTTTGACGCTCGCTTTTGAAAATTCAGAGGATTCAAGATGCACATATCTTTTCAAGACTCCCCGTAGGAGCTGGCAAAAATCTATTGATTTGATTTTTGATTTTTTCTCCTCAAACTCTGTCAATAAACGTCAGGCAATGGCACGGCGTGTTGTTGACCTTCAGTTACCCGGCAACTATGATTATCATCGCGTAATGCACACCGATTATTTCAAATGGTTAGACCGTATTAAATTCTCTTGAACTATGGATGAACTCGATATTGCTGATTGTCTGATTGTTATTCCGTCCTGAGACTATTATATTGAACCGCTGTGCGGTTCTTTTTAAATAGCTTATGCGGGCGGCATTCCCTTCGGGATGGGCGAGGGCTGAAGCCCTCGGTCCATGCGTTGATGGCGCTTTCGCTGATTATAATGGCGTGGGCGGACGTTTGCGAGCTGGGAGCTCACCCACCTTGAGCCCACAACGCTTTGGGCCGGGGATATAAACTATTGAAAAATAACTCCATATGAGTTCAATATAGAATGGGCGGGGTGACAACCCCTGAGACAGATAATCCCATGATTATCAGCAACTCCGGCAGGGATCAATTACCCGATGGTTGAATCACTGATTCTTTTCGGGAGAGTAGGCTGCGAGGGTCTGGGCGAGCTCTGATTTGATCATTTCGATGAGTTCGGGGGGCTCGAGGACTGTCAGTCGGGGTCCGTGGCTGATTAGTTCGGCGACGAGGTCGTGGCTGATGCGCATTTTGTAGTGGAACACGCTGAAGCCGTCGTGGAGGCTTTCCTGCTGGGTGTGGTGTAGGGGAAGAGCACGCAAGTAGTCGGCTTCGCGTCGTTCGGCCCGCAGGGAGATGGTCTTAACGTCGCCTTCGTTGAAAATTATGCCGAAGCTGTTTCGGAAGTATTCTTCGGGGTCGAATGTGGGGTCGGGTTCGAATGGCTGAGCGTCGACGGTGAGTTCGGAGATGCGGTCGAGGGCGTAGGTTTTGATGCGTCCGGAGTCGGTGTGGCGCCCGGTGACGTACCAACGCTGTCGGAAGATTTTGAGGAAGTATGGTTCTACGACTACACCGCGCGAGGGGTGTATCCGGCCGAAATGGTGGTAGTCGAAGCGGATTGGGAGGTTGCCCTTCAGGGCCTCCACCACCGGCGCGAGGTACTCACGGGCCGAGGGTACGTCCTCGAGGAAAATTTTGCCGGCCACCTGCCGGCTGCCGGCCAGGAGGTCGTTGGTGGCGGCGGTGTTGAGGAGCCAGTTTGTCACGCCTTCGCTATGCTGGTCGCCGCCGTCGGAGAGATAGTATTCGTAGGTAGCGGGGTCGCACTTTATTTCGACGTTGAATAGCTCTTCGACAGCCTGGCGGTAGTTGTAGAGCGTGCGCCTTGGGAGGGCCTCCCCCGCTGAGAAGCGGGAGAGGCGCCAAAGGCGGTCGAGTTCGTTGCGTGAGATACGGCCATAGCGGCGTATGGTGTCGACAAGCCAAATATAGCGTTGCAGGAGGTCGCGAGCCATGGCCGATGTTTTTTATCAGGCAGTCATTTTTTCGGCCACGGGAGCGGTTTTGCGGCCTATACTGAGGCACATTAGCCCGAGCACGGTTATGACGGCGTTCATGATGAGAAGTTCGAAGCTGGTTTCGTAGCCGAAGAAGTGGTTGAGGCACCACTGCAGGCACCAACTCAGGGCGGGCGCTGCTATGCAGACTGCCGGCACGAGACGGTCGTGGACGGGTCGGCGACCCATCATTCCGAATACGAACAGGCCGAGGATGGGGCCGTAGGTATACGAAGCCAGAGTGTAGACGGCCGAGATGGCGTCCTGGTTGCTGAGGTAGTAGAAGGCGATGATTACCAAGCCCATCAGAGCCGACATGACCACATGTACGCCTTTGCGGGTACGGGTGAGCTGGTCGTCGGTTTTGGTTTTGTGAGCCTGGAGGATGTCGACGGTGAAGGAGGTGGTCAGCGAAGTGAGGGCGGAGCCGGCCGCGGAGTAGGCGGCTGAGATGAGGCCGAGCACGAAGAGTATGCCGACGATAACGGGGACGTCGGGATGAGTTGCCACCATACCGAAAACTTCGTCACTCTTGGCAGGGTGGTCGATTCCCTTGCTGTCGAGGAAGATGAAAAGGAGAGTACCGAGCAGGAGGAAGAGAGCGATGACGAAGAACTGGATAATGCCGCTGACAATCATATTCTTCTGGCTCTGACCGGCGTTTTTGCAGGCAAGGTTTCGCTGCATCATATCCTGGTCGAGGCCGTTGGTGGCGATGGCCATGAAGACGCCGGCGAGGAATTGCTTCCAGAAGTAGGTTCCCTCCTTGGGATTGTCGAAGAAGAACATGCGCGATGTCTCGTGGCTCTTTATTGCGGAGGCCATCTCGCCGAAGTTCATTCCGAGGTTTGTGCCGACGAAGTAAATGCACAGAATCACCGACATAATCAGGCAGAAGCTCTTGAGGGTGTCGGTCCAGATGAGGGTCTTCACACCTCCCTGAACGGTGTAGAGCCAAATGAGGGCGATGGTGACGATGACGTTGAAGATGAAGGGGATGTGGAGCGGCTCAAAGACCAAAAGCTGGAGCACGGCGCACACCACGAAGAAACGCACGGCTGCTCCGAGCATTTTGCTGACGAAGAAGAACCAAGCCCCGGTGCGGTATGTGCTGGGGCCGAAGCGGTCTTCGAGGTAGCCGTAGATTGAGATGAGGTTCTTTTTGTAGAACAGCGGCACCAGGACGAAGGCAATGGCGAAGTAGCCCACGATGAATCCGAGCACCATCTGGAGGTACGCATAGCCCTTTGCGGCTACCATGCCGGGCACGGAGATGAAAGTGACGCCGGAAATGGCGGCCCCGATCATGGCGAACGCCACCAGAGGCCACGGGGTCTGGCGCTTGCCGGTGAAGAAGGTGGAGTTGTCGCTGCCCCGCGAAGCGAAGTAGCTGATGGCCATCAGGAGAGCGAAATAGCCCGCAATGGTCAGAATGACAATGATTGGCTGAGACACTGTGTTTTATTTATAATGTGTATTATTCCGGATAAATGAGGTAGGGAGCGCGCTGAGCGCGGAAGCGCTCCACGTCGTCGGCCCAGGTAGCCTTGATAGCGTCGGCATCCATGCCGTTCTCAATCATAGTGCGGATGTCGCCGCGGCCGATGAGCTTCTCGAAGAAACGGTTGAAGAAAGGCTTGTCGGGAGTGTTGCCCACGGCGCGATAAGCGTCGATGAGATAAGTGAGGTCGATGCCCTTGTTGATAATGGTGTCGATATCCATTTCGGAGAGGTCTTCGCCGTAGCAGAGCACGTCCTTGAGAGGCGGGTTCTTTGCGCCGGGCACACTGCGGGGCGTAAAGCTGAAGGAGCGACCGGTCATTGCGGGGTGGCCGTAGATTTCGAAGGGCTTGTCGGTTCCGCGGCCGAGGCTGACGGGAGTGGCCTCGAAGTAGCAGATGGAGGGATAGAGGTAGATGGAGCGCATGGTGCGCAGATTGGGCGAGGGAGCGATGGGCAGCTCGTAGCGCGTGGAGTGGGTATAGCCGTCGCAGGGGACAACGGTCAGAGGCACTTGGGCGCCGTTTTCGAGCCAGCCTTCGCCGTTTGCCATCTTGGCTATTTCGCCCAGGGTCATACCGTGTACCACGGGGATGGGCAGGCGCCCTACGCCGCTTTGGTACTGCATGTCGAGGATGGGACCGTCGACGTACATGCCGTTGGGATTGGGACGGTCGAGCACCATGAATTCCTTGCCGCTTCGCAGGGCAGCGTTCATCAGGTCGATCATGGTGCAGTAGTAGGTGTAGTAGCGCAGGCCGACGTCCTGAATGTCGACTACAATGACATCGATGCTGTCCATAACCTCGGCCGAGGGATAGCGTGCGCTGCCATAGAGGCTGACGATGGGGAGACCGGTCTGGGCGTCGACACCGCTTGCCACGTGCTCGCCGGCGTCGGCGGTACCGCGGAAGCCGTGTTCCGGAGCCAGAAGGGTGGTGACGTGAACTCCGTTGTCGAGAAGCAAGTCGAGGGTGTGGCGGTCGCCCACCATACCTGTGTGGTTGGAGAAGAGGCCTACGCGCTTGCCGGCCAGGGCAGGCGCGTAGACGTCGGTTCTTGCGGCTCCGACAGTAACTTCGGCCATGGCGACGCCCATTCCGATGAGGGCGAGCACAGCGGCCAGCATAATTTTTAGGTAAGAGTTGTTTGCCATTGCAGGGCAGCGGCCAATGCCGCGGATTAAAGGTGAAAAGGTAATTGCTTCCTTGACACGGAAATATCGCAGAAGCGTTGGTTGTTACAAGGTCCACACCGGTGATGCGGGTCACCATCGGATCGCACTGCAAAGGTAGTGCAAATAATTGGAACAACACAATTAAAATCTGTATAAAACACTTAATGAAATTTAAAGTGCCGATAAAATTTGTGGGGACGGGGAAAAAGCACTAATTTTGCAACGCAAACGAGGGGTACTAGCTCATCTGGCTAGAGCGCGACACTGGCAGTGTCGAGGTGAGCGGTTCGAGTCCGCTGTACTCCACAAGGCAAGCGAATTCAGAGAAATCTGAGTTCGCTTTCTTTTTGTATACTGGAGGAATCCCGCGGGCGCAGCAAGCAGGCGCTTTGCCGCCGGTGTTGTCGCGAACGGCCGGGCTGCCCCACCTCTGCGCCGCCCCGTTCGATAGCCCTTCGCCAGATTTTGAACCTACATTGAACCTACACGATGAAAAATTACAGAAAAAGATGCAAAAAAATTTGGCGGAATCAAAAAAAGTGCCTAACTTTGCAGCGCAAAAGGGAACCCCCGTATGGTGCCATAGCTCAGTTGGTAGAGCAAAGGACTGAAAATCCTTGTGTCCCCGGTTCGATTCCTGGTGGCACCACGAAGTAAGAACTCGCTGAAAATCAGTTAATTATAACGATTTTCAGCGTTGTTTTTTCTCCAAAGATTGCCCACATCGGCTCAAAAAAAAGCCCAAAATTGTTGCAGTTTGTAACGTTCTGTAACGTTTGGTTGCAAAAAATAGCAACCAAATAGCAACCAAGAATGGCAACCAAAGCGACAACCAAGGCGACTTGAAGCCCATGGCAAAATTCGCAATCAACCTCCACCCGCGTCCAAAGAAGGACGGAACTTGTGCGCTGATGTTCTCTTTCCGGCACAAGCAGTTCAGAAAACAAATCTATCTCGGTCTTGACCTCCGCCCCGAGCAATGGGATAGCGAGGGCAACAAGGTAGTTAAGCACCCCCACTATCGCGCACTCAACGTAAGAGTGCAGTCATTCAGCACTACCGCAGAGGAAGTGCTGCTCCGCTACGTAGGTAAGAATGTGGAGGGCGAAACTATCTTCAACGAGATTGAACAAGCACTCTACCCCGACAAAGCGACTAAGGAAGCCGAGGCCGAGGCCAAAGCAGCCGAGGAAGCGGCTGCGGCCAATGGCTTGCTTGTCGTGGCGAATCGGTTGGCGGCGATGAAGAAGCCGTCAACCAGGGCCACGTATGAGCGGACAATCAAGCACCTTGGTAAGTTCGTAGATCTGGGCCACTCGGACAAGTTCGACGAAATTAACAAGGGCTGGCTCGCGGAGTTTGAGGTGTACCTCGCCGAGAGCAATCCCTCGGTCAATGCACGTGCCCTGCACATGCGCAACCTCCGCGCCATCATCAACTACGCCATTGACGAGGGCATCACCTCGAACTACGCCTTTCGCCGCCACTCCATCAAGACGGTCAAGACTGCCAAGCGCAATCTCTCCGTGGAGGAACTGCGCCAAGTCTTCGCCTACCCCGTAGAGGAGTGGCAGGTGATGTACCGCGATATGTTCAAGCTCTCGTTCATGCTTATGGGCGTGAACTTCGCCGATCTGCTCAATCTCACGAAGGCTGACCTGCGCAGCGGGCGCCTGGAGTTCAACCGCCACAAGACCGCCCGACTCTACTCAATGAAAGTAGAGCCGGAAGCGGCGGCGTTGATTAAGCAGTACGGCGGCGCCGAACATCTGCTGAGGGTAATGGATACCCGAAGCGACTACGTTCAGTTCATCCGTCAGACCAACCACGCGCTGAAGTGCATCGGCACGAAGTCTGTCAAGGGTCGCAAGCCGCAGGGCGAGCCGTTGGTGCCGGGCATCACGACCTATTGGGCACGTCACACGTGGGCCACAATAGCGGCGAGCCTTGACATACCCAAAGAAACAATTGCGGCGGCGCTCGGTCACGGCGGCAACACCGTCACCGACATCTACATTGATTTCGACCGAAAGAAAGTAGATGAGGCCAACCGCAAAGTCCTCGATTGGGTGCTTTACGGCAAGAAGGACGGGGTCGTTGTTGACCCGGCCTTCAAGACTGAGGAAGCGGAAGCGCCCGCACCCAAGCGCCGAGGACGCCCCCGCAAGATTGCCTAATCGCTTTCGATAATCGGGTAGAAAACGCCTTTAAGTAACTGCGACATTCCGTTCTCCGTGAAGGTCGCAGTTATTTTTTCGCAGATGTAGCGCTTGCCGCGTATCAAGAAAACGGCTCTCACGTCAGGGATAGAGTCAGAGAGCCACTTAAAGGTCGTTTTCATTGTTGGCTCCAGGGTGTGACGGATAATGCTTCGCCGGGTCTGTCGGTTATTGATGCGCAGCGAGAAGTGGACGTAGGCGAAGTTGCTCCAATCATCGGCAATCGCAATGTCGTCGACATTGGGATAAGGCAAGTGAGTGCCTTGGAAATGATTGGAGCCGTCATACCAACCTATATAGATGCGGTCGTAATACTCGGCTTTCTTGTCCTTCTCCCCTGCGGCGAGCGTTGAGTCGGAGATAGTCTTGATGAAAGGATGCTGACTGTCATCCTCCGAGGTTGTGTCGGTGTCCTCGTCATAGCCGGGGAACTCAAGGAACAACACACGGCCATACTTGGCCTCAGTGTCGTTGATGTGGGCCGGCACAAACTCGATTTCATCGGCATCGGCATCCTCCTCGTGGTTGACGATGCGACCGCCAAAGAGGTTCACCGGCTGCAGGCGGCAGGTGTACTCAAAGTAGATTCTGATAAGGCCGGGGTTATAGTCCACTTTCATCTGACGGCTGAGAGTGCGTATGATGAAGTAGGCGTCGCAGTCAGCGGCATAGAGCAGCTTGTCGATGAGGTTGTCGCGCCCGCGCCGGCCATCCCACTTGTAGTAGCCTTTGGTGGCCGCAAGCAACTCTCTCATAGAGTTGTAGCGCACAACGCGGTTCTTCCACCCATCCACGAACCAATCGCAGGAGTAATATTTCCACATAACGTGGTCACAATCCTTGTAGACAAGGTTTTTGGCCTCGGAATAAGCGCAGTCTTCTTCTTCGACCTTTACCTCGGTGGAGTGTTCTTCCACCACGTTTTCAAGAGCCACGGATTGAGTGGCGTTCAAAACGTTGTCGGTAAAGTCGAAGGAGATGCGCTTGCCACGGTGGTCAATTGTGAACTCGCCGCCGAGGAACAATTCGAGTTTTTCAAAATACTCCTCCACCGTCCAATGCGGCATGGCGTTGGCGAAGCCGGGCATGTACCAAGCGTGGGGCAACGTGTTGCACACAAGCAGGTACTTGTATTCCTCCACCTCCTCCCACCGGGAGAAGTCGTAGGAATACCCCACGGCGTCACATATCTTCTTTGTGATGTAAAGGAGATATGGCTGCCACGACAGGCCGGTGGTCTTTTCGGTGTTCCAGGCGAAATGACCCTTGTTCTGCACCGCATCGTCAACAACATACTCGGCAAGATTCTGAATATTGCCGGACTCGGAGTTGTTGTTGACCCACGGCAACGCTACATACTTGTTGCCGTTGTGGGGCGGGTACCAGGCATCGGCAGGTGCAATCTGATTGATGCCGGTGTACTGCGGTGCTCCGAGGTCAAGCTCATTGATATAGACCTTGTCAAAGGTCTTGTCAAAATTCTGTTCCGAGCGACCGTCGAGGAACTGGGTCTTGACCTCGGCCTCGTTTATCTCGGTGACGGTGATACAGCCGAACTTGTAGAAGCCTTTGTCGCGTATCTCGCAGTCAAAGACCACCTTTCCCGCTGCCACATCGGGGCGGTTGATGTGGCCGAAGATTGCCAGGTTCTGAGGGCAATCTTTCAGCGGGAAGGTGATAGTCAGCGTGTAGCCGTCGCTACCGCTGAACATTCTATTTTCGGAAACATACTCAAACGAAGTGCCCTTTTTGAGGGCCGCGAGTTGGTTGTAGACGTAGATTTGCATTATTTTTTGGATTTGGGAGCTTTGTTTTTCATTAAGCGATCATATTCCTCCTGGGCCTGTTGGATGCCGTGATCGCCGGCCACGGTGTTCACGGTGACGAAGGGTTCGTTCAGTCGCTCATTCAGCCTTGCGAGCGTTTGCTCAATGGCTGAATTGTCAGTGGTTTGTGTAGGCACGTTCACAACCACATTAGGCTGAACCGCAGAAGGAATAGACTCCGCTAACTTCATAGGCGCAGACAAGCGGCGGCTCACATCGGCGTGAGTAATTGAGCCGATAGTGTTTGTGCGCTGGGCATAGTCGAGGGCTTCCAATAAAGGGCGGGTCTGCGGATTGTTGACGAGCTTTTGGGAGGCAACCCATTCGCCCGCATGGACCACGCCAACGGCCTCGTCCTTGCGTCCGGGTGGGGTAAAACCGCCCTCGCTGTAGCCCTGCGCCTCCGATGCTTGCTGCTGCTTCTTGATAGCCGCAATCTGAATGGCGCCCGCAGCCACGGCCATAGCCGCCGCAATTGGAGCGAGGATGTAGCCGACTACGGGGATAGCGGCAGCGGAGCCGTAGGCGTTCAGGGCATTGGTGGCAGTCTGCGCCACGGCCTGGATTACCTGCATCGCGAACATTTTGCGGTTGGCCTCCTGCTTGGCCTTGGCTATCTCCTTCTCCTTCTGCTTTTCGAGCTTCTTGACTTGATAGGTGTTGCCCTCGGCGCGGCTGATTTCGGCATCGTAGCGCTTGTTGATGGCGGCGGTCTGTATCTCCAACTCGGCTTGGATCATCGTAGACAAGCCGGAGAAGATAGCCGACATTCCCGAAACAAGCGTGTCAAGCGAGCCGGTCAGCGCCTTGCCGCCGTCGGAGTTGAGCCATTCAACGGAGGCGGCAACACCTTTCTCCATAGCGTTGCGAGTGTCCTCCTCGGCGAGCAACCCATACTTCTTTTTGAGAGCGAGCTTGGCTTTCTCGAAAGCCTCCTCGATTCTCAACTTCTCGGCGGCATTGTCGCCGGCGGCGGCAATCTCGCGGTCATAGACCACCCGGAGCAAAGCAAAATCGGCATCGTATTTGGCTTGGCGCTCCTGCGGATTGTCGCCGAAGTAGTCCTTCTTCATAGAGGCATACTGCGCTTCCAGGCGTTGAATTTCCTGCTGGCGCCGTTGAGTCTGCTGAACCTTAAGGTCTTGCAGACGGCGCTCAGCCTCCACCTCCTCGCCACGAATGGCGGCAAGGTTGGCTTGGTGAATACGCTCCAACTCTTCGAGTTGAGCCTTATACAGCTCCTCATTCAGCAAGCCCTGTGCGTGGGCGGTTTCAAGAGCGGCCTTGCGCTGCTCGTAGCCCTCGTTCTCAGTCTTGACGCGGTCTTTGTTGGCTTCCTTGTAGGCGTTGACTATGTTCTGTTGATGCTCCAACTCCAGTTCTTCAATTCGGCGGTCGTAGGTTTCCTTGGAAATCTGACCGTCAATGTAGAACTGCTTCAACTCAGCCATACGCTGATTGTAGGAGTTGTTCTCGACCTCAAGGGAACGGGCGGCGCTTTTCTGCTCCGCTTTGAGTTGCGCCTCGCGCCACTCTGCGGTGATTTGCAGGCGCTCCGTTTCCGTAAGGTCGGTGTGCATCAACTGCTTTTCGCGGAACTGCACGGCAATCTCGTCCATACGCTCGGTGTATGCGAGATAGTCAGTTTCGCCGGTGGCGTAACTGATGCGGGCCGAAGCCTCGGCTTGCTCGCGCCACTCCTTTTCGGCAGCGAACTTGTCAGTTACGGTGTTAGAGGGGGTTCCACCGCCTCCACCGCCACCTCCAAGATTGAGGTCGGGAGTTTCCGGCTCCATAAGAGCCTCCGCGGAGATATTGTATTTCTCACGCAGAAACTCGTTGGCCTCATTAAGCTGCTTCTGTTTGAGCAGGTTCTCCTGATAAGCCGCCTCCGAAGCGTTGTAGGTTTCTCCAGTTGATGCCACGCGCCGGGCATAAGGGGCAACATTGACCATTTGCCCTGCGGCGGCATCGGTGGAGTTGCCGTAGGATTGGTACGATTCCATCTCACGGGCGTTCTCCCACTCGGCCACGGCCTGGTCGTGGGCGGCTTTGTCGCGGTCGCGTTTCTGACGCAGTGCCGGCGCCTGTTGTTCGAGAGTGAGAAGTTCTTTCTCATTCTCGGTGATTTTCTCGGCGGCGGCACGGGCCCGCGCCACCTCGATTATGGAGTTGCGCAGTTGGTCGTAGGCGTTCTTAGCCCGGCCAACCATAATCTCCTCGGTAGAGAGATTTTTGAAGTAGTCGGGATAGAGTTTTTGAAGTTTCTCGGCAGCTTCCCGGCGCTTGTCGGTGGCTTTGGACTCGTCCGTAGCCTCCTTGTAAAGCGCCTCAAGTCGGGCGATTTCATTGGCGCAGTAGCCTGCCGAGGCTTCGTCGATGTCCTTGATTTTCTTCTTGTACTCCTCTGCCTCTTTCGCGGCCTGCTCGGCGGCTTTGCGCGACTCGTTGATGCGGGAGGTGACGGCGTAGACGGCACCGGCCACTGCAAGGATAAGCCCGACCCAATTTGAGAACTTCATCGCCTCCAACGACTTGCGCCAACGCTGCTGCATATTGTAGTTGACCTCGAGGCCGTTGGTGAAGTAGTTGACTGCGTTTATAAGTGGAGTGAAAAGAAGCCTCACGGCAGGTATAATGCCGTGAACGAGCTTCATAGCGCCGTGGAAAAGAGAGACGGCAGCGGCGGCTATCTTTGTGCGGGCTGCGGTCACTGCCATAATGGCGTTGTAGGCGGCAATGGCAGTGACGGTCACCAGGATTTCGCGCTTGTATTTCAAGAAGAAATCCACCATAGTGTTGAGCACTCGGAGAAAAATTCCCGAAGAAGTATAAATGTGCTTCATTATGGGATAGAGTTTTTCACCGAGGGCGATGGCTAACTCGCCCACACGCTTGCGGGCCTTGTCAATGGAGGCTTGGGCGGTGTTGTTGAAAATCTCATATTCGTGGGTTGCCGAAGATGCTTCATTGAAGGCTCTGTCGGCGTTGACCAACTGCCCCTTGACCTCGTCAAGGTGCATGGCGAGTGTGGAGAGCACCTGCGACACGCGCGCCGCGTCAAGCCCCATGTCCTTCAGAGCCGGGGCGAGTACCATAGTGGCGTTGTCAAAGTCGGACTCTTGGCCGATTTTCTGCAACGCCTCAAGGAACATCAGAAGGCCGTCCTTAGCCGATCGCTTCAGCGTTTGGTTAAGGACGTCGGCATCAAGACCTACCACTTGGGCAAACTCGTGGTTCTTGTTGGCAAGGTTCATGATCACCTTTTGGATGGCGGTTGCCGACATCTCGACCTTTTGGCCGTTTGCGTCAAGGACTGCGCCGAAGGCCAGGATTTGGGGAATGGTCAGACCGGCTTGTGAGCCGATACCTGCCATTCGCTGAGCAAACTCCACAAGGTAGGGCTTTGATGCGGTACAGTTCTGCGAGAGGACGTTGACCGTTGAGCCGACGGCAAGCATGGCGTCCTTCGTGCCCAACATTTCTTCGACTCCGAAGATGTTGGTGAGCTTGGCGATGGTTTGGGTTGCACCCGATCCAAGGTCAACAAGCGCCACGTTGATGATGTCGGCGGCTTCAACGTAGCCCTGCACATCTTCGAGGGTGTTCTTGCCGAGTCGGCCCGCCTCCTGTGCCAGGGCGTTCAGTTCCTCTCGCGGCGTTCGAGTATCCATATGCTTGAACGCCTCGTTGAGTTCCTCTACCTTGTCGGCCGACAACCCCGTGTACTTGCGGGTGTTGGCGAGCGCCTCATCCATCTCGGCGAAGGAGTTGACCGCCTTACGTCCGGCCATTACCAGTCCTGTAATGGCCGCTCCGATGCCGAGGATGGCGGTTTGGCAGTTGTTAAGCCAAATATTCATGCGTTCCCAAAGGGATTTTTGGTTCGCCATGGCGGCGTTGAGCTTTGATATTTCGGCTTTGACTGCCCTGATTTTCTGCATGTGGGCATCCCAGGCGGCGGTGCCGCGTTGGATGCCGTTGAGCTGTTGCTGAAGGGTTTTGAGTGCCTTGTTCAACTCCTTGGGCGTGGCCTTGTCGAGGCGCCGGAGGGTTTGGTCGGCGGTGGCGGCCGAGCCTTTCATCTGTTGGATGAGTTTGTTGGTAGCGGTGAGTTCGCGCTGGAGCTTCTTCATTGAGGCTTTGTCGCCGGCAGTGGAGGCTTTGGCGAGCTGCCGTTCAAGTCGCTTCGCGTCCTTCTCGAGGGTCGCGAGCATCTTTTGGGCCTGCTTGCCGTTTACGGAAAGCACGACATTCGCCGTGGTGCTATAATTTGCCATATAAAACGCCCCGTGGGCGTGGTTTAAAAGTTTAATGTTTATCAGTTTATGGCAAATTTACGGCACCACACCGCTCTCCCGAAAGACACCCGGCAGGGTGGATTGAGGGGAAAGGGGTTTGTCAAGGGGAACGCTTGACCCGAAAAATGCGCTCGCAGAGATGTATTTTTCGGATGCCGACCGCCTAACTCGCCGAGGACACCGATTTTGTACAGGTGCAACCGTATGCAACAAAACGCTACGGCTCAGGAAGATGCCGTAGAAAAACGCAGTTTTCGGTGTTATCAGCAAGTTAGGCGGTCGGCGCAGCGGCCAAACGTCGGTGGGCATTAACGACGTTCTGGCCGCTGTAAAGGCTTCATTTTCAGACTTGTTGATAATGAAGCGTTTAGGGGTTTGTTAAGGGGCTTCCCCTTAACCACCGTCTGTGAAGACCCCCCACCGCCCTCTCGCTCGTTTCGGCTCGCTCGCCCTCGCTCCGAGCGGAATATGCAGAGCCACCCACCGCCGACCGCCGCCGCTGAGAGCCGATTGGGCGGTCAAACGCTCGTCGTGCGTGACAAATTGGAGAGAAGCGGAAATTTGACACGCACGACACTCCGCTTTTGGCGATGTGCGGTAATGGCGTGGCCGTGCGGAATGGAGGTGCAGGGTCAAAAGGAGCGGAGGGCACTCGGCGTGGTCAGTCAAAGTAGCTTCGACACCCCCGACTGACCGCAGGGAGGGAGAACGCTTTGTCGGCGAGCACAGGGCACCGAGCACCGGCGACAATGCGTGTGGGGTGTCGGAGCGTAAACCTTGACCGACCTGACGCGGAGTGAGCGCAGCGGTTTGACACTGAGCCGTAATGACGTAGTGCCTAAGCCGTTCCGTGCATCGGGGCGAGGGGCGGGCTATTGTGATACTGTGCAGGAGGGGTTGATTGGGAAAGCGGCTGCGGCCTCTGCCGGGTGGGAGGAAGGTGGAGAAAGGCGATGACGCGCCGACCGTAGGCCGGAGAAGGTCTGCCTGTCCTCACGGCTCGGAGATAGTCAGCGGGAGGTGTCGGACAGACCGTAATGGCAGTGCGCCCGACAGCCGGAGCGCAGCAACGCAAGCGGAGGTGTCGGGGCAAACGCACTGCCATTTCGGGCTGAGGAGTTTGTCGCCGCAATGAACGACCCCGGCGCCAACGTGGAGTTTACGCAACATTGGCAGAGGGGGCAAAGAGAATGGAGGCGGCAATCTCCGCTCCGACACCGGGAGCGGTCGTGAGTCGCAAGTGGAGCAACGCGCAACCTGCGACCCACGAGACCTCGGAGGCGGGAGTGACGTGGGCAGACAATCGTAGGCCGGAGAGAGGTTTGTGTAAATCGCAGTTCTCCACCTTCGGGCGGGTCATTATGCAGACGCTTTCACAATCGGCCCCGACTTCCTATGTCAGCCGGGCAACGGCTTCCTATGAAGGGCGGGAGGAGTGCGGGGCGACAGTGTCGGCGGACGTGTGAATGGAGGCCGCAGAGGCATCGCCGTCAGCGTGAGCCGGAAAGAGGAGCAAACCGGGGTGTCGGCGCAGACTTTGCGCCGACAGGGAGTTTGCGACCGAAACGGAGCCGGCGCTGTCGGACACCGACCACCGGGAGGTGTCCGACTAAGCATAGGCGCAGTGCAGGAAGCAATCTCCCGGCCCCGACTTGCCCCGGCCCGCAGGGATTTCGGGCTTGCGCTGATATTGGCGAGGACTCGGAGGACGCAATGAGCGGTAGACTGCCGACTGCGAAGCACCGCGCTCCGGGGTGGGGATGAAAATGTGAGAGCCAACCAAAAGAAAAGCCGACGTTGAGCCGGCTTTCTGTGTCGGGGAGGTGCAGGGGCTCAGAGAGCCACCTGCGACCAGCGGAGAATGGGAAAGTAGTCTTTGAGGCCGGCCTTGAAGTAGAGCCAGGCGGGGATGCGGCAGATTGACTGCCCCGGTTCGTCGGCATCGTCGATTACGTGGAGGTGGGTCTTGGAGAGCCAGAATTTGACCTCGTCGCCCTGCTCGTTGCGGAGCTTCAGGAGCTGCGCTTTCTCCGTGGCGAACTCGAAGAAGCGGTTGAGGCAGCGGAACTCCACCATTTTTGTTTTCTTGGCGGAGCCAAGCGACTTCGTCGATGACTTGGGTTCGGCGGCGACCTCCTCGGCAGTCTGCGGGGGGAACTGGGTGATTGCTTCTTCGACTACCTCGCTGACGTGAACGGGATTCTGCTTTTTGGATGTTGATTTCTTTGCCATTTTAGTATAGTATTTGAGGGTGATACTTGTGCCCTTAGGGCGTTTCGTTGTTTTGCGAACAAAAAGGTCATATAGGTTTAAGTCGTAAGGCAAGGATTGAACGACGATTTTTTAGCTTGCGGCCAAAATTTCTCAGTGAGGAATGAACCGAGAAATTTTTGAAAAAATCTTCGGGCAACCAAGGCTTCAGCCATCCTTGACGGCGACGGCCTATGTGTAACTTTGTGAAGCGAAACCTACGCAAAACGCCCAAGGGCTGACAAGTACCCCTCAAATGCGGCGCGTCCAAAATGGTTGAGAAATCACAAAAAGCGAGAAGCCAACGTCAGCGAGGTGGTCGGAGATTATGAGCAATCGTTCCTCTCGCAAGCCGGGGAGGTCGCAGACGTGCCCGCGATGTGCGGTGGAGTTCCGATACCCAACTGCGTGTTCGCTGACAGAGAAGGTTGCGGCTCGCTCCGCAATGGGCAAGGCGATAACGAGGTCGTGGCTCTCCAAGTGCCGCCGCCACAGACGATGCCGACAGGGGCAATCGTTCTGCCCCCCGTGTGGCTCGCAAGGTCGGGCTGAAAGACTACCATTCTCCGCGGTCGGGGGTGGCTCTCCCTGCACCTCCTACGCAGAAAGCCGCCAACGTTGTCGCAACGCTGACGGCTCGAACATTTTTATTTATGAAAAGATTACAACTTTCTGCGGAAGAAGAAGTATGCTGCGCCGCAAAGGAGAAGTAGCGACGCAAGGACTATGATTGTGGCGTTCGGCGGATCATAAACGCGAGTAGTCGCAGTATGTTCCGACGTTGCCTCTGACGAAGCGAGCTTATAGGCGAGAGTATCAAGCCTTTCGGCGTGGTCGGCGGCAAGTTTGTTCTGCTCTTTGGAGCGGACGATCTTGCCGCCAACCGCACGGATTTTGACTATCTCCGGCACCTCGGCGACTTGTCGCTCTATTGTGACGGTGAGGGTGTCAAAATTGAAATTCAGACGGCTTGCTATGCTGTCCGTTTGAATGATTGTGCGGTGTTGCGCCGACCGGGCGAGCGAGTCAACGGCCACGGCCTTTTGCGATTGAGCCTCTTTTTGCGAGCGGCACGACGCGAGCAAAAAGACGAGTGCGAGGAGCGTCAGCGACCGCATAAGTCCGGCTCTTTTTGGACGTTGAACGAGGGGCAAGCCTTTGCGGCAAACTCGTTGTGGCCGTGAACGCTCGCCTTGGGGAATTGGGAGCGCAGCTCGCCAACCAATTTCACAAGCGCGGCTCTCTGAGCCGGGGTGCGAGTGTCCTTTGGCGTCTTGCCGTCGGCGGCGCAGCCTCCGATGTAGCAGATGCCTATGGAGTGGGCGTTGTGGCCGGAGGTGTGGGCGCCGACCTGTTCCAAAGGTCGGCCCTTGTGGACGGAGCCGTCGCGATAGATAACGAAGTGATAACCGATGTCGCGCCAGCCGTTGCCTTTGGGCTTCGGCAAGGTGTGCCATTGACGGATTTGGGCAACGGTGTAATCCTTGCCCTCCGGTGTGGCGGCGCAGTGGATGATGATTTTGTCAATCTTTCTCATGGTCTTTGTATTTATAATGGTAGTCGATGCCGAACAGAGCGCCGACGAACGTCAGCGTTTCGCCGTAGGCGATGAGCACGGAGTTGTGGATTTGGCCGGGCGGTGGAATCACAAGCCCCGCGATGAGGAGGCCACAGCCGACCGCGAGCAGCACTGCGGCGGCAATCAGTTGAATTGTAGGCTTATGCTTTTGGAGATTCATAATGTCTTTTGGAATTTATGCGGTCGGTTGTACCTTTGTGTATTGACAAGTGAAACCAAGCTAACTGACCCGGATACCTCTCAACGATGTGAAACCAAGCTAAGAAATGTGGATACTTCCGTCGTATGCCGCGATAGCTTTCCCCGATTAAGGGCTATCCGTGCGAAGTATGCGGTTGATAGCTTTCCCCGATTAAGGGCTATCCGCGTCTAAGTTTTCAAGATAGCTTTCCCCTTTGATGTGAAACGAAAGTTTCTGTCAGAGGGCTATCTTTTTTAGGGCTATCTTGAAAACTTCCACATCTTTGTGTTGGGGTCGTAGACCACCGAGAACTCGGCGAGCGAGCTGACGAGGTTGGCGGGGGTGACGGCAATCTTGCCGGGGTCAAATTTCTTTGCGAAACCGATGGCGAAGCGGAACCGCAACATTCTGTGGCGCGTCTGCTTGCGGCGTTCTTCAAGAATGACGGTTGAGCGACCCCAACCCACCGAGTGCTTGCCGTCTTTTCGTGTGTGAACACGAAAGAGTGCCGTGGGCGAGGAGGAATAATCCGTGGAGCTGAGGTGTATGTCGGTTTTGGCTTGCAGCGAGAATGTCACCGTCACGCCGGAGAGATTTATGGCGTGGCGCGAGCCGTAGCAGTGCCACCCTTTGGAGTGCGGGCAATACTTTTTGTTGGCGGCATCTGTCGGGCGATAGTCCGACTTGTGGTGGTACTGGTTGCGCTTGCGTGTATGGCGGAAAAGGTATGGCACATACCCTGCGGCGATGAGCTTCTGCGCCCCGATGAGCCGCAGCTCGCCATTGACCACTTGGCAAGCGATCTGCGAGGTGTTGATAACGTTGGTGACGGCGGTGCCGTCGCCAATGCCGAGGGTCTTCTGCATTTCGAGCAGGGCGTTTTCGAGGGTGGTGCATTGACTTTTCAAGTCGGCAACGCCCTTCTTAGCGGCGTTAAGGTCTGTGACCTGCTGCGCCCGCATGGCGCCGGCTCGTTCGGTGGTGGCCTGTTGTATGAAAAGCGTGGAGGCGACTTTCGGGATAGAGCCGTCGGCGAGATTCACCTTGCCGATGTTGGCGTAGATGTGGTTGCGGTCGCTCTGCCCCTGCGAGATAGAGGTGAGGGCGTAGCCCGCAGCCTTGAACCCATCGAGCAGGGTCTGAATCTTGGTGATTGTGTCGGAGGTTCCTGCGGTCGCGAGCAGGTCGGCGATGCGTTGCAGGATGTAGCCGAGGCTTTCGGGAGAGATAGCGTCCTTGGCGGTAATCTTCCGAAACTCGGTGATTATGTCGGTGAGTGATTTTGTGTCAATAGCCATAACTATGCTGGTGTTTTCAGCAAAGTTATGGCTATAAATGTAGTCGCGAAAAGACACTCAGAGAGTGACTGAGCGGCGCATGAGGTCGGGGTTGAGTGCGTTGGAGATTGCGAGGGCGCAGTCGCGTCCGAGGTTGTCGGCGAAGAACTCCTGGATGTTCATCACCGAGGCGAAGTATTTGCGGCTGAACCACCGCTTGCGCTTGCGGCGGTTGGTGTAGCCGGCGCCGAGGTCGCCCGAATTGCCGCGAGGAGTGTTGGAGCCGGTGCCGTAGTCCACGAACAGGCCGTAAGTATTGAAGGACTGCGAGAGTGTGACGGAGGTAAACTTGCCGTCGGCGTTCAGCCCCACGGCCACGGTTGAGCGGTAAAGCGCTCCCGTGTCAAAGACGTTGAGCAAGCGCATTTGCTCCTGCCAAATGCGTATCATCGTCTTGTTGAAGGCTCGAACGTACTTCTCGCGCTCGGCTTGGGGGTTATTCATATTCATCAGTCGAATAAGTCGGCAAATGGGTCATCGTATTCACCTTTAGTTCCAACAAAGGTGTGAAGTACAACGACATTGTGTAATTCTTTACGGCGAACTTCTATGATGCACTCAGCATCAAGAAGTTCTTGAAAGTCTGATTCCTTGACTGCATCTTCATCGCAATCCCACAGATAGACCGGCGTATCGGGGAGAGAATCAATGGCTGCTTTAGCGTCTATCAAACTTAAATTTTTTATGGTGCGCAGAACTTTGATTGCAGGGACTTTCGTTGTGCCCACAAGTCCAACAATATAAGCGGCAACATTTGTTTCCCACTCGGCCAGATTGTATCTCAAATCGGTGTATTTGTCTACGGCGATTTGGAAATAGGCGCAGGCGCAGCCGGAGAAGAAATAGCGGTCAACCTCGTTGAACGATATTCGTGGGTCAAGATAGATGCAGTTCTGCTCAATCTTGACCTTTTCGAGGATGAGCCGCGACATAAACTGCCGGAACAGCTCGCGCATGGTTTCCATGCACTCGTTGCGAGCGTCCATATCCTCGGCAGCGTGGCGCATGGCGAGGAAAACGGTCTTGATTCGGCGAGTCCTCGGCGAGTTGTTGAGTTCGGTGTAGCCATCGGCTATATCCGAAACGCAACAGAAGGCCGTGGTGGTCTGCATAGATTGCAGGGCCTCCTCGAAGCCCTCCAATCCGCTGACCTTGCAGAAAACAAATTGCTCCTTTTGAGCCAATTTGTTTTGAGCGAGCAGGTTTTCAAAGAAAACGCTCGCGTTCCAATCTGAGAGTGGTTGCGTCATTTCTTCGTGGCATTTTGAAGTTCCTTATATTCGCGAGCCTGGGCGTTAAGCTCGGTGAGCGCCCGCCACGTGTCAAGGGCAAGAATCTCTTGCTCCTTAGTCACGTCACCTTTTGTGAGCGCACGGATTTGTGCATTCATAGCATCTTCGACGGCGGCAGCCGAAGAAGTGCCCAAAAGGTTGTCGCCATCCGAGGCGACCGGTTGGAGGAAGTCGGGATATTTGCGAGCGAAGAAGTCTTTGAGCGATGCAACCCAGTAGAACACCGCGATTCGGTTCTCAGCCGAGAGCGGGGTTTTGATGCCGGGATAGAGGACGCTTGCGAGTTCATCGAGCAGATCGTCCGACTGAGTGGTGAGATAACCTTGATAGAGGTTGTCAACCACGATGTATGTTTCAAACGGCACTCCCTGGAAGTCAGCCGCAAGTGCGGGGCGACGGTTGAGCTTGGAGGGTCTGACCGGCGTAGTCGGCAGGTTGGCGAGCCATTCGAGATGCGGCAGTATCTCGGCGAGCATTACGGGCGTGACCTCAAAAAGGAATTTTCCCTTTTTGAGCAGATAAGCGCCCGACTCCTGTCGGCCAACAACCTTAGTGCAGCTCCATTGGAGCAAGCAGAGGGTCTTCATCTCGTCAGAGGTGAAGTCGGCGGCGAGGAGCGAATAAACGTAGCGGAGCTGTTTATCTCCGAGTTCAGCCCAATTTGAGGGTATCTGAAAATTGATGGATAATGTCTGCATAAGAAAAGTGCTTTATCGTACTGAGGCAAAAGTACGGTAAAGCGACTAATGGGAAAAAGACAAGCCAAAAGCCTCCGAGTGGAGGCTTTTGTGAGAGATGCGGGTCGTTCAATTCTCGCCGTCCTCGGAGTAGACTGTGACGCCCTGGAGGTAGGCGGCGCAGTCGGCGAATTTGCCGATGGCGAGGCCGAAGGCCACGGTGCGGTTCGGAGCGAAGATGTAGTCGCAGAGGCAGTTGGAGCCGTCGGTGAACTGCGCATAGGCGAAGAATGAGCGCCATCCTTTGGGGCAGTTGTCGCGCTGCGAGTAGTCGGTGATGTTACCGAAAGTTTCCTGTTTGATTTTTTTGTCGGGGAGTATCATAATGCTAATGTTTAATGGGTTATGTGCCGAAGCACGTTAGATTTTACGCGCAATGGTAAGAATGTGCATAGGAGGCTGAGAGAGTCAAGGGTATGCCGGAAAATACTCTCCGCAGGAGGAAGATTTTCAGAGCATATTCACGAAGCCCTTGACCTGCCGACGCATATTCTAATTTCGCATAGTAAAATCACGCGCTCCGTGCCATAGCCCCATTAGCGTTATGCCCGATGAAAAAATAAGGGAACTGAGTATCAACGAATACTGCGCGGCGACTGCTCAAAAGAAATAACCGGGCGCATTCTTCTTATTGCGGAACACCGGCGGAGCGAACAACTGAGCCGTCTCCGAGCCGTGCCACTCGGCAAATTCCTCCTCTCGCTGACGGATATAGTTCACTATGTCAGCGAGGCGGCGAGAGTTGAACGACCCACCTTTTAGATAGCCCACCACTTGGGCTTTGACTTGGTCGGCAACTACCTTTCGAGGCTGAGTCAGATCTGAGCGCAGATTTTCGGAGCGAAGTGCTGACATCAGCTCCGGCGAGAACCATTCTTCGGCAAGCGAGGCTTCGAGGTCAATGACCTGTGGGCGAAGTTCGAGGTAACGCTCCCACTTGGGAGTGTTGCCGGGCACCTGCTCCACGATGTCAAGAGTGGGGAAAAGTGTGCCGCCGAAGTAGTCGGCGCGGTCGGAGTTGAGCCACTGCGAAACTCCCGGCAGGAGCGGCAGCAACTGCGAGATGCACTCGTCGCGCAGTGCGAGGAGCGAGCCGATTAGGCGGTCGACGCGCTGCTTGGAGGCCGGTGTGAGGTTTGTGGTCTGTGTGACCGCAAAACCGTTGGGGGTGAAAACGAGGTCGAGCGAGGGCAAGGCGAGCCGCAACGCCTCGGCTACTATGAGCCGGGCGGTGAGGGTGCGGATTGGATTGTCGGCGGTGTAGCCGACAATAGAGGTGAAGGACTTTTGCGCAGTAAAAGTACGTATCACCCAATCCTCGGCGGCTTGCAGGTGTACCGCGATTTTGTCAAAAAGAGCGGTCTCCCCCTTGACATTCACAATCATATTGGGAATGTGGGGAGCGAGCGTTTCTTGGTCAGTTATCAGTTTCATAAGAGTTGATGTGTTGATGAGTTAGAGGGTTGATGAGTTGGCTACTCGTCCACTCGTCACTGTTTCACTCGTCACCTCTTTTGCGTCTTGGTGTTCGTCTAAGGTGGTGAGCTGCATGAAGGGGCAATCGACTTTCACGCCCTGCCAGCCGTTGAAGCGGATGATAATTCGGTGAACGGTAAAAAGCAGGTCGTGATAGGGCTTTTGGAGGGCTTGCGCGATGGTGTAAAGCTCGCGTTTGTCCGAGCCCGAGTTGTTGCTCTGGGCCTTTCCGGGCACAGAGCCAACGAGATTTGAGTGAACGCGCAGCGTGAAACAAATCATATTGATTGCCTCCTGTATGTCGGTGGCGTAGTCACCGCCCTCCTTTGCGTCGTCAATCTTGTTGATTACGACATCGTGCTGCTCTTTGCCATCGGGCGAGATATAGAATGTGGAGAACCAGGCTTTGCCGCTGTTCTCGGCGCCGGTGAGAAAGTCAAGGATTGACTGCTTCTCACGTACAATGCGTTCCTGCTGCTTGCGGCGGTCGGTGATGCCCTCGGCGCGGAAGATGCCCTCCCAATACTTGCCCGACACCTCTATGTGGTACTTGATTGGGGCTGAGTTTCGGAGCTTCGCCTCTTTGGCGATGCCGATGAGTTGCTTGATGTTGTACCATTTCCCCTTGAAAAGCGCAGCGTAGTGGGGAATGGGATAATAGGTTGAGTCGGGAGTGGGAACGCGAGTGAGCACTGCGAACTTGCGGCAGCGCGAGCCGGAGGCAATGCGCTCCTGGAGGTCACGCCACGGCGAGGCCGGGTCAAGCAACTCAATGACCTCAATGTCCTGCGGCGCGGAGAGGGCCCGCCAATTGGCGTAAAGGATTTTGGGGATGCGGCCCGATTTGTCGGCCACGGCAAAGCGGCAGTAGCAGGCCTCCTTGCGCAGCAGCCGCACAATCTTCGTGCCCTCTCCGTTGAGGATGAGAACACTGACGGCGAAGCCGAAGTGTTTGAAATCCTGACAGACGCCGAGCCAATAGGCGGCGAGGTCGTTGTCGAGCAGCCACTCGTCAACCTCGTTGGCGCTGGGCTGCGAGGCGGAGGCAGTGTCGTAGACAAGGCCGGAGCCGAAGCAGACCTCGGCGTTGAAAAGTTGGCAGGTGGCCAACGTTTCATCGCTCTCAATGAGGTTGATGACGTTGTAGGGCATCTGATTGTCAGCGCCCCACGGCATATACGCGAGGTTGTCGTTGACGACAACTGGCGTTATGTCGCCGTCCTCTTTGAAAACCGCCGAGGTTTTCAACTGAAAGGCGGCGCGGGCGGTAATGCCCGGAATATCTTCGACTGAGTTGTAGTTGAGCGAATTATCCATAATGAGCGAGGTTTGGATTAAAGAAAAATTTCGAGGCCGTTGACGGCGAAGATGCAAACATCTCTGATTTTGCGGATTTCGCCGGAGGTCAGCAACTTCACGTTGCGCCAACCGCCGTAGTAGTCGTAACGGAGCGAAATGCAGTTGTTCAACTGCAAGATTGAGCCGTCAGACTTCCACACCTGGAGGTCGACGGGGTCGCCGGAGTTAAGAATATGGCGAGCGGTTGATATGTGGATTGATTTGGCCATTAGCTGAAGGGTAAGGTGTATGGGGATTTGAATATGCCGGGCGATGCCGACAGGAGGACGTGAGGCCGGTGGTCGGCGTATCGCCACGTGAACTTGACGGTGTTGGGCTTCTCGTCTGTATCGCTGACCTCCACCGAGGAGTCTGTGATGAGAACCGGGGCGAACAGCCACGGCTCTGAATCATCGCAGGGATTGGCCACAAAGCGCAGCACCTCGCGTGAGGCGGCGAGTTGGTCAAGCCATTGGCACTCGTCAGAGGTCAGCGGGCCGCACTCCACCTCGAATGTCTGCTCCACCTTTTGGTCGTAGAACGATGAAGTGCCGTTCACTACTGCCGTGGAGCGGTCAACGTCAGTCTTCGAGGTGGTGACGCAGGGAAGCGTGGCAACGTCAAGGACGTTGAAGCAGTTGCGGAAGATGAACGAGCCGCCCATTGAGAGAGCGCCGTCGACGTAGGCGGTTACGGCGCGTTGGCCGACACGGACGGTGTAGCCGACAATCTCAATGGCGTAGGTTTTCAAGCCATAGATGTCGGCCATTACGTTGACGAGCGAGGGCTGCGAGATATTGAGCTGCGCAACGCCGGTGCCGGCGGCTTTGACGTTGGTGCCGTTCAGAGTGCCGTAGTGGTCGCGGACCACGGAGGGCTCGGCGGCGTTGCGCCACTTGACGTTGATGTGGGCGGTGATGTCCTCGTCCTTGTTGGCGAAGTAGAAAAGCGAGAGCGTGTCGCCTGGGGCGACGCGCCGCGTCTGCAAGGTGGTGAGGAAGTTCTCGGCCAGGAACTCGGAGGGCAATGTGCAGAGCGTGTAGCGGTCGCAATGAAGCACGTTGAGCGCCATAGAGTCGTGGACTGACGAGCCTGAACCTACGGCGAGAGTGAACGAGGCGTAGGCCGTGCCGCCGCTGCGCATCTCGGCTTCGATGAGCGAGGCAATGTCGTAGAGCGTGACGGAGCCGCCGTAGGCGTAGTAACGCTCCGACAGAAGGACGCGCTGGCCGGTGGAGGCGGTCAGCGTGACGTCAACCCAAGTGCCGTCAACGTCAATGCGCACCTCGCCAATCTGCGAGGAGAGCTGTATGCCGGTAGGCTTATATGTAATGCGGTGACTCATACCGCAAAGTTAACACGGAGGGGAACGGCCATAAAAGACAACTCACCCCGGGGCGGCGAGCCTCGGGGTGGCTGGGGAGAGAGGAAAAGAGGGGGCTTATGCCACCCCCTGTATCATGCAATAGTCGGCGTCGACTACCATAGAGGCTGCAATGCTGAGGGCCTCGTCGCCATCGGCGGCTTCAATCTCGAAGATGTGGCTTTCGCCGTCGAAGGTGATAACCTCGATTGTGAAGATGCTGAGGACGTTGTCGGAGGAGAAGGAGTTGAAGTTCGAGGAAGAAAATACTGCTGTCATGATTTTTAGTTTTTGAGGGTGATTACTGTGCGCCGGGGCGCGTTTGATTTTTACACCGCAGAAATTGGGAGAGCTGAGGAAGTGACAACCAAAAATTTGATAGAGAATTTTAAGGCTCGCCGGTCAAAAAATGAGGCTCGTCCCATTTTTTTATAAAATTGTCGTGGAAATAGCGGGGCGGTTTTGGTACGGAGCGTTCAGCCCTACCTTCGCGAGTGTGAAATATCAGATGCGTTACCGATGCGCTTACATGTGATTGCCCTTGGAAACGTTAAGAAAATCATGATAGCAGTGGTTTCGTTGGTTCATCCTCCTCGGACTGAGACTCTGGAACCGCAGACAATGACCTTTGCCTATGAACCCCGCAGGGTCGAGGTTGTCACCAAGTCGGCGGGAGCCTTCCGCTAATGAAGATTGAAGCCACCAATGGCCTAAGAGGTTCACCTTGAATTGCCTCTATGGTGGGCGATGCTGACGTAATACCTTGTATATATGGAGGTGGTGATAGCCTCCCGACCTCTCTCCACGACTCCACGAAAAGCCGCAACGCGGTGGCCGGTCCCCGACCTCCGATGTTCAAAAATAGCGCAAAGCCCCCTGACCCGACAGCAGGAGGGTCAAGGGGCTGCGCCCGGCTTTTGTGCCGGTTAGATGTGCGGCAGGTAAGAACCAACCTCGCTGACCGTCTTCTGAAGCTCCTCGGCCAGGAAGTGGGCGGCGTTCTTTGCGATTATTGATTATTTAAGGTGCAAAGCGGCTTCGCCGATGAGTTGCGGTCGTCATAGCCGAACTTGGGGTGAGAGAAGTGGTAGATGATTGGCAGGATGATGTCGCGGAACATTGATTGTTGGAGGGTGCGGTGCATCGTTGAGATGCCGGCGATGAAGTTGTCGCGGTTGACCGCGAAGCAGGGCGAGGCTTGACCGAGCCAACCCGTAGATGTTGACGGCGTCTTCGATTGCCTTGGCGAGCTTGTACTCACGAGATTCAGTTACTTGTGCCATAGTGAAATGGGTTTTGGGGTTGAACACTGAGGGAGATTGCCTCCCCTTTTACACTGCCGCATAAGTTCCTTATTCGGGGCATAAGGTCAAGGGTGATTGCCGTTCTGCAACGTAGCGAAGAACGGTGAAACGCCGGGCGCACACCTGCCCTTGACGGCCACTAATAAGGGAATACCTTTGCGGTGGAAAAGGGGCTGGGCACTCTCCGTTCAACCTCAAGACCCCTACGGCGGCGCAGGTTACCTCGCGAGTATGTGCCGACAAGGCAGAAGACGGCAACACGGCTGCAATTGCCGACAACCGGCGGGAACACCGCTCCCTCCGCCAATGAGCAGCGACACTGCCAATCGCCCACTTCTCCCAAGTTCGGGCACGACCGCGCCGACCGCTACGCCGAGGAGCCGAAGGCGCTCAGCGACCGGTCACCGCACATATCGGCACAAAAGCCAAGCAACCACACGTTCCCGCCGTCGGGATCGTGTGGCTGCGTATGCCAAGCGGCGGTATCGCCGCGACTGCGTTATGGGATATTCGCCCGAATGGGTCAAGACCTTAGGCTTGATGAGCGGTAGCGAGGTTCTTTGCAAAGCAAAGCGTCGCAAGCGACGATGTAGCTCGGCGGCTTCGCCGCAACGCCCAAAAGCAAGATAATTTCCGACATCGCTTCAGAGGATACCAAGTATTGGTATGAGAAAGTGTTTTTCCATTTCATGATGGCTGATGTTACGCCTACCGTTCGCCAAATTCATTACTAACTTGGCTTACCTGCCGGTGCCGAATCGCGAGGTATCGATGCCGGTGTCGTTCTTTGGCTTGAAGCCGTTGAAGCGGTAGATGAAGGTGAGTTTGAGGTTGCGGGTCATGTCGCGGACCTTCATGCGGTAGTCCTGCCCCGATTGGTTGATGGTCATGGTCGGCGACCAATGGTTGAATATGTCGTTGGCTTTCAGGTCGAGTTCGCAGCAGCGTTTCTTGCCGAACTGCCATTTGACGCCGGCATCCACCTTCCACATACCCGACAAGTCGGCTATGCCTTGAATCGACGGGGATATGTAAGCCACATCCACCGACAATGATACAGGACAGTTACGGCTGAATCGGAATGTATTGTCAAGTTCACCGTAGAATATCCATTTCTTATTGTCAAAACTGATGTCGTGGAACCGGTCTGCCTTTTCCCGTTGATTGAATATGTTTCCGGTCGCGGTGGCATTCCAGATGTAGCTTACACTGAAGGGCACATTGAGATTCAAGCCTACTGTGCGCTTGTAGTTCATGTTGATGGTCTGATATATAAGGCTCAGTTCATTCGGCGACTGGTATGGGAGTTGAACGGTGGCTTTGTCGGCGTACTGTACATATAACGTGGCCACATATTTCTGCTTGAAAATGTAGCTGAATTGGCCGGAATAGTTGAGATAAGGCTGCAATGAGGGATTGCCCAGCACTTTTGAATAGGGGTTGATATGCGATGTGCCGTTGCGCAGTTCCCAATAGGAGGGATAGACTCGGAGTGTGGAGAGATTCAGCTGGAAGATGCTTGTAGGCGTCCTGTAGTACGTAGCGCCAAACTGGGGAATGAAATTCCAGTTGTGCTGAAAGTTGTTGTGATAGTATTCGCCTTTTGCCGACACATTAAATGACAGCCCCCAGTCGAAAGAGCGTTGCAGTCCTATATACGCATCGGCGACATCTTCAGATGTTGTCCCGGAGAAACCTTCCGATTCATCAGAGGGGAAAGATGTTTGCGAGCTGCTGTCGTCTGATCTCTGATACTCAACTCCATAATTGAATTGCCACTTCCCAAACTGATGTTCCTGGTCGAGATACAGATGCCAACGGTTTATGCTCTGCCTGTTTGATTCTCCAAGCAGCCGGTCGGCGCCCTGAAAGAGCGACTGGTTGCGTTTCTCTCCATAATGGGAATAGTCTCCACCCACGGTCAACCCGAATGGTGAAGTATAGCGCAAAGCAATATTGTGATAGTTGATCGGACCTTCGAAAGTGTAATTGTTGACGAAATTCCCAAGGGTACCGTTTGAAAAGCTCCAGCCCTTGGAGGCGGAGGTTATCTGTCCATTATACGTTAAGCGCAACCGTTTGTATGCGGCCGAGGCATAGATTGTGTTTGACCAGTTTTCGGAAATGCGGCGCATGTTGTCTTCAATCATTGTTCGCTTACCCTCATACAAATGATTGGATGCAGTCTCCTCGTGATTCCAGCTTTTGCTGCGCGACAAACCATAATTAAGGTCAAAGGTCCAGTCACCGACAGCATATGTCGCGGCAATGCCGCCTCCGTAAGAGCCATAATGAGCCTGGTTGTAACCTGCACGGAGCTGCCCCTGGAGGCCGTCGAGAGGAGTGGGAGTCTTCAGCACCACATTTATCACGGCACCGTTGACATGGTATTTGGCGGGCGCAGTGTACATCACCTCCACCGTTTTCAATCGGTCAATCGGAGTAGTGTACAGCAACTGATAAAGGTTCTGCAGGGGCATATTCGTAAGTTCGCCGTTGAGAATGATTGTAACATCGGAGGCTCCGGCCAATCCGATCATACCGTTGTTGCTGACCACCCCGGGGAGGTAGCCCAACGATTCAAGTATGTTGGTGACCGGTTTGTCCTTCACGATGGCGGGGAGGTCGACAATCATAATGCCGTCCTGACCTTTGATTTGAGGTTTCTCGCCTTTCACTACCACCTCGTTGAGTTCGTGAGAGGCCATTGTGTCGGTTGCTTCGCTCTGAGCCATTGATGACAAGCAGGCAGAAATTGCGAGGATTATGGATGATGCTCTTAGATACTCCATAGTTGAAATGTTGAAAATTTTCGCAAATTTACTCTTGTTTTTTAACATGTCCGCCATCCCTAACCTTATTTAGTCTTAACTCTTCCCTTATTTAGTCTTAAATCTGCAATGTGCTGAGTGGTAGTTCCGAATATTATAGTTAACTTCGCGTATGAAAAAATTCAGAATCAATTCCATACTCTTCATGTCTGTCATTGCCGTCATCTTCGGCTGCAATGTCTATTACCTTGTGCGGCTGTACAATTCCATCCGCGGGGATGTGGAGCGGGAGGTGATGACGGCTCTGGCCGACACGGATATAGACGATATGTGGGAACGCTCGGAGCAGGCGATGAGAATGGCACGGGCAGCCGGACAGGAACCGATGACCCAGGCTGAAGCCGACTACGCTTATTACGCGGAGCATGGGGCGGTGTCGGGAGAGGTGGATCTGGAAGGCAATTTTGTCACGAGCACCAAACAAGAGGGTGGCCGGACATCGGTGCAGAAAACACCTCTTGCCCGCAACAACTCCTACACCAACCAGATGATGAAGGCAATGAGCCAGCAGATGCATGAAAGCATGGACAAGTATTACGGCTACAACCTCGAAATCACCGACAGCATACTCCGCGCACGACTTGCCGACCGGCAGATTTATCCGGAATTCGCAGCGGTTGAAATTGTTTCGGCAGAAGATTCCGTGTTGCTCGGCAATAAGAAATTGTCAAACGGCACCGACGGATACGATGTGTTCCGGCTCTGCTTCAATCCCGAAAGAGGATGGTTTTACCGTGCGAGCATAAGTCCGTTGACACGTCATATCCTCTCTCAGATGATGGGCGTGATTGCGACGGTGTTTTTGCTTATGCTTGCATTTGCCGCCGCTTTCTGGTATCTATTCCACACGGTGTCAAAACTTCGCACAATCGAGGAGATGAAGGATGACTTTGTCAGCAACATGACACACGAACTGAAAACGCCCATATCGATAGCCTACTCTGCAAACGACGCTCTGCTGAATTATGACACTGCTAATGACCCGGAGAAGAAAACCGCCTATCTTACTATAGCCGTCAATCAGCTTAGGCGTCTCGGCGAATTGGTTGAGAATATCCTCGCTCTGAGCATGGAGCGTAGGAAAGCCATGACACTGAAGCCTGAGAAAATTGATATGACAGAACTTGTTGACGAGATTTCAGAAGCTCAAGAGATGAGAGGCGACAAGGAGATAAAGATAGAGGTTGAGACCCAAGGCAGTGTGGAGGCCACAGCCGACAAATCACATCTGTCGAACGTACTCAACAATCTTATTGACAATGCCATCAAGTATTCCTACGAATCCGTGTCAATCAAGATCAGGATTGACGCCGACGGTATGGAGATTGCCGACAATGGCATTGGTATTCCACAGAAAAGTCTACCCTATATCTTCGACAAGTTTTACCGCGTGCCTCACGGCAACCGCCAGGATGTACGCGGATATGGCATCGGCCTCTACTACGTGAAGCAGATTCTTGAAAAGATGGGCTGGAGCATTTCGGTCAAAAGCCAAGAGGGGCACGGCACCGTATTCACTATTAAATTTGACGGTCATGAAAGCTAAGATTCTTTTTGTGGAAGACGAACGCGACCTGTCGCTGATTGTATGCGACACCTTGCGTCAACAAGGATATGACGTTTCTGCCGCTTATGACGGCATCGAGGGCCTTGCAAAATATAAGGCTGACGGTGCCGATCTCATTGTAGCCGATGTGATGATGCCACGACTCGACGGCTTTGCCATGGCAAAAGAGATAAGGCGAATATCGGCGCAAGTGCCCATCATCTTCCTTACCGCCAAAAGCACAATCGACGACGTTGAGGAGGGTTTCGACATCGGGGCCAACGACTATCTCAAAAAGCCCTTCGAACTGCGCGAGCTTCTTGTGAGGATTAAAGCCCTGCTCCGCAATAAAGTCGCAAGTCAATCGGAGGATACGGTGTACCCAATTGGCGGCTATAGTTTCAATGCTACAAATCAACTGCTCGCATTTGACGGCAAAGAAATCGTCTTATCCAACATTGAGGCGCGCATACTTGAAAAGTTGTCGGCCAATATCGGCAAGACTGTCGATGCTTCCGAGTTGATGATTGCCGTCTGGGGACGTGATGAAGTCAGCAACCGCAACTCATTGCATGGCTACATCCACAAACTCCGCCGTGCCCTGCGCCACGACCAGACAATCGCCATCGTCAACCAGCGAGGTTTTGGCTATATGTTGACAGCCCGCTAATTAGTTTAATTGAATGACTTGCCGCACTGAACCCCGACCTTATAGACATGTGTTGATAATCCTGTCAATGCTCATATCTTTATGCGCAGTAGATGTGTTTGCGGAGAAGTTTGTTGTGGCGGACTCTATCACCCGCCAGCCGTTGCCAAGCGCATCGATATTTGACAGGAGTGGTCATTTTATCGGATTAAGCGGAACCAACGGAGTTGTGACTTGCGCTTCTTCAAACGATTATCCCATTGCCGTAAGATATTTGGGATTCAAGGAACGGAATATTGACGCAGCAGGTTCCGACACCATTTTTCTTGAAGAAAACGCTATGGAACTTCCGGAAGTTGTGGTGGAAAGTAAAAATAAGAAGCTATTGCACATTCTGGCATACGTAAGAGAATACTCTACCTTGTCTTCATACACCGACACAGTGACAATGTTTCGTGAGAAGATGGTAGATTTTATGCTGCCTACCGACAAGTATGAAGTCAAACATACATGGCGTTATCCACGGATATTGAACTCCCGTTCTTATTACCGTTATACAAACGCCAACGGCCTCGACAGTGTCAGCGACCGCTGCAACTATCATTTCACATGGTCTGATTGGGTAGGCATCCTGCCTCCTACAAGGATTTCAGAGGGACTTATCGGTAAAGAGTCTTTCACGGATACAGTAAGAGGAAAATACAGCCCTACCGAAATATGGATTAAGAACGGAGACAGATTAACTCTTGATGTGAATGTACTCGCTGACACAACAAGCCGGAAATGGGTGCCCAATCTGTCGTATTTTTTCAGCAAGGAAGGCATAGATTTTGAACAATTCAGATTGAAACTCAACTACGACAATGTCACAACCGATATGATGACACCGCTTGACCTCACAAGCTATTCCTTCAATATAGAATCAAGGGGTCGAGGACACGGAATGTTCAAGTTTAACAGATACGACCAACCCTTCTTTGTAACTACCTACACTGAGGTTTACATCCTTGACAAGGAGTTTATCTCAATGAAGGAAGCCAAGAAATGGGACAACAGAAAGTTCGATTCCTCAATCGAAATATTGGAGCCAATGGAGGCTCCGGAATTATCACCATCTACTCTTGCACTGATTGAGCGAGTCAACGGGATAGATGCCGACCGTGTGCGACTCTCAATTACACCCGACTATAGACTGATGAGCCGTAATGTCTCTAAAAAGAATTTTCAAATCGGCTATCGAGCCTTGAATGTGCTGAAACAATTAACCGGCATTACATACATCCGTTCCCACCGCAATTTCAACAAGAACTGGCGCGACTTCCAGCGTGAACAGAGTGAGCGAAACCACAAAAAATGATTCAATTCTTTAATGATAATTACAGGATATGTAAAATGGAAAGTCCATTATAACAAGAAGCCCCGACCAATGCCGAGGCGTCTATACTTCCTTTTTTAGAGTGCAGATGCGACGACTAAGCTCGCACGGGCACCGTATATGATTATAGTTTTCCTCCGACTAACAGTTTGAGGTCATAATAATAAATGCGACTTTTCAGAGACTCGTCTTTCGGAATACCGAAAGCATCTCGTTCAGCCTTCTCCGTTTTATAAAGAGGTTTAAAACCGTTCTTTTCATAATAATGGAGTGTTGATTCAGTATTGTATGCGTCCACCATCATATAACGACATGCGGCTTTATTATTCTCATCAACAAACCAATATTTCAGTACGTCCATCAGTTGACTGCCTAAGCCTAAACCTTTACCTTGATACATTTTGCTTACTCCAAGGCGACCTATCAATACCGCAGGATAGCTTCGGTGTTGTTTATTATACGGGATTTTTCGTTGGAGAGCATTGCGAGATGGCTTATCGAGGGAGTTTGTCTTTATGCCGTCAAAGGATAATGTAGTGATAGCCACAATCTCCTGCGGTTTATCGCGGTTTATCCAACAATATGCCTTGCTGAGGAGTTCAGATTCGTAAAGGAATACATCGTGAGCAAAAAATTCATCCAAATCGGAATCTCCACAACAAAAGGGGTCGCAGTATTCTGCAACCTCTCTTGTATATGGCATCATTACTGTTTGCTCAACAAAAGAATTTTCAGCCATTTTATTTCCTTGGAGGGAATACGAAATTTTTAGCGCTCTCCAACATTGTAGTCAGAACCTTACGCTGAGACTCGGACAGACGCGGAGTGGGCAGTTTGCCATTACGCTCGGCTTCTTCTACAAAAGCACGTGCGTCTTCGCCCCATAATTCGGGTGATGTTTTTATTGTCATTGCCATAATCGGTACGTTTTAGAATGCAAAGTTACAACAATATAACAAATAAAACAAGTGATTGAGTGTTAACGGCTCGAAAAAAATTATAGCACTCCACCGATTGCTAAAGGAGCAGTCGTGTGGACGGGGAATTTCTCGCAGCCGATGTAGAGGGTGTCGAAGGCGTCGGTGCCGTCGGTGCGGTGTTCGAGGAGGTCTTCTTCGGTCTCGGCGAGCTTTTCTCCGGCTTTGTCTTTGCGGAAGCCGTTGCGGCCTCGGCTGACTCCTGCGGATTGGATTGCGAGGATTAGGTCCTCGTTGTTGGTGCGGTTGAAGAATGGCATAAGCCGCTGCCGTCCGGCAAAGGCTTGGTTGATGAGAAGGTATTTTTCATCGTGGCGCATGGGGTTGCCGAGATAGACGGCCTCCACCTGCCAGCCATGCCGTTCGAGTTCGTGGATTACCCACCAACGCACATCCTGCTCGTTGACGGCATAGTTGGAGTTGAGAGCCGTAGCATCGTAATAATAGACCACGGTCTTGTTGCGGTGCGAAGCGTAGTAGCGGCAGAAGTCCTCAACAAGTGCCGGTATCTTACGCTCAAACTTGACGTAGAACGACTTGACAACGTTAAGGCGGCGGTCGCGCGGCTGACCGGCGACTATCCAGTTGATGTTGGCGTTGTAGTCCATTCCGATGCAGATAGGAGCATCGGGGTCAACGTCTGCATCGGAGGTCGCGTCCAAATTGGCGCAGACCTCCCCATTACTCATTACTAACGAGGAGCGGAAAAGTTCGTCAAGCTGCGAAAAATTCGAAGCGTCATACTTATGGCCCTCACGCATAGAGGAATAGAAACCGTCTTTGGCAATACCTATGCGTTGGCAAAGAATCGAGGTTTGGAAAGTGAGGGGCGTGAGGTCGCGCTTCATCTGCTTGATGTAGTTTTCGCCGAGGAGTTGCAGGTTCTCAATGGAGCTGTACTCCCGGTAATAGACGGCGACCGACCGCATCTTGTTGAGTGCCGTGTCAAGGCGCCGTAGGTGGCCTTGCAGGTATTCGGGCACCGGCTCGCCTTTGGCGCGGAGAGCGCGTATGCGGTCTTTGATACGCCAAATCTCATAGACGGTGCCCTCAATGGTGCGGATAAGGTCGGCGTCCATTTTGTCGCGGTAGTGGAGAAACCAACTCCCCTTTTGGGTCTGCGGCATATCGCTCAATATCATAATTGAGTGATTGCAGGAGTGCTTGCCAAAGTGCGACTTAATGCCGCCGTTGGCAGGGAGTGTTTCGTCCTTCAGCTTTTGGTAGTCAATGAATTTCGCTTCATCGACCAAGAGCCAACTAAGCGTCAGCGAGTTGGAGGAGCCGGGGCGGTCTTGGGAGATGATAACGGCGACAGAGCCGTTGTAGAAAGAAATGACGTGCTCATAGTCGTGCGGCTCGGTGATAGGCCGGGCAAACGACTTAGGCGGCTTGCGCCCCACAACGTAGTGCAAGCCGTTGATATAGCCCCAACGCTTCCAAGCGGCGAGCAACCCCGGCAGGGTGTTGGTCAAGCCGTGCTTGAAGGTGGGCACAACAATACCGCCGGTAGAGCCGGGCATTCTCTGCATATTGCGGAGGACGAACGGCGCGGCGATTGAGTCGGTCTTGCCGGTACGGCGACCGGCGACAATTACGGTGGTGTTGGCCCCGATAAGCTGCGTCAGGCGTTGGGGCTTATTGAAGTAGACGGGCTTCGGGGTCTGCATCTTCTGAGGGGTTGTCAGTGAGTGGGAAAAGGGTGTCAAGTTCGAGGTCGGCCTCCTCAAAGGAGACGTCCTCGATGTCGATGGTTTCGGCGCGATATTTCTGAATCATCGCGTCGATTTGCTGTTTGATGTTGGGGATTGGCTCAATGCCGAGGACACGCGGGTCGTCGGTGGCGCAGAACGGCTGGACGACGATCAGTTCGTAAGGAACTGCTTGCTCGTCCTCCAAATCAACGCGGTTGTATTTGGCGTAACTGCTCGCCGCCCTTTCCATAGTTTTTGTGTCCTTGCGCTTCTCGGCCATTTTGTAGGTGGCGAGAATCATTTCATTGTATCGCCAACGGTGGAAGTCGCGGGAGGCGGTTGCAAGCATCGGCAGGAGCGACTTTAAAATGGCGAGGTCTGAATAAGCCGTCACGCGGCTTATGTCGTGGCGTTGGCAGACCTCGGCGACAAACTCGCGGTCGGTGCCGTCGGGGTTGGCGATGAACCATTGGTACATCTCACGCACACGGAGCACCTTATCCACAATGGGTTGTGGATAGCGTTCAAGCAGCTCCGACTCTTTTGTAAAAAGGTCGGTGCGGCATACTTCGAGTGCGTTGGGTGTAGGCATTTTTCGGGAATTTGGAATTGGGAAACTGGAATTGGGGCTATTCATCATCCTCCATGTCGAGTAAATTTCGGTGCGCGTTCTCAATGGCGAGTGGCGAGCCGACTTGGGCGAGCATCATTTCTTGGGAATGAAGCTTGACCTTGGAGGAGGCTTTGCCCCGGCGGTAAGACTTGCTGACGGCAGTGGTGCGATCCGCAATGTCGGCTCGCAGCACGTCAGCCGGAATGTCAAGGATTACGGCGATGTCGGAAATCTTCAAGTAGATTGAAGCGTAGCGCTCAATCTGCTCCAATTCTTCGGGCGAATAATTCATTGAGAGGTACGGAGTGATTTTTGATAAGGTCGTTGACCTGTTCAAAAAGGTTATTGAAAATAGCCGGGTCGGTGGATATGAACGCCGACTCGGCGCGGTTGCCGCGAGTTAGGTTTTGGGAGGTCACGACAGAAACCATATCTCCGGCCTCAGACTTCACCAACAATATCTTGCTGTGGTTGTCGGCAAGATAGGTTCGCTCAATAACTTGGGTGATGAACGCCCAAAGTTTGAGCGTCTTGTTGGTGGCCTTGTGGTCCAGGACGAGGTTAATGCGGCTGACCTTGTTTGCCTTGCAAACGAAAAACAATCGCCGAAGGAACTCCTCGGAGATTGAGAAAGAGGTCTGCCAAACCTCGGCCACGCCGACCTGTCCGAGAATCCATTCGAGGATGTCGGCCACCTGCACCGCGTTGCTCAAATAGGCTTGGTTAGCCCTTTGAGCGAGCGGCGCGAGTATGTCGCTTATTTGTGCGGTTCTTTTCATCGGCGGGGATGTAATGGTCGTAGGCTTCCCAGTTAGAGTGCAGCTTCTTGTCGAGGCGAATAAGTTCCTTGAGGAACGGATAGCGCTCGGAGTCGGGGCAGGTGACGTTGGCCGAAGAAAGCGATCTGAGCTTCAAGTGAAGTTCGCGCATCTTCTGAAGCAACGAAAGGTTCTCGACATAGAGGGCCTTGATGTTGTCGGGCAACGAATCGTGGTCGGCACGTTTGCCGCGTGGCTGCGTGTCAGCTTCAGCGGCGAGCGGAATATGCTCGGCCACAATCTTCTCAACCTGCTCCGACATCTCCTCGACCTCGGCGTGAGTGAGCGCGGCGAGCCGGAAGTTGAGATACTTGTTGAGCTGATACTCAATGAACTCGCGCGTCTGCGCAGAGTCGCGGGCAACGAGATTCTGGTACATAATCTTGTTGCCGGAGAGTTTCAGCAGGTAGAGGGCGCCGATGCTGTAATCCCTCTTCGAGGGGTCAGCGGCAAGCCACTCCTGTATAAGTTTGGTGAAGTTATTGTCGTGGTTCATAATTTATTGTTGATACCTGCGAAGAACACGCAGTTCTTGCGGTGTTCGAGCAGGAGGTTCTGCATTGAAACAAAGGTCTGCCCCGTGGTCACAAAATCGTCAATGACGATGATGTGGGGATGCGGCGGCAGGTTGTGGGCGGTGAACACTGCCCCGGTGCGCTGCTTGGTGCGACACTCGGCGCAGTCCTCGTAGAAGGGCAAGCCGAGGGCCTGGGCGATGCGGTCGGCAACGAGCGTTGCGAAGTTGCGCTCCCGGTGCCGGCGCTTGGGCGTAGTCACCACCGCGAAGATGTCGGGCGAGAGGAACGAGCCAATGACCGAGCGGATAAGCGGAACGAGCGCATCGGCGAATGTCGCCACCATATCGGGGTCGGCCTTGATGTCGGTGAGGGTGCGCCCGTACACCGACTTCTTCCAAAGAGAGGTGAAGACCACACCGCCTCGGTTGGTGATACGGAGCCTGTTTGGAGCGAAGTCACACCGGGCGTCCTCGGTCTGCACCTTGTTCCACCCTGCGCGTTTCTTTTCTGCGAAAAGGTCTTTGGCTGACGAGGGCCGCGGCCCAATGTCAGACAAATCGGGGCACTTGACGTCGGACGGCTGAATGTCAGTCAGCAAGTCGGATAAGTCAAGTGCCCCGGAGCGCATGGTGAACGGAGGTATTGGGAAGTGGGCTTGGGTTACGCTTTAGCGGCAGCGGGGATGATGTCGCCATCCTCGGTTTCAATGACGCCGGAGTAGAAGGGCGAGGGCACTTCATCGGTGGCCTCCACCGAGATAGTGGTGGAAGTGGTGCCGGTGGCACCCTGGCCGTTGTCCTGAGCGACGGTGGTCTTGGTCTGCCAACGCTCCGAGCCAACAACGCGCCACAGACCTTTCATGTCCTGGACGAGGAACACGTTGTCGGCGTTGTTGAGATAGGCGGCGGCAGCGGCGGCTTCGGTGCCCACGGCGGGGTGAACGGCAGTGAGCTTGTTGAGCTGCGTCTGCGAGGGCGTTTCGCCCTGCGCCTCGGAAGTGAGCTGCGACTTATCCGGCAGGATGTCAATGTAGCGCCACTTCTCGTCGGCGGCAAGCTCGAACTCGCCTTCGAGCACTGCCGAGATGCAGCGGACGCCGTTGGCATCGCGCTTCAGCGTGGGCCACTTGACGATTGAGGACTTGGCGATATAGTAGAGCCGGCGCATGATGCCCGGCAGCTCGGGGGTGCCTTGGCACCAACCGAGCGACTTTTGGATATTGAGGCAAGTATTTGCGGCCATAGCTTATTCGTTGTTGAGTTTGATAACTTTGAGGAAACGCTGGTCGAGCGTGTAGAACTGAGTGCCGAAGAACATGGCTGCGGCGATGGTGAGCACCCACGAGGAGAAACGGTTGATTTCGAAGCGGGTGTTGTCGCCGGCGTTGTCGTAGCCGTAGAGCATATTGCTCTTGGGGGTGAGGATGTACTTGTCGGTACCGGCAAGGCAGTCAAGCGGCACAATGGTGGTCTTGTTGCCGCTGCCCTCGATGATGGGCTGCTCATACTGCTTGTTGTAGACAAGCCCCGCATGGGTGAGCAGGTAGGCATCGTTGTATGCGTCGGCGAACGCCGGGTCGCAGAAAAGGAACTTGTCGGTGCGGCGCAGTATGGGGTGGCAGCTGCGTTCAATCTCTTTGGCGATGTCAACGGCATTGGCCGAGGTAACTTTGTCGCCGAGGTTGAGCAGGTTGCCGTTGGCTTCGGAGATGTTGCCATCCTCCATTTCGCGGTCAAGGATAGTGCCCCAACCGTCAAAGAGGTCGGCGGTGGTGTCACCGGCGGCGTTGCGTTTGGCGGTGAAAAGGCAGTCGTTGAGGGCACGTCCGGCGTCCTGCATGACGGCGGCAATGACGTGGCGCACCGAGGGGGCGTTGCTCTGGCCATCGCCGAGGGTAGCGGCACCCTTGCCGAGAATGGTCTGAATGTACTGCATCGGCTCGAAGTCAATGCTGAGATTGCCGGGGAAGGTTTCAAGCTCGCGGAACACTACGTCGGTAGTGTCAGCGGCTTTGCGGTCGTGGCGGTAGGGAGCGAACTGGCCGCGGCCCTCAATGGTGGGGAGTGCTACCTTGTAGCGCACACCCGCCATGCCGGTCATATATTTAAGGGTGGACTCGGCCTGGATTACAGGCATGAGCAGGAACTGACGCCCCCAATCCTTAGCGGCTTTGGTGAAGTCCTCGTCAGTCCATTGCAGTTTGTGAAAATCGTTTGCCATAATTCGGGAAGTTGGAATTTGGAATTGGGAAATGGGTTAGCCGAGGGCGGCGAGGATTGCTCGCGCTTCGGTGTGGTCACGTACTGCTTCGGCCAGAGGCGAAGCGGGCTCGGTCTTGCCGGGCTGCTCGACCACGGCGGTAGACTTATCACCGGGGGCGGCTTTGAGAGCAGCAATTTCAGCGGCTTGTGATGCGATGGTCGCGTCACGATCCGCAATTGTAGCGTCACGCTCGGCAACTTGCGATTCAAGCTCGGCAATGCGGGCGGCATCTGCCGAGGGAGTTTCGGGTTTGGGTGCGGGTTCGGTATTCATATCGGATTGAGGTTTGGTAGTCTTGAACAGCGAGGCGAGCGAGGCAAGGAACTTGGCGAAAGCGCTTTCCTTGTCGGCCTCAGGAATGTTGGGGATAGGTATGCCGGCGGAAGCCATTTCGGCGGCAACCGCATCCGAGAGCTTCGGAGCGTTGTCGGCGGCGAGGTTCGTAACCTCGTCAACGAAGCCCCATTCCTTGGCCTCTTGGGCGGTGAGCCAGCCGCCGCGCTGCATAAGGGCGAGAAGATCCGAATGGTTCTTCTTGCACTTTACTGCATACATCGAAGCGATGTTGCAGTCGAGTTTGTCAAGGTCAGCCTTGATTTTCTCGCAGTCGGCGATGAGAATGGCGAATTGGTCAGCGTTGAGCGACCCCCACTCGAAGAAAGCCTGCGAGCACTTGTGGACCAGGTACATCGCATTGGCATCAATGCTGATGTGCTTGGCGCCAAGCGATGCGATGGTCGCAGCCGAGGCGTTCATACCTACGAAATGGACGGTCACGTCCGAGTGGTTCTTGAACGCCGAGGCGATGCTCAGAGCGGTAGCGACAGAGCCGCCGAGCGAGTCAATGAGCACCGAAACGGATTTGCCTACATGCTTGGAGAGCACGTAGTCAACATAGTTGCGGTCGAAGTCGGCGCCGCCGACGAAGCCCTTGAGATGCAGGTTATATTGAGAGGTAGCCATTTGTGTCTGAAAGAATTGTTGACACAAAGTTACCGCTATATATAAGGAGGGTAAAAGACAACGCCCCAACCGCTACCGGGCGGAGGGTGGGTCAAGACGGGGCGTTGCAAATGAACACGGCAAAAGAGCCTTTCCTTTCGGAAAGACCCCTTTGGGGAGGAGAGAGTGAGGGGGTCAGAGGCGGCGGAACACGTGGCCGTTGGCGCCCATTGTGTAGTCCCAATCGAACAGGTCGCGTCCGAAGGCTTCGTAATCGAAGTAGTTGGAGAGATTGCCCATAGTCCTTTCGAGGTCGTAGCATTCCTCGACGATGTGGCGTGCGAAGTCTTCCTCGCTGCCCCATTCACCGCAGTAGGCTTCTTCGAAGTCGTCGAGGTCGTCGTGCAGCTCCATGTAATCATCGACCGCCTCGGCGCTGTGTTTCTCACACATTTCTATGTATTCCTTGATGTGGTCGAAGTCCTCGCGGGACATGAAGCCTTCGCTGTACCACTGGCGGGGGAAGCACTCGTAGTCCTGAGCCATCAGCTCGGGGTCCTCCTCGTCGGCGTGGATTGCGTAACAGAAGTTGATGAACTCGTCGTAGTCGTCGAAGGTGGAGAGGTCGATCCACAGGCCGCGGAGCGAGCCGCAGTTGTACTTGTGGTAAGTGCCCACATAGACAGAGGGTTCACCGTCGCAGTCGCTTTTGTGGTCGGCGATAGCGTCTTCGAGTTCGGGGACAGTGAAGTCCAGTTCGTGGAGTCGGTCTACGACTCTTGGAGTGATGTTGAGTTCTCCGAATTGTAATCTCATTGTAGTTGAAATTGAGGGGTTTAACATAAGGTTTGTTGTTTAAATTTTACGTTGCAACTATTGGAGAGCTGAGAAAGTGACTGCCAAAAATTTGATAGAGAATTTTAGCGAACGCGGTCAAAAAATGAGGCTTGTACCATTTTTTTAAAAATTGTCGTACAAATAGCGGCGCGGTTTTGGCAATGGAGCGGTCAGCCCTACATTTGCGACAGGAAAATAAAACGGCGAACCTGGCGGCGAACCGTGAAATGGAGGCGGAGATGTGATGGAAATGAGGAGGTTTCAACTGAGCGCAAAGCGGCTTAGCCGCCACGATTGGATTGAACGTCCGTCACCGGCCGAAGATGATGTCGCAGCAAAAGTACCTGCGATGCCCTCTGCCCCCTGTGTGGGCGCTGACGCAAGTGCTTCGGAGGCGGTGCCGTCAGTGGCTTGACCTCGGAGCCTCGGCAACTTCGACACCACTTCGCAATCCACACCAACGAGGTTGACCCATACCTTGATACAGGCGCAGGCCTATGAGTCCTTTTCCTGCCAACCGCTGACAATAGAGGGCAAGTGTCTGTGAGGACAAGCACCCGAAAGGGAGAAACGCAGCACCGAAGCGGTCAACCGCTGAAATGCGGAGCAGCGCGATGCCCTCGGCGACCGCGTAGCGGCCAACTGCGATGAATGGGTCAGCTACTCGGAGGAAGCGAGCGCATCGTCAAGGATTGCTACGATATGGGCAAGCTCTCGGACTGCCACGATAGAAGCCGTCCTGTTCGGTGCACGGCTACGCAATGAGCTTGCAACGGCAGTGTTCCGCAGCCTCCGACCTCGGCACTCTCCCCAAAGGGGCGTCCGAAAGGGATGGCTCGCCTCCGCTGAAAACTTGTGCAAACGAGAGCAGAGCCGAACTTGTTCGAGCTATGCCGAGTGCAGCCAAGTTTGCGCATTAGCGAAAAAAAGCAACGCCCCGTTTCGCAACGGAGCGCTACCCTCAAAAACTATTTATGACGGTGATGGGAGATGTATGATTGATAAGCGAATAATCAGATAACGCAGGGCACCAGCGACTTCAACGCCTTGTGGCTCACCTCATAGGTGAAGCCGGCGGGGTCGCCGTCAGGCGCTCCGAAGTCGATTGTGCCTTTCACGGTGGGTCGGGGGTGTTCGGCGCAGCCGATCAGCCACGACTTTCCGCTCTGGTCGGTGACCACGAAGCCGAGCGCCACGGATGCCGTAGGCAGGACGTCGGCGCAGCGAAAGCGCAGAGTTGCGGTGTCAGTGGAGCGGCCCGACTCCTTTTCGGTGACGCACTGACACTCCGGCTCGCCGAAGAACTCCACCGGGGTTATGTCGGTGAGCACCGCCACGGGCATACGGCAGATGCCCTGGAGGTCAACGCGCCTCGGCAGCTTGGCGCAGTCCACCCAACCGAGCGAGCGGACACCGGGAAGTTTCTGTGTGGTTGTTCTCATAAGCGGAAAAAACGGAAATAGTGATTTGAGAGGGGGTGAAAATCACGAAGATTTTTGAGATTTTTTTCGCTCGCGGTCAAGGTAGAGGTCACGCTGCCGCTGATAGCGTTTGGCGATAGCGTTCCAGTTGGCCTCGGTCGGCGCGATGTTGTGCTTCTCCATCCAAGCGTAGATAAGCTCGTCCTGCCGCCGGCCAATCTTGCCGAAGTTATGCAGGTCGTTCCACAGAGCGATGTCGAAGCGATTGCGGATGCAAGTGATGAGCGCCGCCCTTGCCCGCTTGGGCAGGTAGTTGTAGGTCTCGGCGGGTCGGTGCCGAATGGCAGGGATTGCAATGGCAATCTCCCCCGGCCCGGCGCTCAGCTGCGGCTGAACCGCGTGGGGCAAGCGCTGCAGATAGACCTCCAACACCTTGCTTTCAATGGAGCCTTTGGTGAGCACGCAGGGCTGCTCGCCGCCGCAGTCGTTGACAAACCACTCGGCGAGGTAAGGGTCCAGGGAAAGAAAAATGCAATATTGGCTCATATTATGTGTATGGAAACGCTTGATTTCCATACGCAAAGATAGCAAAAACCAACGATTTACACAAGTTAATACGTTGGTTTTTAAGTGTTTATGCAACATCGTGCAACAACCTGCAACTTAAAAAATGTGAAAATTTTTAATTGCAGTCCGAGAAGAAGCTGAACTGAGAAATTGCAAAAAATGTATGGGCATATGGTTCGGCACTGACAAGCGCTGACATGCCTTTCAGATGCTGACAACGACTTAGTGGGGCAGTTACAAGTGGCTGACCTTTATTATATTATATTTTTTGATAGAAAAAAATAAGAAGAATATAATGGAGGTCGTTGTCAGGGCTTTGTCAGTGCCCATTTTTCGGTTTCTGACATTGTCAGCATTTGTCAGCATTTTGTCAGTGCCATATCGGCGACTTAAAGTGCTGACTAATAACGATGTCAGCGTCTGTCACGGAAAAATCACGAAAAATGACCACATCTTTTTGCAAAAATTTGAAGCCGCCAAGAAAAACGCCGCTGAAAATCAACGGCGTTATCAACGATTAGAATGGCAATTCCTCATCGGAATTGGTGAATAATGTTGGTGCTTGTGGTGCGGGTTGCGGTGGTGCAGCGGGTGTGGCCGGTTCTTCTTCGGCATCGTTGTCAAACAACAGTGAGGACTTGAAGGAATCAAGTTCTATCTCGGTGGATGCTTTGAGTGTTTCGTAGTCAAACACATAAGCATCCGAGCGGACAGAGTTGTATTGCGGAACACTTTTGCCGTCAACGGTGGTATAGGACACGTCCTGTTGGCCGTTGGATAGGAGAAGAACAAAACGGCATTGCTTGCGGCCCAGGTAATGGGCAGACGTTTTGAGATAATACTCCAACGCCTTTTGGTCCATCTTCATCTGATTGAGGCCACTGCGCTGCGCCAACACGGCCATCACTGCCGGGAGGTTGAGATAAAGCAGCGCATGGGAGCGCCCGAACTCCGTGGTTTCGGCGCTCTTGCCGAGGGGGGTGAAAGAAGATACGTGCTTAATGCAGAAATGAGTACCCTTGACAACCTTGCCGTTTACGACAAGGCTTTCGAGGTACTTCCAGAACTCGGCGGTTTCCGAGGACTGCTTGGCATCGGCATTATGCACGAGGAAGCAGCGCATAAATGTATCGAACATATCCTTGTACGAAAACGGCAGGTCAAGAAGCCCCTCGAGAAGTCGGTAGACAGTGAGAGGGATAGCCCAATTCTTGATCATACGTGTGCCTCCGTGCAGCGGAGTATCGCCCATTCGGGTGCGCATCTCCGCACGGACGGTGTCGTACATCGGGCTGAAATTCGCTTTGACGTGGTCGTAGTGTTTCAGCACCTCCATTGCGAGGTGCGAATTGCCTTTGGCATTGCGGTCACGAAAACGTTCAAAGCGCGCTTCTTCTTCGGGAGTGAAAACCGTTTTGCTGTAAGGAATATAAAGGCAGCGATTGAAAAGTGCATCGTCAGCGGTGGGCTTGTGCTGACCCAAAAGGATAAGGCCGGAGAACACGTCAACCTCGGTTGGCTGAAGGCCGTTCGCGGTCAGCTCCATTTTCGCCGCCACCTTGCCGTCGTATGCGCCTTTGAGCAATTCAACAATGGCCTTGTCAAGCATGTTGGTGTACTCGTCCAACACCAACGGGGCGTTATGAATGTTGGCGAGCATCCTTGACATTACGGCCTTTGTTGAAGTGGATAACTTCGGAAAGTTTTTCATTGTATAGAAAAACGAAACGAGCGCAACGGCAATAGAAGATTTGCCGGAGCGAGTCACACCGAAGTAATTCAGAATTGGGAAAAACTGCTCCAACTCCTGGATGTAATCGCGCCATAGGCAAGCAAGCAGCCAAGCAAAACCGACTTTGCCGCCGTCACCGAAAACGGCGGCAAGCTCGGCGGCATACTCTTTCAGAGTCATGTCGTTGCCGCTTGTATAGCGGAATTTGCGCAGGTAACTGTACAATTTCTTTTTCTGAGGGTCTTCGCTGGCGTAGGCCGGAAGAAAATACGAGCGGTTGCCATGCCTAACTTCGCCGCCTTTGCCTACGGGTATGAAACGCCCGTCGGCAAAGATGCCATCTGCATACGCGAAGAATTTGTGTGGTTGCCAACCCAAGCCCTCGGTCACGAAGGCGGTGGTAAAGTTGGCATACCAATACTCCTTAAGGCGTTGCAGGTGGTCCGGCTTACCGTGAAAAATATAATTGCCCTCCTCGCCGAGCATGATGTTGAAATCTTTGAGTGAGCAGAGGGTCTTCTCGGAAAGTTGCAACTCTGATTCCTCGCCGAACTCGTTGATAATTCTGAAAGTACGTGAAGAATTTTCGCCCTTGACGTGGAGGCAAGGTTCCATTACAAAGTTGGAAAGGCGCACAAGGTCGCCGTCCTTGCCGGGGGTGTAATACATGTGGTGGCGTACAACGAGGTTATGGCGGGCCAACTGCTCAACTTCGCGGCGCTGCTCCTCGGAGAGGTCTTTTCGGACTATTTCGCGGTTCTTGCGTCCGGCATCCTGCATTGCCTCCTTCCATTGCTTGGGTTTACCGTAGATGCGGCTCAGCTCATCAATGCACATGTCGCGCAGCAACTTGTCTTCAATGAGCGTGAGCAATTCGCCGACCTCGGCCATAACGTCACGTTTAAGGTCGGAAGTGTCAGCGCCGGCAAACCTCTTTTCGGCGAGCCACACAACGAAGTGGCGGTCGGGCAAGTCGAAATAATCCTTATCAGAGGCAATGTAGCTGTCGGGGTCTTTCTTGACGCCGTTGGCATCATCTTCGGCGGTGCGGGGAATTTCACGCACATAAACGTCGAATCCGCAGCGCATAGCCATAGCCCCGCTCTTGATAACTGCCGCAGTGCCCGCAGGGTATAGGCTGTTGTCTTTGGGCGGGTCGCTGTCGGGGATAAAGCGCATAGTGCGACATACCCGGCGGAGCGTTTCAAGATGCTTTTCGGTGAGGGCTGTGCCCAAAGGAGCGACGGCCTGAGTCAGGCCGACTGACTGCAAGCGCAGCACGTCCGGCGCTCCCTCCACCAGGATAAAGCAGTTTGTAGCTCCGGCTTTGCGCAAGGCGTTGTTGAAGCCAAAGAGCGTTTCATCCTTCTTGAAGATAGCGGAGGTGATGGAGTTAATATATTTGGCGATGTTGGGGCGATCCCCTATATAGCGGGCTGTGAACGCTATGGGTTTGCCCCAACGGTCACGGATTGGGATTGTCACCCTCTCGCGAAACATAGCGTAGCGTCCGTTGTCGCCATCACAGACAAGCCCAACCTCTTTAAGCAAAGCATCGCTTAGGGCCCGGCGTTTGCACCATTCAACGAATGGGTTCCCCTTGGGGGCATAGCCGATGCCGTTCTCCTTGCAGAACTCCTCCCCCCATCGTCCGTAGGCATACTGCCGGGCAACGGCGGCTTCGGGAGTGTCCGCTTGCAGTTGTTCTGTGAAGAATGACTGCGCGGCTGCAATGGCGGCCAAAAGCGATTCACGATGTTTTGCTTGCTCCGCCTCCTGCTGGGTGCGCTCACGCTTCTCATACTTGACCTCGATGCCGTAGCGGTTAGCGAGGTGAATGAGGGCATCCGGAAATGAGAGGTTGTTGTGGCGCATCACAAACTCAATGGCATCGCCATCAGCTCCGCAGCCGAAGCAGTGCCAACGATTGCTTGCGGGGTTGACGTAGAATGACGGTGTGCGTTCGCCGTGGAACGGACAACAGCACTGCAAGCGTGAACCTACGCGCCGCAGCTGCACGGCGTCGCCCACAACGTCAACGACATCTGCCCTTTGGAGCACCTGTTGTTTTGTGTATTCGCTTATCATGGCGCGACACGTTTAAAATTCGCTTTCCCAAAAGCGGATTATTTCACGGCCCTTGACACGGGTTCTCCCGTTGGCCGTAGATACGGTGGTTTTGAGTAAGCCCTTCTTGATATAGCGCCACACCGATACTCGGTGCAGCCCCAGGAGTGCTCCGGCTTGTGCTACGGAGTAACTCTTTTCGGGCTTGACGTGGGGTTTCTCATTCGTCATAAGTAATTTTTTATATATGGTTTGTAAACTATTGTATACGTACAACTACCACGCGAGCGCTATCGCGGTCGGTAAAGGTCTTATAAACACGCTGAAGTGTCAAGCCGAGTTCCGATGCGGAAGTACGCACGCTGATTGTTTTAGAAATAGGGAACGAAACGCTTTGTCCTATTTCAAGGTCTCTGAGTGACGGTTTTATTGTTACTTTTTGTTGCATTTTGTTGCAGGAGTCAATTATTATCACTAACTTTGTGGACGCAAAGATAGCAAGAAATATCCGAAATAGCAACATAAAACGTACAGAATAGTTATTAAAAATATACTTGCGATGGCTAAACTCAATCTAATCAAAGAGATAGCAAAAGCAAAAGACCTCACTCTCGAGCAGGTTGCCGAGAGAGCAGGTCTAAAGGCGCAAGCCATTCACTTGATGGTTCGCAAGGGGTCAACGAGCATTGACACCCTTGAGAAGATTGCGGCGGTGCTTGAAGTGCCGGCGTATATCTTCTTGGATTATGAAGTGGATATAAACGAGTTTAAACGCGAGGTAATATTAGGCGGTCAGAACGCCTATTCCTACTTCGGGCAGCAGACCAACCATTTCGGCACGGATGAAAAGGCAATAGCGGCCAAAGACGATTTGATTGCCGTTCTCAATTCGCAGATCAAGACGCTTGAAAAAAGTCTCAAACTCGCGGAGGACACAATCGAAGAGCTGCGCGAGGACAAGCGTCTGCTACGCGCTCAACTATCCGAGCGAGCTTTTTAAAATCCTCGCTGACGGAAATAGCAATAAAATGACAACCAAGAAAAATCATAAATGTTTAACTTGCTGATGTTCAATATCTAAGGAGTAATTAGCAGAGTTCTGAAAATCCTTGTGTCCCCGGTTCGATTCCTGGTGGCACCACGAGTTAAAAGCTTGAAACTCAGAGAGTTAGATAGATTCTGACTCTCTTTTTTTATGCTCAAAAGTGGTGCTGAAACATTCAGAAAGCCTCCTTGTTTTCTACAATGTTTTACCCAAAATGACAACAGTAGAAGTGGTTTGCTATAAATACAAGCCATTGAGAAACGGAGAGTTACCCTTAAAGATTAGGGTGACTAAAGACAGAAAGGTGAGATACATCAGCCTTGGTGTTTCTACCAAACCAGAGCATTGGGACTTCAAGAAGAATCAGCCTAAGCCTGACTGTCCCAATAGAGAACATCTTGAAAAGCTTATAGCCCACAAAATAAGTGAAATCAAGGCTGAGATAGTAGAGTTAAAGGCTTCTGATAGGGAGTTTTCTGCAACTTCCCTAGTGCATCAGATTTCAAAAGGAGGTAAATCTTCAACAGTGGCTGAAATTTTCCTAGAGCATATTGAGTTTCTAAGGGAAATGAAGAGAACCGGGTACATGCTTTCAATTAGACAGACCTATAACTCCCTGCTTAAATTCAACGGCACTCTGGACATTCCTTTCAGCGACATGGATGTAAGTTGGTTAAGAAGGTATGAGACATGGCTGAGAAAGCAAAGCAAGTCAGAAAACACCATAGGTATAAGGGTTAGAAACCTACGTATGATATACAATATGGCCATAGAGAAAGGTGTTGTCAAAAAAGACCTTTATCCTTTTGATAGCTATAAGGTGTCTAAGCTGCACAAAGAAACACCCAAAAGATCTATTCAGAAGACTGACATATTATCTGTGCTGAATTATCCCATTGAGGGTAAAGACTTCTATACAAAGCTTGCAATACATCTGTTTTCATTCTCCTACTTCATGGGAGGTATAAACTTTGCAGATATGGCTTTCCTTACAGAGAAGAACATCATCAATGGCAGACTGGTGTATTCTCGCAAGAAAACTTCCAAGCTCATTAATCTTCCTATATGCCAAGAAGCCAAGAGACTTGTGGATTTCTACAAGGATAACCAAGGAGTCTATCTTTTCCCCATTCTTTCTGCATCACACAAGACAGAACAGCAGAGGCTGAACAGACTTCACAAGGTGATAACCAAGGTAAACCGAGCCTTGAAGGATATAGGTGTAGAGTTAGGTCTTCCTATCAAGTTGACCACCTATGTAGCAAGACATTCCTTTGCCACAGTGCTAAAGAGAGCCGGAGTATCTACCTCCATCATCTCTGAGTCTCTTGGGCATAGTTCAGAGAAAATCACTCAGATTTACCTTGATAGCTTTGAGAATTCCCAGATAGATGAAGCTCTTTCTCATCTAAAATGATTAAATTTGCGCAGGTAAAATTTATTTATGTATAATATAGATGGATTTTATCTGCGCAGAATTCGTTATGGAAAAAGACTGGAAAGATAGAAAAGAAATCAATGGATATAGAATTCTTCATGGCAATGATACAGACATTGACTTGGAGAATGACATTATTGTAGAAGAAATAAATGGAGCAAATATTATAAATGACACTCTAAAGATAAGTATAAAGCTTAATGACAGACTGTCCAATGTTGATGGATTTGACATTGGTAAGTGGACTATGGTCTTCAAACAAGGTTATAAGATTGGGCAAATTTTAGATAGAATACCCTTTGGGGTAATTGACAAAACTATAACCGGGCTTGGTGCTACAACACTTGAATTAACCACAGAGGTACGTAACTCAATAATTGTAGTACCAACAAAGGCTCTTGCATACAACAAGAGTGTAAAGATTAATCAAGATAAAGCATGTGAATATTGCATGTACATTGGTAGCCCTATTGGGGAAATAGCTAAATATGTATCTATCAATGATGTAATGTGTTATCTTTCACAGAGAAAAGATTGTGTTAGAAAGTTTATAGTTGTTGCGGATAGCTTACCAATGTTAATAAACTATCTCACAGAGCTTGAAGAAGATGTATATGCTGACTACTTCTTGATGATTGACGAAATTGACACAATGCAAGGAGACAGTGCTTTTAGACCAAGATTGGAAGTGGTTATGGATTATTATTTCCAGTTTAAGTTCTACAATAGAGCTGCTATTTCTGCAACACTTACGGAATTTTCCAACCCTAGTCTTGGCAACGAAGCATTCCTAAGAATAGAATGGGAATCACAACCTCAAAGGGAAATAACAACGCTCTACACGACATATGTTGATGATTTGACCTGGAATGAAATCAATTTACTTTTGGAAAACTCATCAGATGAGAAAATTCTTGTTGCATATAACTCTCTGGATGGCATATTCAATGTCCTAAAGCATTTATCCATTGGGGAAAAGGATTGTGGCATATTATGCAGTCAAAGAAATTCAGACAAAGTCAAGGAATATTTTGAAGACACATCTTGTATTGATGAGAGCGGACACCTTATAAAAAGAGTGACTTTTATGACTTGTGCCTACTTTGCTGGCATTGACATTATGGATAAATGCCATTTAATTGTGGTCACATCAAAATTACAGCCATTCACATATCTATCAGTCAACAAATTAACTCAAATTGCTGGCAGATGTAGGCTAGGTAATCTCTCTGAAACTATTATTTATGATATTCCTTCCGAGGACAAAAAATCAAAATTCCTTTCTCATAAGGAATTCCAGAAAAGTTTAGTTGAAAGAGCTGTTAATTATTCAAATGTACTCAATTCTGTTGTCAAAACTATAAATGGTGAACCTTCCTTAAAACCTCTTGAGGATTTTCTTTTTTCTTTTATGGATTTTGTAAGCAAGAAAAAACCGGATAATTCATCATATCCTTTAACTATTGTAAGGCAAAACCATAAAGATATATTCTGTCCAGCTTACTTTAACATAGATGCTTTAGTCGAAGTATGGAAGTTGAGAAACCATCTTTACCATAGTAAAAGCACATTAGTTGAAGTATTAAAAGGGCAAGGACATATAGTTAATGAATTGCCAGATGCACTACTCAGCAAGAAGGAGCATGACAGTTCTGAAATTGCCTTAATCAAAGAATTATCTAAGAAAAGAGTCCGTGATTCTTTTATGATATTGAAGACCAAACTTTTATATTGGTCTTCTTCCTCATGCCTCAATGAAGATGAGTTAAAAGAAATAAGACGGGAAACAGACAAGGAACTTCAAAACTCTGTTGTAGATACTTTTTCTCAATTTATTCACTATTTTGATGCAGCTGAACTATTAGATGGATTAGAGCAATGCTATACTCATGAAAGAAAGCTCAGAAACTTTATTAACTCTTTGGTTTTCTTGATATTGCCTTATAGCCATCCATTTAAAGCCAGTTTATTGGCTAGTTATAAGGTAGAGGTTTCTTCTGGGAAAGGAGGGGCGTATCTTTCAACAGATGAAAGACTTAAAACTATTCGAAGTGCATTTAAGGCTACTACTGCTATTGAAATTCAATCGGAAGATGTTGTAATCTCCGATATGTCAAAATCTTTTTTTGGCTGGATTAGAAACAGCAAAGGAGATAAAGTTAGATGTCTGAATCCACGTAATTTCTCAGACCCTAAGGTGATGCTTCCCATGACTGCAAATATTTTGGATTTCATAAGACTACCAAAATAATAAAAGCATTCAAACAAAGTGCGCAGGTAAAAGCTCTTTTATCTTATATTAAAGATTTTTTATCTGCGTATGTTTCATAAATCAGCTGTTTACAACCTTTATAGTAGAGGGATGCTTTGCCTGTAAATATATAATGTATAGCTAAATTTACAGACTTTATAGGTGATACGCATTTTAAAAATACGTCTATTTACCTCCGAGTTAATGCATTTCCAATTGTTGAAATATCATTTTCTGAAATTTTTTCTAAAATTTTTGCCGGATTCTACACTTCTATAAGCTGATCCTAATCACAACATCACCCCCTCCATACTTTGCAGATGGGGATACCCCCCCTCTGTGCCATTGCATGTGGGACCCCTATTGCAATGGTTAGTCAACAAACACCAACAATAAATCATCAAAGTATGGAAAAATTAAAGTTCATTGAAACTCTGTCTGTTGCAGAGTTCAAGGCTCAACAAGGAGTTGAGAAGCTTGAAATCAAGCAAAATCCTCTGACTGGCAAGTGCTTCTTTGTCTATGGCATTGAGACAGGAGCAGTGAGTGAGAAATTCAACAAAGGAGAACTGACAGACCCTGTCATCTCCAAGGTGGCATCTCCAGAGGATGGAGAACTGTTCTTCATGCTTCATCAGCGTGGAGAAGGTGGTGCACCCACTCTTGCTGTACTCTAATGTAGAGTAAGTAAACTCATGGAAGAATGGTCAGATGGTCTATAAATTACTGTCTGACCTTTTTCTCTATTCAAGAAACTAATCAAATCAATAATCTTATGCAGTTAAGAAAATCATCCAAGAAGCAAGCCAAGATTAAGATGGCTCTGCAAGGCTGTGCTGGCTCTGGAAAGACTATGTCAGCACTGCTGTTAGCCTATGGGCTTTGTGGGGATTGGACTAAGATTGCAGTGATAGACAGTGAGAATAACTCGGCTGATCTATATGCTCACTTAGGACAATACAATGTACTTCCCTTAGATGGGAAGTATGACCCCGAGACTTACATTGATGCCATAAAGGTCTGTGAAAAAGCCGGCATGGAGGTTATAATCATTGATTCTATGAGTCAGTGTTGGGACAATCTCCTTGAATACCATGCAGGTTTGCCTGGCAATTCATTCACCAATTGGCAAAAGGTTACTCCAAGAATGACTTCTCTTATACAGATGATACTTGGTGTAAACTGCCATGTAATCTCCACAATGAGATGCAAGCAGGACTATGTTCTGTCAGAGAAGAATGGCAAAATGGTGCCTGAGAAAGTAGGCTTAAAGGCAGTGATGAGGGATGGAATAGATTATGAATACACCATAGTCTTTGACATCAATATGAAGCATCAAGCCATAGCATCAAAGGACAGAACCAATATCTTTGCCAACAAGAGTGAGTTTGTCATTACTCCCACCACTGGAAAAATAATCCTTGATTGGTGTAATGATGGTGTCACATTGGAGATGATAAAGGCTGAAATCTCCAAGGCTGCGACCATTGAGCAACTTACATCAGTCTATAAGCAGTACCCAGAGTGGAATCAGCAACTCCTTGCTGACTTCACAAAGAGAAAGAATGAACTTCTACAGCCTAAAGAGGAGGTTCACCCCATCAACTATCAACCCAACTACAACAGAGTAAATCATGCAAGCCGTACTATCAACTTTGCAACTTCAGCCTGTCAGTAGGTATAATACCTTGCCAAGCAGACTGAATGAAGGTCTCAGAACTCCAATAGATGTTGAGGCCATAGAGGTTGTGGAAGATGTAATCTTGCCACAATTCACCAAGAGACTCCCTTTCATTGAAGCCAATACCAAGGAAGTCAGCATAGGGCATCTCAAAAATGAGTGTGTTGTTCCGGTCTTCTCAAAAGATAATGAAGTGACTATCTCTCACCCCAACTTCATAGAGTCAGTATGGGAAGCAGCTACAAAGGTCTTTCCAAGAGAAAGCATCGAGAAACCTGCAATCAGAGTAAGCCATGTAGTCAAAGGAAGGACTCCCGAAGCACTCCATAAGAATGTAAAGGATCTTCTTGATGAAGACAAGACCATCTACTATGAGAGAATGATGTTTGCTTTTGAGATACCCTCTATCTGTGAGGACATTAGAGGCAATAGGCTCAATCTCACCATAGGTGGAGTTAGAGCATACAATCATGAAAATCTCTACTCCAAGAAGAATGCCGAGAAATTCAAAATCTTCATTGGCTTCAAGAACATGGTGTGCTGTAACCTCTGTGTTAGCACAGATGGTTATCAGTCGGAGCTGAAGTGTATGGATGTGAGAGGCCTGTTCAACTCTGCTATAGCACTCTTTCAAGACTACAATATGGCCAAGCATCTCTATGAGATGGGAGGACTGCAAGAGAGTTATATGACAGAACATCAGTTTGCTCAATTCTTGGGAAAGAGCAGACTATATGGCTTTCTGCCTAAGGCAGAGCAGAAGAAACTTCCTCAGATGCTCATGACTGACACTCAGATTGGCATGATTGCCAGGGCCTACTACAATGATGATAACTTTGCTCTTCCCCAAGGTAGCAAGGAAATCAACATGTGGAATGTGTACAATCTTCTGACAGGAGCCAACAAGTCTTCCTACATAGACAACTTCCTTGACAGAAGCCTCAATGCAACTCAGCTTGCATCTGGCCTCAATCAAGCCCTCTATGGTGACAATGAATACTCATGGTTCTTGAAATAATCTGTGGAACAATAGGCTTAGGATGGAATGCTATTGTGCTACTGAGATTGTTTTCAATACTGCTGAGTATCTATAAGAAAAATACTAAACACAAGAGACGGAGCACCTATATATATAACGGTGTTCTGTCTTTTTTTAATTAAAGAGAATGAACATAGAGTTTACCAAAGAATACAAGACGGCAATGGCTCTTGAAGATGCCATTAATGACTATAGCTGGTCTCCACAGAGGTTTGCTGAAAGTTTAGGCTATATGCACAAGACAAATCAGCAGACTCTCATGAGAACCATCGTAGCAATAATCAAGAAGCTTAGTTCAGACACCCATTCTGTGGATCTGAGAAATAAGGCTTCGCAGGAGTTATGCAAAAGTATAATGAGTTCCGGACTTCTTGATGAACTCTCTCTCCCAATGGTGTGATATGGAGCCAAGATACATCATAATCATGGACTTCTCCACTGGAGAGTTGGTCAAAATCAAGTTGACAGACCAAGAGATTAAGACTTCAGAAGAATTTGAGGATTTCTCTGACTTTCTTTCAACACTTGAAGATAAATATGATTTCAGAGTTAAGGACAGTCTCTATATGACTGTTGAAGCTCTCTCTGAGAGGAGTTACAACTTATAACTCTACATTTTATCCATTATGATGGGAAATTCATAGTGGATAGCACTCTTGAAGATAAATCATCATTGATGGTTTATTGTTGGATGCTCCAATGGCAGTACTTTTGCACTGCTGTTGGGGCATTTTATTCTATGACAATCTTGAAGCCTATGCCTTAATGGGGCTGTAATATGTCTATTAGCTTAAAATTCAGAGGTCAAGCAATGGATTATTCGCATAAAAGTACTAACTTTGCAAGTGTAAAATCAATAAATTGATTAGCCAATGAATTAACAAACTGATAATGACATATTAAAGAAGTGTTTGCTTCTTACAAGTAGCTTTCAGAAATCGCCAAATTACATGAAATATACCTACTTTGTAATGAGTGAATGCTTACACCCTCACAGGTGTAGGCTTCTCTTGTTTGTAGGTATAAGGTGTTTGGCGATGCCTTGAAAGCTCAATCAAGATTGCCTGCACCTCTTTTTTATCTCCTTTAATATGTGAAAATATGGACCCAATCGAAGCAATTAAAACTTGTGTAATCAAGAAACCTCTTTCTTTTAAAGGAAGAGCAACCCGAAGTGAATACTTTGGATTCGCCTGTTCATGGGCAGCCTTTGTGCTTGGCTTTGGATGCCTTATGCCATGGATGGTCAATGGGCTAAAAATAAGTGAGAATTTTCTGATCATTATATGGGCAATAGTTTTCTTTGGAGGACTTATTCCTCTCATTAGTGCAACAGTCCGCAGATTGAGAGACACAGCTTGCAGTGGATGGATGATTTTCATCTTCTTAGTTCCTATTGCTGGTCCATTCATGCTGTTATGGTTGCTCAAAGGTGAGACCATACCTCCGACTGAAGTTCAAGAAGAACTCAAAGAAAGTGTATCATAATATGGAACAATCATTCTCATTCAGATATATCAAACTTGGCATTGGCTTGGTTTTACTTCTTGGGAGCTCAATAGCTCCTGGAATGGCTCAATACATGCTCATGTTATTGGGTGGTGTAGCACTTCTGACTGCCTTTGCCAGTTTTGGCAACTATACTTACAGAGGTTTCCCAACTAAAGCAATATACAAAATAGGTAGATACACTTTGGCTGTGTTTTTATTGGCTTTAGCAGTCATTCAGATCTATGTGCAAATTGCTATGCCAAATAGCGTGCATTACTCTCCATATTCTACGATTGTTGATGCAGCATTAATTGCCTATCTACTCATGTTCAAACCATCTGAGAGTAGTAGTGGAACAAAGCTTTTAAAGAGCTTTGGTTATGCTTTAATCCTAATAGGAGTGAATGCATTACAGACATCAAAGACAATGGTAACTCACTTTACATACACTGCCGAAGAGCCCAATTGGGGGGCAATAATGGCCATTTGTGCAATAATGTTCATAGGTATTGTTTGTATCATATTTGGAGGGAAGAGACATGTTGGAATGGCTTAAAGAAACTCTTTGTGGTATAGCCCTATTAGTGGGATTATTTATCTGCTACACCCTCTATGTCAAGTTTACTCAAGTCTTTGATGAAAACAGCAAAAGGGGTGAAAAAGCAAGGATAATAGGCAAGATTGGAGGAGGAGCATTTCTGATTTATCTTGCCTTATGTATACTAGGTGGAATCATTGCATTAGTCTTTTGGCTGTGCTCATAAATTAAATTAAATGAACATCCCATTACAATACTCAATAGATAAGGTTGGGTTGCCTCTGATAGTAACATCAAGCAAGCCCAGCCTTTGCTTTCTCGTTGATACTGGAGCCACTCACAATATTGTGTTCTCTTATGTATATGATGAGTTGAAACCTTTATTTTCCTCAACTCTACCTCAATCAAGATTAATTGGGATAGATGGAGTGGAGAAGAAAACTAATCAAGTAGAAACAACCATTTCTTTTGATGGAAAGGACGTCTCAACATCTTTCTCTGTGTTAAATGCAACAGAAGCAGTGATGCAAGTCCAAAAAGAGAGTGGCATACAGATTCATGGTATTCTTGGCATACCTTTCCTCACTAAGAATAAGTGGATTTTAGATTTCAATAAACTAACTTTGCAATGCTAACTTTGATTTCTATAAGGAATAATCACGAGTTCGCGTTGCATTTCATTAATTATTATGAATGACATTTATCCAATCAACTCTGAACAGATAGAATTGGCGAAGAATCTCCATTGCTATCTTCGAAAAATAGATAAAAAATATGGTAGTCCTGTAATAGTTGGAAGGAAAGACATGATTGATGGAACTTTCGAGATCCTAACGGGGATTATGCCCCTTGCCGGATGTGAGTATTCATACGAGGTGAATCACAAAGCTTTTGCTGGATATTACAGCACTATATATTTAACAAGGGGTGGTGATAAATATTCTTTTTCCAGAGTAGATGCCAGTGCGACAGAAGATGATATTTCAGTAGGTCTGTGCTCTAAAGGTGGAGTGATGACTATTGAAAAAATATGGCAAGTTTATCTCTTTGCAACAATATATCGCATATTCCAAGGAGCAGAATGGAATCGTGCATTACCTGTATATGAATTAGCTGATTTGATTGAACAATATGGCAAGTCAGCCAAAGACTATATGCCTATGATTATATACAATCCCACTGCGAATCTATGTACCATCATGTGTCATTGGTGGTATCAAAATTTGCCATTGGAATTGGCACTAAGGCTTGAGTTTGCATCATATCGAATATTTCCTTATAGGACAAAACGAATTTCAACTGCACAAAAAATCCTTGAAGTCTGAGATTACCACAATAATAAGACAGAAGCAGATGAAATCAATAAGACAGAAGCAGATGAAATCAATAAGACAGAAGCAGATGAAATCAATAAGACAGAAGCAGATGAAATCAACCGAAAATTCAAAGATGGCTACTTCAAAAGCTATAATGATTAGAATCTGCATACTAGTGCTATGCATTATGTTTATGTTTATGTTCCTTGATGAGAAATATGTTTGGATAGGAGACTGTGCTGCAATATGCTATTACAAACCATTGACTATGTGGGATAGAATAGTTTTTGCAGTGATAGGTCTTGTCGGTCTATTATTCTCCATAAAACTGACCAAGCCTAAAAGAGCAGGAACAATTCTGCTGAGTGGGTTATATGCCGCCATTATTATAGCTTTCAGCATCTTCGGGAACCAACTACTAGAGATGCCTACAGAGCATTGGCCACATGAATACCACCCTCAGCCAATAGGTATCCAAAAGAATCTTCCAAAAGGTGATTTATGAAAAAGATAATAACATCTACTGCCATCTTGATTATAACACCATTGTTATCATTCGTCGGCATACTTATTGTTGGCACCCTAATTGGAAATATCATCAATCCAATCAATCATAACCATTATGAGTGTGTATGTGATGATTCTCCAGTCCTTTCTGAACCACAAGCCTATGTGATTGGTCTAATCTTCTTTGCTTTAATAATGACAGGCATTTACTTCTTTATAAGAGCATTGAAACTCCCCAAACCACAAAACGGAATAGCATTGACAACCCTCTCAATAATCAATGCTTTGGCATGTCTAATGGCAATTCAAGCCTTTACCACGACTATAAGTGGATAAGAGTGCAAAAATGCGCAGATAAAACGGACTATTTATACTATCAATAGGGGTTTTACCTGCGCAGACACTTGTAATCTTTAATCCATTATATTAACTTTGCAATATCATTCTCCTAGGTTTTGGAGGGTGTTATATCAACAGGAATATTAACCCAGAAAGCATGAAGTGTTTTCTAAAATGTTTTATCCAGCAGGAATGAAATAGCCATTAACACACTGATACTCAGCAATAGATTGACTCTCAAATTTATTACTGAAAATCCTTGTGTCCCCGGTTCGATTCCTGGTGGCACCACTTGAAGGCAAAAGCGCTTGCAGTCAGTTAGTTAACAACGGCGGCAAGCGCTTTTTCTTTGTGCCTACCTGCGACACAAAATCTAAGAAAAACCCCAAAAAGTGTCCAAAACTGTCCAAAAGTGCCAAAAAGTGCCAAGTTTATGATGTGCAAAATGATGTGCATTCGAGGACTAAAATCTGTTTCTATGGCAACAATCAATCTCTTTCTCGACTGCCGCCGCCCGCGCAAGGATGGCTGCGCCCAAGTAAAACTCTCTGTTAACCATGCCGAGGGCAACAAGCCGATTCCGCTGGGCATTCATATCCTTCCGTGCCAATGGGACGCCGAGGCCCGCCAGGTGAGCTCAGTCCATCCGCTGCACTCCCGGCTCAACCTGACTCTGCGCCGGCTGAAGCTGACCGCCGACGAGGCGCTGATTGGCTGCGGGCGGATGTCGCTGGCCGATACGATGACGACACTGAGGGCGGCGTTGTTCCCGGAGCAAGCGCCCCGCGCCCCGCGCAAGCTCTCACTGGTGCTGGAGGCGGTGCGAGCCTTTGCCGCCCTCAAGTCGGAGCGCTCGACGCGGCTCACCTATGAGCGGACGGCGGCTCACATCGAGCGCTTCCGCCCCGCGGCACGTCTGGAGCAGGTGTCCCGTACTTGGCTGACGGAGTTCGACGCACATATGGCCGAGGCCGGACTGGCCCCTAACTCGCGGGCTATGATGATGCGAAATCTGCGCGCGGTGTTCAATTACGCCATCGACGAGGGGTTGACGTCTAACTATCCCTTTCGCAAATACAAAATCAAGTCGGTGCCGACGGCTAAACGCAATCTGCCCGCAGACAAGCTCCGCGAGCTGCTGACCTTCGAGGTAGAGGATTGGCAGCGGCCATACCTGGACTTCTTCCGACTGTCGTTTTTCTTGATTGGCACCAACGCCAAGGACATTCTCCACCTGCCGGCGGGAGCGGACGCCGGTGGTCGCATTGTTTTCAACCGCGCAAAAACCAAACGGCTCTACTCCATCCGCATCGAGCCGGAGGCTGCCGAGGTGATAAACCGCATGAGGGGACGCGACCACCTGCTCGACATCATGGACGTTCGCTCGGACTATATGCAGTTCATCCGTCAGTGCAACCACGCGCTCCAGTTGGTCGGCACCCATAGCCGCAAGGGGCGCAAGCCGGAAGGCGAACCGCTATGCCCCGGAATCACTACCTACTGGGCGCGGCATAGCTGGGCGACCATCGCCGCCTCTCTCGACATCCCCAAGGAGACGATTGCGGCGGCGCTGGGCCACGGCGGTCATTCGGTGACGGACATCTACATCGACTTCGACCAGCGCAAGGTGGACGAGGCCAACCGCCGCGTCATCGACTGGGTGCTCTACAGCAAGCGCTGACTCCTCCCTTCTTCGACGGTCGGCTTCGCTTCGGCGGGGCCGGCCTTCTTTTTCTACCGTAATTCTGCGGTTCATCCCTTTCTTCTACCCTCTCCCCTATCAACCCAAAATTTCAACTCCCCAAAAAATTTTTTTCTCGCGCGTGCGCTCAATAATAATTACGTACTATTTCTCTTTCTTTTCTTTATTTATTTCTTTTCTTTAGATGAGGGGAGTTTGAGGGGGGAAACCTTTCTTTTCTTTCTTTCTTTCTTTTCTTTCTTGGAACGCGAATTTTGTGGCACAAAACCCTAATACTCTATCTGTCAGCGTTTTGAGTTTTGTGCCACAAAACCCGAGTTTTGTGCCACAAAACCCCTAACGCGCTGAGCGTCAAGATAAATGAGTTTTGTGCCACAAAACCCCTATTTTGTGCCACAAAACCCCTATTTTGTGCCACAAAACCCTCAACGTGCTATTAATCAGCAAGATATAAAGGTTGGCACTTTTTGGCACTTTTGGACAGTTCTGCCCGGCTGGGGAGTTTTGTGGCACAAAACCCTTAGCTCGCTGACTGTCAGCGCATTTGAGTTTTGTGTCACAAAACTGTTGTTTTCCGACGGAAAACTCTTCGACGACGCTTGGTTTGTCTAAAAGTAGACAAAAGTAGACGCCGTCACTTGTCGCCGATCAGGGCGGCGAGGCGCTCAGTTTTCATTCTCCAGCGCCAGAACAGCAAGGCGGTCTTCGATGGTTATCTTGGTCTCGGCACCGAGGTCGACTTCGATGGGCTTGGGCGTGATGAGGGCCTGGAGCCTGATGGCGGCGAGCACTCGGTCGGCGGGCTTCATGAGGCAGAAGTCGGCCTCCATCGAGACCTGCTTGCCTTCGGCGTCGGCCATCTCTCCACTTTTGTACTTGGCTAAAAAAGCGGCTACTTCGGCGGTTTGTGTTTTGGTTATTTTGTTCTGGCCGCCCTCCGTGCGGCCTCCCAGTTTCTTGTGTCCTTTCTCAAATTTGGGCATATGGTTTCGGTTTGCGCCACTAAAACAGTGGCAATAGTGAAAACTTAAAAGTCGGGTGCAAAGATATGGCCCTACCTTTGGCAATCATTTATAACTTATCAAAATCATATGGGACTTTTTGGTAGCATAGCAGGCGGAGTGCTGGGTGTCGGAGCGTCTATCATCGGCGGCCACAGCGCGTCGAAGGCGATGAAACGAGCCCGCCAAGGCCTGGACCAACAGCGCACGAAAAACGAGAACTGGTACAACCGACGATATAACGAGGACGAGACCCAGCGGGCGGACGCCCAGGCCATTCTGGCTCAGACGCAGGAGCGCCTGAAGACGGCCAACCGCCAGGCGGCGGGCGTCGGCGCGGTGTCGGGGATGACCGACGAGGCCCTTGCGGCGACGAAGGCAGCCAACGCCGGCATCATGGCGGATGCGGCCTCTACTATAGCGGCCAATGCCGTAGCCCGCAAGGACACTATCGAGCAGCAGTATCAGCAGAACGATATGAACATCCAGAACGCCATATCGAATACTTATGTCAACAAGGCCAACGCCATAGCGCAAGCAACGCAAGGCGTAGGCCAGGTGGCCGGAGGTATGACCGATGCATTTTAAACGGGTATGAATATAACTCAATTACCGATTGACGGCCAGCAGCCGAACGCGCAGCATCCGGCTCAAGCCCCTCAGCCGTCGGCCGCATCGAGCCAACAGCAGCAGACTTCTCAACCGCTGCAGAGACCCGTCTACACGCCTTCTATTGCCGCCGTACCAGCGAGGCCTCTTCCCGGCTCATTCGTCGAGCACCGGCCGGATATGGTTGATGTGCTAAACCAGCTGATGCCACTTCCGACCAAAGACCAGATCGAGGCCGAGCGCAAGCGCGAGAAGCGCGAGAAACTGATGTCCGCCATCGGCGACGGCATTATGTCGCTGAGCAATCTTTTCTACACCGCCAAGGGCGCTCCGAATGCCTTCAACCACCAGCAGGGGATGAGTGCGGCCACTCAGGCTCGATGGGACAAGCTGAAGGCCGAACGAGAGAAGAGGCGCGATGCTTACCTCAACGCATACTTCGCCGCCGCGAAAATGGACGCGGACGCCCGCGAACGAGAACGCAGCTGGCAATACCGCTCCGGGCGCGACCAGGTCGAAGACGCCCGCTACGAGCGGAATGAGAACCGCGCCCAGCGGCAGCACGAACTTCAGATGCAGCTCCAGCGAGGCCAGATCACGGCACAGGAATACCAGAACAAGATTGCCGAGCTTAATCTACGGAATGCGCCCACCAAGATTGAGCTGGAGAATGAAGAGCTCCGCGCAGCAAACGCCGCCAGACGGGCTGGCACCCAGCAAACGCAAGAGCAAACAAGAGGGCTGCAGCGACAGAACAGCGGGCACTATGTTGTCGGTGGCGAAACATTCTACGACCAGCAGAGGGCCATGGAACGCGCCCGGTATCTTGCGGAACAGCTTGGTGTCGGCCTCTACGAAACAGTCGAGGGACCAAACGGGCCCATGGCAAGAGAAAAGCCGCTTGGACAGCTTATGGCAGAAATCAGCCAACAGCAAAATTCCGACAGACGCACACCTTCCTCCCAATCTCAACCGACGAACACCGCGGGCGGCATAACGACAGCCTCCAATTCATAAGACTATGGCACAAAACAATATAAGCAAACTATTTACGCCGTCCGGCGCGAGAAACGGCAGCTTTAGCTCCGTGGGTGACTTCAATGAGTACCTTCGGTCAGTTGAAGCCGCAAGAAAAAGAACACTCTTAGATGAGCTCCGCGCACGTTACGGCAACGTTGATAACCAAGACGAGCTCGACCACAACGGAGCCGGCACGCCGATGGCCGACGCCAGCGCGGCCAGAACCCAGGCCAGTCCGGCCCAAGCGGCGCCGGCTGCACCGGAACGTCCCGCATCCAATATGCCCGACACTCTTCAGGAGGTGGAGGAGCGGATGAAGCAGAGGGAGAACGCCGCGGCGGAAGAATCCAGTCGGCGCCAGCGGCAGATGCCGAGCTGGATGCGCTTCATGTCCGGAATGCATTCGCCCACCGCGGGCATAGCCGGCGGCAGCCCAGGTTCGGCGGATTATGACCACCAGAAGAACAACATCCTTGCCGAAGACGAGGAGTACCAGGCGCTTCGGCGACGTCGCAATGAGATTGCCCAGGCGGAAGGCCAGCGCAGACTCCAGGAGGCTGAAGGCCGCAGAGAGCGCATCGCCGGCGCAAAAGAGGAGCTGTCTCAAGAACTCGACCGCCAGCTCTCCGAGGGCGAGTCTCGCCCTTGGAAGGCGATAGCCGCAAAGGCCGCTTTCGGCGCATCGACGGGTCTGGTCGGCGCAGCTGCCGCACTCCTGACTTCCCGCTACGCGCTCGACCCGGAATACAAAACATTGCACACCGCCGAGCGCGATGCCAACAAAGAAGTGCAAACCGCCCGCAACATGAGGGACTTCGCCCGTATGGAAGAAGAGGGAGGCGCCGCCAATAGATTCAAAGAATTCGGGCGTGGTGTGACGGACACGCTCGGCTCGGACTCATTCTGGACCTGGGGCCTCACGGATCTGGACGCTGCCCTTGCCAAGAACGGCGTGAAGGAACGCGCCGAGGCGGGCGCTCCTCTTTCGGCGGCCGACTATATGCTCATGGAGGCCAGCTACAACAACGACCAGACTCAGTCCGTCGCCGAGGCGGTAACGCCTTCTTTCTACGACTTCGGCGTCATCGGCACGGAGTCGCTGCCCTTTATGGTCGAGTTTCTGGCCACGGGCGGCATCGCCAACTTCATGCAGATGGGCGCGAAGGCCGGCATCAGACTGGCCACGCGAGGCCTTTCGCAGGCGGCAATACGCTCGGCGGCGAGGGATGCTCTGTCGACGGCCGCGCGAAACGGCATCAAGTTGACGAACCGCGAGGCGGTGGCCGCGGGCTTGAAGAATCTTGCCTCCCGCAGTCTGGGAAGCAAAGCCGTCTACTATACCGGCACGGCGCTGACCGACTTCGGCATCGGCCTGGGATACGCCAACACCACGGGCGCCGCCAGAACGGGCGCCGATATCCTGAACCGCCACATGGGCAGTGTCCAGAGGCTGGATGACGGCTCTTATGCCTTCGGCCACTTCGAGCCGACGCTTGACGAGGCCGGCAATCCTGTGTCCGACAGCGAGGGCAATCCGGTGGCGCACTTTGTGCAGGGCGGCGACTCCTGGGGCAAGGCAATCTGGAAAGCTGAATTGGCCAATGCGCTCGAATACTACACCGAGATGCTGGGCGTCCATATGAGCAGCGGCGTTATCAACAGCGCCATCGGCCGGGGCATTAACAAGGTTGCCCGCAGCGGCGCCATGCAAGGCACAGGCCAGGCCGCGCGGACGGCGCGCGTCGGAATGAAGCAACTGGGCCGATGGTTCGAGCAGCGCGCCGTCAGAGGCGAGTTCGGCACCGTCGGCAAGGTCGACAAGTTCTTCGACAGCGTAGGCATCAACGGCTATTTCGGCGAGGTTCTCGAGGAGGAGGCCAATATCGTGCTCAACTCGCTTTTGGTTGGCGACAATAAGTTCTCCGACCTTTGGGACCGCAAGACGCAGATTGATATCTGGGGCGGCATGGCCTTCAGCATCGGTGGCATGAAAGCAATGGGCTACGCCGCCGCCGGCACATATAACGGTTACCGCGCGATGCAGTTCAAAAAGGCTGAGAGTAACCTCAGCGATATGGAGGTGATTGCACGCGGACGCCTCACCGAGGAGCGCTGGGCACCCATACGCGAGCGTATCGACCAGACCGAGAACGACGGAATGGTCCAGGTCGTGGAAGATATTCTCAACGACCCTACTCTTCATGAAAACGAAAAGCGGGCTGTCCTCAACTATATCGGCGCCTCCATGGAGTTTCGCGGTTTCAACCAGGGCACCATGGTGGAGAGCAACAGCGAGGGCATCGCCGCTATGGGCGTTCGCTCAAAGCAGCGCCAGCTGGCCCACAATCAGCAGGTGGAAAACTCCTTCCGTCAGGGTTACGACGGAGCTATGGCTCCCGGCTTCGTGACGCGACGGGCCAAGCGCGCTTCCGGCCAGCAAGATCTGACCGCGGCCCTGGAGGAATACGAAAACTGGCTCCAGGGCAAGACGGCCGCCGAGCGTCTGGAGCAGATGCGTCAAGAGGGCGCTTCGGAGCAAGAGATATCCCTGGCGTTCGAAAGAGCAAAGGCCCTTGCGGCGTATCAAGGCATGCGGCAGCGTATGGAGGACAACGTCCACACCGGCGAAGTGCAGGCCCGCGAGGAGATTCGCAGCGCCGCAAACGAGCGTGGCGGCCACCAGCGCGCCGTTCTTTCCGACGGCACGAACGTCTTTATCCTGAGCGGCAACGTGGCTATGAAGGACGGGGCCGTCGACCGTCGGGCCTCCGACGACGCCATCTTCGTCTACGACCCTCAGACGCACAACAGATACTCGGTTGCGCCTTCCGAACTCGCCCAGGTGGAGACCGAGCGCTCCGCGGAAGAGGTTGAGTCCGACATCCAGGAGGCACTCGCCATAAGCCGACAGCAGCTGGAAGCCGACCTCGACGGCGCGGTGCGACCCCAGGTCGGCCAGGAGATGACGGTAGGCGTCAATGCCGACGGGTCTTTCGCCACGGCGCGAGTCGAGCTCGTCGACGGCGACAATGTCTATTTGTCCGGCGCCGACGGCTCGATTCGTACGGAGACCACGGCAAGCCTCCAGGCGGCCAGCGATGCCCGTGCTGACATCGAGTTTGAACAGCAGTATGCCGAACTTATGGCGCAGAGCCGGGAGGAGGAAGCGCCCGCTGAAGCTTCACGCGGGTATCAGCCCAACGACAAGATAGACTTCACGCTTCCGGACGGCACGAAGGTCCGTGGCCTCATCAGCGAGGTTTTCGACGACGGGAGTATCGAGGTTGGCTGGTTCGACCGCAACGGCAAGGTGAAGCTCCAGGTCTACCCCAACCGGGAAGCGTTGGATGCCGTAGTGACCTCCCACCAGAGTGCGGTTCCGCAGCAGGCCCAAGAACAGACGCCGCCCCCGCCCCCGGCAATCCAGACGGCAAATGTCGCCGCACCGGTGCAAACCCGCGAACCCGCGCCGAGTATGGAATCTGCGAATGCAAGCGAGGCGGCCTCCCAGGTCGACGCGCCTCCGTCTGTTCCGCTCACGGCCGAGCAGACCTACGAGGGTATGCGCAGGTCTAAGGGCGCCACACCGGCTTCGGTGAAGCAGAACATCCAGCGCCAACTGAGGGCGGCTCACCTCCGGCTTCAGTCGGCGCAGTCGCAAGAGCTCACCGACGAGCAGCTCGTCAATATGAGCGAGGCGGAGATTGACACCTGGAACCAGAGCTACAACTCCAATGTCGCGGAGGCTCAAGCTGCCGTGGACAAGTGGACCGCCATCGACGAGATGCACGAACAAGCAACGCAAGCTCGAGAACAAGAAGAATCTGTCGAGCCGCGACTCGCACTTCCTGAAAATGACGGCGTACAGAGCCAAGAAGGGAAAGTTCATAGCGCCGCTCAAATGTCCGTAATAGAGGCATTCAATTCCTTGCTTAATAAAAAAGGCGGCAGGGCAAAGGGGCTTTTTACTAGGGAAGGTCTGGGAAAGATAGACTTGCTCTGGGGAAACGAAAAGGAAGGGCTTAAACACCTTATCCTTCGGCATATTGTTCAACAGTCGGACTTTGGCTCGTTGGAAGAGCTTGCAAATAGTCTGGTGGACATAATTCAAAATGGAGAAATGGTGGAGCACGAAGGCGACATCCTGTTTCTCAAGGACGGGTACAAGGCTGTAGTAATAAAAAGCGCCGACGGCAACTTTGTGCTTACGGCGTATGACCAAACTCGACCTAAGAGTGAAAAAAAGAGAAGCGAAGCAGATGCTACGCGGCTCTACCAAAGCATCTTTGGGACTGAGGATGGGAACCTTGTACCTCAGAGCTCCGCTTCTGGCGACAAAGTTAATACTTCGTCGGCAAAAAAACAAGAGCCGGGCGAAAAAAGTTCGGAGGCGCCGAGCGAAAAGGCCGGAGCTTCGCAGTCTCAAAATGCTCCCCGCGGCAAGCGAGCTGGGCTTGTGCCGACGCAGGGGCTGAACAAGCGGGAGGCGGCTGTTCTGGACGCCGTGGCCAAGCGGCTGGGCGTGACAATCGAGTTTGTGCCGGCAAGCGAGATTGGCGGCAACAACGGCTGCTATATGGCCGGCACCAACACCATCTACCTTTCCAACCGTCTGAAGACGAATGCCGACGGCAAGTCGCGCCGCGCTCTGAATGAGGCTATCATGAAGGCGATGGGCCACGAGGTGGGCCACGCCATCCGCCGCGCATCACGCGCCAATCCCGCGCTGTGGGCGCGCTACCGACAGGCCGTCAAGGACGCCATGGGCGAGGAGGCTTTCGAGGCCGAGGTCGCAAGAATTAAAGCTCTCTACGACAAGGCCTACGACAAAATGCGCCGGGAGAATCCGGCCAAATACGGCAACCTCAAGAATCTGAGCATCGACGAGGTCGAGGAGGAGGTCGCAGTCGAGGCCGGCGGCGAACTCATCGCCAAGAATCCTTCCATCCTCAACGACCTGATCAACGCCGTCGAGGAGCCGGCGGGTCTGGTGAAGCAGATTCTCGAGGCCGTCAAGGAGGCCATAAAGAAGCTGCGCGCCGTGCTGACCGGCCACGCCGGAGAGCTCCGCGCGCTGGAGCGCATGCAACGCCAGTGGGAGGAGATGTTCCGCTACGCCGCCGAGGTCGAGCGACAGCATAAGATTTACGACAGCGAGGGCAACCCGGTCGATACCGAGGCCGTGGACCGCATCACCGAGAACCTGGGCGACTCTACGGATATGCCCGGAGGCGGCACGCGGTCGACGAAATTCTCCATCACAGCGATGGCCGAAGGAACCGGCTTCGAGGCGCTGGAGGACGACGGCAAGGGCAATGTGGCCTTCGTGGGCAGCGACGGCACCGTCTACAATGCCGACAATCCGATAACCGCCGAAAGGCTCCGCAAGGACAAGGGAAGCACCTTCGGGCTGATGACAAACGACGCGCTCCGGTTCGGCTTCATCGACGAGGCCCAAATGGGCAAGATGTACGACAGGATGGCCGTTATGCTCAACGCCTATCTCGAAAGAGGCAGCGCCAAGAACGGCGGCTACGACAACCTTGCGGGGACCTGGCAGTGGATAGGCGAGACAATCTACAAGGCCGTGGCCCTCAACAGCGATTCCCAGTATGGTTGGTCGCTGGACATCACCCGCGTGTGCAAGAAGAACGAGGCCATCATCTGCGCCATCTCGGAGATGCAGCGCCGTCTGGGCTACGGCATCACCCCGACCCAGATCATGGACCTCTACCTTAAGACCGTCGAAGAAGGCTACCAGGTTCCATGCGCGGTGTGCTATGTGTTCACGCGCTATATCCGCAACGGCAAGTACGCCACCATCATGCTCAACGGCCAGCGCAAGTACGGCGACAAACTCCGGGACACCTCAAAGATGAGTGCCAAGGAGAAAGCCGAGTACGTCGCTCACTGGCGCGCCGAACTTGCAAAACAGAAGGCCATCGAGGACGCGATGCAGAAGGACGTTGGCACCGCCAACGAGGAACTGACCCACGTGCTTCAGGATATTGACAAGCTGAGCTTCAGCCTTATCGGAAAACCGTCCGCCAAGGATATAGCGGCAGTCCGGGCCAAGATGGAGATACTGGACGCCCGCTGGAGGGCGGCGCTGAATGTGGTGTCGCAGTCGTCGCTTTCGAGCTGGATAACCCAATACGCCATCAAGGAGGTTAAGAAAGACGGCAAGACAAGCTGGGTGCCGTGGGAGGACTCCTCCCGCCCAATCCCCGAGGAGATAATCCTTGACCTTCGCGAGACCGCAACGGCTATGGCCGAGTATCCGGCGGTGCAGCGCTTCCGCAAGAGCCGCGGAGCTGCCGCCGGCAAGGAGATTCATTTCGTCGCCAACAACGACATCGGCGACGTGCCTATGATGCTCGGCAGTCAATCGGCCACGAAAGACATGGCCATGCCCCGCTCTATGACAGCAGAGGAATGGGAGGAGCTGAAGAGTCAGCCGAACGGAGAACTCAAGCGTGGCGTCGTCAACGACTACAAGCTGGCGGCGCAGGCCCGAACGGCCAAAGAACGCAACGCGTACCTCAAGAAAGCGAGGACTCGGCTGAAGGCTGCGCACGTCTACGCTCTGCAGCAGACGCTTCGAGGCGGCCAACGAATGTGGTCCTGGTCGGACAACATCGAGCGGCTTGCGCCCGATGTGGCTCTGAACCTTCTTCAGCTGGAGATGCTCGGCGGAGGCCTCCAGTCCTACAGCAAGCAGCTCGAGGGCATCAAGCACGTGGCCTCCCTGCAAGGCTACGTCAACGGCTCCCTGATCGGCAAGGGTATCGGCTACCGCGAAGTGCCGGCGAACGAGGTCGAGCAATCCAAGGGCAAATTCTACCTCAAGGGCGAAGGCTACCTGGTGATGGACAAAAAAGGCAACCTCACCAAAGCCCGACATCAGGTGTATTTCGACAAGAAGACCGGCAAATACTACGCGCTGGAGTTCGACGAGGTCATGGGCATCCAGGCCTACGGCCACTACGATGAGAACGGCGTCTACAAGAAGGGCCTATTCGACTTGAACCGACAGCTCGACAAGGCCGGCAACATCCTGGTGGGTATGAACGACATCCACGTGCGCGCCGCAATGGCATCCGACGACATAATGTTCATCATACCCTGGCACGCTTCCGGCGCCAACAACCACATTCTTCAGCAGATGTTCAATGTGCTTGGCGTCAGCTATGACCCCGAACTTGCACAGGACTTCACGAAAGTCCAGGAGGAGAAGATGATTGACGACGAGCACCCCGTCAGCGATTACCTCCGCGCGCTTTGGGAAGACCACTACAGCAATGCCCGCGAGATACCGGGCTATGGAATGGTGAGGGGTGCAGACTTCGCCTGCGGCATTGAAGGAGGCATCGAGAGCGGCAACGGAGCCGAACTTAGCGAAGGCCAGAAGCACTACCGCGAACTCAGGGATGCCATATTCAAGGGCATCAAGGTTCCCACCGGACAAATAGACAAGAAGACCGGAAAGCCTAAGTACAAGACCCGCACCGTCGAGGAGGAGCGCCCTGATTGGCTTCGTGAAATTCAAAACGACGCCTTCCTCAGCCAGGTGCTCAGGCAGGTGCGGAACGTAGTGGGTAAAGACGGCTTCATGACCAGCGGTGACTGCAAGTACATTTACCCCTACGAATACTGGGACGAGACATCGACTTTCGACACCGCCGACATCAACGGCGTGCGCTATCTTGAGTATTGCCGCCGTCTGGGCGTCAAGCCCAAGTTCAGCGGCAAACTCGACGGCAATCAAGAGAAGGACTTCGGCAATTTCGTGGACGACAGAGGCTTCTGGAAAGTCCTTATCGACCGCCGAATGTACGACACCGAAGGCCGCTTCCAGCCTCTGCGCCCCGTCGACGTCGCCGGCTTTACGATGGAGCTGGTCGACCCACTGCAGACCGAGCGCGAGTTCGAGGTGACGAGGGTTGCCAACGAGGAGGCCGCCGCCAAGATAGTCGACAAGACCATGGAGATGGAATCGGCCCGCATCAACGGCATCGCCCAGGTGGACTACGACATGACCCTTGAAAGCGCCGTCGAGGAATACCGCAAGGCGCGCGCCCTCGAGGCCCCTAAGTTCTCCGTCTCCGAGAACAACGACATCCGCTTCCGCGTCCGCGAGGGGGCTGCGCCGAGTAAGACCAAGAGGGTGTACAAGCTGATGAGGCTGGGCACCGACGGCAAGCTCTATCCGCTGTTCGTCGACGCGGCCGCTCCTACCGAGCTGGGCGTATGGTATGACGCCGATAGCCCCAATCTCGATATGCTCAGGGGTCGCGAGCCGGGTATTTACCTTGTCAATGGTCTTACGGGCGAGGTCGTGAGCCGCGAGGATTTCAACCGCGAGCATCCCGATATGGCCACGACAACCAAATACCCAAGCAAGGATGCCATCAACTTCGCAACCAACAATAATCTTCGCTGGGTCTATATCGAAGAAACCGGCAAAGCGCAGAAGCGCTTCGGAGGCGAAAGCCGCAAGTATTGGAACCTGGGCATAAACGGCTCCGGCACGGTCAGCACCTTCTCTATGCGCCCCGGCTGGCACGCCGCTTCTCTGCCGACTATGCGCCAGATTGGCAAAGGCAAAAACAAAGACCTGCGCGACGACAGCTTTGTGTGGGTCGAGGGCGAAGTCTCCGCCGACGTGGACTACAATGAGGAGGCATCCCGCAATCCGGACAAAGACCTTCCGGACCGTATCCCCACCGACGGCTACTATATGAAGGCCACCAATGCCGATGCTGCAAAAAGCCAAGCCGACCGCGTGGGCTGGTACGTAGCCGGAGCCTTCAAGGCCAACCGTATCATCAGCGACGCCGAAGCGCGCCGAGTGATAGACGAGTACAATGCCGCGCATCCTGACGCCGCTCCGGTCGAGTACGACTACGCTCGCGAAAGCGGCAAAGACTTCACGCCCCAGAACGAGCTGGAGGAACAGCAGCGCATAAACGAGGCCAACGAACGTTTCAATGCCGAACTGATGCGTTGGGAGAAGGGGAAGCTAAATGCTGATGATGTGATAAACATAGGCAGCCCGTGTGGAATCTTGCGCCAGTTCTTGCCGGGCTATCCTCTAATGGTAAAGCAATCTGTATTAACGAAGGCGAGGAAGAAGCATTCGTTGAGCGCCTCAGACATGCTCAATCTCCCCAAGGCAATCAGCGAGCCGATATTTATCTTCAAGAGTTCTCCCACTAAGTTAAGTGTGCTAACCGAGTTAAAAACGAAGGATGGGAAAAATCTATTTGTGGCTATCTCTATAGAAGAGAATCGGCAGCTCGGAAACTCATTCGTAAACGTCAACGAGTTGCTGACAATACACGGGAGGGAGGCTGAAAATATAATCCTACCTATTATAGAGAACGGTTCTCTTGTATGGAGAGATGCAAAAAAAGGGCTCCAATGGTTGTCCTCAGCGAAAACTAATTCGCAGGCAATCACCAAAGAAGTCCTTGATTCTGCGGCAAAGATAGTCAAAGAATTTGTAAATCCAACAATGCCGAGCGGGAAAAGTTCTGGATTTATTCAGCAAAGTTTCCAATAAGAAGTGCAACGGCATTCTCCTCACTCCTCCGC
>ENA-ORLW01000157-ORLW01000157.1-human-gut-metagenome-genome-assembly--contig:-NODE-157-length-101283-cov-6.092989_pt1 | contig 101283 bp, 88 predicted proteins | sample MGYA00243017_ERZ508829 | MGnify/ENA primary metagenome ERZ508829 (study PRJEB26277, sample SAMN04329776) | human gut metagenome | biome: human-associated habitat | host: Homo sapiens | place: USA...
CGTGACCTATGGTGCCGATGTTGACATGGGGCTTAGTGCGTTCAAATTTTGCCTTTGCCATTTGAATCTTTTCCTCCGTATTCAATAAGTCGTTTTTTTATTCAGGCGCGTTTTTACGCGCATTGTGCAAATCGTTTAGTATTTGCCGAGTATCTTCTTTGCGATTGCGTCGCTGACCTGCTCATAGTGGTCGAACTGCATCGTGAAGGTACCGCGGCCCTGTGTTGCGGAGCGCAGATGGGTAGCGTAGCCGAACATCTCGGAAAGGGGGCACTGGCAGTCTATCACCGTGGTCACGCCGCGGTTCTCCGTGCCGACGATCTTGCCCCTTCGGGAAGTAATATTGCCCAGCACGTCGCCCACGTATTCATCGGGAGTGACTATCTCAACGTTCATCACGGGCTCAAGCAGCACGCAGCCGCCCTTTTCCATAGCCTCCTTGAGCGCCATGCTGCCCGCGATCTTGTACGCCATCTCCGAGGAATCCACCTCGTGATAGGAGCCGTCCAGCAGCGTCGCCTTGAAGTCCACCAGCTCGTAGCCGCCCAGCGCGCCGCTTCCCGCCGCTTCCTTTATGCCCTGCTGTATTGCGGGTATAAATTCCTTGGGTATGCAGCCGCCCACGGTCTTGTTCTCGAACACAAAGCCGGAGCCGGGCTCGCCCGGGCTGAACTCCACCACGCAGTGGCCGTACTGGCCGTGTCCGCCCGTCTGGCGCACGAACCTGCCCTCGGTCTTTACGGTCCTTGTAAGGGCCTCCCGATAGGCTACCTGAGGGTTGCCCACCCTGCATTCCACCTTGAACTCCCGCGTTATCCTGTCCACGATTATTTCAAGGTGAAGCTCGCCCATGCCGGCTATTATGGTCTGGCCGGTCTCGCGGTCAACATAGGTCTTGAAGGTTGGGTCCTCCTCGGAGAGCTTTTGCAGCGTCTGCTCCAGCTTTTCCTGCCCCGCCTTGGTCTTGGGCTCTATTGATACCCTTATGACGGGCTCGGGGAACTCCATTGATTCAAGCAATACCGGCCTGCCCTCGGTGCAGAGGGTGTCGCCGGTGCCGGTCTCCTTGGGGCCTACCAGCGCGGCGATGTCGCCCGCGTATACCTCGTCTACCTCGGTACGGCTGGCGGCGTGTATCAGCACCAGCTTGCTCACGCGCTCGCGCTTGCCCTTGGTGGAATTGTAAACGTATGTGCCGGACTTGAGCGTGCCGCTGTACACCCTGAAGAAGGCCAGCCGCCCGACAAAGGGGTCTGTAACTATCTTAAAGGCCAGAGCCGCAAAGGGCTCGTCGTCCGCGCACCTGAGCTGTATTTCCTTAGTGCCGTCCTTGCTGGTACCAACTGGCGCTGGCACATCCAACGGGGAGGGCAGGAAGTCCACTATGGCGTTGAGCAGGGGCTGCACGCCCTTGTTGCGGTAGGATGTGCCGCAGCATACCGGCACCAGCTCGTTTGCTATTGTCTTTTTCCTTATGCAGGCGATCATATCCTCCGGGGAAAGGTCGCCTTCATCAAGGTACTTTTCCATCATCTCATCGTCCGCATCGGCTATGGCGTCCAAAAGCTCTGCCCTGTACTGCTCCGCGTCGGCGCGCATATGCTCGGGGATCTCCTCCTCGCGTATATCCACGCCCTCGTTGTCGTAATACACCTCGGCCTTCATGCGCACAAGGTCGATTATCCCGACAAAGTCTGCCTCGCTGCCTATCGGCAGCTGTATGGGCACGGCGTTTGCGCCCAGGCGCTTCTTCATCATGCTTATGACGTTGAAGAAGTCCGCGCCTACTATGTCCATCTTGTTCACATAGGCTATGCGGGGTACGTTGTACTTGGTGGCCTGATGCCATACTGTCTCGCTCTGGGGCTCTACGCCGCCCTTGGCGCAGAATACCGCCACGGCGCCGTCCAGCACCCTGAGTGACCTCTCCACTTCAACGGTAAAGTCAACGTGACCCGGCGTGTCGATGATGTTTATGCGATGCTCCCGCCAATATGTGGTGGTAGCGGCTGAGGCAATGGTTATGCCCCTCTCCTGCTCCTGCACCATAAAGTCCATAGTGGCGGCGCCTTCATGCACTTCACCTACCTTGTGTATTTTTCCCGTGTAGAAAAGTATGCGCTCGGTGGTGGTGGTCTTTCCGGCGTCAATATGAGCCATTATGCCGATATTTCTCGTTTTTTCCAGCGGTGTGGTTCTGGGCATTTCCTCTGCCTCCTTTCCCTTGTCGCTATTGCTCCGCTCAACAGATACGGCGTGCGATTGCACGCCGCATTTGAAAATATGCTGTTGTCTGCTTTACCACCTGTAATGGGCGAAGGCGCGGTTGGCCTCGGCCATCCTGTGGGTATCTTCCTTCTTCTTGAAGGCGCCGCCTGCGTTGTTGCAGGCATCCAGTATTTCACCGGCAAGGCGCTCCTGCATGGTGCGCTCGCTGCGGGCGCGGGCATAGCTTACCAGCCAACGAAGGCCAAGGGTCTGACGGCGCTCGGGACGGATCTCGATAGGTACCTGATAGGTAGCGCCGCCCACGCGGCGGGCTTTGACTTCCAGAACGGGCATGATGTTGTTCATGGCCTCCTCGAAGACCTCCAGAGGCTCGCGGCCGGTCTTGTCCTTTATTATATCGAAGGCGCCGTAGCAGGCCTTCTGAGCGGTGCCGCGCTTGCCGTCAAGCATTACCTGATTGACGAGCTTGGTAACGAGCTTTCCGCCGTAAATAGGGTCGTCCAGAACTTCACGCTTGGGTACAAATCCACGTCTTGGCATATTCTGTTACCTCCTTACTTCTTGGGGCGCTTTGCGCCATAGCGGGAACGGGCCTGCATGCGCTTTGCAACGCCTGCGGTATCCAGAGCGCCGCGAATGATGTGGTAACGGACGCCAGGGAGATCCTTTACACGGCCGCCGCGAATGAGAACCACGGAGTGCTCCTGCAGGTTGTGGCCGATGCCGGGGATATAGGCGGTACCTTCGAGACCGTCGGTAAGACGGATACGGGCGATCTTACGAAGAGCTGAGTTAGGCTTTTTGGGGGTCATAGTACGCACTGCGGTGCAGACGCCGCGGCGCTGGGGGCACTGCTTCAGTATAGGTGAATTGGACTTATACTTTACCTGTTCCCTGCCTTTGCGAACCAACTGGTTAATAGTAGGCATTAGGTTTTCTCCTTTTCAAAATATATTTGTTATTTATATTAAGAAAATCCTCTGCAACCCCTTGAAGAGGAATTTTTCCCGATAAATAAGCCGCCGCTTCTGCGCAGAACTGCCCTGAATGCATACTCTGCCCATAAAGCACAGCATTCGTATTCTACAACATAAGCGGCTCGCTGTCAAACGTTTTTAATGATTTTCTTTCGAAAAACACTATATATTTTGCTCTTCCTTCCCTTTTTTCTCCGATGCGGTGAACAGGCCCTGCCTGAGGGGCTCCCTGGAGAATACCAGCCTGCTCATATCCTTGTAGGGGCTTATCTCGAACCAGCCCCTTGCCTTGAATTCGTCAAGGCCTGGCACCTCGAATATGTCCATACAGGTAGTCTCGGAGAACTTTTTTATCATGCTCTTGCGGCTTGCCCTGCCTATAAGCCACGTTCCACCCACTACTATCACAAACAGCAGCAGCGGCATGTAGCTTCCTATGGCGGCTATGGCCTCAGCCGTGGGCGTGAAGTTCAGCACGGCCAGCATTATTATTGCCACGGTAAGGGTGACTGCCGCCTCGCGGTTAGAAGCGGCATTGTGCTTTTTGCGGCAGTTGGAGCAGCAGGAAAGCTGCACCGGCAGCATGGAGCCTATGCGTAGCTTTGTCTTTAAGCCTATGGCGTTCCTTCCCTCCCGCTTGGGTTCCGGATGGCCTATATCAGCCATGGCGTAGCAATCCGCCCTGTTTTTCTTTTCGCCCTTGCAGAGTACGCACTCCTCTCCTTCGAAGAAGCGAGCCATACCGCCCTCCGGCATAAGGCTCTCTATGGCGTCGATATCCGCCTTTATGCCCGCGGCGTTGTCATTTGTCACAGTGCAGGTTCTGCAGCTCTTCATATTGAGCTTTTTGCAGTATTCTCCGCCGTACAGCGGACAGTCTGTCCTTGTGTATTTTGCCATTTCTGATCCTCCATACAATAGCCCCCATGGACAACTATCGCCCATGGGGTCCATTTAAGGCTGTATTTATTGTTCGGTTACGGTGGGGATATCTTCCTTCTCACGCACCTCTACGTTGTGGTAGCGCTTGAGGCCTATGCCGGCAGGTATAAGCTTGCCGATTATGACGTTCTCCTTGAGACCTACCAACGGATCTACCTTGCCCTTTATAGCGGCTTCGGTGAGCACCCTGGTGGTTTCCTGGAAGGATGCGGCAGATAGGAAGGAATCGGTAGCCAGGGCGGCCTTTGTGATACCCAGCAGCTTGCGCTTTGCGACTGCGGGCTGCTTGCCCTCGAGTATAACCCTCTCGTTCTCGTTTTCGAAGGCGAATATATCCACCAGCTCGCCGGGGAGCAAAGTAGTGTCGCCCGCGTCCTCTATCTGTACCTTGCGGAGCATCTGGCGGATAATGACTTCGATGTGCTTATCCGCGATCTCAACGCCCTGGAGACGGTATACGCTCTGTACTTCCTTGAGCATATATGCCTGAACGCCCTTTACGCCCTTTATCTTCAGTATATCGTTGGGGTTGATGGAGCCGTCGGTCAGCTCGTCGCCTGCGTCCACCATGTCGCCGTCCCTGACTCTCAGCTTTGAGCCGAAGGGGATAAGGTACTTGGCGCTCTCGCCGTCATCGTTGGTTATGGTAGCCTCCCGCTTCTTGCCCTCGGTAAGGGACACGCGGCCGCTTATCTCGGAGATGACCGCAAGGCCCTTAGGCTTGCGCGCTTCGAATATTTCAACGACACGGGGAAGACCCTGTGTTATATCGTCGGCAGATGCAACGCCGCCGGTATGGAAGGTACGCATGGTCAGCTGCGTACCGGGCTCGCCTATGGCCTGAGCGGCGATGATGCCTACGGCCTCGCCTATGTCTACCTTGCCGCCGGTTGCCAGGTTGGCGCCGTAGCAGTGCGCGCACACGCCGTGCTCACTGCGGCAGGTGAATACGCTGCGGCAGCTTACGGTCTTTATGCCTGCGTTGATTATACGGTCGCGTATGCTGAAGGTTATCATCTCGTTGCAGGGGATTATGAGCTCACCGGTGGTGGGATCGTAAACGTCCTCTGCGGTGTAGCGGCCCAGCAGCCTGTCGCTGAGGGGCTCTACTACCTTGTTGCCTTCCATAATGGCGCTTATGGGCATGCCCTTTGGACGTTCGCCGCGGGAAGCGGCACAGTCCTCTTCGCGGATTATGACGTCCTGAGATACGTCCACCAGTCTTCTGGTGAGATAACCGGAGTCTGCAGTACGCAGTGCAGTATCCGCCAAGCCCTTTCTGGCGCCGTGGGAGCTTATGAAGAACTCCAGAACTGTCAGGCCCTCACGGAAGTTAGCCCTTATAGGCACCTCTATGATCTGGCCGGAAGGGTCTGCCATAAGTCCGCGCATACCTGCCAGCTGACGTATCTGGTTCTTACTGCCTCGGGCTCCGGAGTCCGCCATCATAGCGATGGGGTTGTAGGGATCGAGGGAGCTCATCAGCGCGTCGGTAACTTTATCGGTAGCATCTTCCCAGACCTTTATGACGTAGCTCCTGCGCTCGCTGTCGGAAAGCATACCGGCGTGGAACAGGTTGTCTATCTCCGCCACCTCATTCTCGGCCTTGGCGATAATTTCCTTCTTCTCCGCAGGCACCTGTATATCCTGGAAGCCTACGGTTATGCCGCCGCGGGTGGAATACTTATAGCCCAGAGCCTTTACGGCATCCAGCATCTCTGCGGTGCGGGTGGGGCCGTACTTGCGGTAGCAGCGGTCGATTATCTTTCCCAGATCCTTCTTTACTACCAGCTTATCGATCTCCAGCTTGAACATGTCGTCCAGCGTATCCCGCGGCACATAGCCCAGATCCTGAGGTATTGCGTCGTTGAATATGAGACGGCCTACGGAGGTGTCTATGACGCGGCGGTACTTCTTGCCTTCCCATTCCCGCTCTATGCGCACCTTCACCTTGGACTGGAGGGTGACTTCGCCCATCTGATAGGCCATGAAGGCCTCGTCCTGGCTGCAGAAGACCTTGCCCTCGCCCTTCATGCCGTCGCGCTGGAGGGTCAGGTAGTAGCAGCCAAGTACCATATCCTGAGTAGGACAGGTAACGGGCTTGCCGTCCTGAGGCTTCAGTATGTTGTTGGAGGCCAGCATGAGGAAGCGGGCCTCGGTCTGTGCCTCCACGGAAAGGGGCACATGGACCGCCATCTGGTCGCCGTCAAAGTCGGCGTTGAACGCGGTACACGCAAGGGGGTGCAGCTTGATGGCGCGGCCCTCTACCAGCACCGGCTCGAATGCCTGTATGCCCAGGCGGTGCAGCGTAGGCGCGCGGTTGAGGAGTACGGGGTGCTCTTTTATTACGCCCTCCAGTACGTCCCAGACCTCGGGCTTTACACGCTCTACCATGCGCTTCGCGCTCTTTATGTTGTGTGCGTATGCGTCCTCAACAAGCTTCTTCATTACGAAGGGCTTGAACAGCTCCAGCGCCATCTCCTTTGGCAGTCCGCACTGATACATCTTGAGCTCAGGGCCTACGACTATAACGGAACGGCCGGAATAGTCCACGCGCTTGCCCAGCAGATTCTGGCGGAAGCGTCCCTGCTTGCCCCGCAGCATGTCGGACAGAGACTTGAGGGGCCTGTTGCCGGGGCCGGTAACGGGGCGGCCGCGCCTGCCGTTGTCTATGAGCGCGTCCACCGCCTCCTGAAGCATACGCTTTTCGTTGCGGACTATGATATCCGGCGCGCGCAGCTCCAACAGTCTCTTGAGGCGGTTGTTTCTGTTTATAACTCTGCGGTACAGGTCGTTCAGATCGGAGGTGGCGAACCTGCCGCCGTCAAGCTGTACCATAGGGCGAAGCTCGGGGGGCAGCACCGGCACTGCGTCCATGATTATCCACTCGGGCTTGTTGCCGCTCTTTATAAAGGCTTCCACTACCTCCAGGCGCTTGATGGCATTGCTGCGCTTCTGGCCGGAGGAGTTGTCTATCTCCCTGCGGAGCTCTTCTTCCAGCTTTTCAAGGTCCAGCGCCTGCAAAAGCTCCTTTATGGCCTCTGCGCCCATACCTGCGCGGAAGGATTTCGGCCCGTACTCGGCCTGGGCGTCCCGGTATTCCTTATCGGAGAGCACCTGCTTGTACATGAGGGGGGTGGTGCCCGGATCCAGCACTACAAAGGCCGCGAAGTACAGCACCTTTTCGAGGGAGCGTGGGGACATATCCAGCAGCATCTTCATGCGGCAGGGAATGCCCTTAAAATACCATATATGGGATACGGGGGCGGCCAGCTCTATGTGTCCCATGCGCTCGCGGCGCACCTTTGCCCTCGTTACCTCTACGCCGCACTTGTCGCAGACAACGCCCTTGTAGCGCACCCGCTTATAGCGTCCGCAATGGCACTCCCAGTCCTTGGTGGGCCCGAATATGCGCTCACAGAACAGGCCGTCGCGCTCGGGCTTCAGGGTACGGTAGTTTATGGTTTCGGGTTTCTTTACCTCGCCGTGGGACCATTCGCGGATCTTTTCAGGTGAGGCAAGGCCAATCTGTATAGCGTCGAAATTGGTAAGCTCAAACAATTTCTTAATCTCCCTTCGGCCTTATTAGTTCAAGTCGTCTGTATCATCGCCGTCTGCGGAAATATCGAAGTCATCTCCGTCGTCGGCTGCATCGTCAAAATCGAATTCGTCAAACTCGGCAAAGTCGCTGTCGTTTGCATACTGGTCCGGTGTATCCTCAAGGCCCGCCATGTTGACGTCCATAGGCGCCACATCCTCGTCGTCTATCATCTCGCCGATCTTTATCTCTTCCTTTGTCTCGTTGAGCACCTTTATATCGAGGCCCAGCGACTGAAGCTCCTTTATGAGCACCTTGAAGGATTCGGGCACGCCCGGCTCAGGCACATTCTCGCCCTTGACTATGGCCTCATAGGTCTTTACGCGGCCCACGACGTCATCGGACTTGACGGTGAGGATCTCCTGAAGGGTATTGGCGGCGCCATAGGCCTCCAGTGCCCAAACCTCCATTTCGCCGAAGCGCTGGCCGCCAAACTGGGCCTTGCCGCCCAGAGGCTGCTGAGTAACCAAGCTGTAGGGGCCGGTGGAACGGGCATGTATCTTGTCGTCTACCAGGTGATGCAGCTTCAGGTAGTACATGTAGCCTACGGATATCCTGTTCTCGAAGGGCTCGCCGGTGCGGCCGTCGTAAAGCACCGTCTTGCCGTCCCAGTCCTTGCCTGCCTTTACCAGCATGGACTTTATGTCCTCCTCGGTAGCGCCATCGAATACGGGGGTAGCGATGTTCCAGCCAAGGGTCTTGGCGGCCATGCCCAGATGCAGCTCAAGCACCTGACCTATATTCATTCGGGAAGGAACGCCCAGAGGGTTCAGGACTATCTGCAAGGGAGTGCCATCGGGCAGGAAGGGCATATCCTCCTCGGGAAGTATCCTGGATACAACACCCTTGTTGCCGTGACGGCCCGCCATCTTATCGCCTACGGATATCTTGCGCTTCTGCGCTATGTATACGCGAACCAGCTCGTTTACTCCCGGAGGCAGCTCGTCCTTGTTTGCTCTCGTGAAGACCTTTACGTCTACTATGACTCCGCCTTCGCCATGAGGCACGCGTAGGGAGGTATCCCTGACCTCTCTTGCCTTCTCGCCGAATATGGCGCGGAGCAGCCGCTCCTCGGCGGTGAGCTCAGTCTCGCCCTTGGGCGTTACCTTGCCGACCAGTATGTCGCCGCTCTGCACCTCTGCGCCGATGCGGATAATGCCGCGGTCGTCCAGATTGGCCAGCGCGTCCTCGCCCACGTTGGGGATATCGCGGGTTATCTCCTCCTCGCCCAGCTTGGTATCGCGGGCTTCGGTCTCGTGCTCCTCGATATGTATGGAGGTATAGACGTCTTCCTTGACGAGCTTTTCGCTTATCAGTACGGCGTCCTCGTAGTTATAGCCCTCCCAGGTCATAAAGCCTATGAGGATATTGCGTCCCAGCGCTATCTCTCCCTGATCGGTGGAGGCGCCGTCCGCTATCACCTGCCCGGGTATTACCCGTTCGCCCTTTACCACTATGGGACGCTGGTTGATGCAGGTGCCCTGGTTGGAGCGTTTAAACTTGATTATGTTGTAGGTTCTGTCGTTGCCGTCATCGCCGGCTATCACTATATGGCTTGCGTCAACGCGCTTTACGACGCCGTGCTGGCGGGAAAGCACCACGACGCCTGAGTCGTGTGCAGCCTTGTACTCCATGCCTGTGCCCACCACGGGAGCCTCGGGCTTGAGGAGGGGCACTGCCTGACGCTGCATATTGGAGCCCATCAGCGCGCGGTTAGCGTCGTCGTTCTCCAGGAATGGTATCATCGCCGTGGCAACGGATACGAGCTGCTTGGGGGATACGTCCATGTAGTCGGTCTCGGTGGCCTTTACTTCGATTATCTCGTCCAGCCTTCTTGCAACGACCCTGTCCTTGGCAAACCACACCCTGCCGTTCTCGTCGGTAACGGTAGGCTCGTTTGCCTGAGCCACTATGTAGTCGTCCTCCTCGTCGGCGGTGAGGTAAACTATCTCGTTGCTTATGCTCTTGTTCTTCCCGTCCACCCTGCGGTAGGGCGCCTCAATAAAGCCGTAGCGGTTTATGCGGGCATAGGTGGAAAGGGAGTTTATAAGGCCTATGTTAGGACCTTCAGGGGTCTCTATGGGGCACATGCGGCCGTAATGGGAATAGTGAACGTCTCGAACCTCGAAGGTGGCGCGCTCACGGTTCAGGCCTCCGGGGCCCAGAGCGGACAGCCTGCGCTTATGGGTAAGCTCCGCAAGGGGGTTTGTCTGGTCCATAAACTGGGACAGCTGAGATGAACCGAAGAACTCCTTTATGGCGGCCGTCACGGGGCGGATATTTATGAGGTTGGAGGGCATGGCGGTCTCGGTGTCCTGTATGGACATGCGCTCCCGCACCACGCGCTCGAGGCGAGTCATGCCGACGCGGATCTGGTTCTGGAGCAATTCGCCCACACTTCTTATGCGGCGGTTGCCCAGATGGTCGATATCGTCGGTGCGGCCTATGCCGTGGCTCATGCCGAGAAGGTAGCTTATGGAGGCGGTTATATCATCGGTGATGATATGGCGGGGTATAAGGTCGTACACCCGGGCCTTCAGGAACTTCTTGAGCTCCTCCTCTTCCATGTCTCCCGCTTCCTCCAGAAGCTTCATGAAGGTGGGGTAATGTACCTTCTCGTTCAGACCGGCCTCTTCGGGATCGAACTTCAGGTAGCACTTAGCGTCGACGAACAGGTTGCCGAGTATCTTTACCCTGGCGCCGTCGGGCGCTACGACGTATACGCCGTGTACGCCGGCGTTTTCGATTGCCTCGGCGGCCTCGCGGCTTATTATTTCTCCCTCAGTGGCAAGTATCTCGCCGGTGCCGGGAGCTATGACGTTCTCCGCCGCAGTAAGGCCGTGGAGGCGTGAGGCGATGGAGAGTTTCTTATTAAACTTATAGCGGCCCACTCTGGCAAGGTCGTAGCGCTTGTCAAAGAACAGTGCGTTCAGCAGGCTGCGCGCGGATTCCTCTGTAGGAGGCTCGCCGGGGCGCTGGCGCTTGTATATCTCTATCAGGCCTTCCTCGGTGTTTTTGGTTGTATCCTTCTCGAGGGTTATCTTCAGGCGCTCGTCTTCGCCCAAAAGCTCCAGTATCTCGCCGTCTGAGCTGTAGCCCAGGGCACGCAGCAGCGCGGTTATAAAGACCTTCCTCTGGCGGTCGATCTTTACGTACATTATCTCGTTGCTGTCGGTCTCGTACTCCAGCCACGCGCCGCGGTTAGGTATCACCTGAGAGGCAAAGAGGTGCTTGCCGACTTTATCTATAGATTCGGAATAGTATACGCCGGGTGAGCGGACCAGCTGAGAGACTATTACCCGCTCTGCACCGTTTATGATGAAGGTGCCCTGCTCGGTCATAAGAGGGAAGTCGCCCATGAACACGGGCTGTTCCTTGACCTCGCCGGTCTCTTTATTTATAAGGCGAACTGTAACGCGAAGCGGGGCGCAGTAGTTTACGTCCCTTTCCTTGCACTCCTCCACCGAGTATTTCGGATGGTCGAAATCTATGGAGTAATCTACAAACTCAAGGACGAGCTTTTCGGAATAGTCTGTAATGGGCGAAATGTCGTCAAGAACTTCCTTGAGATCCTCCTCCACAAAGCGCTGATAGGAATTTTTCTGAACCTCTATCAGGTCGGGCATATCAAGAACTTCATTGATACGGGAAAAGCTCATGCGCTTTTTCTTGCCCATGTAAACCTCATGCACCATCGCGTTCACTCCTTATACTTTGTTATTACCATATAACCATGGATTATATTATCGGCGCGTCACTCCATATGAGCATTTCCATTTTGTGGGCATAGGATACCCAGCATGATTTTTGTGGGAAAAATCAACTGTAAAAAGGCCAATCCCCGCAATTTACCATGCTAACGCAGTATATTATTGTAACACCGCGTGTCAAGGTTGTCAACGAGAATAATGGCCTTTCTTAATATTTTTTATATTTGGTTTATGTTTGGTCAGCTTCCGGGCGATCAGCCCAACTTTTTCTATGCCTGCTTTACCTTGGCGAATATCATTCTGCCTGCCGAGGTCTGCAATACGCTTGTAACCGTGACGTCCACCGTCTCCCCCACTAAGCGCCTGCCGTTTTCTATTACTATCATAGTGCCGTCATCCATATAGCCTATGCCCTGGCCGGCCTCCTTGCCCTCCTTGACCACGAACACGCTCATTTCCTCGCCGGGCATTGCGATGGGCTTGAGGGCGTTTGCCAGCTCGTTTATATTGAACACGGGTACCTTGCGCACAGCGGCCACCTTGTTAAGGTTATAATCGTTGGTTACAACCACGCCGCCAAGCTCCGATGCCATGAGTATCAGCTTGGCGTCCACCTCGTCCACATCCTTATAGTCAGTGCTGACTACGGTGATGGGGACGGACTTTTTATCCTGCATGCCCTTGAGTATGTCCAGCCCCCGCCTGCCCCTGTTGCGCTTGAGGCCATCGGAGCTGTCGGCGATATGCTGAAGCTCCCTGAGCACAAAGCTCGGCACTATTATTTCGCCCTCAATTATGCCGGTATCACATATTTCCGCGATGCGTCCGTCGATTATGACGGAGGTATCCAGAAGCTTGGGCCGTGCCGAGCCGTGAGCCTTGCCGTGGCCGCCTGTAACAGGCATACTGAACTGCCCCTTCCGCCTGCTCATGGCGCTCCACCCAAGGTATCCGAAGGCGATGTACAGTATTACGTCTATGACCAGAACTACCCACGCAGGCTTGAAGCGCGCCACAAGAGTGCTCGCCAAAAATGCAACAACGAGCCCGGCGATCAGACCGCAAACGCAGTAGAGCAGCTGCCCCGCTGGCATTGCTGACATACCGGCCTCGGCATAGCTTATGGCGGCGGTAAGCGGTTCGGCAAATAAAAGATTAAAAATGATTGCAATAATAGTACCCGAACCCACAAACACAAGCGCCAGTCCCCATGGAAGCATGCGCTGATACAGCGTAAGCCCTTCCGGGAAGGTGATAACCCTGTTCGCAAGCGCTACAAGCCCCACACCCACCGCGGCTCCCGCCAGGGTGAGCAATAGTCTTGCGACTTTTTTAGCCAATTCTTAACTCCTTTCGTTTAACGGCCCTTGGCCTTATTTTGATATTACCCGATAATATCTCGGATTTCGTCTATATCCCTGCCACTGGCAGCCGAAAGCTCGGCAGAGAGCACCTGCCGGGCGGTTATGAGCATCTTTCTGTCCCCTGCGGAGAGGCCCTTGAGGGAATCCCGCCTTTTGAGGCACTTTATAACGTCGGCGACGTCGTATATGTCGCCGCCCTTGAGCTTTGCCAGGTTGTCCCTGTAGCGCTGGTTCCAGTTTTCGCTTTCGGCACACACTGCCGCCGCGTCAAGGTATTCAAAGATCTTCTCGCACTCCGAAGAGTCTATCACAGGTCTCAGGCCAACGCTGTCGGCCGAGGCTACCGGCACCATTGCCGTAAGCTTCGATGTAATGAAGCGCAGGATATAATACTTGGCCCTTTCGCCAAGCATATCCTTTTCCTCAACGCTTTCCACGATACCCACCCCATGCATGGGATAAAACACGCTGTCGCCTACATCGAACACCTTTTCCTCCTGTTCTCCGTTCATGTGTGCTTCGGAAGGCCTGTCCGAAAAATGGGTGTATCCTTCCACATCATATATTAACTATACACTTCCTTACGGCCCCTTGTCAAACAAAATGCCCTGTTTTCCTGTTTTTTCCGGTTATTGGCCGCCATCGCCCCGGCCTGATATCATGGCGCCCCGTACCATTACCGAGGGGCTGCCGACGCAGCTGCCTCCGGGCATTGAGAAGCGCAGGTCGCCGCCCACCCTTACTATGGATCTGAGCAGCTCTGTAAAATCTCCGCTCAGCGTTATCTCGTTTACGGCACGGACGTCCCTGCCGTCCTTTATGAGCCGCCCTTTGCACAGCACCGAGAACTTGCCGCTCACCGGGTTCACCCCGGCGTGGAGGCCGGAAAAGTCAGTGATGAGCAGGCCGTCCCCCAGCTCGCTTATGAGCTGCCCCAGCGTACCTTCCTTTGGCGCTATGTAAAAATTGGTTATTCTCACGCCTACCGGCGAGCCGGCGCTGCTCCTGCCGCCGTTTGAGGTGGACTTTACCCCCGCCTTCTTGGCGGTCTTGAGGTTGTGCAGCAGCGTCTCCAGCTTTCCGTCCTTTATCACCGCCTTGGCTACGGAAGGAGTACCCTCGTCGTCAAAGGGACTTGGATTGATGGGGTAAAGAGGGTCGTCCATCAGCGTGACGCACTCTGCCGCCATATCCTCGCCCTCCCTGCCCGCCAGGGGCGAAAGGCCCTTCTGGGCGGCGTCGGCAGAAAACATACCTGCAAAGGCGCCCAATATGCTTGCCATAGCGTCGTTTCGGAGTATTATATCGTACCTGCCGGGCGCTACGGGCGCGGGATCCATGGCGGCTATGGCCTCATCGACGGCCTCCCGTGCGCAGCCCGCTATGTCCAGCGCCTCGCCGTCTGCCCGGAATGCAAAGCCGTCCCGCATCTGGCCCTTATCCTCCAGCACCGGCTCCACATAGCAGCAGGATACCCTGTCGCTCCTTTCGGCCCTGAGGCCCAGAGTGTTGTATATACAGAATCTGCCGCCTGCGGTGACTACCTTGCAGCAGGCCACCCGCTTTACCCGGCCGTCGCACCGCTTTGTCTCCCGTTCCAGCGCCTTGCAGAGCTCTATCTTTTCCGATTCATCCATGTCCTTCAGGGCATCGGTCTTTTTTTGTATTTCGGGATACTCCGCAGGCTCCGCCATGGGGTGTATATCCTCGCTCTTTACCGTCTCCGCATTATCTATGGCCTCCTCCACAAAGCCCTCCGGGTCATCCATAGCTTCGGTATAGGCGTAGCCGTTCCTTCCGTCCTTCTGCACCCTTATGCCTAAACCGAAGGAGGAGCTTACGGTATAGTCGTCCACCTCGTCCTCCAGTACACCTACCGAGAACTCATCGGACTCGTTTACGCATACCTCCGCACCGTCGCAGCCCTTTTCAATGGCAATGGTCATGAGCCTGTGGGCGTATTCCTTTATTTTCTCGTCCGCCTTTATCCCGGCCTTATGCTCCCTGTCAAGCCCGTTATGCATCACAGTCTGCCTCCCTTTCCGCCAACGGTTATGCCGCTCACCCTTATCCTGGGCTGTCCCACGTTTGTAGGCACACTGCCGGAGCGTGAGCCGCACATGCCGTGGCCAAACCACATATTCATGCCTACCCGGTCTATCTTCATCAGCACCTCCGCCCCCCGGCCTATGAGGGCTGCGCCCCGTACCGGGCAGTGTATCTTGCCGTCCTTTACCCAGTAGCCTTCCAGCACCGAGAAGTTAAATTCGCCTGTCAGCGGGTTCACCGAGCCTCCGCCCATCTTAGCCGCAAAAAGCCCCTCTCCCATGGTCCTTATCATCTCCTCCTCGTCATCGTAGCCGGGGGCGAAGAAGGTGTTGGTCATTCTGGAGGTGGGTGCGAACTCGTAGCTCTGCCGCCTGGCGGAGCCTGTCATGGGCTGGTTCATTATCCGGCTGCCCAGCCTGTCCACAAGATAGCTCTTAAGCATGCCGTTTTGTATGAGTACGTTGCACTGGGATGGGTTGCCCTCGTCGTCGTAGCGTATGCTGCCCCATTCGCCGGGGAGTGTGCCGTCGTCTATGGCGGTAACTATATCGCTGGCTATCTTCTGGCCCAGCTTTCCGCAGAATTCGGAATTGCCGCGGGCGACGGAGGTAGCCTCCAATGAATGCACGCAGGCCTCGTGGAGTATGACTCCGCCGAAGCCGCCGTCTATGACTACCGGCATATATCCCGCCGGGCAATCCACTCCGTGAAGCATTGTAACGGCAGTCCGGGCGGCGGTGCGTCCGTCCTTTTCCGGGTCTATCAGCTCATAAGCCTCAAAGCCCATGCCGAAGGCAGGTATTTCCTGCCCGGTCTGGAATTCCATGCCGTCGCTTGCCACCGCCGTAAAGGCGAGGCGGGTGCGCGGACGCCTGTCCTCCGCCCATACTCCCTCGGTGTTGCAGACCAGCACCTTTTTATCCGTATCCATATATGCGGCGCTGACCTTGGTTATCTCGCCGGACTCAGCCTTCGCCGCGTCTGTTCCAAGCTTTAACAGGTGCACCCGCTTTGCGTTATCCACCGCCGAGAATGGTATCCTGCACCTGTAGTTGCCGTCGCGTATATCCGTGAAGGGCAGCACGCCACCCCCTTCGCCCTTTATTATGGCCGAGGCCCTTTTCGCCGTCTCCACAAGGGCGGACTCGGATATATCCACCGTATAGGCGTAGGCGGAACGGGTACCGGAAAGTATGCGCACCCCCGCGCCCCGGGCGCGGCTGTAGGCAGCATTCTCCACCACGCCGTCCAGCATGGATATGCTGTGGCTCTCCCCGTCCTCCATGTAAAGCTCCGCGAAGTCTCCCCCTGTTGCCAGGGCCGCGTTGAGCACCCTTTCAGCCGATGTCCTGCTTATCATTTTTCCTTTATCCTTCCCTGATTGATATGGTTCTGGCGTATCTTCCCTTCGCTGCCCAGCTCGCCGGGTATGTAGTACTTATGGCCCTTTACGCTGGGCGGCATATACTCCTGAGCCACCACGTGGCCGGGATAGTCGTGGGGGTACTTATAGCCCCTGCCGTGCCCCAGCTTTGACGCGCCGGGGTAGCTCGTATCCCTGAGGTGTATGGGCACCGGCTGGTCGGGTATGCTCTTTGCCTCGGCGAAGGCCGTATCCTTTGCGATGACTACCGAGTTGGATTTCGGGCTCTCGCAGATGAATATTATTGCCTGCGTTATGGACAGCCCCGCCTCCGGCATTCCTATGAACTCCAGCGCCTGAGCAGCCGCCACCGCCTGCACCATGGCCTGGGGGTTGGCGAGGCCCACGTCCTCCGAGGCGTGTGCGATGAGCCTGCGGCATATTATCCGCGGGTCTATGCCCGCGTATATGAGCCGGGCGAACCACGCTATCGCAGCATCGCTGTCCCCGCCCCGAAGGCTCTTGCAGAAGGCGGACAGCATATCGTAAAACTGCTGATCGTCGCAGTTTATAAGCTTTTGCTGTATGCTCTCGGCGGCGATATCCTCCGTTACGTGTATCACCCCGTTCCCGTCCGCCTCGGTGGTGAGTATGGCCAGCTCTATGGCGTTAAGAGCCGTCCTCACGTCGCCGTTGGCTATTCGGGCGATGTGGTCGTAAGCCCCCTCGTCCACCTCCGCGTTGTAATTGCCCATGCCCCGCTCCTTATCCGAAACGGCGGCCCTTACGCACGCCTTTACGTCCTCCTCGGTCAGCGGGTAAAACTGAAAGGCCCGGCAGCGGGAGACGATAGCCCCCGTCATGGATACCATGGGGTTTTCCGTGGTGGAGCCTATGAATTTTATTATCCCGCGCTCAAGGGCTGGCAGTATGCTGTCGCTTTGCGCCTTGCTCCAGCGGTGACATTCATCCAGCAGAAGATACGTCTCCCTGCCGTAGAGCTTAAGGTTATCCTCCGCCGCCGCTATCACCTCGCGCACGTCCTTTACGCCGGAGGTAACGGCGTTAAGCTTTACGAACTCCGAGCCTGTGGTGTTGGCGACTATGGAGGCCAATGTCGTCTTGCCGCAGCCCGGAGGGCCGAAGAATATGCTGGACTGGAGGGAATCCGTCTCTATGGCCCTCCTGAGAAGCTTTCCCTTGCCCACTATATGCTGCTGGCCCACAAATTCGTCCAGCGTCCTTGGGCGCATCCTGTCCGCCAGCGGCGCGTGCTTATTCATGCCGGCCGAAAAAAGATCCATGCCGCTTACCTTTCCTTTGCTGTAATTTACCTTACAGTAAATTATACCATGGCAAGCGGCACAGTTAAAGCTTTCGAAAAAGTGGTTAAAAACCACTTTTTCGAGTTTTTTTCATCCGGTGCTTGCGCCTATTGCGCGGCCAGCACCGAATGCAGGGAAAGCCTTGCTGCGCAAGCGCTTTTTGCGGATTTGCCGCACACCCCCCAGGGGGCCTTCTCTTGCCCCTACGGGGCAATTTACCTTGTGTCGCCAAATCCGAATAAAGCCATAAGGGCCCTTAACAACCCCAAGGCTTAATGTAAGTTACGCCTGATATTCAGTGAGCGCCTTTTCGCAGTCCGCAACGCTGCGGGCAAGCTGCCTTGCGTATTCCGATACCGGCCCCGTCTCCCTGCCGGCCATGCCTATAAAGTCACGGTTGGCACTGACAAGCCTGCGGTACATCAGAAGCAGCGCGTGGAATCTGCCCTGCTGGGCGTTGATTTCCTCTTCCTGACGGCGTATGCGCTCCCGGAGCTCGCTTTCGGTACGGCGGTACGTCTCCTCCTTCTTTTCGGCTTCCTCGGCTATTGAGGTGATGTAGTCAAGCCCCTCTATAAACGCCGCGCCGTCCATTCCCTTAAGCCTGTTTATACGTGCCGTCACGCCGCCTGCCGCCTTTCCGCGTCCTTCGCTCTGCTTTGGGGTGCAGTACGGGTCAAAGTCCACCCCCTCGGCCTTCAGCTCCTCGGCTACCTGCCTAACCAACGCCGGCCGGTTCTTCAGCAGCGCCCGGTATTTGTTCTGGTACCTGAGCATTGCCCTGTTGTCCCCGCCGCCCATGCTCATGGTGCAGCAGCGGACGGATATGCCGTTTGCCTGGGCGCTGAGCACCGTACGGAGCAGGGAATGTATCTCCTCCTCGGTAAAAGGCACGAAGGCCCCCGCGTGGAGCGCCGTGGTGCTCAGGTCCTTTTCCTTTATGCGGGCGTAGTAATAGTTTCTTACGCTGTTTGGCTTTCGCCCCGTCTGTTCCGCCACCGCCTCAAACACGCTTTTAAGCGGGGTCCCTCTGCCCACGCTCTTTTCTATCTCCGCAAAGAGCAGTGTGTCCTCCTCCTTTTTCCAGCCTGTGCGGCCACGCTGTATATCGGCCATATAAAATTACCTCCGTCAATGTTTGTTGCTGCTATTATTTCCCAGGTTTTCGCAGTACATACATGAAATAACAAAAACCAAAGCGTCACTATCAGCTTTGGTTTCTGTCAATTTATATGCGGTTTTAAGCCGGGATATTATCCCTGCGGCAGCTCCTTACATTTCGAGGCTTCCAGTGGTGCGGGGGAAGGGCAGCACGTCGCGTATGTTGGCCATGCCGGTCACATACATTACCATGCGCTCAAAGCCCAGCCCGTAGCCCGCGTGCTTAACGCCGCCGTATTTGCGCAGGTCGAGATACCAGTCGTAATCCTCTACCCTCATGCCCATCTCCTTTATGCGGCTCTCCAGCACCTCAAGGCGCTCCTCACGCTGGCTGCCGCCTATTATCTCGCCTACGCCGGGGACCAGCAGGTCTGCCGCCGCCACGGTCTTTCCGTCGTCATTAAGGCGCATATAGAAGGCCTTGATATCCTTGGGGTAATCGGTAACGAACACCGGCTTTTTATATACCTGTTCGGTCAGATACCTTTCGTGCTCGGTCTGGAGGTCTACCCCCCACTCTACCGGGTACTCAAACTGAGCGCCGCTGTTTTTGAGTATTTCCACGGCCTCGGTGTAGGTTATGCGGGCAAAGTCGCTGTTCGCCACGTTGTTCAGCCTGTCTATGAGTCCCTTATCCACGAAGCTGTTGAAGAAGCTCAGCTCGTCCGGGCAGCGCTCCATTACGGTACGGATTATGTATTTTACCATGTCCTCGGCGGTATCAAGATACCCCTTCAGGTCGCAGAAGGCCATCTCCGGCTCTATCATCCAGAATTCCGCAGCGTGGCGGGCGGTGTAGCTCTGCTCGGCGCGGAAGGTGGGGCCGAAGGTGTATATATCCCTGAAGGCAAGGGCGAAGGCCTCGCCGTAAAGCTGGCCGCTGACGGTCAGGTTTGCGCTGGTGCCGAAGAAATCCTTGGAGTAGTCCACCTTGCCGTCCGGGGTCTTTGGCACGTTTTCAAGATCCAGGGTGGTTACGCGGAACATCTCGCCCGCGCCCTCGCAGTCGCTGGCGGTGATGAGCGGGGTATGTACATACAAAAAGCCCCTCTCGTCAAAGAAGCGGTGTATGGCCTGGGCAACTACGTTGCGAACCCTGAAGGTGGCCTGGAAGGTGTTGGTGCGCGGCCTGAGGTGCTGCATGGTGCGAAGATACTCGAGGCTGTGCCGTTTCTTCTGCATTGGATAATCGCTGGCGCAGAGGCCCTCTATCTTTATTTCCCTCGCCTTCACCTCAAAGGGCTGCTTTGCATCCGGAGTGAGCACGAGGTCGCCAACTACGCTTATTGCACAGCCGGTATTTATTTGTTTTATTATATCGTTGGGTATATTATTCTCATAAACAACCTGTACGTTCCTGAAGCAGGAGCCGTCGGACAGCTCTATAAAGCCAATATTCTTGCTGTCGCGCACGGTGCGCACCCAGCCGGCAATTTCAACTTCGCCCGCGTACTTAGCGGGATCCTTGTTCAGTTCATACAGTCTGATCATGAGAATACCTCCAAATGTTTCGCTTTTTTCACTTTACATAAATAAAGCTTGCCCTTCATTATATCCCCGCTAACACGCTTTTGCAAGGCAGCAGGGATATTTTTGCCGCCACCGGAATAAATATTTGAAATGACAGTACGTCCACTACCTTACGGAGGATAAATTCGCCATGTATCAGTCTCCAGTGCCGCTGATAGTGATACGCTCCGCCGCTCCCTCCCTCATAGAGGTCAACGGGCAGATACTCGGGGAATGCCGCTCGGATTCCCACATAGCCATGCCCGCCGGTGATAACGGGGATTACTTTATTTCCGCCATACCCCTTTCCTTCGGCCCATGGAGGTATCCCATCACCCGGAAGCTGTCCCTGTGCGACGGAGAAGCTCTGCCCACACAGGGACCCGATGTTTCCCTCTGCCGTTGGCCCGGCGGGGTATATGAAATGTATTTCGGCCCATCGGCCGATTTTCCCGTACAGCCCGCCGACTTCCCCAGGGAGCTGGATCAGCTGGGCTATATGCAGGGCCGCAGCCGCCGCAACCTTACGCTTTTCCGCGAGAACGGCCTGAAGCTGCTCATAGAGGAAGATGGGAGGTCGTCCAGCTGCATTTCCATAGGCCCCGGCGAGTACGGTTTCCTAACGCTTTACGGCGTAGCCGGGCGGCAGCTGGTAGCTGTATCCACATTTGAAGGCGGACGGCAGAGGCTTCTCATGCTGGACGACAACATGAACTCGCTGCTGGAGCTTTACGGCGAAAGCATATTGCTGGAGGAGGGCAGCGTATCGCTCATAGAGCCGCTGGGCACCCTGCTGGGCCACCAGCGCCGAACCCGCTACAGATATCAGGGGGGCGGCTTTTCGGCCGACTGCCCGGAAACCGGTTTTTTTACCCGCGAGTATAAATACCCAGCCGACAGGCAAAAGCTGGTCATAGCCTTCTGCGAAGCAGTCCGTGAAGGCTTTGACGTTGAGGCGGCGTCATATATGACAGTATCCCTCAAGATGGACTTTTCCATTGACGAAATAAGAAATTTCCTGGGAAATTTTGACTGCTGCCGCCCACCCCTGTCAGACCGCAGCGGCCGCCTTATTGGGCTTATTGAAACCGGATCGGACGGGGTAGCCTGCGCAAGGCTTTACGAATTTGCCTTTGAAGACGAGCTCATAGCAGACATATCCGAGGCATAGGGACGTTCTCTTCGAGCCCCACCCCCGCTGCTGCAACAGCACAAATGGAACTCGAAATCGGTCATCGGCATCGGCCTGCTTGCGCTCCGCGCCGCACAGCCCGGCCTGACTCGATTTCCCGGCCGCTAAAATCGCGTCACCGGCGCGATTTTTCCCTTCGGGTCGCGGCTTCGAGTCCCTCGTTTACTGTTACCAATAAAAATACCCCCCCATTCGCCGCGGGATGTTTATTATTGCAAAAATTTGCCGCGCCCGTTTCATGCCCGCCCGCGGCGCAGTTAGCTCCGCCGGCTGCTATTGTGCGAAATTGTGCACATAAAGCGCCATGTATGCTTTGTGCAGATCGCCGCTGTCCGAAAGATCCAGGCCGGTAAGGGATTCTATTTTCCGCATCCGATATAATAATGTATTGCGGTGGAGGAAAAGGTCGTTGGCCGTTTTTGTCTGTATGCCCCGATTCTCTATCAGGACTTGCAGCGTGTGGATAAGCTCAGAGCCATGCTGCGCGTCGTAATCCTCCAGAGTGCTCAGCAGCTTAAAAGCAAATGTCCGCATGTGGCTGTTGCGGAGCGTCTGCAGCATTGCGATCTCATAGAGCAGGTCGTCGGCGAACGCTATGGAAAGATTCATGTTCCGGCTTATGGAAAGCAGGTCGTACGCCTCAAAATGAGCCGATTTTATCTGGTCGTAGCCATCGAGCCTGCCCGATACCGTCATGCGTATGCGCCTGTCAAACAGGCTGCTGACCCTGTCCTTTATTGTGGATAAAATACTGCGGTTGACAGCCTGGCTGTTGAAGGGGACGATGCAGCGTATGGTGTTGTTCCAGGGCACTGTCATGTTGCTTATTCCGTATTTTTTAAAGAGCGTGCGTATGGAGTACATAAGCTGCATAAGAAGGGTATCGGACATATTAAATTGTTCGTCAAATTCCGTCTCAACGGTTATGAGTAAGAACGGCGGCAGCGGCCACGGGGCTTCCTTCATGCTCTCCTGAACATCAACCCCATTAAGATTGCCTACGAGGTTTGAATAAAGGGAAAGGTTTTTCCTCTGTACCTGCGCGTTGAGAAAGTTTTCCTGCTTAAAGTTTGCGGAAATAATGTTCGCGGCATAATTAAGGATCATGGCGTCGCCATCGTTTTTGATGTAATGCTGATCGGCCGGTATGATTAGTATGATATATCCGGCTATGAGCTTATCTATCCTTATTTGCTGGATGAGGAAGTGAGCGTCCTCCGAGGTATCTGAAATAAACAGAGAGGACCTTTCGGTAGACCTCATGCGGTGAAGCAATTTATCATTGGTTATAAACGCAGGCAGTTGAATGTACCCGGGGCAGGAGGCGCATACGTCAAGCAGATAATCGGTTATTATGGTTGGAAACTGAAAGTAGGTATAGATGATATCCGCCAGGTCGTTCAAGAACGAAGGGGTCCCCTGTATCATCTTAATGTCCTTGGACATGGAAAAAAAGCGCGTGAAGGAATGGTTCAGCTCATCTGAAATACAATTTATTATCGTATTTACCATGGGGATGAACGGCGTGTCATCTGGTATTACGATAAGAGGTATGCCCTTTGAATCGGCAAAGTCGATGATCATTTGAGGTATGGGCCCAATAATACGGGTTTTTATCATCAGGCCGGCGGAATCGTTATTGTACATGGCGTCAAGCAGAGGGATAAGCCTTTCCAGGTGTCCCTCCAGGGAATAGCCGGTGGTGATCAATAATTCCCCGCATTGCAGCCACGGGGTGATGTCCGGCACCTCCATCGTATCGACGCATTGTATAACCCTGTTTATACCCTTGTGACCTGCAATGACGGTGCAGTCTTTAAACTCACGTAGCTGCAGCATATTTTCAATCGAAAACGGCATATCCTCCCCACCTTGTACAAATAGTATCGTGCTATTACTATATCATCAATGACGCAATGGTACAACATGTATCAAAAAACAAAAAATTAACAATTTAGTGGTCATTATATACCATAAGTATCGACAATAATTGTGCATGGTGCATATAGAAAATAGTGCAAAATAATGTGATAATTGTACTTGTTTTAAGGAGTAGCTTTTCATATTTTAGGCATGGTTTTTGACGTATTTCGTATTTTAAGAGGAGGTCAGCAAAGTGGCAGAAAAAGAGAATGTTAGTTATTAGCTTTAAGGACGTGACGTATTCTTATCCGGGCACAGAGACCCCAGCGATCAAGAATATCAACCTGACGATTAAAGAAGGTGAGATTATTCTTGTTACCGGCCCTTCGGGTGCAGGAAAGACCACGCTCTGTTCTACCTTGAACCGCATAGTGCCCGAGGCTTACGAGGGCGAGCTGAGCGGCGAGATATGCTTCAGGGGCGAAAACATATCCAAGTACAGCATCGGCAAGATGGCTTTTAAGGCGGGAATGCTTTTCCAGGATCCCAGCGGCCAGCTTATAAACCCCACCGTGGCCGACGAGGTCGCCTTCGGGCCTGAAAACAAGGGCGTTCCGGTGAAGAAAATCGAGGAGCTCATAGATGAGTATGTGGGATACGTCCACATGGAGGAGTATCTTGACCGCTCGCCGCAGGCGCTTTCGGGCGGGCAGCAGCAGTCCGTCGCATACGCTTCCGTTTTAGCCATGGAGCCCGAGGTTTATGTATAGTTACCATGGTGATGATGGCCTTGGTCTATGTTCTCTACAGGACCAGCGGATATACCGCCAAGCAGGTTTGGGGCATTACAAAGCCTCTGGTACTGGCGTTTTTCCTGTTCTTTATATTGAATTTCCCCTTTGCCAAGCCGCTGGAGGGAGAGCGGGTGTTCGCTTACCTCTTCCCCGGAAATAAGTGCCCGGTAACGGTCGCTACCATTTCCAGCGGTTTTGCAAGCGCCATAAGGTTTATCTTCTTCATTTGGATCGCAGACCTTATAACGAGCGCAACGCCGACAGGCGATATAGTGCTTACCATGAACAAGGCCAAGCTCCCTCCTGAGGCCTCCATAGCAATAGGCATAGCCTTCTCATACATACCGGTGCTCAAGAACGAGATCGGGCACGTAATAGAGGCTCAGAAATCCAGAGGCGCCAGCTTTGAGAGCAAGAATCCCTTTAAGAAGATAAAAGCCTACATTCCGGTCATAGTCCCTGGCCTTTTCATCTCGATACTTAAGGGCCGTGAGATCGCGAGGACTATAGAAGCGCGCGGTTTTACATATAACCCGGAGAAGAGGACATACAGAAAGACCATAAAGCTCAGGACCAGAGACTATGTGATCATCACGCTGTCAATATTGCTCACGATAGCAGTATTGTATTTGAAGCATTCCCGCGGATGGTTCGGCGTTACCTTTATTCTCAGCTTGTTCGGCAAGTGATGCCGCCCATAAGCAGGCGGCCGGCCACATTTTCCGGATCGGCAGTTGGCAAAAGCGCAAATAAAAAAAGCGCAAATATATGAGGAATATAAAAAGCGAAAAGATGGAAAGGAGCTCAAAATAAACAAAAAGCAAAAAATCGGTATTATTGGACTGGCAGTCATGATCGCTGCGTTCGTGGCTTTCCGAGTGTTCTATCAGAAAGGCGCCAAGCTTCTCGCGGATATGTATCCGTGGAATTATGTTGCCCTTGTAATCATAGTCGGACTGCTGATTTGGTATTTCCTCTGGGCAAAGAAGCACGGCGACGATGACAAGAAGGTTGAAAGCGACGCGGATCTTACACAAAAGAAGCCTCTGCTCACTTCAAACCAGATCGGCCTGGCCGCGGCTTTCGGCGGCGCTGCATTCACATTCCGCGCACTGGGCATCGCTATACCTATGGTCCCCCCCTCGTCATGGACCCCGGAGCTCTTATGCCCTGCCTGGCGGGTATGTGCGGCGGCCCCGTTGTGGGAATCATAGTCGGTATTGCACGCGGTATCCCTTCCGGAACGCCTGCCGTAGACCTTCTGGTGCAGCCGATCAAGGGTATTTATTGGTACTTTGTTTGGAAGCAGATAATAAAGATAGACAACGAGAAGAAGCGCTGGGTAGTATTTGGCGTGCTGACATTCCTGCTCGGGTTCTTCGTAGAGCAGCCCCTGTGCGTGGCAGGCAACGCCTTCATACTCAAGCTGTATGACTTCTACCCCACTTGGCCTATCACACTGGGTTGGTATTCGGTGGTCTACTCGATTTTCCAATTCGTGATCTTCGGCGCTATCATAAAGGCATTCCCCGGTTTGTTCGGATGGCGCACTAACAAGAAGAAAAAGGCTTCGGCAAAGGCATAGCTGCTTTTAAGTATTCCTCATCATTTGGCGCGACTATAAAAAATACTGTAATGATATGCAGATAGGCGTATTACCATATTAACTATCAATGGGTTTTACCGCCTATCTGCACATTCTGCACATAATAAAAAGAGAGGAGATTTATATATGACACACGATGAATTGCGCTCATTAGTTGAAATCAAAAAGGACGACCTGCTGAATCTTTGCAGCGACATAATCCGCATACCCAGCGTGAATCCTCCGGGAAACACGGATGAAATGGTACAGTTTATATGCGATTACCTGAAATCCCATAACATTGAGTATGAGATCGCCTCGGGCGACGGTAAGACCAAGAATATACTTGCGCGTTTAGGCAAAAAGGGCGGCAGGGTGCTGATACTCAACGGGCATTGCGACGTAGTGCCTGTGGGCAACCTGGATAGGTGGGACTTCGATCCCTTCTGCGGCGATATAAAGGATGGAAAAATACTTGGACGCGGAACCTCCGACATGAAGGGCGGCCTTACAGGCCTGCTTTTCGCAATGGGGCTGCTGGCCGATAATAATATAGATCTAAACGGTGAGGTTCTCCTTACCGTTGTTCCTGACGAGGAAGCATTCGGCCAGGGCGGAACAAAGTGGCTGGTAGAAAGCGGAACGGTAACCGGCGACGCATGCCTTATCGCAGAGCCGACAGGCTATTATAACTGCGAGATCGGCCAGAAGGGCACCTGCTCCATAAAGCTCATGGCCCACGGCACGCCCGCCCACGGCAGCCTTGCGCCGTTTATAGGAGATAATGCAATATGCAAGCTCCTCGCGGTGCTGAACAAGGTAGACTGCATACGTGACATAGTTCCCGTTATGGACGATGAGACCGCAAGGGTGATGGAGCAGTCCCGCGAGCTGGCCAAGAGGCTCATCAAGGCGCATGGCGCGCAGCAGGTGCTCAACCATTGCACGGTAAATATCGGCAAGATAAGCGGCGGCACAAAGGTGAATATGGTGCCTGATTATGCCGAGGCTGAAATAGACGTCCGCCTGCCTCTCGGCGTGAGCTGCGATATGGTCGAGGAGCGGCTTATCAGGATCCTGCACGAGGTCGGGCTCGAGGGCGTTACTTACACCCTTGCGTGGAAATCCGAGCCTAACAGCACGCCTGAAAACGCCGAGATAGTAAACCTCATTGCTCAGGGCGTAGAGGAAGTATGGGGCGAAAAGCTCAGCCGCACATATCAGTGGGCAAGCAGCGACGCGCGCATTTTCAGATATGCGGGTATTCCTACTATTCAGTACGGCCCTGCCAATCTGGAGGGAATACATGCCTATAATGAAACAGTAGACGTGCAGGACGTTGTCAACGCAACAAAGATATACGTTTGCGCCATCGTTGATTATTTGAACGCCAAATAGCTGCGGTCAGCAGGAGGACGTGAAGATGAAGAGCTGTTATAAGGCCGGGCTTATCCGGGTCATCACGCTTCCGGACGCCGAGGCTGCCGGTATTCACGGCAGGCTTATAATGGAAATGTTTCCCAATATGACGGTGGAGACGAAATGCATACCGGATCAGCCGGACGGACTGCATAGCGTAGAGTCGAAAAACGTGGCTATACCTAAGATCATCGAGGTGGCACAGTCTTTTAAGGATATAGACGTATTGATAGTAAGCTGTGCCGACGATCCTGCAGTGCCGGAGCTCAAAAATATCGTAAACGTACCGGTCATAGGGGCCGGCAGCAGCGTAGCCGCCATAGCACGGCGGTTCGGCACCAAGGTGGGGATACTTGGAATAACCGATTATGCGCCGCAGCCATATCTGGAGATACTCGGCGATGACCTTATAAATCTCGGGAAGCCGGACGGCGTGGAGACCACGCTTGACCTCGTGACGGAACCGGGGTTCAAGGCCGTGGAGAAGTTGGCCATGCGGCTGAAGTGCTATGGCGCCGGCGCCATAGCCCTTGCATGTACCGGTATGAGCACTGCCGGGGTGGCAAAGCCCCTGGCAAAAAAGACCGGCTTACCTGTGATAGACCCCGTAACGGCGGAAGGACTCATGGCATATTACGAATGCCTTAGCAAATAGAAATTTTCAAAGAGGTATAACACGATGATAGTAAAGCAACTGATAGAGGTTTTTGACATCCTGGACAGCGCCGATGCATCCGGCCTAAAGGTAAAGGAGTATCTGGAATCCAAGGGCGCAACCAACGTCGAGGTAGTCAAGCGGGAAAAAGACGGCAAAAGCACTGATTTCGTAAAGGTCGTAATACCGGGCAGCAACGGCAGGCTGAAGGGCGGCAATGCCCCCAGCTTGGGCATCATTGGACGTCTCGGCGGCATAGGCGCCCGTCCCGAGCGCATCGGCTTTGTATCAGACGGCGACGGAGCCTTGACTGCCTTGGCGGCAGCCGCTAAAATTCTGGATATGAACAGCAAGAAGGATTTCCTTCCTGGCGACGTTTACATCTGCACCCATGTATGCCCCCATGCGCCCACCGCGCCTCACATTCCCGTGCCCTTCATGGGTTCTCCCATCGATATGGCAGTGATGAACGAGATGGAGGTTTGCCCCGAAATGGAGGCTGTCCTCTCAATAGACACCACTCGCGGCAACCGTTTAATAAACAATAACGGCTACGCCATTTCCCCGACCGTAAAGGAAGGCTACATACTGCGCGTAAGCGACGACCTTCTGGACATCATGCAAATAGCAAGCGGTGAGCTGCCGCGCACCTTCCCGATAACCATGCAGGATATAACTCCTTATGGAAACGGGCTGTATCATATCAACAGCATACTCCAGCCGTGTACCTCCACCAGCGCGCCGGTAGTCGGAGTGGCTATAACCTCTGAAACGATAGTCCCCGGCTGCGCCACCGGCGCTACCAACATGATGTCGTTGGACAATGCCGCAAGGTTTGCAATAGAGGTAGCAAAGGCATACGGCGCAGGGGCCTGCAAATTCTACGATGAAGAAGAATTCGGGCTTATCGAGCAAAAATACGGCTCAATGCGCCACCTGCAAAAAAAGGAAAGGTGATAATGTGATATGAAGATCGGTGCGTTAACCATAGGCCAATCTCCGCGCAATGACCTGATTCCGGAGATAGAAGCATTTTTCAAAGGGGCAGAGATCATACAGCTCGGCGCTTTGGACGGGCTTTCCAAAGAGCAGATAGCCGATCTCGCGCCGTCCGGCGACGACGAGATCCTTGTGTCAAAGCTCAAGGATGATTCGTGGGCTTTAATGGCGGAGAGCAAGATCATCTCCCTTCTGCAGGAAAGGACGGACGAGCTGTGCCGCCGCGGCGTATCCCTTATAGTATTGCTGTGCACGGGGATGTTCTCTAAGGAATTAGTAGCGTCCGTGCCCGTCATATACCCGCAAAAGCTGCTATACAGCATAGTACCCATACTTGCCGGCGGCAGGAAGCTGGGTATCATCAGCCCTGACCCCAAGCAAACCGAGCAGAACTACGAGAGATGGCAAAAGGTGAGCGACAATATCGTCGTAGCGGCCCTGAACCCGTATGATAAGAGCAACGCCCCTGACAAGGCCGCGCAGTACCTGAAGGAAAACGGCGCGGAGGTCGTAGTCCTGGATTGCATGGGCTTTACCATAGCGATCAAGGAGAAGATGGCGGAGCTTATGGGAGTGCCGGTAATATTGCCGCGCACGCTGGTAGCGCGCGTCGTAGGCGAAATGCTATAACGATAGGAAAGGTAGGCGCCGCATGAGGAGAATACAGTTTTCGCTTACTGTAAGCGAGGGTAAGTGGCTTATAGCACATGCCATTGCAGATATGAAGGAGGTACGCGACGCGATCGCCGGCGGAAGGATAGTGCTCAAAGGCGGCACGACCGTATCATGCGTATCAGAGCTTATTACCGGAACGCCGCTCAGTATATGCGGACGTATCTCCAAACGCGGCGCGGTTTCATCGAAGTTCACAGACAGCGCCCAGCACAGCATAATGTACAGCAACGGCGAGATAACCGGTCTGGATCCGGATTTTGATACCGCACTGTTGCAGCTCGGCCCAAATGATGTGATAATTATCGGAGCCAACATAATAGACAATTTTGGCGGCGCCGCGATGTTAGCGGGGAGCCCGGCCGGCAATAACTGCGGCAGAGGAGTATCCGCTATGTCCGTAGAGGGCGGCAAGACGATAATTGCAGCCGGAATGGAAAAGCTCATTCCGGGGTCCGTATGGGACAGCATAAGGGCGGCACAGCGAAAGGGCGTGGATGCTTCCCGAGGCATGGCCTGCGGGCTGTTTCCCGTCGTCGGCGAGCTGGTCACGGAGCTTTCCGCAATCAAGCTCATAGCCGACGTCGAAGCGACGCTGATAGGCAGAGGCGGCATAGACGGGGCCGAGGGCGGCTGCTTGTTCCAAGCCTGCGGCAGCGAAGCCGAAGTAGCTAAGCTGGAGGCGGTGCTGGAAAAGTGCTACGGACGGCAGACGAGCGGAGAGGAAAAAAGCATGGTAGAATGCAGCTTCCCGTGCGCGCAGTGCGGCCGTCACCTTTCGTGCTGCTATAAGGCCAAAGGCGCAAAGCGGTGCTGAATAAGATTCTATGATTTTAACGAGGTGTATATGGAGCAGATTAAGAAAACAGCAGAAAAAGTCCTGAAAAATTGTCTTGGCGCAAAGCCGGGAGAGGTATTGCTAATAGTAACGGATAATACATGCGGCGATATAGCCGGCGCCCTGTATGAGAGCGGAAAAGATCTGGGGTGCGAGGCTGTTATGATGACCATGGCGGAGCTCAAGGTGAACGGCCAGGAGCCGCCCGAAATCGTAGCGCAGGCCATGAAGTCTGCTGATATAGTGATCTGCCCGACTGCAAAATCCCTCACGCATACGAACGCCAGGATAGAGGCAGTAAAAAACGGCGCCAGAGTTGCTACAATGCCGGGTATAACCGCCGATATGTTCCTCAACGGAGCTATGACCGCGGACTACAACGCCGTGGAAGCGCTCACGAAAAAGGTGGTAGCGCTGCTAAGCGAGGCATCCGTAGCGGTTATAGAAAAAGACGGGCATAGGCTCACGCTGAATTTAGCCGGCAGGCCCGGCATATCCAGCTCGGGAATATACCGCGAGCCGGGTCAATGCGGAAACCTGCCTTCAGGCGAGGGATATATCGCTCCCCTCGAGGACGGAACATGCGGAGACATGATAATAGACGGCTCCATGGTAGGTATAGGCAAGCTGGATTCGCCGCTCCTGGTAAAAATAAAGGATGGCAAGCTGCAAAGCATCCAGGGCGAAGGCAGCGAGAAGCTGGATATACTGCTCAAAAACGAGAGAAACGCCACAGTGGGAGAGCTTGGCATAGGTACCAATACCGCCGCCCGGCTGACCGGATTGATACTCGAGGATGAAAAGGTATACGGTACCGTACATATAGCATTCGGAACGAACACCTCCTTCGGCGGCACAAACAAGGCGGATGTTCACATGGACGGCGTAATACTGAAGCCCACCCTTTACCTGGACGAAAAGCTCGTAATAGATAAAGGCGTATTCCTTATCTGACGCTTGTTTTAAAAAAGAGACGACCTGCCCCCCGTTTACCGGACAGTAAAGCATACTGTTTGGGAAACGGGGGGTTATTTCATGTCAAAAAAGCAGCCGCGCGGCCGCGAAGCCTTAAGCCTTCCCCATCATTTATGGCGCGCCCCAACGCGAAAAACCACTTTTATTTATCTGCCCGTTTGATATATAATAAAACCCGATAGCTCGAAGGACACGGCAGCATCAGCGTTTTCGAGGCTTATGGAGGAATATGGAGATTATGATAAAAGTGCTTTTTATTTGCCACGGTAATATCTGCCGCAGCCCCATGGCCGAGCTCGTGATGAAGGACCTGGTGGGGAAAGCGGGGCTGTCCGGCCGGTTCCATATCGGATCGGCGGCTGTCAGCCGGGAGGAGATAGGCAGCCCGGTATACCCGCCGGCGCGGCGGGAGCTGGCCAAGCACGGCATATCCTGCGGCGGCCATTCTGCGCGGCAGCTCACCCCGCAGGACTACGGCGAATACGACCTTCTCATCGGCATGGACAGCGGCAATCTGCGGGCTATGCACCGCATCTGCGGCGGCGACCCGGAAGGCAAGATGTCCCTTTTAATGGATCACACCGCCCGCCCCGGCAGCGTGGCGGACCCGTGGTATACGGATGACTTTGAAGCGACGTGGCGGGACGTTCTGGAGGGGTGCCGGGGGCTGCTTGCGGAATTGTCCGGCGGTGCGCTTCCCTCCTCCCCTTTTCCCCTGCCCTGATTTTTACGGCCCAAAAAGCCGGGTTTAACGCAAACTTTATCGTCCCTCCGATATTATTAAATCAGGCCAGGCCGCAAAAAAAGCTCGCCGGTTCCGGAAATTACTGATTTATAAAAATGACTTCGAGTTCTGGCCTATGCCCCTGACGCTGCTAGTGGACCGCGATTCGGTTTTTGAAATTGACGGCGACAATGTACACGCCCCCGAAAGATATAAGCTCAGCGGGGCGAAGGACGCGTTTATGAGCGCCATATCCTCGCTTCCCGCGTCCTCCGGCCGCGAGGTCAGATCGGTAACGGAAAGGCTCGACCGAACCGAGCTTTCAAAGACAAAGCACTATAAGCGCCTCGTATCCCTCGGCCTTGAGGGCGACATAAGCTTCTGCCTCACCCGGGATCTTACGGATATAGTCCCAGAATACAAAAACGGTGTGATAGAGCTTTAAAAAAGCTCCTTCTCCCATTAAAGCGCAACAAAAAGCCCAGACATTGTCTGGGCTTTTGTCCCTGCATCCAAATAGGCCGGGAAGGTTGGAGGCACCACCCGGAATCGAACCGGGGATGAAGGTTTTGCAGACCTCTGCCTTACCGCTTGGCTATGGTGCCGATGTGGAGCGGGAAACGGGGCTCGAACCCGCCACCTCCGCCTTGGCAAGGCGGCGCTCTACCAAATGAGCTATTCCCGCAGGATTGGTGCCTCAGAGTGGACTTGAACCACCGACACAGGGATTTTCAGTCCCTTGCTCTACCAACTGAGCTACCGAGGCATCAATGGCGATCCGGAGGGGGCTCGAACCCCTGACCTCCAGCGTGACAGGCTGGCATTCTAACCAACTGAACTACCGGACCAGATGGTGGGAGCAACAGGGCTCGAACCTGTGACCCCTTGCTTGTAAGGCAAGTGCTCTCCCAGCTGAGCTATGCTCCCATCTGCGCGTCATTTAAGACTGCGAGGATTAGTATACACCATTTCCGGCACCCATGTCAATATTTTTTGGCAAATTACTTTTATCCTTTCGGATTTCGCAAAAGTGGCTAAAGATCACTTTTGCGAGTTCTTTTCGTGTTTTGCCTCTCACAAAAAACATGAGGTTCCACCCCGGGAAACGGGCCGGAACTGACCCGCTGCGGCGGGCCTCCGGGCGGCAAAACCCGCAGAGAATAAAAACCTCCGGTTTTTATCCGTTTTGACGTACCCCCCCAGGGGGCCTTCTCTTGCCCCTTCGGGTCAATTCACCTTGTCGCCGTCAAAGCCGGAATAAACTTAAGGGGCTGCGGCCCCTTAACAACCCTGAGGTTTTTGGGCAAAGTAAGAGCCGTCATTTGACGGCTCTTTTATGTATTATGCGCTGTGCTTATTCGATGCTGTCCAGATAATCGACGATGCACTTACAGGGGCATACCTTTGCGCAGGCGCCGCAGCGGGTGCACTTTGCCTCGTCTATCTTGGCTACGCCGCCCTCAACGTGTATGGCGTCGTTGGGGCATTCTTTGGTGCAGCGGCCGCAGGCGATACAGGCCTTCATGCAGGCTGCCCTGGCTTCGCGCCCGCTGTCGGTATTGCGGCAGGAGACGATCACTGTCTCGTTCACCGGCTTGAGAGCTATTACGCCCCGGGGACAGATATTTGCACATTGTCCGCAGGCAACGCACTTCTCCTCGTCGATATGTGCCAAGCCGTCAGCGATCTTTATTGCTCCGAATGCGCAGGCCTGGGCGCAGTCCCCCAAGCCAATACAGGCAAAACGGCACATCTTGGGGCCGCCGGCAAGACCGGCTGCGGTAGCGCAGCTGGTATATCCATCATAGTTATAGCGCTCCTTTGCTACGCCGCAGTCTCCCTGGCAGATGACACGGGCGACCTTGCGCTCCTCTGCTTCGGCAGAAACGCCCATTATGGCTGCTATGGCCTCGGCGCCCTTAGCGCCGGAGGGAGAACAACCGTTTACGGGGGCATTGCCGGCCACTACGGCATCAGCGAAGGCATCGCAGCCAGCATAACCGCAGGCGCCGCAGTTTGCACCGCCCAGGCATGCACGCACGGCCTCAACGCGGGGATCCACTTCTACCTTAAATTTTTTATCGGCAATGGTAAGTATAACGCCAAACAGCACACCCAGCACGACCATAACGCCGGCAGAAAGAAGTATAGCAGTAACGTTCATCTGTTTTCTCCTTTCTATATTATATTATACGAGGCCGTTGAAGCCCATGAAGGCCACGGACATCAGGCCAGCCATGAACAAGCCGATGGGGAAGCCCTTGAACTGGTCTGGTATATGTGAGGTTTCCAGACGCTCGCGCACGCCCGCCATAAGGGTTATGGCAAGCAGGAAGCCCAGTGCGCCGAACACGCCGTTGAGAACGGCGGAGAGTATGTCGTACTGCGCGCTCGTATTGAGCGTTGCCACGCCCAGCACCGCGCAGTTGGTGGTTATCAGCGGGAGGTAGATGCCCAGGGATTTGTACAGCGCAGGGCTGGACTTCTTCAGGAACATCTCCACGAACTGGACGAGGCCCGCGATTATCAGTATGAAGCTTATAGTATCCAGATAAGTAAGCTGGAGGGGATACAGCACATACTGATAGACTGCGGAGGTAAACAGGGATGCAAGGCCCATGACAAAGGTAACCGCAAGGCCCATGCCCGCAGCGGTCTCGACCTTATTTGATACGCCCAGGAAGGGGCAGCAGCCGAGGAAGCGGGAAAAGATGAAGTTATGGCTCAGCACGCAGCTCACGAAGAAGAGCAGCACGTTGCCGCAGCTGTTGGTTTGCATTACAGGAGTCATTTATGCGGCCTCCTTTGCTTTCTTTTTCTTTTCGATGCTCTTCATTATGATGTTGGCCACGCCGAGGGTGAGGCCGAATATCATAAAGCCGCCGGGAGCCATGGTGGATATGAGCATAGGCTCATATCCCGCGCCGAGGAGGTTGATGCCGGCAATGCAGCCGGTACCCAGAAGCTCGCGGACGCAGGCGATGATGGAGATAGCCAGGGTGAAGCCGAGGCCCATGCCAAGGCCGTCCACCGCAGAGGCCAGAGGCCCGTTTTTGCTGGCGAAGGCTTCCGCGCGGGCAAGTATTATGCAGTTAACCACTATCAGCGGTATGAACATGCCGAGGCTCGCGTAGAGGCTTTGAACGAATGCCTGCAGCAGGAGCTGTACTATGGTAACAAAGGTGCATATGACCACTATGAAGCAAGGTATGCGCACCTTGTCGGGAATGAAATTCCTGAGCAGCGAAATAACGAAGTTGGAGCCTATCAGCACGAAGGACGCCGCCGCGCCCATGCCCACCGCGTTTATGACGCTGGTGGTGGTCGCTATGGTGGGGCAGGTGCCGAGAACCAGTCGGAAGGTGGGGTTCTCCGTGATTATGCCGTTAAGGAATACGCTCGTGAGCTTAGGCTTATCGCTCTTAGACATTTGCCTTTACCTCCTTCTTTGGCTTTTCCTGGCCATATACCCTTATCTTGACGAACTTGTCTATGAGGGGGGTAGCCACGTTCATTATCAGTATGGCGTAGGTAACGCCCTCGGTATAGCTTCCCCACTTGCGTATGACCGCCAGTATGAGGCCGCAGCCGAATGCGTATATGTACTGACCGACCTCCGTCATGGGGCTGGTGGTGTAGTCTGTCGCCATGAACACGGCGCCAAAGAGCAATCCGCCTGAAAGCACGGAGGTCAGCACGTCCTGATCCATCCTGAAGATGGCGGCAAGTACGGCAAAGGTTCCGACGAACACAACGGGGATGCGCCAGCTTATCACCTTGCGGATAAGCAGGTAAGCAAAGCCTATGAGTATGGCTATCTTGCTTACCTCGCCTATGGTGCCGGGTATGAAGCCCATGAACATATCATAGGTGGAGGCCTCGTATCCGCCCAACACCGTTGCGGAGGATACCGCGTCCACGCCCTTGCAGAAGGTGGGCAGATACCACGCGGTCATCCTCACGGGCCAGGAGGCAAGCATTATGCCGCGGGCGGTAAGGGCGGGGTTCATAAAGTTATCGCCTATGCCGCCGAAGAGCTGCTTGACCAGCACTATGGCTATGAAGCTGCCTACCACGGGCATCCACCAGGGGGCGTTGCCGGGCAGGTTGAGCGCCACGAGAAGGCCGGTAACGGCGGCGGAGAGGTCGCCTATGCGTACCCTCTGGCGGGTCATCTTCTGGTAGCCGTACTCGGCCAATATCGCGGCCGCCACACCGAGGACGCACAGAAGCGCCGCGTTGAAGCCGAAGGCGTATACGCCCATTACGGTGGTGGGGAGCATGGCTATGAGCACGTCCCGCATTATGGTCTGGGTGCTGTCCTTGCTGTGGACATGTGGTGCGCTTGAAACGTGAAGACTCATTACTTCTTTGCCCTCCTTGCTTCCCGCATGATAGCGTCTTTAGTATTCTTGAAGGAGGCGGTAAGCCAGCGCTTTGCGGGACACACATAGGAGCAGCTTCCGCAGACTATGCACTCCATCACGTTATTGGCTTCGGCGCCCTTAAGATCGCCCTTATCGCAAAGGTGCTTCATAAGGTAGGGGTTAAGGCCTATGGGGCAGGCCTCCACGCAGCGTCCGCAGCGTATGCAGGGGCTCTCCTCATAGCTTCTTGCGTCCTTTTCGTTGAATACCAGTATGCCGTTTGTGCCCTTCATGACCACTACCTGATCGTTTGGGGCGCAAAGGCCTGTCATACAGCCGCCCATTACTATCTTGCCGGCCTCGTCGGTATAGCCGCCGCACTCGCCTATGGCGTCGGCAACTATGGTTCCCATGCGAAGGCGGAGGTTGGCGGGCTCCTTTACGCAGCCCTTTACGGTGGTGACGCGGCTGATGAGAGGCTTACCCTCTATCACTGCATCGGCTATGGCCTTTGCGGTGCCGACGTTTATAACTATGACGTGAGCGTCCAGAGGCAGCTTCTTGCTTGGAACTTCCCTGCCGGTGACGGAGTAGATCAGCTGCTTTTCAGAGCCCTGAGGATATTTGGTGAAAAGGGGCATGACCTCTACCCCCTCGCGGCCCTCCGCCGCACGCTGCATTGCGGCTATGGCGTCGGGCTTGTTGTCCTCGATACCGATAACGCCCCGCTTTACGCCGAGGGCGCGCATCGCGGCCCTGAGTCCGTCCACTATGCGCTCGGATTCCTCGATCATGAGGCGGTGGTCGCAGGTAACGTGGGTCTCGCATTCCGCGCCGTTGAGGATAATGGTATCGCAGTACTTACCCTCGCCCACAGTAAGCTTTACATGGGTGGGGAAGGTCGCGCCGCCCATGCCGCAGATGCCCGCAGCCTGTACCGCGGGAACTATCTTAGCGGGGTCGCACTCCTCCACGCCGCCCAGCGGCTCAAGCTCTGTCCACTCGTCCTGGAAATCGTTCCTGATGGTGATGATGGTGGTGGGTCCTCCCAGCAGAAGCACCTTGGTGCCTATGGCCGTAACCTCTCCCGAAACGCTGGCATGAACCGGTAAACTGACAAAACCGGTAGCGTCTGCGATCTTCTGGCCCAGCTTGACGTGATCCCCCACCTTTACGCAGGGCGCCGCGGGAGCGCCTATGCTCATTGACATGGGGATATCCACGCTGTCCGGGATATACTCTCGTATGGGAAGACCGCTCGTTGATGTCTTGCCCTCATGCTGATCGTGCAGAGGATGCACGCCGCCCTTGAAGGAATGCTTTGGCAAAGCCAACACCTGCCTTTCATATTTTTCAACAGTTTTACAAGCCACATAACAGATCCGCCAAGAATATGCCTTATAAAAATATACTGTAGCACAGACGATACGCAGCTATGACTAACTATTTGTGACCAGAAATCATTATAGCATATAAGTTTCGGAAAATCAGTATAAATATTTCCTCTCGAAGTGTTTTTTTCTCGATAATGTCTGATTATTTTCTATCAAACCCGGCCCTTTGGCGATCTTCCTATATACTGAATAATAGACAAGATTGTTAAAAATAATCCGAAGGCTTTTTCAGCCATTCCTCCTTGAGCCAGCCGGCGGCCAGCGCCCCAAAAAGAGCCCCCACAATGCCCGCGGCTATTACGGGCAGGCTGCTTTTAAGCTCCAGCCTTCCCTCTTTTTTGTGTATATACAGCGCGGCGGCTGCGGCGGGCAGGAAGGACAGCATGTTGACCCCCTGGGCCTGCCTCTGGGGGATGCCCATCAGCAGCGTAAGCACAGGTATGAGCAGCGTGCCGCCCCCCATTCCCATGCCGGAGATCACCCCTGCGGCGGCACCTATGACAAAAAGCAGCAGCTCCCTCACAGCAGCATCCACACCCCTGCACAGAACATCACCGCGGCGAACAGCTTATCCAGCGCGGCGGACTTTATCCTGCCGGTCAGCTTCGCCCCGGCAATGCTGCCCAGTATGGCCCCCGGCGCCGCGAAAAGCAGGGTATGCCAATCCACCCCGCCGCCTGCGCAATACACAGCCGCGCTGGCAAAGGTAAGGGGCAGCATTATGCTTATGGCCGTGGCATGGGCGTCCTTTGACGCAAAGCCGCACATTCGTTCCAGAGCCACTACTGCCACAGCCCCGCCGCCCGAGCCGAAAAGCCCGTTGCACAGCCCTGCCAGCAGCCCCGCCAGCAGCTTATTGATATTCTTCTTATTAAAATATGCAAAAAAATACTCCGCCCTTTTCATAGGCAGAGTATGCGCAGAAAATCAAAGTTTTATCAGTAGGCTATGGCCTCCTCGCGGCTCATCCAGAAATGTATTCCGTAGGTGGACTCTACCCACCTGTCCTCGGTGAACCTGTCGGGGTACATCCATTCCCCCTTTTTATATACGAAGTTCTCGTCAACAAGGGACACCGACCAGTCGTAGCTTTGCGTAAAGTCAAAGCTGGTTATGGTCAGCACCTTGGCCTTATCGCAGCGGCAGGCGTTGTTGGTGGCGGATACCCGCTTTGCCTCCGCTGGGATGAGCAGCATTACCACCCTGTCCTCGTAGCACTTCTTATAGCCTATAAAGGCCCCAGTTTCGGGGCAGCGCAGCCGGAAATACCTGGTGCTTTCGTCCTGTATTATGCCGTCCAGCCTGGCCCCCTCAAGCCATGCGCTGTATACGTTGCCTCCCCGAAGGTCAATGCCGGTAAGATCGGCGTTGCGGAGGTCTGCCCCCTGAAGGCCGGCGTTCCTGAAGTTCGCCCCCACAAAGGAGCAGTTTTCGAACTTGCCGTTTGCAATCGTAGCGCCCTCAAAGCTGCATCCATCCAGGCATACGTTCTTCATGTCCCACCACTGGCAGTCCAGCCCGGAAAAATCGGCGCCGGATATGTTCGCATCGTGAAGGCACAGGGATTCAAGGCCGGTGCGGCATCTGCGCGCCTGCTCCAGCTTTTGCAGGAATTCTTCCTTTGATACAGGCTCCATACAGCGCCCTTTCCCGGCGTCACTTTCCCAGCTTTACAAAGTATACATAGCCGAATATCAGCCCGCCCAGCAGCAGGAAAAACATCAGCAGCGCAAGGCCGCAGCACGCTATGGTTCTGCCGGAAAGCTTATTGCCGTTATTGTTGCCCTTCTGTTCCATTATGTATTCAGCGCTCCTAGTGTTAATTTACCGTTACACTAAGCATAATACATGGCCCGGCATATTTGCAAGGGCTTTCCCAGTATACTATCGAAAAAGTGGCTAAAGACCGCTTTCCCACAGCCTTTAAATTTACAAATATCGTCGGGCTTTTCTTTTCTCTTTGCTTCTTTCTGCTTTTCTTTTCGCCCGAAAAGAAATGAGAAAGAAGGGGCGGCGTTATATTTCTCCGCCCTATTTTTCCTTATAGTAAAGCATGCAGTGGCAGTAGCCCTCAAAGTCGGGGTCGGCTATCTGCTCCCGGAACTGCTTGCACATGCACTTGGTATCCTCGCTTATCTCCCGCACGCAGGGGCAATGGCCGTTGCGCTCGCTGAGGCCCTGCTTTATGAGCTTCACTATCTGCTCGTCCTCATTAAGCCTTATCTTCATATGGCGTTTTCCACCAGCCTTATTATGTTCTGCTTGCCGGCGAGGCCCTCTGTACGGGCGGCTACGCGGCCGTTTTTGAGCACCACGAGAGTAGGTATGACGTTCACGCCGAACTGCACCGCCAGCGGCACCTCCTCGTCCACATTGCACTTGCAGACCAGTATGTCCTCCCGCTCGTTGGCTATTTCCTCTATCACGGGGGCGATCATGCGGCAGGGGCCGCACCATGTTGCCCAGAAGTCTATGAGCACCGGCTTGTCGGTATTCGTCACGCTTTCAAAGTTTTCCACAGTGAGCTTTATTTCCATGTTCTTCTCCTTGGTTCTTCAATTTTAACGGCATATTTACGCCACAGGCAATATTATACCCTATTTCGGGGGGAAAAGGGTGAACGGGGGGTGAAAAAATATGATCGCCCATAAAAAGTCCCCCCAATCCGTTGACACGGAAAGGGGGAACGGGTATAATATTTATAGGGCAAGACCTTAACGGTCAGCCAATAAATCAGTATTAGCAAACCCCTTTATTCAGGGGAATAACCGCACTGTTTACGGCAGGGCGGTTATTTCTTTCTGATAGTGATAGTTATGGACTGAATGTCGCGCTTAAGCGCAGCAAACAACATCATAATCAGTTCTATCATACTTCACACCTCCTTTCGGATGGTGTGCTGACCGCCGTATTGCCCTATGCAATTATACCTGTGAATATTATAGCGCACATGTAAAAATTTGTCTATATATAAGAAAAATCCTTATACCACTAAAGAATGATGAAAAGAAGGGCGGGGGCCCGCCCGCAGGCGGCCTCCGGGGGTTGATAAGGGGGCGCACCCCCTTATGTTTATTCCGGCTTTGGCGGCATGTACGGCAAAACGGATGAAAACCGAAGGTTTTCGTACTCTGCGGGTTTTGCCGCCCGGGAGCGTAGCGAGAGGCAAAACCCGAAAAACCCTCGCAGAAATGGATTGCATCCATTTCTGCGAAACAAAAAAAAGCCCCCCACATGGGGGGACTGTGCTAACGCCCGCGGAAGTCAAGTTTAGGGGCGGCGGAGCCGCCCCATTGCTTGTTTAGCTTTAATTACTTCTTGAGACCCATAGCGCCGGCAGCGGCTACGAGAGCCATTACGGCGTAAGCGACGACGGATGCGTCACCGGTCTTGGGGATCTCGACCTTGCACTCGGGGTTGGTGATGGCAGCGCCGTTCTTGCTCCACTGGAAGCAGGACTCGACCTTGTTGTTCCAACCGAAGTTGTCGTTGATAGCCTTTGCGCTTACAGGAGTACCGATCTCGAGGTTGAAGTAGGTCCTGATGGTGTTGTAATCGTCAGCACCGCACTGATTGGACCAATCGATACCAGTGACCTTCTCGTCCTTGATGGTGTACATCACCAGAAGCTTATCCTGCTGGCCATCAGCCTTCTTGGAGTAGACTTCAATGGTCATGTTGTTCGGGTTGGTAGTATTAGCCTTTACATAGTAGTTACCAATGATACCACCAGTATAAGTCTCCAGCTTGGACTTCAGGGTAGCGCAAACCTTAGCCTTACCAGCATCGGTTACCTTTGCGGTGAAGATGTAGGCGGCCTGATTCTTAGAGGACATATCCTTCCAATCAGAGACATCCTCCCATACCGTTCCGTCATTGCTGAGGTAGTACGCTATGGTATCATCCTCTTCCTTCATATCGATGCCTTTAAACCAACCGCCAACGAGGGTTCCATCCATCCAAGTAGCCGTGTTTCCGCTCTGCAGACCCTTAAGCTCAACCTTCAGGGTAGCTTTATTCCACCATTCCATATCAGCCTTGGGCTCAACGGTGAGCTTAACAGCATAGTAAACGTTCTCGGAGTTGATAGCGGCGGCGCAGTTGTTCTCCTGCCATACATAGTTGCCGCAGCCGTCGTTGACCTTAACAAAAGGAACAACCTCTACCTTACCCTTGCCGCAGTTAGCAGCAGTAGCAGTAGCCGACCAGTTGAAGGGGCCGGTTACGCAAGCGGATGCAAAGGCGGAAGCCATGGAGAGAACCATGACCAGAGCCAGAGCGATTGCGAAAATCTTCTTCATTTCTTTAAATCCCTTTCAATTATTTTGTGTTTTGCAAGTGATGGGGGTTTCCCCCCGGGCGAAGCGCGTTTTGCGCGCCCTTCCGCTTAGCACGCCTATATGTTACCACCAAATGTTACGGACGTCAAGGGTTTTTTGTTACGAAATTGTAACAAAGTGCAGAGCACTTTCGCGCAATCGTCAAAGCCGCTTGTGCGAGGTTTTTCGCCCGCTGCTTGCGCCTTCGGCGCGGCCAGCAGCGGGCGCAGGGTACGAAAACCTTCGGTTTTCATCCGTTTTGACGCGCATGTCGCCAAAGCCGGAATAAACATAAGGGGGTGCCCCCCCTTATCAACCCCCGGGGGGAGCGCCGCCTGCGGGCGGGCCAAAAAAAGTCCCCCAATCCGTTGACACGGAAAGGGGGAACTAGTATAATACTTATAGGGTAAGACCTAAACGGTCAGCCGTTGATACAGTTTTGGAACTCCCTTATTTAGGGAATAACCGTCCTGATGACAGCAGGGCGGTTATTTATGTCGGAACTTTATGATCGTTATCGTCTCTATTTCATGCTTGAGTGCAAGAATGAGCGCAATAATCAATTCCAGCATACTTCACACCCCCTTTCGGAGAATGTGCTGACCGCCGCTTGCCCTGTGTATTATACTTGTAGATATTATAATGCTTAGGTAGAAATTTGTCTATATTATAAGAAAAGTCCCCCCAATCCGTTGACACGGAAAGGGGGAACGGGGGCCGCCCGCAGGCGGTCAGTTCCGGCGCGTCTCCCGCGCCGGAACTTCCTCTGTGGTCGATACTAAGAAAATTCCTCCCTTCGGTTGACACCGAAAGGAGGAACGGGTATAATATCAGTAGGGTAAGACCTAAACGGTCAGCCAGTTGCAGTGGTTATTCTAAAGACGATAACCGTCCTGTTCCAGCAGGGCGGTTATTTATGTCGGAACTTTATGATCGTTATCGTCTCTATTTCATGCTTGAGCGCAAGAATGAGCGCAATAATCAATTCCAGCATACTTCACACCCCCTTTCGGATGGTGTGCTGACCGCCGCTTGCCCTATGTATTATACTTGTAAATATTATAATGCTTATGTGTAAATTTGTCTATATTGAGAAAATTCCTCCCCTCCGTTGACACGTAAGGAAGGTTTTTTTTAATATCGGCAGTATATGAATAATCCTCCCCGCTTTTAAGGAAAACTGTACAGGTAAGGACGCTTTTTTAGGGGAGGTGGCTTCATTATATGAAAAAAAGGCTGAAATACGCTCTGCTGTGCGGGGCGCTGCTGCTGCTGGGCGGCGGCGTGGCCCTGGGGCTCAGGTTTTACAGCGGCATTGCCCGGGACCCCATGCGCGCCTTTACCGAGCCGTCCCCCCCTCCCTCGCCTTTGCAGGCGGGGCAGCCCCTGCCTTCCCCTACCCTCAGTCCCGAGGAGCAGCTTTTGCGGCAGGCCGATACGGATTTCATGCGCAGCAGGGTAAACATACTGCTGGTAGGCTGGGATCAGAGCCCGGAGCGGGACGACAGCGACAGCGTGATGTACCGGGACAGCAAAAACAACTTCCGCAGCGACGTGCTGATGCTGCTTGCGGTGGATTTTGAGCAGGGCAACGCCCACCTCATATCCATTCCCCGGGATACCATGGCCAAGATATACAACACAAAGGGGCATTACAAGATAAACGCAGCCTTTGCCAAGGGGGGCAGTGCCGAGGGCGACGGCTTCGAATACGCCATAAAAACCGTGGAAAACCTCATGGGGGTTCCCATATCCCATTATGTAGGGGTGAACATGGAGGGGCTGAAGGCCGTGGTGAACGCCCTGGGCGGCGTGGAATACGATGTGGACCGGGAGATAAAGCTCAACGGCCGGGTGCTGCACAAAGGGGTGCAAAGGCTGGACGGACAGCAGGTGCTGGACTACTGCCGCGCCCGCAAGGGCTACGGCACCGACGTGGACAGGGCTGACAGGCAGCAGCGTATGCTCTTCGCCATATTCACCCAGCTCAGGGAGGGCAGCAGGCTGACCTCCATACCGAAATTATACCTCAGCGTAAAGGATTACATCTATACCGACCTTACGGCGGAGCAGATAGCGGCGCTGGCGGTGTTCGGCATGGATCTCGTGCCGGGGGAAAGCCTTGTGCGGCATACGCTCAAGGGCAAGTACATAAGCGGCACGGCGTATAACGGCGCCTCCTTCTACGTGCTGGACACCAGGGCGCTGAAGAGCCTTATGAAGGATATATTCGGCGTGGATATAAAGGTGGACTACCGCTACGACTATCGTTACATACAGGATAAAAAATCCTGATAATTACTTATTGAGACTTTCGGAAAAGTGGCGTTCAGCCACTTTTTTTGACACTCTGAAGCTGCCTGAGGTTTACACGTTAAAATAAGCGTTTTGCTTTGACTTTACAGCCATACTGCGTTATTATAATCATATTGGTGATATTATATTATCAACCTCTATGTCCAAAAATATAAAAGGAGCGATGTTCAGCCTATGTACCGTATAGTAAGAAAAGAACGTCTGCACGACACGGTGTCTTTGATAGAAGTCGAAGCGCCCTACGTCGCAAGGAAGGCCCTGCCCGGGCAGTTCATTGTGCTTCGCATTGACGAAAAGGGCGAGCGCATACCCCTCACCATCGCGGATTACGACCGCGAAAAGGGTACGGCAACCGTAATATTCCAGAAGGTAGGCGCCACCACGAAGCGCCTTGACCTCCTGGAGGAGGGCGATTACCTCATGGACTTTGCAGGCCCTCTCGGCAAGGCCAGCGAGTTTGACCACCTGAAGGGCAAAAAGGCCGCCGTAGTAGCGGGCGGTCTGGGCGTTGCCATAGCTTACCCTCAGGCTAAGGCCCTTAACGCCATAGGCGCTGACGTGGACGCATTCATAGGCTTCCGCAGCACCAGCCTGTATATCCTCACCGAGGAATTCAAGAGCGCCTGCAAGAACCTCTACATAATGACCGACGACGGCTCCAACGGCCATAAGGGCTTCGTTACCAGCGCCTTGGAGGAGCAGCTCAAGGCCGGCACGCGCTATGACGAAGTATTCGTTCTTGGGCCTATGCCCATGATGCGCGCCGTATGCAACCTCACAAAGGAATACGGCATAAAGACCACCGTCTCCATGAATACCATAATGATAGACGGCACCGGCATGTGCGGCGGCTGCCGCCTTACCGTAAACGGCGAGACCAAGTTCGCCTGCGTGGACGGCCCGGACTTTGACGGCCATCTGGTAGACTTTGACGAGGCCATCATGCGCAGCCGCATGTACAAGGCCGAGGAAAAGCTTTCCGACGAAAAGCACTTCTGCCATCTTATAGGAGGGGAGAGATAATATGCCTAATATGACTTTGCAGAAGACCCCTGCCCGGGAGCAGGAGCCCAATATCCGCAACAAGAACTTTAAGGAAGTTTCTCAGGGCTACGACGAAGAGCTGGCCCTCAACGAGGCTTCCCGCTGCCTCAACTGCAAGAACATGCCCTGCGTTTCCGGCTGCCCCGTAAACGTGCGCATTCCGGAATTCATAGCAAAGATCGCCGCTCATGATTACGAGGGCGCTTACGCCATCATAAAGACCACCAACAGCCTTCCCGCCATCTGCGGCCGCGTATGCCCCCAGGAAAACCAGTGTGAGAGCAAGTGCGTCCGTGGTATTAAGGGGGAGCCGGTAGGCATCGGCCGTCTGGAACGCTTCGCCGCCGACTACGCCATGGCAAAGGGCTCCGCCCCCGCCGAGATACCCGCCCCCAACGGCAAGAAGGTAGCCGTGATAGGCTCCGGCCCCGCAGGCCTTACCTGCGCAGGCGACCTTGCGAAGCTGGGCTATGAGGTGCACATTTTCGAAGCTCTGCATACCCCCGGCGGCGTGCTGGTATACGGCATTCCCGAATTCCGTCTTCCCAAGGCGCTGGTTCGCGAGGAGATAAAAAATGTGGAGGCTCTGGGCGTAAAGATAGAGACCAACGTAGTAGTCGGCCGCTCCATAAGCCTGGATGAGCTGATGGAGGAAGAGGGCTTTGACGCCGTATTCGTAGGCAGCGGCGCAGGACTGCCCAACTTCCAGAAGATACCCGGCGAGAACCTCTGCGGCGTATACTCCGCCAACGAGTTCCTCACCCGCATAAACCTCATGAAGGCATACGAGTTCCCCGAGACGGATACCCCCATCCGCGTGGGCAAAAACGCTGCCGTAATAGGCGGCGGCAACGTGGCTATGGACGCCGCCCGCTGCGCAAAGCGTCTGGGCGCCGAGAACGTGTACATCGTATACCGCAGAAGCGAGGCCGAAATGCCCGCCCGCCGCGAGGAAGTACACCATGCCAAGGAGGAGGGCATCATATTCAAGGTGCTCAATAACCCCGTTCGCATAAACGGCGACGAGAACGGCTATGTCACCTCTATGGAATGCATAGAGATGGAGCTGGGCGAGCCCGATGCTTCCGGCCGCCGCAGGCCCATTGCCAAGGAAGGCAGCGAGTTCACTCTGGACGTTGACACCGTCATCGTGGCCATAGGCAACAGCCCCAACCCCCTCATCAAGAACACCACCCCCGGCCTCACCGTGGGCCGCAAGGGCGAGATAACCGCAGACCCCGAGACCGGCGCTACCTCCAAGCCCGGCGTATTCGCGGGCGGCGACGCCGTTACCGGCGCAGCTACCGTAATACTCGCCATGGGCGCGGGCAAGAAGGCCGCCGCGGCTATAGACGAGTATCTCAAGAATAAGTAGTGTTTTTTCTCTTACTTTCCTTTTAAAAAAGGAAAGTAAGCAAAGGAAAACCAACGAAAACAAAACATAAAACAGCGCTCAGCCCTGCCGTACACAAGACGGCAGGGCTGTTCTTATATTCTTATACGCATAATCCTATGTCTTATTTATTATATATATTTCCCATTTGCTTTTCTTTTCTCTTTGCTTCTTTCTGCTTTTCTTTTCTCATGAAAAGAAAAGAGAAAGAAGACGGATATCCCCCCTTTTACCCCATAAATGCCACCCGTTCGCCGCCCTGTAATACCTCGGGCAGGTCGTTCATGCGCAGCAGGTTGGTCCGGCTGGTATTGTACTCCCTGGCTATGGAGTACAGCGTATCTCCGGCGCTGGCAAAGTACACGGTTATGCCCTGATGCGGGGGTCTTTGGGGGCACTCCTCAATGCCCGTCACCGCCTCAAAGCCGCCGGTGCAGTACAGATCCGCAATGAGTATGAGCGTACAGTTCAGTTCCACGCTCCTGCCTCCTCCCGCCGCCGAGGCCGCCGCCACTCCGTATATCATGGCGTCTGTGGCGCCTTGGGCCTCCATGTTCACAGAGAAGGGTATATCCTCATTGAAAGCGAATATGCAGCCGCTTTCGGCGGTGTATAATATGCGGGTGAACAGCAGCCCCTCAGCGGTGAGTACCCCGTTTTCTATGCCGTAGGACGTCACCATGGGCCGTGCGGTGGCGTATACCACCCTTGCCGCCTCGGGCATACCATCGGGTATCATTATGTTTTCACTTACGGACTGCCGCTGGGTGCTCAGCCCGCAGTATGACGAGGTGCGTATAAGCCCATGTGTGCATTCGAACGGCACGGTAGGGGAAAATGTGTCCGTCACAGCATCGGAACGGCCGCCGGCACGGCCCCATGTGCGGTATGTGAGCTCCACATCCGCTATCACTACGCCAAAATCCTCAGCCCCCCGCACCTGACAGCCGGATACCCTCACCTCGCCCCACATGGGAGTCAGCGCCTCTCCGTCCACGGTCTGAGTGAAGGGTATGGCCTGGCTTAACTGGCTCATCGCCCCTGTGCGGCTCTGTACCAGCGCCGATATGTACAGCGTACCCTCCAGGCATATTCCGTCTTTGCCGGGAGATACGTCCCTCAGCACCCCATGTACCTCGCTGTACAGCACCTCTGTGGCGAAGGGCGCCTCTATCTCCTCCCGCAGGCGGAAGCTGCCCCGGCTCTCCCCCGCCCGCTCGTAGAGTGTCATCTCCTGCCGCTGCTGCTCCCCATCCTCTATGCCGCTTATTCCATCCAGTACCTTTGCCCCGCCTGATGCTGTCACCATTGCGTTTATATCCGCTACTGCGTTGAGGGTAATTCCGCCCTCCCCCTTGTTTATTTCCAGGGATTGCAGCGCCGAGCGCACCTCGGCCCTCATGCCCTCCCGCACACCATCCGCGGCTATGCGGTGGGTGAAGGGGGCGCTTGAAGTAAAGGCAAACACCTTGTCATCCATGCAGATGAGGTCAATTCTCACAACTCCCTCTATGGCTATTTCGCCCTCCCTGGCGCTGGATGAAAATATAGCCACCTCGCCGGTATACGAGAGTATCTCCTTTGCGCTGCGGCCCTCCGGCAGCGGTATGCCGCCCTCGACGGTTCCCTGAGATACTCCTGTATATATTATCCGCTCCCCCGGAAGCTCTTTCCAGATCAGTTCCATATGCCTGCTCCTCTCGCACAGATTATCGTTATATAATCATACGAGGGTAGTATGCCAATTATGCAAAAGGGCCGCTTATGTGGCCATTCACCCGAAAAACGAAGGTAAAAAACACACGGGTGATAATATTTAATGTTTCTTACTCCGGCCGCTTGTACGAAGATACTGCATAAAAAAAAGAGTATACGTAGGCGTTAATAACATGGGTTACTAACATTATCAACATAGTTATCCACATTTCAACGCGTTTAAGACAGTTTCAGTGTTAACAACAAGTTCAGAATAAACCCTTGACGTATATTTATTATTGCCCTGCCCTTTGCCGCCGGCAGTAAAATGATACTATTTTACACATAAAGACGAATTCCGTGTTTCCCTTTTTGGGGACAAAAAAGGGGAGCCGGCCGGCTCTCCCCTTTTCACCTTGATTTAAGGCTTTAATGTTATCCAGTACCTCTGTATCATCCCGCAACGGCTAAGAGCCGCATCACACTCAACCTGGTTTTCCAACACGCCGCCGTTTTTTATTATAGTCCGGCGGGACGCCTCGTTGTCAGCGTCGCATGTGAGCAGCACCCTGTTCTCCCCCGCCTCGCTGCACTTGGGCAGCAGCAGCGAAAGCATCTCGCCTGCGTAGCCCTTTCCCCGCTCGGAAGGACGCACGCTGTAGCCGATATTCCCCCCGAAGCGCAGCAGAAATTCAGTCAGCGGCCGCCTGAAGTCAATCATGCCAACCAGCCTGTCATCGCTTTTGCGCACCGCCAGGTACACATCGGATGGCACATAGCCTTCGCCGTAGCGCTCTCTGAGCCGCCCCTCAAAATCCGCCCATTCGGCGTAGCTGTTGGTATCCTCCAGAGCGGCACATCCATCCAGGCTGTCGCCGTTGTCCAGCATCTCCTGCCGGTATGCCATTACCTGATCTGCGTATTCCTGAGTCGGGCGGATAAGCTTGAGGGTATGCATGGGCGCCTCCGGAGGTTTTTCTTCATTATAGCACACCTATATCACATTTTGAATCTCGCTTCTGCCGTTTTTCTCCCGGGCAGTCTCCATGATGAGCTTATCAGCAACCAGGGCTATGAATTCACCGTTGGTGGGCTTGTCGTTTTTGCTGTAGATATTGTAGCCAAATATCTGGTTTATGTTCTCTATTTTCCCGCGGGTCCAGGCCACCTCTATGGCGTGGCGTATGGCGCGCTCAACTTTAGATGCAGAGGTCTGGAACCTCTTGGCGATGCCGGGGTAAAGCTCCTTGGTTATGCGGCCGCAGAGGGCGGGCTCAAAGTATACCATGCGCACCGCCTCCCGCAGGTAATGGTAGCCCTTTATGTGGGCAGGTATACCTATCATGAGGAATACAGAAGCGATTTTCTCGTCCAGAGTCTGGGGCTTGGGGCTTATGGCGCAGACCTGCGAGCGCTGTGCGTAGGTGCTCTCCATCATGTCCATTATGCGCTTGTACAGCGTATCGGGGTCGATGGGCTTGACCATGTAATACTTTGCGCCAAGCGTGCAGGCCTGCCGTACCATCTCCTCCTGACGCAGGGCGCTTATCACTATGACGGCAGGCACGTCCTTCACGAGGCCGCTGTTAAGCCTCTCAAGGAGCTCAAAGCCGTCCATGCCCGGCATGATGAGATCGCACAGGAGCACATCGTACCGGTTGTTGTTCATTGCGTCCAGGGCGGACTGACCGTCGTTCACGGTGTCCACCCTTTCTATTCCTTCCTGAGCCGTAAGGTAATCCCTGACGGTGGTCTGGAACTGGTTGTTGCTGTCTGCCAAAAGTATGCGGTATTTAGCCATATAGTGCCTCCGTAATAATGTAATTTTTTGGTTATCCTGCGGTATATGCGGTTTTCTGTATGCTGTGATTTTAGCACCGCCATTTTCGCGGCGATAGGGAATAAATTTGGCTGTTTTTGCAGGCATTTGCCTCCTCGGGTACAATTATTGTCCGGTTTTGTCCAAAGGTTAAAAAGTGTGCCGTTATTTGCTTTTATGGCGCCGCCGTGATATGCTATAATTGATTTTGCTGAGAATTGCAGGAGGGTTGTCACATGGACGACAGCAGGCTTTTTGAAAGGACGGTTTCCTCCGCCATACAGTATTCCGGCCCGGTATTCGACGTGTACAGTGATACCGTTGAGCTTTGCAACAAAAAGACCGCCCGGAGGGATTATCTTAAACACCGCGGCGCGGTGGCCGTGGTGCCGCTCACGGATAATGGCGGCGTAATAATAGAGCGCCAGTTCCGCTATCCGCAGCAGCGGGTGATGGCCGAGATACCCGCAGGCAAGCTGGAGGCCTTCGACACAGACCCTCTCGATGCGGCGAAGCGGGAGCTTAAAGAAGAAATAGGCGTAACGGCAAAGGAGTTTATCCCTTTGGGCATATACATACCCTCCCCCGCCATACTTTCGGAGCGTATATACGTGTACCTTGCCAGGGGCCTGAGCTATGGCAATGCCCACCCGGATGAGGACGAGTTTCTGGACTACCGGGAAACGCCGCTGTGCCAGCTTATAGATATGATAATGAATGACCGGATTTCCGACGGCAAGACGGTATTCGGCCTGTTCAAGGCGGCGGAATACCTCAGGCGCCAGGAGCGGGAAGCAAATGGATAAAAACGCGGTATTCAAAAACCTTTTGTTCGATCTTGACGGTACGCTCACGGACCCCGCATTGGGCATTACCTCCGCCGCCCAGTACGCTCTATGCAAGATGGGCATAGAAGTTGCGGACAGGACAACGCTTACATGGCTGATAGGGCCGCCGCTCATAGGCTCCTTTGAGGAGGGCTTTGGCATGACCAACCTTCAGGCGCTGGAGACGCTGAAGCACTATCGGGAATACTTTTCCGAAAAGGGCATATTTGAAAACCAGATATATCCCGGCATAGCGGAGCTTCTCAGTGACCTGAAGGCCGCGGGCAGGCGCGTGATGGTAGCCACCTCAAAGCCGGAGGAATTCACCCACAGGATACTGGAGCACTTCGATATAGCCCGTTATTTCGACTTTGTAGGCGGCAACACCATGGACGAGGGCAGGCCCACAAAGGCGGACGTGATAGCCCATGTGCTGCGCTCCTGTCCCGATGCAGCGCCGGAAAATACCCTGATGATAGGGGACAGGAAATACGACGCGGAGGGGGCAAGGGCCTTCGGGCTGGACTGCGCCGGCGTGCTCTACGGCTACGGCAGCCGTGAGGAGCTGGAGCATGCCGGGGCCGCATACATAGTCGAAAGCGTAGCGGCGCTCCGTGAGCTGCTGCTTTAGCTTATATAAACATAAGGAGAAACGGATATGTCAAAGGTCTACTTTACGGATATGCGCACATCCTTCACGGAAAACCTGCCAAAGAAGCTGACCCGCCTTATAGACAGGGCCGGCCTGGGCACAATAGACTTCGACCATAAGTTCGTCGCCATCAAGATACACTTCGGCGAGATGGGGAACCTTGCATACCTCAGGCCGCAGTACGCAAGGGCTCTCGCTGCATACATAAAGGAGCGGGGCGGGCTGCCCTTCCTTACCGACTGCAACACGCTCTATGTCGGCTCCCGCAAGAACGCGCTCGAGCATATCGAGACGGCGTACATAAACGGCTACACTCCATACGCTACCGGCTGCCAGGTGATAATAGCAGACGGCGTGCGCGGCACAGACGAGGCGTATATACCCATAGGCTGCGCGGAGGTCAAGACCGCAAAGATAGGCCGCGCCATAGCAGACGCGGATATAATAATAAGCCTCAACCACTTTAAGGGCCACGAGGATGCGGGCTTCGGCGGCGCGCTTAAGAACCTCGGCATGGGTTCAGGCTCAAGAGCGGGCAAAATGGAGATGCACTACGACGGCAAGCCGGTAGTGGATCGCGACCGCTGCCGCAGCTGCCGCAAGTGCGCGACGATATGCGCCAACGACGGCATACACTACGAAAACAGCAAGGCCGTGATAGACCACGACAACTGCGTGGGCTGCGGCCGCTGCATAGCCATATGCAGCTTCGACGCCATAAAGCCCCACAGCAGCTCCAGCGAGGCCAGCCTGAACAGGCGCATCGCGGAATACGCCTATGCCGTGGTAAAGGATAAGCCGAATTTCCACATAAGCATCGCGGCGGATATTTCCCCCAACTGCGACTGCCACCCCGAAAACGACGCGCCGATAGTCCCAAATATAGGTATGTTCGCCTCCTTTGACCCCGTTGCGATAGACCTGGCTGCGGCGGACGCGGTAAACGCCATGCCCGCCAACCCCAGGAGCGCGCTCAGCGAGGCGGAATGCCGCTGCCATGACCACTTCATCAACGTCCACCCCAACACCAACTGGCGGGTGCAGATAGAGCACGGCGAGGAGATAGGCCTGGGCAGCAGCGAATACGAACTCATACGCATATAATCATACTTAACTGAAAGGCATTTTGACTTTTGCTTGAAAGGTACACCGCGGTAGACGTGGAGACGCCGAACCGCAACAACGACTCCATATGCTCCATAGGCATAGTACACATGGAATACGGCGCTCCCGTCTACCGGCGGGAGTTCCGTGTGAATCCCCGGGAGCACTTTGACGACTACAACATAAAGATACACGGCATAACCCCCCTCATGGTGGCTGACGCCCCTCTGTTCCCCGAAATATGGCCCGAGATCGAGCCGTTTTTCCACGGAATAATGGCGGCGCACAGCGCTGCCTTCGACCTTGGGGTGATATGCAAGTCCCTCGCGGTATACGGCCTGCCCATACCCGAGATAACCTATATCTGCTCATTGCAGAAATCCAAAAAGCACATACCCAAGGAGCTTTACGGCAGCCATAAGCTCAACGACCTCTGCGCCGGGCTCAAGCTCCCCCTTGAGCACCACCACGATTCCCTGGACGATGCGCTGGGCTGCGCCCTTATCATCGAAAATCTGGTGGATCGCTTCGGCGTAGGGCCGGAGGATATAAAGAAGTATCAGTACAAGGGAATACAGCCCACCGTATCAAGGCAGGAGCGCAATATGGCCATACATGCCCTGTGGAACACCATGGAAAAATACGGAAGGCGCAGCGTGCTGTTTGCAGAGTATCACGAGGCGCTGGAGGACTGGACGCGCAAATACGACAAGTACCTCCGGGACCCGGACGTGCGCGCCTGCCGCAACCTGATCGAAGGGGCGCTGCAAAGGGGCGGCATAACCGAGGAAGAATACCAGATCATAATGGGGCTGTGATATGTTGACGGAGCAGGGCATAAAGCGCTATATCAAATCGGATATAGACATAATATTCCTTGAGGAATCCCCCTCCACCAACCTGGAGGCAAAGAAAATAGCGGCCACCGCAAGGGAGGGCACAGTAATATTCGCAAGGCGGCAGCTTTCCGGCCGCGGCCGCATCGGCAGGAGCTTCGAAAGCCCCGAGGGGGGCATATACATGACAATGCTGGTACGCCCCACAGACCCCGTTTGCCTGACCATGGCGGCGGCGGTAGCTGTGCGTAGGGCCATGGTTGACAAGCTGAACCTCGACCCCGCCATAAAGTGGGTGAACGACATATACTGGGAAGGTAAAAAGGTCTGCGGTATACTTGCCGAGGGCGCCCTTTGCAAAAATGAGCTGAGGTACGCGGCGGTGGGAGTGGGGCTTAACTACCAGAGCCCTGTATTTACCGGCGGCCTTTCAGCAAAGGCGGGCAGCCTGTATCCTGATTCCCAGCCTCCCGTATCCATAGACGAAATGGCGGCAGCCATGGCGGACCAGCTGTATAAGGCGCTGACAAACCCATCGGACCCTTCCATATATCGCGAATACCGTGCCAGCAGCATGCTTACCGGAAAACGGGTCGTGCTCATGCGGGAGGGTGAGCCCGAGGCCACAGCCATAGACGTCACCCCCGAGGGACACCTGATCGTCCGCTTTGACGACGGGCGTACCGAGGAGCTTTACAGCGGCGAGGTGAGCGTCAGAGCCGCAGAATATCCGCATACCGTATAAAACGCAATACCGACAGCAGCAATTGCAATACTAAACCCTTCTTTTCGGTGATAACATGTTATAAAGACTGTTGTCATCGATTTTTTATAAAAGGAGAACTAAAATGGAATTGAAAAAGTCTACCGTATGGAAGAGTTACCGTTTCCCGCTCATACTGCTCTGCTCCATAGTACTGGGCTGTATAGCAGGCGCGCTGCTGGGCAATAAGGCGGGCGTGCTTGCTCCCCTTGGCGATATATTCGTAAACGCGATGTTCACGGTGGTGGTACCTATGGTATTCATCTCCATAGCCTCCGCCGTAGGCAATATGTCCAACATGAAGCGGCTGGGCAAAATACTGGGCTCCACCCTCGTTACCTTCATCGTCACCGGCATAATCGCCGGCATCATAATGATAGCCGCTGTAAAGCTGTTTCCTCCCGTGCTTACCCCCTTTGAGGTAGCAGCCGAGGAAGTGGGCGAGCCCAAAACCGTAGGCGAGCTTATCGTCAGCTTCCTCACCGTGAGCGACTTCCCGCTGCTCTTCAGCCGCAGCAATATGCTGCCCCTTATAGTGGCCTCGATAATCTTCGGCTTTGGCGTATCCATCTGCGGCGGCCCGGAATGCGCCGTCGGAAAGCTGCTCAACAACCTTTCCGATATCATAATGAAGGTCGTAAGCATACTGATGTACTATGCTCCCATAGGCCTCTTCGCCTTCTTTGCCTCCCTCATAGGCGAGTTCGGCCCCACCCTCATAGGCAACTTCGGCCGCGCCATGCTGCTCTACTATCCTCTATGCGTTCTGTACTTCTTTATAGCCTTCCCCCTATATGCCCGCTTCGCAGGGGGTAAGGGCGCCGCCAAAAAGCTTTTCCAGCACATACTCAAGCCCGCTGTCACCTCCCTGGGCACCTGCAGCTCCATAGCCACCATACCCGCCAATATGGAGGCCGCAGAGGAAATAGGCATACCCCGTGACGTAAGCGACATAGTGCTGCCCCTTGGCGCTACCATGCACATGGACGGCTCAGTATTCTCCGCAATACTCAAGATAAGCTTCCTCTTCGGCTTCTTCGGAATGCCCTTTGACGGCATAGGCACCTATGTGACCGCCTTGATGATAGCCATATTCTCCGGAATAGCCATGTCCGGCGTGGCCGGCGGCGGCTTCGTAGGGGAGATGGTCATAGTATCCCTGTTCTTCCCCGAGCAGATGGGCATCGCCTTCCCCGTAATCGCCACCATCGGCGCGCTGGTGGATCCTCCGGCTACCTGCATAAATGCCTCCGGCGACACTGTGGCATCCATGATAGTAGCCCGCTTCGTCGAGGGCAAGGACTGGTTCCAGAAGAAGCAGGCCGAAAGGGCTGAAAAGGCCGGGGCATAAGGCCCGCTTTGAAGCCGCTCCGCCGCACGGCAAACACCGAATGTGAAATCATAGTCAAAAGCCCGGAGCACAATACTCACCGGGCTTTTTTTATGGTATAATGCTGACTGAAAAGTTTTTGAATTTTAATTCTGGAGGTATCATAAATGTCACAGCTTAAAGGCGCATGCATAATAGGCCAGTCCGGCGGCCCCACTTCTGTAATAAACGCCAGCGCTTACGGCGTTATCCGCACCGCGCTTGATTCCGGCTGCATTACCAAGGTATACGGCGCGGCCCACGGCATAAAGGGCGTGTTGGACGACGTGCTCTACGATATGGGCCAGGAGGACGCAAAGGAACTCGAATACCTGCTCTACACCCCATCCTCCGCTCTGGGCTCCTGCCGCTACAAGCTCAAGGACAGCGCCGAGGACGACTCTGATTACAAGCGCATTCTGGAGATATTCAAGAAGTACGACGTGCGCTACTTCTTCTACAACGGCGGCAACGACTCCATGGACACCTGCAACAAGATATCCAAATACATGCAGTCCGTGGGCTACGAGTGCCGCATAATGGGCGTGCCTAAGACAATAGACAACGACCTGTTCGGCACCGACCACTGCCCCGGCTATGCTTCCGCCGCCAAGTATGTGGCCACCACCTGCATGGAGATATATAGGGACGCCCGCGTTTACGACACCGGAATGGTATGCGTCATCGAGATAATGGGCCGCCACGCCGGCTGGCTCACCGCAGCCTCCTCCCTTGCCAATATAAGCGGCGAAGGTCCCGACCTCATCTACCTGCCGGAGCGTGACTTTGACCTTAATAAGTTCGTTGAGGACGTAAAGGCCGTATACGCCAGGAGCGGCAAGTGCATAGCCGCCGTATCCGAGGGTATACACGATTCCACCGGCAAGCTCATCGCAGAATACGGCGCGGAGAACGCCCCCGTGGACGCCTTCGGCCACAAACAGCTGGGCGGCCTGGCCTCCTACCTCGCCAACTACATCAAGGGCACGCTGGGCTGCAAGGTACGCGGCATAGAGTTCTCCCTGATGCAGCGCTGCGGCGCGCACCTGGCCTCCCTCACCGATATCCAGGAATCCTTCCTCTCCGGCAAGACCGCCGTACTGGAGGCCATATCCGGCACCACCGACAAGATGGTAGGCTTTGAGCGCAAATACGACGAAAAGGGCAGCTACGTCTGCGGCATAAAGCTCATGGACCTTACCGACGTTGCCAACACCGAAAAGAAGGTTCCCCTTGAATGGATCAACCGCGAGGGCAACAACGTGAACAAGGAATTCATTGACTACGCCCTGCCCCTCATTCAGGGAACACCCGACCGGCCGCTGGAAAACGGCCTGCCCCGCTTCGCAAGACTGAAAAAGATCCAGGCGAAATAAAGCAATACAAAACAAAAAGGCGGCGCGCTCACTTGAGCGCGCCGCTTCTTATCGAAAAATCTAAGGGTTGTTAAGGGGCCGCAGCCCCTTATGGCTTTATTCGGATTTGGCGACATGTGCGGCAAATCCGCAAAAGGCGCTTGCGTAGCAAGGCTTTCCCTGCATGAGGTGCTGGCCGCGCCATAGGCGCAAGCACCGAATGAGAAAACTCGAAGAAGTGGCCTTTAGCCACTTCTTCGAAAAAAGTATTATTCTTCTGCTTCTGTCTTGCTGCTTTCCAGCATCTCCGGGAAGGGCCAGCCCTTTATGCCGCCCTCGATAATATAGAAGCGGGTCTGGTCGATCTTTTTCTCGTTTACATAGTAGCTTATGGCGTTCTCCGCGCCGCCCTTGCCTTCCATGCACATCACATATATAGGCAGGTCGTTCTCGGTAAGCTTATCCGTTACCTTATCCAGTCTCTTGCGAAGGTCCTCGGTATTGGCAGGATACGCCTTGGTTTCTATGGAGCCGTGGAGATGTCCGTCCTCCTTGTAGCTGTCCTTTGTCTGCACGGAGAGCAGCAGCATATCCTCCTTGGCGTCTATCTTGGCCTTCATGTCATCGGGGGTTATGTACTGGTACTTGGGGGTGACCTCCAGCATATCCGCATAAGGCCAGTTGGTGCCGCCGCCTTCAAGTATGTAGAACTTGCGCGGGTCTATGCCCTTGGTAGCCCAGTGGTTTACGGCGTTGTACGCGCCGTTGGTGCCGCTCATGCAGATGAGCACTATGGGGTCAAGTGTCTTTTCTATCTGCTCGTTCAGCTCGTCCAGAGCGTCCCACTGTTCCTTGTTTGTATTGGGGAAAGAATAGGTGGGGATGGAGCCGGGCAGGTGGCCGGCATCGTAATATTCGCTCTGACGGATATCTATAAGCATGACGTTCTTGTTTTCTTCAAGCAGCTTTACCAGATCGTCGGGAGCGATATAGAGATAATCTATGTTGTACCACTTGAGCTCCTCATAAGGCCAGCTCATCTGGCCGCCCTCAAGTATCCTCAGCCTGCTCTCGTCAACGCCCTTTTCCGCATAGTAGTCGTAGGCGTTTTCCGCGCCGGTCTTGCCGCCCAGGCCCACTATAATGACGGGACCTTCCTTCTCATCTATCTTTTCGAGGGCGGTATCCAGCTTGGCCTTCAGCTCATCCGTATCCGCGGGATATGCGTAGGTAGAGATGGCGGTGGGCAGATGGCCCTGGGCGTAGTACTCCTCAGGCTGTATATCAACTATGACCTTTTCGTCGCCATTCTCTATCATTGTCTTTACTTCGTCGGCAGTGATATACTGATATTCCTTGGCGGGAGCTTCTTCATCGCCGGGGAGCTGCTCGGCGTTCTCCTGCTGCGCACAGCCGGCGAACAGGCCTATTGCCATCAGCACAGCCATTATCAGGGACAACTTCTTCATGGTATCTTCTCCTTATATGTTGCTTTATATGTTTCCTTGGTTTCCGCACTTGCATTGCCTGGGCTTCCGCCCTCTCACAGCCGAACCGGCTGTCAAGGTTAGCCTCCTCACCCAACGGGGCAGGGCGTCACTACAGGCTGAGGTATGACTATCTCGGGTATCTTGGTCCTGCGGGGCTTGGGGCTGGCCTTTGGCGTAGGAGTAGGCAGGGGGCTGGGCTCCGGGGTGGGCGTGGGAGCGGGACCCAGGCTTATGTACACCGTCACCTTTTCGTCGCCGTCTATCTCCTGTCCCGCACTTACGCTTTGCAGGGCGACCAGACCCTTTGGCACCTTCTCGGAGGATACGAACAGTATATCGGCATCGATGCCCTTATTTTTAAGTATGCTCTGAGCTACGTCAGCAACTTCGTATGTGAGGTCCGGCATCTCCAGAGTCTGGCTATCTGCTGCGGGCTCTTTGTTCTGCTTTGCGCCCTGTATAAAGTTTGTATAATAATACCATCCGCCCGCGCCTATAAGGGCCACCGCGGCTATTATGCCTATGACAAGGCCGGCCTTGCCCTTCTTTTTGGGCTGCCCGTCCTCGCTGTAATCGTCTATATCGTCCATATCGTCGGGCGTTTCCTCCGCCCTGGCCTCATTAAGCTCATCCTCGGCTCTTTCGATGTCCTCCTCGGCGTGGGCAAGGTCGGCCTCCGCCGCTTCAAAGGCCTGCTCCGCTGCGGTTATTACGGTTTCCGCCGCACCCATATCCTTTACGGTTCTGAGGGTGCTTTGGGCCTTGTCCACAGCTTCCTGAGCCTTTCCGGCTTTCGCCTGGCTTTGCCAGAGCTTTTCTTCCAGCTCGTTTATCCGTTCCTCTTCCTTATTCATACTTCTTACCTATCGATCCAATATGTTGATTTATACATTTTGCGTCATGATTGGCGCTTTGTCAACAAGCGGCCAATCACGATTTTATTAACAAATTATGAATTTACGTAATTTTTTATTATTCGTAATATTCCGGCTTGAGAACTCCCACGTAGGGCAGGTTGCGGTAGAAGTTGTTGAAGTCCAACCCGTAGCCCAGCACGAATTCGTTGGGTATGACGAAGCCGGTATAGTCCGGTGTGATATCGCATTCCCTGCGGGAAGGCTTATCCAGCAGGCAGCATATTTTAAGGGAGGCGGGTTCTCTTGCCTCCAGTACCTTCTTAAGGTGCTTAAGAGTATGGCCACTGTCCATTATATCCTCGATTATGAGCACGTGGCGGCCGGTTATGCTGGTATCCATATCCTTGGCTATGCGCACTATTCCGGAGGTTCTCTTTCCGTTGCCGTAGCTGGATATGGACATGAAGTCCAGCTCTGTCATACAAGTCATATGCCGCACAAGGTCGGAAAAGAAGTGGACGGCGCCCCTGAGTATGCAGACGCATATCACGTCCTTGCCCTCGTAATCCTCCGAAAGCTGAGCGCCCAACTCGGCTATGCGCCTTTGCAGCTCCTCCTCGCTTACCAGCACCTTATCCACTACCTTATTAAGATCGGTCTTTTCTGCCATGTTGAACCCCCGGTTATTTTAAAAATTTTTTGTTTACTGCTCCGCAACGTACGTTACACGAAGCACCCGCTTCGTGTTTTCTTCCACCTTTACCTTATCGGAAATACCGTAGCCCGGTATGAACAGGGCGTCGCTTCCCGAAAAGAGTATGGGCATATTTCGTTGATCCCTCGGCACTTTTCTGTCTATGAAAAAGTCCTTGAGTTTCTTTCCGCCGCCCGAGCCTATGAGCTGAAACCTGTCCCCATCTCTCCGGGTACGCACCCTGAGGCCGGCAGGCAGCTTGTCCCTGTCAATATAGGCGACAGTATTGTTTTTTATTATACCACCTTCGACAGCTTCTGCAAAGAAAAAACCTCCGGCAAACCGGGTTTCCCCCTCAATATTGAAGGGCACGTCCACTTCATTGGCATTTTGCCGTATTCCAAAGCAGATGCTGCCATAGCTCACCCATGCGCTTATGTGAGGTATATCCGCATGGGCGCCGGTTTTTGCCGTAAGCATATCCATTATGCGCTCTATGTGGCGGCGCTCCACATCCGCCGTGGCTCCCGCCTCAAACACCGCAATGCGTATGGCCCGGCTCTTTAGGGGCAGCGGCAGCGCGGCAAGCCTGGCCCTGTCGTAGCCTTTCTGAGTCCTTGCTTCCCTCAGCGCATCGCATGCCAGCCCGTCCAGATATTCCTCGTCCTGCCGCAGCAGCTCGCCCATGGAACAAAGCCCCTCCACAAAGCAGGGGTTCAGGTTATCCTGAATGTATGGGATGAGGTCGAGGCGTATCCTGTTCCGGCTGGCGTCCCGCTCAAGGTTGGTGCTGTCGGTGCAGTATTTCAGGCCGTTATCCGCTGCGTATTCCTCTATTTCCCGCCTTCTGGCCCAGAGCAGCGGGCGTATTATATCCCCATAGGCAGGCTCCATGCCCATGAGCCCCTTCAATCCGCTGCCCCGTATGAGGTGCAGCATTATGCTCTCCGCCTGATCGTCCATGTGATGGGCGACGGCTATTTTATCCGCGCCAAGTTCTTTCGCGGCCCTATGGAAGAATTCATAGCGCTTCTCCCTCGCCGCCTGCTCCAGCGTCTTGCCCTCCGCCCTGGCTATACCGGGTATATCCAGTTCCTCGCAGACCAGCGGCACCCCCAGCCGTCCGCACAGTTCCTCGACGAAGTGCTGGTCGTGATACGCCTCCGCCCCCCTTATACCGTGGTTCAGATGGGCTGCGCAAAGCTCAAAGCCCATTTCCGGCGCTATTTTCAGCAGCACATGCAGCAGCGCCACCGAATCTGCGCCGCCGCTCAGGCCCACCAGCACCCTCTCGTTCTTATTTATGAGGCCGTATTTGTCTATGGCGTTTTTTACTTTGCTTTCGAGTTTTTCCATATAAATAAGTATATCCCCCCTGCATCGGTTTGACAAGGCGCAGGAGGGAACATATAATTATTAAGTACCAGCAGGTACATACCCTAATAAATTCACCGTCGGGAGAGGACAAAGCATATGAAGCTCGGAGTAGTAGGACTTCCTAACGTAGGCAAAAGCACACTTTTCAATGCCATAACCCAGGCAGGGGCGCAGGCCGCCAATTACCCCTTCTGTACCATAGAGCCCAACGTGGGCGTGGTAGCGGTGCCGGACAGCCGCTTGGACGTGCTTTCCGAAATGTACCACCCCGAAAAATACACCCCCACCTCAATAGAGTTCGTGGACATAGCCGGCCTTGTGCGCGGCGCATACAGGGGCGAGGGTCTTGGCAACAAGTTCCTTTCCCATATACGGGAGGTGGACGCCATAGTTCACGTGGTACGCTGCTTTGAGGACGAGAACATAGTCCACGTGGACGGCTCGGTAGACCCCGTCCGCGACATGGAAACCATAAATATAGAGCTGATATTCGCCGACATGGATACCATGGACAAGCGCATAGAGAAAGCCGAAAAGAACAGCAAGTCCGGCGACAAGAAGCTTCTGGCCGAGGTGGAGTTCCTCAAGCGGATAAAGGCGCATCTGGAATCCGGCAAGCCGGTGCGCAGCATGGAGCTAACGGACGACGAAAGGGAATACGTTGATGGCCTGTTCCTGCTCACCTCCAAGCCCGTCATATATGTGGCCAATATATCCGAGGACGATATCGGCCGTGACCTGCCCCAGGTAGACGCCCTGTACAGGGCGGCAGCCGCCGAACAGGCAGGCGCCCTGACCATATGCGCAAAGGTAGAAGAGGAGATCTCCGAGCTTTCCCCCGAGGAAAAGCAGGACTTCCTCAGGGAGATGGGCATAGGCGAAAGCGGCCTGGACAAGCTCATAAAGGAGTGCTATTCCCTGCTGGGCCTCATAAGCTTCCTCACCGCCGGCCCCAAGGAGGTAAGGGCATGGACGATAGTCAAGGGCACCAAGGCCCCTCAGGCGGCGGGCAAGATACATACCGACTTTGAAAAGGGCTTCATAAGGGCAGAGGTAGTGAACTTCAATACCCTTGTTGAGCACGGCACAATGGCGGCCTGCAAGGAGAAGGGCCTTATCCGCAGCGAGGGAAAGGACTACGTCATGCAGGACGGAGACATAGTGGTATTCCGTTTTAACGTGTGATAAACAGGCATAGAAAAGGAACGGCGGCGTGAGCTGTCGTTCCTTTATTTTTCTTTTTGTTTTTACTTATGATACAGCTTCTTTGTCTGGTATTTGGGCTCGCAGGTCACGTTTATTCCCAGCTTGCGGAAGGTGCTGCTGTCCACGCCGGAAAGTATGACCGTTGAGTGAGCTTCACAGCCCCTGAGCTTATCCAGCTGCCGCATGGCCACCTCGGCGGTAGGGTTGGTGGCGGCGGATATGGAAAGGGCGATAAGCACCTCGTCCATGTGCAGCCGAGGATTGTGGTTGCCAAGGTGATTCACCTTCAGATCCTGTATGGGCTCTATCACTATGGGGGATATGAGGTGCATATCCTTCTGTATCCCGCCCAGGCGCTTGAGTGCGTTGAGCAGCACGGCAGCCGAAGCGCCAAGGAGCTTAGTGGTCTTGCCGGTGACTATTTCGCCATCGGGCAGCTGTATCGCCGCGGCAGGCTCCCCGGTCTGCTCCGCCCGGGCTACCGCCGCGTCTATTACGGGCCTGTCCTTTACGGTTATGCCAAGCTGGTTTATGAGCAGCTTTATCTTTTCAGCAGGCCGGCTGTCGCTCATTCCCTGACGGGCAGAGCACATGGCGGCGTAATAGCGGCGTATTATCTCCTGACGGGAGGCCTCGCAGCATACCTCATCATCCGTTATGCAGTTTCCCGCCATGTTCACCCCCATGTCCGTGGGAGACTTGTAGGGGGACTCGCCGTATATCTGCCTGAACATGGCGTTGAGCACCGGGAATATTTCCACGTCCCGGTTGTAGTTGACTGTGGTGACGCCGTAGTTTTCAAGATGGAAGGGGTCTATCATGTTCACATCGTTCAGATCCGCCGTGGCTGCCTCGTAGGCAACGTTTACCGGATGCTTGAGAGGCAGGTTCCATATTGGGAAGGTCTCGAACTTGGCATAGCCCGCGCGGACGCCCCTCTTGTTCTCATGGTAAAGCTGGGAAAGGCAGGTAGCCATCTTGCCGCTTCCTGGGCCGGGAGCGGTCACCACCACCAGAGAGCGGGTAGTCTCAATGTACTCGTTGAGTCCGTATCCCTCGTCGCTGACAATGGTTTCTATATCGTTGGGATAGCCGGGAATGGGATAGTGGCGGTATACCTTTATGCCGAGCTGCTCCAGCCGGCGCTGGAATACGCCGGCGGCGCTCTGTCCGCGGTACTGGGTGAGTACTACGCTGCCCACGTACAGGCCTATGCTTCGGAATGCGTCTATGAGCCTCAGCACATCCAGATCGTAGGTTATGCCCAGATCGCCTCTCACCTTGTTCTTCTCGATATCCGCCGCGTTTATGGCGATGACTATCTCAGCCTGGTCCTTCAGCTGGAGAAGCATGCGCACCTTGCTGTCAGGCTCAAAGCCCGGCAGCACGCGGGAAGCGTGAAAGTCGTCGAAGAGCTTTCCGCCAAACTCCAGATACAGCTTGCCGCCGAACTGGGCAAGCCTGTCCATAATATGCTCTGACTGCATGGAAAGGTATTTCTGGTTGTCAAAGCCTATCTTCATTCCCTTTTTCCCCCTTGTTTTATCAAAAAAATATATAAATATGCAGTTTTGACCTAATTTAATATTATATAACCTTGCACAACCCTTTTACAATTGCCCTTTACCATAAGATTTGAATATATCAAAAGCAGCGCGTATAACAAAAAACGCGAAAGAGCTTTCGTCTCCTTCGCGTTTGATTCTATCAGATCCAGCGTGCCTGCGAGAATGGCGTCATTACGGCGCGCACCTTGCCCTTCACCTGACAGTAGGGTATGAAGCCCACATGCCGGCTGTCGCCGCTGTTGTTGCGGTTGTCGCCCACCACGAAAAGGCTCCTTTCCGGAACCGTGACCTCCGGCATTTCGCTGTCCTCTATATAGCCGTCCCAGTAGGCGCTCTCGTCCAGTTTTTCGCCGTTGAGGTAGATAGCCCCATCGTATATGCTTATTCTGTCACCCGGGGTGGCTATGACGCGCTTGACGCACTTTTCCGTGTGGTAGGGGTAGCGGCAGATTATTATATCGTCGCGCTGCGGCGCGGAAACGGTATATGTGAGCTTTTCCGTGAACATCCCCTCCCCGCCCACGAGCGTGGGGTACATGGATATGCCTATGCACTGCACCGGCTCGAATATGAAGGTGCGTATGAATATCGCCACCGCCATGAGCGTCAACAGGTATATTATGAAATCGCTGTTTGCCGCACGCCTGTAAGGCTCGTCTTTTTTATGCAGCTCCTCGCGGGCGTCCCTGAATTTTCCGAGTTCTTTTTTGCTTAACATCTGCGGCCTTTGCCTTCCTTATTTTTTCTTTCCACATGGTAACACTCAAAGCCCACCTTGTCAAATAACGCCCTTCCTTTTCCCCCATAATTCATCAATAATTCACTATTACCATGCAATGCTTCATGTGTTAAAATTGTTTTTATGAAACGATATATTAAACTTACATGCGTCATTGCCGCCTTATTTATTGTGCTGACGCTGGAGGGCTGCGCCAAGCCCGCCGCAGCTCCGGAACCCTCCCCCCCAGCTGCTCCCGCGCCTGCCGCCGCGGCCGAGCCTATGCAGGAGCCCGAGAGCCGCTATACCATCGCATGGATGAGCGACACACAGCACTACTCCAACAGATTCCCGGATATCTTCTACGCCATGACCGCCTATCTGCGGGACGCGGAGAAGGAGCTGAACCTGAAGTACGTTGCCCATACAGGCGACCTTATAAACAACTATGGAAGCGAGCGCCAGTGGGAAAACGCCGTGCGCGCCATGGCCTCCATCGCCAATATACCCGCAGGGGTCTGCGCCGGCAACCACGACGTAAAGCACGACGATGCCCTCTACGATAATTTCAGCCGTTATTTCGGCGAAAAGCAGTCGGAATACCGGGACTGCTACGGCGGCAGCTTTCAGGATAACCGCGGCCATTATGACCTCATCGACGCAGGCAGTACCAGGTATCTCTTCATATACATGGGCTATCACGTTGAGCAGGACGGCATAGAGTGGATAAAGAGCGTGCTGGAGCAGTACCCGGACAGGGTGGCCGTGCTCTGCACCCACGCCTACTTTGACACCGACCTGACGCTGCTCGCAGACGGCAGGCTGCTCAAGGAGGAAATAGTTTCAAAGTATTCCAACGTATACATGGTGCTTTCCGGTCACCGCTACAACATAGCCTGCGTGCCGGAGGAATTCGACGACGACGGCGACGGCACACCGGACCGCAAGGCATACCAGATGATATGCAACTATCAGGCGGCAGACGACCATGGCGGCAGCGGCTATATGATGTTTTTTGACGTGGACGAGGAAAAAGGCGTGATAAACTGCTACACCTATTCACCGGTGCTGGACGATAAAGTGCGCTTTGACGACATATCAAAGAAAAAGAGACGCTACAGTAACGCCCCTCACGACGAGATGATGACTTTGGAGATACCCTGGGAATTGGCGGATTAGAACGCAGCGAGGGCACATATGGCAAGGAGCGGAAATACTTCCGCTCCTATGTTATATTATCGGTTATTGTAAGCTTAGTCGCTTATGCTCCTGCACTCCAGATAGTAACGCTTTTCGTTGGCCTCGCCCATGGAGAAGGTCTTGCGGGGCAGCGCGCCGTCGAATATTACGGTGCGGAAGAACGCACTCTTGTCCATGGGGGGCAGCAGGAAGCCCATGTTGCCTTCCTTGGTACCCAGGTCCATAACTACGTCAGCGCCGTGTATGTAGTCGATGGTGGCGCCGGCAGTCTCCTTGATGAGTATGTCCAGGGCGTTCTGAAGTGTTCCTACCTCAAGCTGAGCGGCGGGGTGCTCTACATAGAAGCAGCCTACTCCCTTACTGTTCACGAAGGGGATAACGTGGCCGGCCTTGCCGTCCATGGCCTTGTGGAGCTCGTCCATGCTGTTGAAGTTCCTGACTTCGCAGCTGCCGTTCTGCTCGGTCAGCTTGTTGCTTATCCACTCAACGGCCTTATCGCCTACGTTGAATATTACCCTGTGAATGGGCTCGAATACTATGCCGTCGTCATGTACGTTCTCGAGCTCTACCAGGCAGTAGCGGGCGGGGTGCTCGTCCTTTGCGGTGAGGCCCTTCTCGGCCTTTATCCGCTCCCAGTTGGCCTTTGCGGTAGCGAAGGAATGGTTGCCGTCGCCCATGGCGAAGAGCAGGGGCGCCTGATCGGTGTTGTACTTTTTGGCGTATGCGTCTTTATCGATCAGAGCGGTGAGGGCGTCGATCGCGCCCTTTATCTGGCCCTCGTCCTTTACGAGATAGCCCTTTATGTGGCCGCCCTTCTGCATAAGGTCGAAATCATACAGCTTTTCGGTCTTGTCCAGCTTCTCGCCTATGGGTTCTATAACGGTGCGCTCGGGGTCGTCTATGAGTACCAGTATATGGGGCATCTCCAACGGAGCGTCCTTCCTTATTCGAAGGCGGGGAGGTATACGCTCGACTATAGTGCCCTCGGTTGCGCGGATAAGTGTGGTTGAGCCCTTGGTATAGTCGTAGTTCTCCAGATCCAGCGCCACGATCAGTCCCTTGCGGGTCTTGCCGTCCACAGAGCGGACTACATAGGCAAAGCCCTCGCCCTTGTTTTCCAGCACGCCCTTCTCAACGTATTCCTTCATGTGGGCGTTTATAGAGGCTATGCGCTCGGCCTCGTCCGGCTTGTCCAGATACAGCTCGGGCAGCATTATGCGGAGAGTAGAAGGCGCGTCGCCAACTATCTTCTCGGTCTCGTTCCAGTAATCCGGCTGAGAGGTGAACTGGTCGCAGGCTACTACGGCCCACTTGGTCATATCCACGTCCTTGTTGGGGAGCAGCAGTTCAGGTACCCTTACGCCTATGTTATTTGCATACTTTGTCATGAAACAGCCTCCGTCAGTATTTTTTTGTTTTCAAAATAAACTACAAAGATTTTTTAAGTACATAACTATCTTTTTATATCATACATCACACCAAGCCCTCCGGTCAATCAAAAGCAGCTTATTATGTTTTGATTTTTGATTCCTCAGGCTGAATCTTTTTCGCACTTTAAATAACTAAAGCGTCATGGTATAATCGTATCATAAGGAGGCGAAAAAGCAATGTACCGGAAGGATCTTACCACCCCCGAAACGGAGTGGTTTTTCAAGGCTATACTTTCCCTGAAGACGGAGGAGGACTGCGCCCGTTTCTTTGAGGATGTGGCCACAATAGGAGAGGTGCAGGCCATGGCTCAGCGGCTGCACGTGGCAAAGCTCCTTAACGACGGCTGCAAATACTCAGACGTTGCAGAGGTCACCGGCGCCTCCACCGCCACCATATCCCGGGTGAGCCGCTGCCTCACCTACGGGGCGGACGGATACAAGCTGGTTCTGGGCAGGCTGGAGAAGTAACCGTTTTGTCCGCTTATGTTTCACACTGCACATTTTTTGTAAAAAACACTTGCATTATATCCGCAGATTGGTTATAATACATATCGTTCGCGAGCAATGTGTGCTGATATAGCTCAGCTGGTAGAGCGCGTCATTGGTAATGACGAGGTCCCCGGTCCGAATCCGGGTATCAGCTCCAGAAAAAGCCATCCGATTTGACGGGTGGCTTTTTTGTTATTGATACGGATGTGGGCGCGGTGCTATAATATACGGGTTGTCAAAGCGATACGGGATACCCTTCCATACTTTTCATCAGAGGTAAGATAACATGCGCCGCAATGAAACAAAATATGTGCTGCTGGAGCTGCTTTCAATGGCATTTCTGGCCGCCTCCGGCATATTCGTAAGGTACAGCGTCATATCGCCCATAAACGCAGGCATGTGGCGCTGCCTTTTTGCCCTGCCCGTACTGTATCTTATGTGCCGCAGCGAACTGCCTGCCCTGACGAAAAAGGACTGGCTGATGCTGCTTGCGGCGGGTGTCATGCTTGCGGGGGACATTGCGCTCTACAATACCGCCTTCTCGTATACCTCCGTAGCAAACGCCACGCTGATAGTAAACCTCACGCCGTTCGTGATAGTACCGGTATCGCGCTTTGTTTTTAAGGAATCAGTGCCGAGGCACTTCCTCATCGGCGCTGCCGTAGCGGTGGCGGGGCTTGTGCTGCTGATGCTGGGAAAGGCTGAGGGGGTGGAGTCCGGCTTTAAGGGGGATCTGCTCTCCATGGCGGCCTGCGTGTTTTACTCGGCGTACATACTGCTTACCTACCGCGCCAGCGGCAGCGTATCCTCCAGCGCCATAATGTTCGTATGCAGCATATCTACCACCGCGGTGCTGTTTATAATAGGCGCGCTCGCGGAGGGGCCAGAGGTGCCCCGCACATGGGCCGAGATATGGCCCATACTGGGAATGACCCTGTCGCTGCAGGTGATAGGGCAGAACCTCCTTGCCCATTGCCAGCACAGCCTGAGCGTGAACCTTTCATCGGTCATATGCCTGTCCGAGCCCGCCTTCGCCGCGGTATACGCCATACTGCTCTTTGGCGAAAAGCCGACGGTCACGGAGCTTTTCGGCATGGCCGCGGTGGTGATCGGCGTGTATCTCGTCAAAAGACAGTACGACGGGGATTAGGGCACCGTTCCGTCCCCGCCGGCAGGCAGGCTATGCGCGTGAGCCCGCTTCGTTCCGTCGGTCCCCCCGTGCGCCTTCAGCTATTCTCCTGCCAGTAAGCCTCCGCATCATCTATGTTGTCGAAGGCGTCCCGGTTTTCCTCATAAAAGTCCTCCGGGCCCGTGAAGTCCGCCGCGTTGTATGGGTCGTCCGGCCCGCTGCCGGCAGATGCGGGGCTTGTCGGCCGGAAGCACGGCGCGGGAGATGGTGTGGGCATGTAGTCCGCCGCCCTGCGCCGAGCCGCCTCGCGCCCGAAGTTATCCAGCGCCTGCCGCCGCAGCGCGCTTATCTCGGCGGAATACTCTCCCGGGTAATCCTCGGATATATGGCTGAGCCGGCTTATCACATCATAATAATAAGGATCCTCCCCCGCCTCATACAGTCTGAGCGCCTCTATGTAGGCTGTCAGGGGATATACGTCCCTGTATCCGTAGGGAAGCTCCTCCAGCAGCCCGAGCGCCTCGTCCATGCTCCCCCCGTCCATGAGCGCCAAGGCCTCTTTATACTTCGCCGCAGCAGCCGCCTCCTGCCTTTCGCGCCCTGCCCCAGGCGGAAGCGCACTTAACGCGAACGCCAGCCCGGCTGCAAGCAGCAGCGCGGCGGTGTATCCTACTATTATTCCTTTTCCTTTAAAAATGCTGTTCACGGCGGCCTCCTGCGGATAGGTGTGCGCGGTATTATCTTTAAGTATAGCACATCTGCACCCGCCGGTCTTGCGGTAATTGCCGAAGCTGTAATATAATATGTGATAATACTATTCCCCCGTTCTCAACACGTGTACCCCCGTCTCATCTTTTTTTATAAAAATAACGTCAAGGAAGTGGAAGCAATGAATAACCGACTTACAGAAGCCTACATAAGCATACTAAAGGAAGAGTTGCTGATGGCAACGGGCTGCACCGAGCCCATAGCCATAGCCTACTGCGCCGCAAAGATGCGCGACATACTGGGCGGCGAGCCGGAGCGCATAGAGGCCGAGGTAAGCGGCAACATACTTAAAAACGTAAAGAGCGTGATAGTGCCTAACACCGGCGGGCTGAAGGGCATAAACGCCGCCATAGCCGCAGGGATAATTGCGGGGAGGGCGGAAAAGGTGCTTCAGGTCATATCCTATGTGACACAGGAGGAGCACAGCCGCATAAGGGAATACATGGAAGTCACGCCGTTGGCCGTGAGCTGCTCGGACAACGGCAGGATGCTGGATATACGGCTCACGGGATACAGGGGCGGCGACAGCGCAATGGTACATATAGCCAACAACCACTCCAACATAATACGCGAGGAGAGGAACGGCGCAGTCCTCATGGAGCTTCCCCCGTCCGACTCCGCAGAGGATAACCTTCAGGATAAGAGCGTGCTGAACATAGAGGACATAGTGCGCTTTGCGGATACAGTGGACGTGGAGCTGGTCAAGCCGCTCCTCGACAACCAGATACGCTGCAACTCCGCCATAGCGGAGGAGGGCCTAAGAGGCGATTGGGGCGCAAACGTGGGGCGCGTGCTGCTTTCCGAGTTCGGCAGCGACATAAAGAACGAGGCCCGCGCCTATGCCGCCGCCGCGTCTGATGCGCGCATGAGCGGCTGCGAGCTTCCGGTGGTGATAGTCACCGGAAGCGGCAATCAGGGTATAACCGCCTCCGTCCCCGTAATAAGATACGCAAAGCACATAGGCGCCAGCGACGAGCGGCTTTACAGGGCCCTGCTGGTATCCGACCTTGTCACCATACACCAAAAGACCGGCATAGGCAGGCTGTCAGCCTATTGCGGCGCGGTCAGCGCGGGCTGCGGCGCGGGCGCGGGCATAGCCTATCTTTTAGGCGGGGATTACAGGGCCATAGCCCATACCATAGTGAACGCCGTGGCCATACTCTCCGGCACTATATGCGACGGGGCAAAACCCTCCTGCGCCGCAAAGATAGCCTCCGCAGTGGAGGCCGGCATATTAGGCTACTATATGTACGTCAACGACCAGCAGTTCCGGGGCGGCGACGGCATAGTTGCAAAGGGCGTCGAGAACACCATACGCAACGTCGGCCTGCTGGCAAGCCAGGGTATGAAGCAGACGGACCGGGTGATACTCAACATAATGACCGGCGATCAGTGCCTGTGACCGGCAGTCACGTAGGCCCGGATGCCGTTGCACTGTTCTTTATGGGCAGCGACAGAAACATATAGTGGTCCGCCGATTTTATGTGATATAATAATGCCTGTAGATTTTTCCTGTTGGAAAGGACGGGCATTTTTTATATGAAGAAGTTTCTTGCTGAATTCAAAGAGTTCGCCATGCGCGGCAACGTCATGGACCTTGCCGTGGGCGTCATCATAGGCGGCGCGTTCAAGGGCATAGTGGATTCCCTGGTAAACGACATAATCTCCCCCGTCATAGGTATACTTGCAGGGCAGAACTTCAGCGATAAAGCCCTGAACATCGGCGGGGCTTCCATAGCCTACGGCGCATTCATAACCTCAGTGCTGAACTTTATAATAATAGCCTTCGTGCTTTTTCTGCTTGTCAAGTCCATGAACAAGCTGCACGATATGGTAAAAAAGCCCGAAGAAAAGAAGGAGCCCCGCAAGTGCCCCTACTGCCTCAGCGTAATACCCGATGAGGCTACCCGCTGCCCCCACTGCACCTCAGAGCTTCCCGGAGCTGAAAAGTAAGCCATGGCCGACACCTTCACATTAAAGGTCATAGCCCGCATAAAGAGCGACTTTACGCAGAAATTCGGCATACCCCGGCAGAGCAGCCTGGGGGGCGGACAGCTTTCCACCGTGGTATTTGAGCCTGAATACCGGGACGCCAACGCCCTTAGGGGCATCGAGGGCTACTCCCACCTGTGGCTCATATGGGGCTTTTCCATGGTGGAACGCCAGGGCTGGCGTCCAACCGTAAAGCCTCCCCGCCTTGGCGGCAACACCCGTATGGGGGTATTTGCCACCCGTTCCCCCTACCGCCCCAACCCCATAGGGCTGTCCTCGGTAAAGCTGGTATCCATGGAAAACCGTCCCGGCCTCGGCCATGTGCTCACAGTGGAGGGAGCGGATCTTATGGACGGCACCCCCATATACGATATAAAGCCATATCTTTCATTTACCGACAGCCACCCGGAGGCAAAGGACGGCTTTGCCGGAGAAAAACTTGAAAAGAACCTTCAGGTGGCCTTTCCAGAGGAGCTGCTTATTGCCCTTCCCGCTGACAAGCGGGAGGCGCTGCTTTCCGCCCTTTCCCAGGACCCGCGGCCCGCATACCAGCAGGACGGGGAGCAGTACGGCTTTGAGTTTTCCGGCTTTGACGTGCGCTTCAGCGTAGACGGCGATACCCTGACGGTATTCGACGTCGCCCCCGCCGGTTCACAGAAGCTTAAATAAAAATCCGAAAACCGTTAATAGAACCGCCCAAGAGTATAACTTTGGGCCAAACTTCCGCCACACCTCCCTGGTATTATATAATCACTTCAAGGAAAGGAGGCGCAATAACAGCCCAATGACAGCAACACGCAACAATACCTACCCGGTAAATTCACCGAAGCCGGGCGTCCCCCCTCCGATAAGTCCCATAAGTTGCCACTCAGAGGGGAGGCGATAGCAGCACACAGAAAACCATAGGCTTTATACAAAGCTTTCTTCCCGGTCTTTCCGATAAAACTCCATATACATATTCACAGGGCCGCCTGAGCAAGCAGGCGGCTCTCAGTCTGTCAAAAACCCCAGGGTTGATAAGGGGCCGCAGCCCCTTATGTTTAATCCGGCTCTGACGACATGTGCGTCAGAACGGATGAAAACCCAGAGGTTTTCGTACTTTGCGGATTTTGCCGCCCGGGAGCGAATGCGAGAGGCAAAACCCGTAAAACTCAAAAAAGTGGCATTCAGCCACTTTTTTGACACTCTGAGGGCCGCCTGAGCAAGCAGGCGGCTCTTTTTGTATAATGTAAACACGATGTCAATTATCTCTCTATTAGCTTGCGGTAAAAGCCGCCATGAGGTAAAATATGCTTACCAGTAATATGGAGATTTTTTTAAAGGAGATTTTTAATATGGAAGATCTGGATAAGGATATAGTGGTATTCAACGACGAAGAAGGCAACGAGATAGAGCTTGAGGTAGTTGATTACTTCGACTATGAGAACGAGGAGTACGCCGTAATGATAGACCCTGCAGCAGTTGATGACGATGAACGGGATCTGTTCGTCTTCCGTATTCAGGTAAACGGCGAATACGAGGAATTCCTCCCTGCCGATGAGGACAAGATGGATATCCTCTCCAAGATAGTTGATGCCCGCCTGGACTGCGATGCGGAGAGCTGCGAGGGCTGCTCCGGCTGCAGGATAGACGACTGATACTTAGTCAAACTTGGCTTTACGGGGGGCGGCTGCCGCTCTTTTGCGTGACTCCCGTGCGGCACCCGCCCCCGCTTTTGATTTTACTCATTTTTTTATTTCATTTCAGGAGGTTTTCTTGTTATGTTTACTGCAAGCGAATTTCGCCGTATAGCCCGGGATAAGCTCAGGGGCCACTGGGGCAGATCTGTTTTGGTAACCTTTATATTCAGCCTCATATGCGGCATAAGCAGCATATACAACCTTGCAAAAAATATGGGCCATATGGACTTTGATATGCTCTTCGCCGGCAATTATAACGATTTCCTTGCCGGGTTCGCGGCGGCGGATACAGAGACAAGTCTCTTTGGATCACTTATAGCCCTTGTGCTGAGCATAGTCGTGCTGCTGTTCTCAGGGGCGCTGGAAATGGGCCTTAACAAGTACTACATAGACCTTGTGGCTGAGAACCGTCAGGGTGAAGTATCCGTCATATTCTCCCGCTTCGATATATTCCTTAAGGCGATGGGTCTCAACCTCTTTATGGCGCTGTTTATATGGCTCTGGTCGCTGCTGTTTATCGTGCCCGGCATTATAGCCGCCTACCGCTACCGCCTTGCCCCCTATCTCATGGCGGAAAATCCCAACCTGGGCATTCGCGAGGCGGTAAACATGAGCAAGGAGCTTATGGCGGGCAACAAGTGGCGGCTGTTCTGCCTTCACCTGTCCTTCATAGGCTGGGGCATACTCAGCGCCCTGACCTGCGGCATAGGAGACCTTTGGCTCAACCCCTATATCTACGCCGCCAACGCCGCCTTCTACGTTGACCGCACCGGACGCAATATCCCCATGGCAGGGGAGCCCAATCCTGACCCGGCGGTATAAGGGGAAGCCAAGCACCATAAAATACTTCAGGAATAAGCCTGTCAAGGCTCAATATCCGGAGGAAAAATGGACATTACCATTCAGATGCGCAGCCTTGAACTGCTCATCAAAATGCTTAAAAGGGACATGGATGGCATACCCGCCTACGGCTACACGCGTCAGATGGGGAGCCTTCCCCTTCTGTCCGCAAGGGAATCCCTGCCTCGCTGCACCCCTGAGGAGGCGGGCCTTTCCAGCACGGTAGTGGAGCGGTTCTTCAGGAACCTTTCCGATAATACCGCCGAGCTGGGCATACATTCCGCAATGCTGCTGCGCCACGGCAAGGTCTTCGCCGAGGGATATTACGCCCCGTATCGGCCTGAGATCCCCCATATGCTGTACTCTGCCAGCAAGAGCGTCACCTCTACCGCCATAGGTATGGCTGTGGACGAGGGGCTCATGGATATAGACGAGCGCCTGGAGGACATATTCCCCGGCTATGCCGGCAAGCCCGCAAACAAGTGGTCGAAAATGCTGACGGTACGGCACCTCCTCACCATGAGCACAGGGGTCCGCTTCAACGAGGTGGGCAGCGCTCTGGACGAGGACTGGGTAAAGATGTTCATGGAATCCGTACCCAAGTTCGAGCCTGGCACCCAGTTTGAATACAATTCGCTCAATACCTATATGCTCTCAGCCGTACTGAGAAAAAAGACGGGCATGAGCCTTACCGAATTCCTCACCCCCAGGCTGTATGAGCCGCTGGACATACGCAGCCACCACTGGGAGACATGCCCCAAGGGCATGGAAAAGGGAGGCTGGGGGCTGAGCCTCTGCATAGAAGACCTTGCCAAGATAGCCCAGCTGTATTTAAACAAGGGGGTATGGAATGGACGGCGGCTCCTCTCCGAAGAGTGGATAGACGCCGCTACATCACCCCAGATACCCACTCCAAACGGCGAAATGAGGCACGGCTACGGCTACCAGATATGGATGAGCGGCGGCGGGGCTTACCAGTTCAACGGCGCTTTCGGCCAGTATGCGGTAATATTCCCACAGTACGATGCTGTGGCTATAATATACTCCGGCAGCACACAGCTCTTCGCCAAGACGTCCCTAATGCAGCTACTTGATTCCTGCTTCTGGGCCTGCTCCGACAGGGAGCTCGCGCCTTACCCTCCAGGCTATGACAGCCTGAAGGCGTATCTCGCCAAGCTGGTGTTTTCTCCCGAGCCTGAAAGGAAGGGGCTCGGGACGGACAAAATCGCCTTCAATAAGATACGCAGCTTGCTTGACGGCAGGGAGTTCCGCCTTTTCGACAACTACGGCTCCCTTTTCCCGCAGCCGCTGCAAAACGTTCACGGCTGCTACAGCAAGGGTGCGGACATAATACGCTTCAGCTCAACGGAAAAGGGCCTGGCGGTCACATTTTACGAGCAGTGCGAACGCAATACGGTATACATAGATATGGACGGAGGTTTTACGGATTCCGTCTTTATAATGAAGGAGGAGCAGCATCTGGTCTCCACCCGGGGAATATGGTCCGCAGGTGAAAACGAAGCCTGTATTACGCTGTTCACCAGCTTCCTCGAAACGCCGGATACCCGTATAATTGAGCTTCGCATACTCAACGAAAGCATAGAGGCGGTGTTCGACGAAACGCCCACAGCCGAAGGAGCCACCAAAATGCTCCTGGAGCTGGTTGGCCTTGTGGACGACAACTCCATGAAGCGGCTGCTTCCCGCCATGAAGCATGTCCCGGGCATGAGCGAAAGCACCATAACCGATATAGTCAAAAAATACGCAGCGCCCCGCTCCTTCGGGCGGGAGATACACCTGCATCAATGCATATTTCCAATATGTAGCAAAGCAAAAAACTAAGCATACGGAGGTGAACATTTCAAATGAAAAAACAGCCTGTACTCGTATTGCTTGCCGCTGGCATGGGCAGCCGCTACGGCGGGCTAAAGCAGATCGACCCCATCGATGCCGCGGGTAACCTGATAATCGACTTTTCAATCTACGACGCAATACGCGCCGGCTTCCACGACATTGTGTTCATAATCAAGCATGAGATTGAGCAGGACTTCATGGATGCCATCGGCAGCAGGATATCCCGGCGCGCCAACGTCAAGTGCGCGTTTCAGGAGATGAATAAGCTGCCCCATGGCCTGAAGGCTCCAGAGGGCCGCACAAAGCCCCTCGGCACCACCCATGCCCTGCTCTGTGCAAGAGACGAGATCGGCGGCAGACCCTTCTCCGTCATAAATTCCGACGACTACTATGGCCCTGCCGCTTATAAACAGCTTTACGAATTCCTCGCCGGAGACACGCCCTCAGACGAGCAGCTGATGATAGGCTATAAGCTGGAAAATACCCTCACCGAAAACGGCAGCGTAGCCCGGGGCATATGCGAGGTGGACGATGAAGGCTTCCTCACCCACATAGTGGAGCGGCGCAGGATATTCAAGCGGGAGCACGGCGGCGCTTTTACAGAGGACGACGGCAAAACCTTCATCGAGCTTCCGGAGGGCACCCCCGTCTCCATGAACTGCTGGGGCTTCAAGCCGGATATTCTTCCCATGCTGGAGGATGTATTCAAAGCCAATTTCGAAGCGGGCATAAAGGAGAACCCCGCCAAATATGAGGATCTGCTGCCCAACGCTGTGCAGACCCTTATGTCTGAGGGCAGGGTGCGGGTAAAGGTCCAGGAAAGCCCCGACCGATGGTTCGGCGTGACATACAAGGAGGATAAGTCCGCAGTTATGGAGAGCATAGAGAAGATCAAGGCTCAGGGCGTATACTCCGAAAAGCTCTGGGACTAATTCATCAAAGGAGAAACAGTTTATCAATGTGTGGAATAGTAGGCTATATAGGCCCCAAGCAGGCCGCGCCCCTCATACTGGAGGCCCTCAAAAAGCTTGAATACCGCGGCTATGACTCCTCAGGCATAGCCATTGCAGACGGCAATAAGCTTAGCGTCGTGAAGGCCAAGGGCAGGCTGAGCGTGCTGGAGGAAATGACGGACGGCGGCAGGTCCCTGCCCGGCTGCCTCGGCATAGGCCACACCCGCTGGGCAACCCACGGGGAGCCCAACGACGTAAACGCCCACCCCCATCTCAGCCAGCACGGCGATGTGGCTCTGGTTCACAACGGCATAGTGGAAAACTACATCGAGCTCCGTGATTTCCTTACCGAGCAGGGCTATTCCTTCATGTCCGAGACTGATACGGAGATAGCCGCAAACCTTGTGGAGCACCTTTACAGGAGCAACCGCGAGGACGGCCCCGAGGCCGCCATACGGGAGGCCCTTAGCCTCATCTCCGGCGCGTTCGCCCTGGGCATAATCTTTGCCGATCACCCAGATACCCTTTATGCCGTGCGCAAGGACAGCCCGCTTATAGTCGGCGTGGGCAAGGGGGAAAACTTCATCGCCTCAGACGTGCCTGCAATACTCAAGCACACCCGCCAGGTGATACGCCTTGACGAATATGACATGGCTGTGCTTACTGCCGGCAGCGTAAAGATATACAACCGCTACGGCGAGGAGCTGCACAAAAACATAGAGCATATCCAATGGGACGCTGACGCCGCCGAAAAGGGCGGATATCCCCACTTCATGCTCAAGGAGATAATGGAGCAGCCCGACGTGATACGCAACACCGTCCGCCCCCGTATAAAGGAGGGCGCCATAGACCTCGGCCTTTCCCATATATCGGCGGAGGACATACGGGCCTGCGACAGGATATTCATAGTGGCCTGCGGCTCCGCAAGCTACGTAGGCCAGGTGGCGAAGCACTACATCGAGCGTTACACCCGCATACCCGTCACGGTGGAGCTGGCATCGGAGTTCCGCTATTCCAATCCCATAGTGACTGACAGGACCATAGCCATAGTCATAAGCCAGTCCGGCGAGACCATAGATACCCTCTTTGCCCTGCGCGAGGCGAAAAAGCGCGGCGCCCACGTACTGTCCATAGTGAACGTAGTGGGCAGCACCATCGCCAACGAGAGCGAGGATGTCATATATACCTGGGCCGGCCCCGAGATAGCCGTGGCCACCACCAAGGCTTACAGCGCACAGCTTTCCGTATGCTATCTGCTTGCCCTGTACATGGGACATTGCCGCCATATGGTAAGCGACGGCGAGCTTAAAAGCTGTCTGGACGCCATTGAGGAGCTGCCCGGCCTTATGCGCGGCCTTCTCGAAAAGTCAGACTATATCAAGTACCTCGCATCCCTCCATTTCAGCTGCCGCAACATATACTTCATAGGCCGCAACATAGACCACGCTCTGGCTCTGGAGGGTTCCCTCAAGCTCAAGGAGATATCCTACATATTCTCCGAGGCGTATCCTGCGGGCGAGCTGAAGCACGGCACTATCTCCCTGATAGAGCCCGGCTCGCTGGTAGTGGCCCTCTGCACCTACAGTCCCCTGACCGAAAAGATGATAAGCAACATGCGCGAGGTAAAGGCCCGGGGCGCAGTAGTGCTGGCGCTTGCCACTGAGGGCACTCCCGGCGTAGAGGAAACCGCCGATCAGGTCATGTGGATACCCAAGACCGATCCCTTTGTTCTGCCCTCGCTGGCCATACTGCCCCTACAGCTCTTCGCCTATTACGTGGCTCTGCTCAAGGGCTGCGATATCGACAAGCCGAGGAACCTTGCCAAATCGGTAACGGTGGAATAAATACGGATATCAAAAAAAGTGGCTGAACGCCACTTTTTTTATGTCCGTTATCAGAATATCCTCCACGCGCAGATGAAGTTGCGTCTGGACCAGTCGCCCATGCAGCTCCTGTGTATTACCCTGCTGTTGCCGCTGGAGGCGTCTATCATCGTCCCGTCGCCCATGGCTATTCCCACGTGGCCGCGGAATACGATTATGTCGCCCCTTTGCAGGGAGGATAGGGAGGTGACCTTAGTGTAGCCCGATACGCTGCGCCAGCCGGAGGAGGTGAGGTACTTCTGGTTCACGCCCGCCTGCCTCAGACACCAGTATACAAAGCCCGAGCAGTCGAACTTATCCGGCCCCTTGCCGCCCTTTGAGTACCGGCAGCCTATCTTGCTCTGGGCCGCGGAAATGAACCTGTCAACGCTGCCCATGGTGCCGGTAAGCGCGCCGGTGCCGCCGCCGGACGAGCTGCTTCCCGACGATGAGCCGCCCGAGGAGGGCTTGTAGTTGCTGGGCGCCTTCTTGGCCTTGCTGGAGAACAGCGCGGCCATGGTGCCCTTGCCTACCTTGCCGTCGGAGCTGAGCTTGTTGCGCTTCTGGAAGGCCGATACGGCAGACTCGGTTGAGGTTCCGAAGTATCCCGTGGCGCTGCTCTTGAGGTAACCAAGCTCCTTTAGCCGCTTCTGAATTTTTGTTACGTTGCTGCTGGTCTCGCCCAATGATATCACGCTGGCCTTGGCGTTCCTGCTCATGAGCAGCTCCTTAGTGGAGGGGCCTATGTAGCCGTCCACCGTAAGGCCGTTCTGCCGCTGGAAGCTCTTGACCGCGTTCACGGTGTCCTTTCCAAATGTACCGTCCGGCGTGCTGGAAAGGTAGCCCAGCTTGTTGAGCCGCTTCTGATAGCGAAGCACATCGTCGCTCTTTTCGCCGTACTTCAGGCTCTTTGGCACCGCGTCCTCGCTGTAGAGCATTTCGCGGGTCTGGGTCCCCACCTTGCCGTCCACGCTGAGGCGGTTGTTCTTCTGGAACTCTATGACCGCCTTCTCGGTCTCCTCGCCGAAGTAGCCTGTGACCTTATCCAAATAATCCAGCTCACGAAGTCTCGACTGTATATCCTCCACGTCGGAGCCGCTTATGCCCAGATCCGCCATGTATGTGAGCGCCTCGTCGGAGAACAGCTTCTCGTAGGTCGCCCTGTCCACCACGCCCGTCACCGTAACGCCGTGCTGGCGCTGGAATATTTCCACCGCCTCCTTCGTGTTGGGGCCGTAGTAGTTGGTAGGCTCGTCGTTGTCCATATAGCCGAGGTCCATAAGCCTCTGCTGTATCTCGGCTATGTTCTCATCCTCAAAGCCCTGCTGAAAATACAGCGGTTTGGGGGTCGGCCCCGCCGCAAGCTCCTTAGCCTCCCTGTCCGCCTGAACATTCTCATAGTCGCCTGTAAGGTCTACTATGCCGGCGGAGGAGGTTATTACGCCCTGCATACTCTGCTGAGGCCGGTTGGCGGATATTACGGATATGCCCGCTATGAGCAGCACGAGGCAGCCCAAAAATGCGCACAGCGACGTTATGGTGCGCTTATCCCGGCGCTTTACGCCCAGCGCAAGCCGCCCGATGGCCCCGCCTATGCCGCCGCGCCTGCCGAAGCGCCGCAGGGAAAGCCCCAGCCGCCTGAATGCGTTTTGCAGTATGGTCTTTATGTTTGATAAGCCTCGGCTTTTTTTCATCTGCCAGCGTCTCCCGGATATCCAAAATATAAAATACTGTCTGAAATATTATAGCACAAATATTATAACGCAAAATCAAACAAATCGTAAACCCGCAAGGGAGCGTGTCCTTCTGCATTTTCAGGGCAATTTTGGATTTTGCGTCTATCAAATTATTTTGCTTGGGGTTATAATGATAAAAAAGCATAATTGGGGGAAGAATTCACAGCATGATAATCGTCGGCATATGCGGCGCCAGCGGCAGCGGCAAGAGCACCCTTGCGAAGGAAATAGAGGACTCCCTTACCTGCACCTCGGCAATAATCGGCCTGGACTGCTATTACAGGGACCATTCCGACCTGCCCTTTGAGGAGCGGGTACATATAAACTACGACGAGCCGGATATATTTGACTTTGACCAGCTTTATGCCGACATACAGCGTCTGCAAGGCGGTCTTCCCATAACCAGAAAGGGCTACGACTATGCCAGGCATATGCGGGCGGACAGCGACGAGCTGATACAGCCCATGGACGTGCTCATACTCGAGGGCATACATATGTTCCGCGATAAGCGCATAACCGACCTCATGAGCCTGAAGGTCTACATGCACGTGGATATAGACGTGTGCCTGCTGCGCCGCATAAAGCGGGATATACGGGTTCGCGGACGCTCCATAGAAAACATAGCCGAGCAGTACATGGCGACCGTAAAGCCCATGTACGAGGAATACATAAGCAAATACATTCGGGAAGCCGACTTTGCCGTAATGCGGGGCGGCAGGAACCGCATGGCGATAGACGCCATTTCCGCCTACATCTCCGCCAAGCTGCTCGCGGAAAAATTCGACCGCGAGGCGAAGCAGGAGGCTCTCAAAAATTCAGCTTCGGAGGGTTCCATTGAAGGATAAGCAGGATATGGAGGGACTTTGGAAGTCCTCGAGAAGATACATTTTTATAGTGGCCTTCGGCGTCATATTATATGAGATAATCGAAAACCTGACCGCCGTAAAAAGCTCAGTCGGGGGCTTTTTCGACGCCATCAGCCCCATATTCATAGCTATGGCCATAAGCTTCATAGCCAATATGCCCATGTGCTTTCTGGAAAACAGGCTGTTTTCAAAATGGCGCGCCTCAAAGCTCAAGCGGGTAATATGCGTGGTGATGGCGATGCTGTTCGTGCTTTCCATAATCACGGTGCTGATAGTGATAGTAGGTCCCAAGCTGGTAGACAGCATAAAATCCCTGGCGGAAAACTACGATTCCTACTCCAAGAGCCTGATTAAATGGGGCACCGACGTATGGGAAAGGCTGAACCTCAACGATGACATAGCCGTAAAGGTTCGCCAGGTGTCCGAGGACATATTGGACAAGCTGGACGGCTTCATAAGCGGTCTCGCCTCCGGCCTGCTGCGCTTTACCGTAAGCACCGTGGGCGTGGTCGTGGATATGCTCTTTGCGCTGATAATCAGCATATACGCCCTCTCGAACAAGGAAAACCTGCTGTGCCAGTGCCGCAAGTTCATAAAAGCCGTGTTCAACGAGCAGCATGCCGCAAGAATATTGGATGTATGCGCCCGCACCAATAAATCGCTGCACAACTATGTATACGGTATGCTCATAGAGTGCTTTATACTTGGCATGATGTGCTTCATGGGGATGCAGATACTGGGCTTCCCCTTCGCAGTACTGATAAGCGTTATAGTAGGAGCTTCCCAGATGGTACCCATAGTGGGCCCATGGGTATCAGGCGCAATAGGCCTCTCCATAATATTCGTTGTGGACCCTCCCCGCGCCCTGTGGTTCATAGTGTTCGTGCTGGCCATACAGCAAATAGAGGGCAACCTCATATATCCCAAGGTGGTTGGAAACGCAGTGGGCATATCCGGATTGTGGGTGATGATAGCGGTGCTGTTCGGCGCCCGTCTCTTCGGACTAATGGGCGCCATACTCTGCGTGCCCATAATGGCGGTGCTGTATACCCTTATTGGGGAATGGGTGAATAATCGGCTGGAGGAAAAGCGCGCCATTGCCCAGCGAGACGAGAAATGACGGAAATAAAAAAGCGGCCCTGGAGCCGTTTTTTTATTTATCTATATCACTGAGCTTTCTTAAGCTGCTGAACTTCGGAGTTGAGGTTTTTAACGACTATCTTGAGCAGTTCCACATCGCTTTGCAGCTCGTCTACTTTGCTCTTTGGGGCAAGCGTTTCAGAGAGCATGGCGTGACCCTCGGCTAAAACCTTGAGCTTAGGAATTATCTCGTTTTCGATGCGCAGGTTTGTCTTAATCGCCTCTGTCTTAAGGTTGCTCACATCTGCCTTAAGTTCACCGATGTCGGTCTTCATGCCGTTCATGTCGGCCTTCATGCCGTTCATATCGGCCTTCATGCCGTTCATGTCGGTCTGTATACTTGCCAGCATTTCAAGTATCTTTTCTTCGTTAGTCATTCGCCTCACCCTCCTTTGCCCTATATTATATCCTACGCCTGTCCCTATAACAAGATATGAAATCTGCTTATATCTCTATGATTTTGGCCTGACGGTCTGTCAATGGCAGCAGGGAAAGGTACACTGCCTAACGTCCAAGGACAGTGCTTCCCTTGCGGTACGGAAATCCGCATAATACCTCGCTGCATGAAAAAGGCGCGAACCCGCGCCTTGTTGTCTGCCTACTTTCAGTCCCTGCACTTATAGCTTCCGCACAGGCTCTCATCTTCGGGGTTGCCGGTATGGCAGCCGCACATAGGCTCAACCTCGATGCGTTCCAGCCCGCAGTCGCATCCGCTCATGTTGTATGCGCAGCTTGTGACCTTGCAGCCGATGGTCTGGCTCTTTGCCTTTGACATTCTTAAGTACCTCCTGTTTCGTAGTCAGCCTTAGTTTGCCGCCTGTATGGAGGCGCTATTCAGGTAGAATATGACAGGGCGTTTTCAGCTTTTTGCCTCGAACCTGTTGCCGCACTTGGAGCAGGTAACTCTTATCCTGCCCTTGCCCTTGGGTACCCGGAGCTTCTGCATACACTGGGGGCAGGTGAGGTATTTGTATTTTTTCTTTTCCTTCTGTACGTTTACAAAGTTCTGCCGGCGAATGCGCAGCGTCTGCCACCAGTTGCGCACGCTGCGCTCCATGTTCATATACCGGGCCAGCTCCTGCTGCCGGGCGTAAAAGTTTCGGCTAAGCATACGGAAAAGCGCAAAGGCGATAAGCGCCAGCGTTATGCCGCGCAGCGCGTAGTACACCCCTGCCGGCGCCCTGCCGAAAAACCAGGATATCACGGATACTATAAGGCTCGCGATTATCAGCGCCCTGCTGAGCTGATCCACGCCGTATCTTCCCTGAAACCACCTGTTGAACATATTATGCCCGCTCCTCTTGTCCTTTTATAAGTATCGCCGCGCCGTATGGGGGCAGTTCCCTTTCTATACAGCCGTTTTCCAGCTCGGCCCTGATATTGCCGCAAAAATCCTTATCCGCAAAGCAGGCCGTTACCGGCTCGCAGCTCCTGTTTACCATGCATATGACCTCCGGCCGGTACAGCGCGAATACATCGCCGCGCCCCGCGAAGGCGCAGCCGCCTTTGGCGCGTTTATGCAGCTCTCCCAGCTTTTGGAAATATGCGATGATCTCTGTATCCTCTTGACCCCATGGGTATGTGCCCCGGTTGAAGGGGTCCGCCATGCCTGTAAGCCCCGCCTCGTCGCCGTAGTAGAGGCAGGGGGCGCCGGGCATCATATACTGTACCGCGGCCGCCGCCATGAAGCGCTTTCTGCCCGCCTTCAGCTGCTCTATAGTGGGGGAATACGCCGCCTGCTGCTCCTTGGTGAGGGCGTCCCTTTCCGGCGCGCCCGAAAGGGCGGTAATTGCCCTGACTACATCGTGACTGCCCATGAGGTTGAGAAGGCTCTCGTAAAACTGCGGCGGGTAGTTCTCCATAAGCCGGAGCAGGCCCCTTGCCAGCCCTTCGCCGTCAGTCCTTCCGAGGAAGAAATCCATAAGCAGCCTGCGGAATGGGTAATCCATCACGCTGTCCAGCTCATGGCCGTCCACATATTTACGCCGGCCGCCCATACTGTGCTTATTGGTGGCCTCCTCCCACACCTCGCCTAAGAGCACCCCATCGGGATCTATGCTCTTGAGCCTTTTGCGCAGGAATTCTATAAATCCGTCCGGCAGCTCGTCCGCCACGTCCAGCCGCCATGAGGTTATTCCCATCCTGGCGTATTTTTCCATTACGCCGCCTATGAATTCCATGTATGAAGGGGTAAGCTCCTTCACCTCGGGCAGCGTCTCAAAGCCCCACCAGCAGCGGTATTTGTCAGGGTACTCGGTAAAATCGTACCATTCCCGGCAGGGGGAATGGGGATTGCTCTGAGCCTCCTTGAAATAAACGCTTTCGCTGCCGGTATGTGAGAACACACCGTCCAGCATGAGCCGTATGCCGTATTCCTTAGCGGCCGCCGCAAGCTCGGCTAACGCACTGTCTCCCCCAAGCATGGGATCAACAGTCATGTAATCCGCCGTGTTGTAGCGGTGGTTGGTGGAGGAAAGGAATATGGGGTTGAGGTATATGCACCCCACGCCCAGTGATTTCAAATAGGGCAGCTTTTCCTTTACGCCGTACAGGTTGCCGCCGAAAAAGTCCTCCGGCACATAGTACCTTTGCCCGTTTACCGGCAGGTAGTCCGGGCTGTCGCTCCAGTTCCCATGGAGCCTCGGCGTCCCGAAGAGCCGCGTATGCTCCTCTATACCGAGTATTCCGCCCGTCCTGTTGAACCTGTCCGGGAATATCTGGTAAACGATAGTATTTTTGAACCAGTCCGGCGTTTCATAGGGGTCGTAGACCGTCAGCTGGTAGGAATCCGGCTGCTCTGTGTATATACTTCCCTCTCCCTCTGTACCGCTGTAATACCGCCTGCCTTCCGGGCCGTCAATCAGAAAATAGTACCATACGATACCGCTGTGGGCCGGGGTATAGGTAAAGCTTACGCCGCCCTCTTCCCGGGCGCCTGAAATCAGCTCCTCCCGTCCGTCTACCCAGAGCCTGAGTGTTATTTTACTGTCGTCCCTGTCGGTTTCCATAAAGAAGCGCACCGGGCGGCCCGCTTCCACCGCACCAAAGGGGGCTTTGTATTTCTCGTATCGCTGGTCGAATTTCATCATAATTAAAATTTTAGCATAAAATATTTCGTTAGTACCGCACTTCGCAACATTGTCACATTTTTTTGCCCTGTATGCACCATATGCCGCCCCACGAAATATTTTCTCACAAAAAGGCCCCTTTTAAGGGGCCAGAGGCTGTCGAAAAAGTGGCTAAACGCCACTTTTTCGAGTTTTTTTCATCCGGTGCTTGCGCCTATGGCGCGGTCAGCACCGAATGCAAAGTACGAAAACCTCTGGGTTTTCATCCGTTCTGACGCACATGTCGTCAGAGCCGGATTAAACATAAGGGGCTGCGGCCCCTTATCAACCCTGGGGTTTTTTGACAGACTGAGGCCCCTTTTAAGGGGCCAGAGTGAGCTGCCTTGAGTCCTGCCGTCCTTCTACCTTTCGCTCAGTCTCTCGTAAAGCTCTATGTACTTGCCTGCGGACTTTTCCCATGTGAAGTGGGCGCTCATGGCGTTCTTCATAAGGCCCTTCCATATATCAGGCTGTCGGTAGGCCTCGATTGCCCTGTCCACCGCTCCCAGCATGTCTATGTGGTTATACTGCCGGAAGGTGAAGCCCAGCCCCTCCCCCGTGAATTTATTATAGGGGGTTATGCTGTCCTTCAAGCCGCCCGTCTCCCGCACTATCGGCAGCGTGCCGTAGCGAAGGGCTATGAGCTGCGACAGGCCGCAGGGCTCGAACCGCGAGGGCATGAGGAACATATCGGAGCCCGCGTATATGCGGTTGGCCAGGGCTGGGTCGTGGCTGTAACGGGCGGCTATCCTGCCGCCGTAGCGCCAGCTGGCCCAGGAGAAGAGATGCTCATAGCGCGCGTCCCCGCTGCCTAAAACGGCGAGCTGCACCCCCTTTTCCATAAGCGCGGATATGGCGTATTCCACCAGGTCGAGGCCCTTCTGATCCGTAAAGCGCGTAACCATGCCGATTATGGGCGAAGCATCCTTATCAAGCCAAAACTCCGTCCGGAGCGATTCCTTGCACTTTTCCTTGCCGCTCATATCCTCAAGGGAATAATTCGCGTATATGGCCTTGTCCGTGGCGGGGTCGAAAAGGCTCTCGTCTATGCCGTTCATTATGCCGTATATGTCCCGGCTGCGCCAGCGCAGCACCCCGTCCAGGGTCTCGCCGTATTCGGGGGACTGTATCTCGCCGGCATAGGTGGGGCTGACGGTGGTTATGGCGTCGGAATACACCAGCGCCCCTTTTGTGAAGTTTATATCGCCGTAATATTCGAGGCCTTCGCCTGTAAAGTGCTCGGGGCCGATGGAAAGAAGCTCATCCATGAAGGGCCAGTTGAATACGCCCTGATACTTCAGGTTGTGTATGGTGTACACCGTGCGTATGCGGCGGTAATCCGGGCTTTTGCCGTACTGCATGCGCAACAGGGCTATGCTCATTGCCGCCTGCCAGTCGTGGGCGTGGAGCACGTCGGGGAAGAATCCTATACGGGGCATGGCCTCCAGCGCGGCCTTGGAGAAGAAGGCGAAGCGCTCCCCCTCGTCGCTGTTGCACTGGCCGTATATGTAGCCCCGGCCAAAGTAGTACTCGTTATCTATGAAGTATACCGGCACTCCCTGATACTCCATGGTGAGTATGCCGCAATACTGGCTGCGCCAGCCGAGCTGTACATAAAACTCGCATATGCGCGTCATCTGTTCCCGATACTTTGGGCCTATGGCGGAATACAGGGGGATCATCACCCTCACGTCCACGCCCTGCCTTTTGAGCTCCTTTGGCAGCGCGCCTATAACGTCCGCCAACCCGCCGGTCTTTACGAATGGCACGCACTCCGAGGCCAGGAACAGCACCTTATATGGCGGCTGCTTTGGGGTCTCCTTTATTTCTTCCGTTATCCTTTCCTCGGCCTTGGCCTTGGTTTTCTTTTTCTCTGGCATTTAAACCGTACTGCCCTTTCTGATTATTATGGGGAAGCTGTCGTAGCCCGCAAGGCGGCGTCCCTGGCGGACGGTGCAGCCCTTATCCAGTATTACATACGATAGCTCGCAGTCTTCCTGTATGTCGCAGGCCTGCAGCACTACGCAGTTGCTTATCTTTGTTCCCTTGCCTATATGCACGCCGCGGAACAGCACGCAGTTTTCCACCTCTCCCTCTATCACGCAGCCGTCCGCGACCAGGCAGTTGCGGGCCTTGGAGTCCCCCTTGTAGCGGGCGGGCACCTCGTCCTTTACCTTGGTGTATATGGGGTGCTCGGGGTTGAAAAGATCCCGCCTCACCTCGCTTTTGAGTACGTTTATGTTGTGCTTGAAGTAGCCGGGCAGCGAGCTTATACAGCCCACGTAGCCGTCGTACCTCCAGCCGTACATCTTAAGCTCTCCTACCTTGCGAAGGAGCACATCCCTGAGAAAGTCGGTATCCCCCCTGCTGTATGCGTCCTCGATTAGGTATTCAAACGTCGTCTTTTCCATCATGACCACGTCGCAGGAGGAATGGGGCGTTGCGGGCTGGTTTGGGTTGAGCTGTATGCCGGTCACCCTGCCGTCCTCCGCCAGATTGAAGCGCAGCTCGTTGAACTGGTCGTCCGGGTGATGTATGCCGACTTCATTGTACATGAAGGTTATGTCGGCCCCGGTGCGTATGTGCTGGGCTATCATGTCGTGGAAGGTGGTATTGAATACGGTATGGCTGCCGGAGATTATTATGTACTTCTGGGAGCTGCGCCGTATGTAGCCCATCACGGAATGGTATGCGTCTATGGTACCCCGGTATATGCCGGTATTGTCTCTGGTCACGAAGGGAGGCAGTATGAACAGGCCGTCCCGCTTCCTGTGCAGCTCCCATTCCTTGCCGGAGCCCAGATGATCCATCAGCGAGTGGTAGTTCTTCTGGGCAATTATGCCAACGTTGGAAATGCCCGTGTTCACAAGGTTGCTCATTATAAAGTCTATGCAGCGGTATCTGCCCGCAAAGGGCACCGCGGCAACCGACCTCGAGTAGGTCAGATCGCGGAGCTGCATGCTGGATTCACCGGTATAGATAAGGCCGAATACGTCGTTTCCCATGAGATCAGGCCTCCTTCCTTGTGGCGTTAACTATCATGCCTACGGGAACTCTCCTGCCCGCCTCTATCTCTGTATCGCTGGCTATGAGGGTTATATCGTCTGTAAGAGAAGTATTGTATTCCCCATCCTCAGGCCTTCTCTCGGCGCCCACGAAGGAATCCTCTCCGACTATGGAGTTCTCGCCTATTATGGCCCGGTGTACCTTTGCGCCGCTTCTTATGACGGCGCCCGGCATCACCACGGAATCCACCACCTCTGCGCCCTCCTCGATGTCCACGCCTGCGAATATTACGCTGTGCATCACGGTGCCGTATATATTGCAGCCCTCTGTTATGCTGGAGCGCTTTATTGTGGCGTTGCCGCCTACGCAGTGGGGGGGCATGCAGGGGGACTTGCTGTATATTCTCCAATCAGGGTCGTTGAGTTCTATTGGCGGGTCATCGGAGATAAGGTCCATGTTGGCCTCCCAGAGGCTCTGCACCGTGCCCACGTCCTTCCAGTAGGCATCGAAGCTGTAGGCAAAGGCCCTGAGGCCGGCATTCAATATGGAAGGTATTACATTCTTGCCGAAGTCGTTTTCCGAGTTCTTGTTCTGCTCGTCAAGTATGAGGTACTTTTTCAGTACCGGCCATGAGAATATGTATATGCCCATGGACGCCTTGTTGCCCTTTGGGTGCTTTGGCTTTTCCTCGAACTCCACTATGCGGCCCTCGCCGTCCGTATTCATTATGCCGAAGCGGTGGGCCTCCTCCATGGGCACGGTTCGTACGGCCACGGTAAGGTCGGCTTTTTTGCTTATATGGTAATCCAGCATCAGGGCATAGTCCATCTTATATATATGGTCGCCTGAAAGTATGAGCACATATTCGGGGTCATATCTGTCTATGAAGGCCATGTTCTGGAATATGGCGTTGGCGGTGCCTGAATACCACCTTCCGCTGTGGCTGGATTGATAGGGCGGCAGCACGAATACGCCGCCGGAGTTGCGGTCAAGGTCCCAGGCCTGACCGGTGCCTATGTAGGCGTTGAGCTCCAGAGGCTCGTACTGGGTCAGCACGCCCACCGTATCTATGTTGGAATTCACGCAGTTGGAGAGGGGAAAGTCTATTATCCTGTACTTTCCTCCGAATGGCACGGCGGGCTTGGCCATGCGGTTGGTCAGTACGCTCAGCCTGCTTCCCTGCCCGCCTGCCAGAAGCATGGCGACGACCTTTTTTCTTACCATATAAAACCTCCTCGTACATCCATGGGAAATTGTGTTCAGTAAATGAAAAGGCTTGTTTTTTAATGTGATATATGATAGCGTCCCGCCCCGGCGAAAAGGGGCGGGAAAATGTTTTGCATCGGGTAAGGATTATTGCAGCTGCTGGCCGGGCTCCGTCTCGTTCACGTAGTAATACACCGCCTCGTATGGCGAAAGCATTATGTCCGCATAATAACCGTCCTCCAGCTGCACCGTCTCTACGCCCTTTATATCGCGCATATCGACGTTTGATATGGCCTGATCCAGCGTGGCCATGAAGGGCAGCCGCACCCGGTAGGGATAATGCTCCACAGGGGTGAAGTTAAACAGGCAGAGTATCTTGTTGCCCTCGGCGTCCTTTCTGAGGAAGGCCAGCACGCTGTGGGCCCGATCGTCCACGGAGATCCATTCGAAGCCGTCCCAGCTGTCGTCCAGCTGATACAGCGCCGGAGTACGGGTATAGAAGTGGTTAAGCTCCCTCACGAACTGCTGCATGGCCTCGTGGGTGGAGTAATCCAGCAGCAGCCAGTCCAGCGACTGGCGGAAGTTCCACTCTATGAACTGGGCAAGCTCTGTGCCCATAAAGGTCAGTTTCTTTCCGGGATGTGCCATCTGATACATGAGAAGCAGCCTCGTCTGGCTGAACTTATCCGCGTATTCCCCCGGCATGCGTCCTATGATGGACTTTTTGCCGTGTACCACCTCGTCATGGGACAGGGGCAGTATATAGTGCTCGGAAAAGGCATAGCACATGGAAAAGGTCACTTCGTCGTGGTGGTAGCTCCGAAAGTAGCTGTCCATGGACATATAGTCCAGCACGTCGTTCATCCAGCCCATGTTCCATTTATAGTCGAAGCCCAGACCTCCCTTTGAGGTAGGCGCGGTCATTCCCGGGAAGGCGGTGCTCTCCTCCGCTATCAGCAGCGCCCCTGGGCATTCCCTGCGCACGGTATCCGAAAGCTGGCGGAGGAAGTCTATGGCCGCTATGTTTTCCCTGCCGCCGTAGCGGTTAGGCAGCCACTCCCCGTCCCGCTTGCCATAGTCCAGGTAAAGCATGCAGCTCACGGCGTCCGCCCTGAGCCCGTCTATATGGTATTCCTTCATGAGGAACACGGCGTTGGATATGAGGAAGCTCCTCACTTCGTTCTTTTCAAAGTTAAAGAGGGTGGTACCCCACTGGGGCTGCTCGCTCCTGCGCGGATCCGGGTGCTCATAAAGGGGAGTGCCGTCGAAAAGCCTCAGGCCCTGCTCATCCCTGCAGAAGTGAGTGGGCACCCAGTCCACTATCACGCCCAGCCCCGCCTGATGGCATTGGTCTATGAATTCCTTGAACTGCGACGGGTTGCCGTAGCGGGAGGTGATGGAATAATATCCGGTAACCTGATAGCCCCAGCTGTCGTCCAGCGGGTACTCGGATACCGGCAGCAGCTCTATATGGGTATAGCCCATCTCCTTTACATAGCCTACCAGCCGCCGGGACAGCGCCGGAAAGTCCAGCCCCTCTACCCATGAGCCCAGATGCGCCTCATATATGTTCATGGGGAGCATGTGGCTGTCCTCATTGCGGCGGGCGGCCATATAGTCCCCGTCGCCCCAGAGGTAGCCGTCCTCAAGATCCCATATGACGGAGGCCGTATTGGGCCGCTTCTGGGTATAGAAGGCAAACGGATCCGCCTTGTATATTATTTCACCCATGCGGGTCTCAATCGCGTATTTGTATGTATCACCCTGATGGGCAATGCCTATGAAAGCCTCCCATACTCCCGTTTCACCTATGGGGTGCATGGGATCCGCGTCTATATTCCAGCCGTTAAAGCTGCCTACTACCCTTACGGACACCGCGTTTGGCGCCCATACCGCAAAACGGTATACTTCATAGCCCCTGTGCTCGGCCTTATGGCAGCCCAGAGTGAGGTATGCATATGAATTTGTGCCCTCGCCCCAGAGGTAAAGGTCCGCGTCGCTTATCTTATCCCGCATATTCTCCTTAAGCCTCTTGCATAGTATTATGTATATTCTACACCAAAACCTCCCCGGCTGTATATAAAAAAATGTGATAGGGCTCCCTGCCTGTTTTTTATCGTTCATCACAAAAAGCATATTTTGTTCTTCCTCTGCCCATGATATAATGTAGGAAAATGCCGCACAAAGGAGAAGCGAATATGTCTATAAACAAGGATATGACCATCGAAGAGATACTGCACGTTGACGTCGGCATAGCCGATCTGCTCATGGAAGCCGGTATGCACTGCCTGGGCTGCATAATGGCTCACGGTGAGAGCCTTGAGCAGGCCTGCGCCGTACACGGCATAGACTGCGACGCGCTGGTAGATACTATAAACCAGTTTCTTGAGAACAAATAAGAGGGAATAGCGTTCCTCCGGCCCAGTGAGCTGAATTTCAAAAACGGCCGGAGATATAGAGCTTTACGTCGTGGTGGGGCAGCGGCAGGATGACGCTCCCCGCCGGACGCCGGCGGCTCTATTTTTTTGCAAAAAAATGCCCATCCGCCCAACCGGCAGATAGGCTGCAGACGGTTATCCGTCCCTTTCCATTATTCGTTTTATCAGTGATTTCCCAGAAGGTAACTGAACCCCAGCAGCACATACAGCACCCCGAACATGTATGGCATAAGCATCTCCTTTAAGCCGGGGTTTTTGCGCCAGCCGTCCGTCAGCACTATAACTTCCGCGCCGTATGCCCCTGCGCCCAGTATATACGCCACGAATTTCAGTATGTTCCAGTAATGATATATGGGCTCTATATGCAGCATGGACAATATGAACAGCCCGCCCGCTATTACCACGAATATGTTGCGCACCGTCAGAAACGTATGCTGCGTCTTGCTCAGCCTGTGGCTTTCCGGCGGATCGTGAATTATAGCCTCATCGCCCTCCATTATATGGATGGCATCTTCGGCTATGGCTTCAGTTATACCTGTTCGGTGATATTCCTTGTTTTCCTGCATCTGTCCTCCGAAAATATAAAAATCAATCAGGCCGAGCGTTCTTATTTATTGAGGTGTTTTATATGTTTTATTATAAAATATTAGTCGCCGCTTGCCAATCCCGGTTTTTATATTTTTTTAACGGAAACGGACATTTTATTTACTGTACCAGGCGCGCAGGCATCTCCATTTATCCTGTGGCAAAGAAAGTTTATTTTTCAAGCTCACTCCTTATGTACCGCATTACGGCGCCGGAAATATCCGCTCCGGTGCTCTTTTCCATGCCCGCAAAGTGTGCGTTGGAGTTTACCTCGCAAAGCAGCGGGCCCTCTTGTGAATGCAATATGTCCACACCGCCGAAGTCCAGCCCCAGCAGTCTTACCGCCTCCAGCGCAAGATGTTTTTCCTCGTCGCTGGGCACATACGCCTCCGCACTGCCGCCATTGGCTATGTTGGCCCTGAAATCGCGGTCGTTGCTGCGCCGCATGGCGCCCATCACCTCTCCGCCCACTACGTATATGCGCACGTCCCGCCCGAAGCTTTCCCTGACCGCCTGCTGCATTATCATGGGCGTGGCCTCGTGGGAGCGTATTATTTCCGCCGCCTGTTCCTCCGTATCCGCAAGATATACCTGCTTGCCGAAGGAGCCGCGGCATTCCTTGATTATCAGCGGCAGGCCGAGATATTCCGCCGCCCTTTTCAAAAAGGCCATCTCTCCGTAGCCTACGTATTTGTACGTCTGGGGCACCGGCACCGTCTTGGGCATCGGCAGCCTGCCTGAGAGCGCCGCATGGGTCAGCGCCTTGTCGTCGCAGAGGGCAACAGCCCTGGCGCTGTTGAAAAGACGCAGGCCGCATTTTTCCAGCATCTGTCCCAGCATTATATCCTTATCCCAGAATATGCCGAAGGAGTATCGGTCTATATCGAAAAGCGGCTCTCCAGACGCTATATCGAAAAGCAGACTGTCGTTGCTTTGCTGCTCTATGGCTATGTTTTCCTTTTCAGCCGCTTCCATAAGGGCCCTGAAAAGGCTTTTGAAGCTTTCCTCGCCTACAAAGCCGTTAGTTATAAGCATTCCTTTTTTCATGAGCTTGCCCCCTCTGTGTGCATGAAAAAAGGATACCACAGCCCAGTGCCTATTACAAGGCGGCTCAAGCCCTAAAAAACAGCTCAGCTTCAGATTGCAAACGCAGTTGCTCTGTGGTAAAATAGTCAAAGTTGATATTCGTTTTAACTATAATAAGCTTTTTTATGAGAAAGGAGCTATCGAACTATGAGAGAAGCCGCAAAACCCGCCCTTGAGAAGCTTGATGAGCTTGGCATTAAATACTACTACTATGAGCACCCATTGGCCAAGACCATGGAGGACTGCGAAGGCATAGGCGCCGATGTTGGAGCAAAGCACTTTAAAAACATCTACGCCTGCGACCATACCGAGACCAACTTCTTTATCATAATCATCCGCGCCGATAAGAAGTTCAGGACCTCCGAGGTGAGCCGCAAGCTGGGCGTATCCCGCCTGAGCTTCTGCACCGACGAAATGCTGCAGGAAAACCTCGGCGTAGTTTCCGGCGCCGTCACCCCTCTTGCCCTGATGAACGACAAGGAGCACAAGACCCTTCTGGTAGTGGACAAGGATATCCTCCGGGACGAGATGGTATGCTGCCACCCCCTCACCAGCGACGCTACCGTGGCCATGCACCGCTACGACCTGATCAAGTTCGTCCGGGCCTGCGGCAACGAGATAAAGTTCCTCGACATAGGCGACGGCGAGCACACTGAGGAATAAAAATCAACGCATATTTTAAAAAGTGGCTTTTAAGCCACTTTTTTCTTTCCTCTGCCTCCCATCTACATACTCTCCCCCTCTCCCCCTTGGCGGGGCCGGGGTTTTATCGCTTTGCCACATAAATGACATATTGACGAGCAACGCCGTCAATATTATAATAAATAAATACACAGTCGGTAAAAAATAATAACTCAGAAAGGAGGGAAGAATGTGACAAAATACATCATCAAGCGCCTCCTGCTTGCAGTTCTCACCGTATTCATAATATGCGCAATCACATTTTTCCTTATGCACGCCATCCCGGGCGGCCCGTTCAACCGTGAAAAAGCTCTCGACCCGGCCACCATCGCCGCGCTAAACGCCAGATATAACCTGGATAAACCCCTCGTGGTGCAGTTCGGCATCTATATCAAGGAACTTTTCAAGGGCGACTTCGGCGTATCCCTCAAGAACGGCCGCGAGATAAGCAGCATCATATCCGAATCCTTCCCCATATCCTGCAAGGTCGGCCTTCGCGCCATATCCATCGCTCTGATATGCGGAACGGTATTCGGCAGCATTGCCGCGCTCATGCGCAACAAATGGCCGGATCGCGTCATAGTATTCCTTTCTACTCTGTTTACGGCAGTACCGAGCTTTGTATTGGCAACCCTGTTGTTGCTTGTATTTTGTATAAAGCTGGGCTGGGTACCCGTCTGGAGCCCTAACAACCCCAGCTATGTGCTCCCGGTAATAGCGCTTTCAGCGTACCCCATGGCTTACATCACCCGCCTTTCCAAGACCAGTATGCTGGACGCGCTGAGTCAGGACTATATCCGCACCGCAAAGGCAAAGGGCGTACACAAGTGGACCGTTATATTCAAGCACGCCCTGCGGAACTCCCTCATTCCCGTGATAACCTATGCGGGCCCGCAGATCGCCTACATAATCACCGGCTCCATGATAGTCGAGACCATATTCACCATAGGCGGCATAGGCAGCAAGTTCGTAAGCGCCATAACCAACCGGGATTACACCATGATAATGGCGACCACGATCTTCCTTGCCACCCTTATGGTAGCGGCTACGCTCATATGCGACCTGCTGTATAAGCTGGTGGATCCCCGCATCAATTACGACTAAAGAAAGGAGGCCGATACTCTTGGAACAGAACAACAGCTCACTTCCCAAAAAGAACCCGCTGAGCATGCAGATAGACCTTGATAAGTTTGCTCCCGCCACCGAAGAGGAAAAGCGGCAGCAGGACGTTATGAGCAAGAGCACTACCTTCTTCCGGGACGGTATGCGCAAGCTCTTCAAGAACCCGTTGGCCGTGGGCAGCCTTATAGTACTTTCTCTCATCATAATCACCATAATAGTCGCGCCCATGATCGTACCCTACAAGTATTCCGAGATACTTTCCGTAAACGGCAGGCGGGATAAGGGCGCAAAAAACATGGCTCCCTTCACCTACAGCGAGATGGAGCAGGAGTACATAGCCCAGGGCGGCCAGCGCTTCCCCCATATTTTCGGCACAGACGAGCAGTGCCGCGACTATTTCGTCCGCGTAATATACGGCACCCGCGTATCCCTCTGCGTAGGCCTCTTCGCCAGCATCATAGTCATGATAATCGGCGTCATATACGGCAGTATATCCGGCTATTTAGGCGGTAAAGTGGACTTGATAATGATGCGCATAGTGGATATTATCTACTCCCTGCCCGATATGCTGATGGTAATATTGCTGGCGGTGGTGTTCGATGAGCTGATACACTTCCCGAACGGTTCCCTTCTCAACAAGCTGGGAGCCAACATGATATCGCTGTTCCTGGTATTCGGCCTTCTGTATTGGGTAGGTATGGCCCGCCTTATCCGGGGCCAGATACTTTCCATAAAGGAGAACGACTACATACTGGCCGCCGAGTCCATAGGCGCAGGCTCCGGGCGCATAATCCGAAAGCACATTCTGCCCAACTGCATATCGGTCATAATCATAACCACCGCCCTGCAGATACCCTCGGCCATATTTACCGAGAGCTACCTTTCCTTTATAGGTATGGGCGTCCGTGCGCCCATGCCCTCGCTGGGCTCCCTCGCAAACTACGCCCGCGACGGTCTCCAGTCCTACCCCTATAAGCTGGTATTCCCCGCGCTTACCATCTGCCTTATAGTTCTTTCCATGAACCTTCTGGGCGACGGCCTGAGGGACGCCTTCGATCCTAAGCTGAAGAGGTGATAAACATGAGCGAAAATACTACACATCTTCTTAGCGTAAAAGACCTGCACACCTCCTTCACCACCGACCACGGCGAGGTGCAGGCGGTAAACGGCGTATCCTTCAATCTGGACGCCGGAAAGGTGCTGGGCATAGTGGGCGAATCCGGCTCCGGCAAGAGCGTCACCGCCTACTCCATCATGCAGATACTGGCCGACAACGGCCGTATAACCAGCGGCGAGATACTCTATAAAGGCGAGGATATATCCCGCTGGGGCGAATCCAAGATGCAGGATTTCCGGGGCAAGTGCTGCTCCATAATCTTCCAGGATCCCATGACCAGCCTGAACCCGGTATTCACCATAGGCAGCCAGATAGCCGAGGCGGTGCTGCTGCACACAAAGAGCAGCAAGCATGAGGCCATGGAAAAGGCCCTTGAGATGCTCAAGCTGGTCGGCATAAACGAACCCGAAAAGCGCCTCAAGCAGTACCCCTACGAGCTTTCCGGCGGTATGCGCCAGCGTGTCATGATAGCCATGGCGCTGGCCTGCGAACCGGATATACTCATTGCGGACGAACCCACCACCGCCCTGGACGTTACCATACAGGCACAGATACTGGAGCTGATGCAGAGCCTCCAGAAGAAGCTGGGCATGGCCATAATAATGGTCACCCACGACCTGGGCGTAATAGCGGAAATGTGCGACGAGATAGTGGTCATGTATGGCGGCCGCTTCTGCGAGCGGGGTACTGCCGACGAGATATTCTATAATCCCCGCCACGAGTACACCAGGGGATTGCTTCGCAGCATACCCAACATCACCAATATGAAGGAGCGCCTGGTGCCCATCTCCGGCACCCCCATAAACATGCTGAACATGCCCAAGGGCTGCGCCTTCTGCGCCCGCTGTGACAAGGCCATGAAGATATGCCTTGAACAGGTGCCCGAGGAACGCATAATCAACGAGTACCACAGGGCGTCCTGCTGGATAAACACCCGCGATAATATCGGAACTGTTGAGGAGGCTGAATAATATGAGCGAATATCTCGTAGAAGTTGAACATCTGAAACAGTATTTCCAAGTGCGCTCCGGCTTCAAGAACATGACGCTCAAGGCCGTTGACGACGTATCCTTCTGCATAAAGCCCGGCGAGACACTGGGTCTTGTAGGCGAGTCCGGCTGCGGCAAGACCACCGTAGGCCGCTCCCTGCTCCACCTGTACGACCCCACCGGCGGCACAGTGCGCTTTGAAGGCGAGGAAGTCACAAAAAAGAACATTCAACGAATGCGCGCCAAGATGCAGATGGTGTTCCAGGACCCCTATTCCTCTCTGGATCCCCGCATGACTGCCGAGGATATAATCGGCGAACCTATCGACGTACACCACCTCTGCGCCAACCGCAAGGAACGCAGGGAGAAGGTAATAAGCCTTATGGAGCTGGTAGGCCTTAACTCCGAGCATGCCACCCGCTACGCCCACGAATTTTCAGGCGGCCAGCGCCAACGTATAGGCATAGCCCGGGCCCTCGCCGTGGATCCCAAATTCATAGTCTGCGACGAGCCCGTATCCGCGCTGGACGTATCCATTCAGGCGCAGGTCATCAACATGTTTGAGGATCTGCAGAACCAGCTGGGCGTGGCGTATCTCTTCATCGCACATGATCTGCTGGTCGTACAGCATATTTCCAACCGCATAGCGGTAATGTATCTGGGCCACGTAGTGGAGCTTGCGGATGCCAACGAGCTTATGTCCGATCCAAAGCACCCCTACACCCAGTCCCTGCTTTCCGCAGTGCCTATACCCGACCCCAAGACCGCCCGCAAAAAGAACCGCATAGTTCTCGAGGGCGACGTTCCCAGCCCCCTCAATATGCCCTCCGGCTGCCCCTTCCGCACCCGCTGCCGCTACGCTACGGAGCAGTGCGCCATGGAGCGTCCCGAGCTGACCGACAGGGGCGGCGGCCACATGGTAGCCTGCTGGAACAAATAACTTCAAAAGTATTTTACCCTTCCGGGTATTTACTAAATAAAAAAAATGGAGGAATAACCATGAAAAAAGTACTCGCACTGCTTCTCATCGCTGTGATGTGCTGCGGCGTATTTGCTGCCTGCTCCAGCCCTGCTGCTGAAACTCCCAGCGAGCCCACTACCACCGAGGAGACTCCCGCCACCACAGAAGATGCGGACGCTGCTTCTCTGGTAAGCGACGCCTTCATCAACCCCACTGCCGACTGGGGTCAGTACAACGACCTGATCACCCAGATCAAGACCGAGACCGACTACGCAAAGCGTACCGAGCTCATGCATCAGGCTGAGGACATCCTCATGTCCAACTACTGCATACTGCCCTTCTACTATTACAACGACCTGTATATGCAGAAGGACTATGTGGACGGCATCTACGCCAACCTCTTCCAGACCAAGTTCTTCATGTACGCTACCATGAGCAACGGCTCCGACACCCTGCGTCTGAACCTGGCCTCCGAGCCTGACTTCCTGGATCCCGCCCTCAACAGCACCGTTGACGGCGCCTGCCTGGCAGCCAACTCCTTCTCCGGCCTTTACACCTACAACGCAGAGGGCCACACCGTTCCCGCCTGCGCCACCGGCTACACCGTATCCGACGACGGCCTGACCTACACCGTTACCCTGCGCGAGGGCCTGAAGTGGTCCGACGGCTCCGACCTGACCGCCGCCGACTTTGAGTATGCATGGAAGCGCGCCGCCTCCACCACCACCTTAGCCGACTATGGCTATATGTTCGCCGGCTTCGCGGGCTATCCCGATGAGCTGAACGTGACCGCCAAGGATGCCACCACCTTCGAGTTCGTCCTCACCGCGCCCTGCACCTACATCGAGGACCTTATGGCGTTCCCCACCTTCTACCCCGTAAAGCAGGCTGCCGTTGAGGCCTATAAGGATTGGCAGACCTCCCCCGGCGGCTGGTGCCAGGATGCCGGCTTCGTTTCCAACGGCGCTTTTGTCTGCACCGAGTGGAACCACGACACCTCCATGACCTATGAGAAGAACCCCTACTGGTACGATGCCGACAAGGTGACCGTCAACAAGCTCCAGTTCATGCTTTCCGCTGATGACACCGCCATCTACTCCGCCTACAACGCCGGCGACGTAGACTTCATCGATACCGTTCCCACCAATGAGATCGCTTCCCTGAAGGACGTCAACCCCGAGTTCCACATCATCGACGCTCTGGGCACCTACTATGCGGCTTTCAACTGCAAGAGCGCCCTCTTTGCCGATAAGACCCCCGAGCAGGCCGCCTGCATGCGCGAGGCCTTCTCCATCCTCATCGACCGCGACTACATCATCGAGAACGTAGCTCAGTGCGGCCAGAAGCCCGCTAACTCCTTCATCCCCTACGGCATGGCGGACGGCAACGGCGGCATCTTCAAGACCGACCTGGTAGAGCAGGGTTACTTTGATCCCTTTGCCATCAACAACGACTATGAGGGCACCGTTGAGAAGGCCCGCACGCTGCTGAAGGCTGCCGGCTACAAGTTCGGCGACGATGGCATGCTCTCCGCGGAGACCCCCATCTCCCTCGAGTATCTGACCAACGAAGCCACCAGCCATGTAAAGATCGGCGAGGCTATGCAGCAGGATCTGGCCGCCATCGGCATCGACATGACCATCAAGCAGTGCGACTGGAACGTATTCCTCCAGGAGCGCAAGAACGGCAACTTCGACTTCGCCCGCGAAGGCTGGATCGCCGACTTCAACGACCCCATCAACATGCTTGAGATGTGGATCACCGGTTCCGGCAACAACGACTGCCAGTACGGCCGTTAATCCGCGTCAACTATTCAACCATTCAACTGTTCAAGGCCGGGGCTATGCTCCGGCCTTCTCTATCGAAAAACCCCAGGGTTGATAAGGGGCCGCAGCCCCTTATGTTTAATCCGGCTCTGACGACACAAGGTGAATTGCCCCG